>Ga0116180_1001410_pt1 | contig 20402 bp, 22 predicted proteins | sample AD_UKC073_MetaG_FD_89804 | JGI IMG/M metagenome (GOLD analysis project Ga0116180, IMG submission 89804) | Active sludge microbial communities of municipal wastewater-treating anaerobic digesters from USA - AD_UKC073_MetaG | ecosystem: Engineered > Bioreactor > Anaerobic > Digestate | place: USA...
AGACGCTGCATGAAACCCAGCCCCTTGTTGCCGATACAGGTCACGCGAATGTCAGTGACACCCTTGCTTTCCCATTCCTTGAGCGCATTCAACCCGGTGCGCAAGGTGTTGGTGTTGAGGCCGCCGCACAGACCCTTGTCGGTCGTTACGACGATCAGCCCAACACGCTTGACATCGTCCTTAGATACGAGGAACGGATGTTTGTAGTCGGTGATGTTGGCTGCAGACAGATTCGCGGCGAGACGGCGGATCTTCTCGGCGTAGGGACGGGCTGCGCGCATGCGGTCTTGAGCCTTCCGCATTTTGGACGCAGCAACCATCTCCATGGCCTTGGTGATCTTTTTAGTGTTCTGGACACTCTTGATCTTGTTACGGATCTCTTTACCGCTAGCCATTTCGCTCTCCGTGTGCCTGCGTTAAGCCCAGCTCTTCTTGAATTCTTCGACAACGGAAGCGAGCTGCTTTTCGCCTTCGCCATCAAGAACCTTGCTCGACTCGATCTTGGCAACAAGATCAGCAGCCTTGGTCTTCACGAACTGGTGCAGCGCGGTTTCGCAAGCCAGGGCACGCTTGACATCGACATCGTCGAAAGCGCCCTTATTGACTGCAAACAGCGTGATCGCCATTTCCGAAACCTTGAGCGGAGCGTATTGCGGCTGCTTCATCAGTTCGGTAACGAGACGACCGCGCTCAAGCTGCTTGCGGGTCGCTTCGTCCAGGTCGGAAGCGAACTGCGCGAACGCAGCCAGTTCACGATACTGGGCAAGAGCCAGACGCACACCGCCGCCGAGGTTCTTGATGACCTTGGTCTGGGCAGCACCACCCACGCGGGACACCGAGATACCCGCGTTGATGGCGGGACGGATACCAGCGTTGAAGAGGTCGGTTTCCAGGAAGATCTGGCCGTCGGTAATCGAGATCACGTTGGTCGGAACGAACGCGGAAACGTCGCCGGCCTGGGTTTCGATCACGGGGAGAGCGGTCAGCGAACCGGTCTTGCCCTTGACTTCACCGTTGGTGTACTTCTCGACGTACTCTTCAGACACGCGGGCTGCGCGCTCAAGCAGACGGGAGTGCAGGTAGAACACGTCGCCAGGATAGGCTTCACGGCCCGGGGGACGACGCAGCAGCAGGGAAACCTGACGGTAGGCCCAGGCTTGCTTGGTCAGATCGTCATAAACGATCAGGGCGTCTTGACCGCGATCGCGGAAGTATTCGCCCATGGTGCAGCCGGAGTACGGTGCGATGTACTGCATCGCGGCGGACTCGGAAGCGGTGGCAGCAACGACGATGGTGTATTCCAGCGCGCCGTGCTCTTCGAGCTTGCGCACCACGTTGGCAACCGTCGAGGCCTTCTGGCCGACTGCCACGTAGATACACAGAACGCCTTCGCCCTTCTGGTTGATGATGGCATCAACGGCGACGGCGGTCTTGCCGGTCTGGCGGTCGCCAATGATCAGCTCACGCTGACCACGACCAACCGGAACCATGGAGTCGACCGACTTCAGACCGGTTTGCACCGGCTGGGACACCGACTTACGCCAGATAACGCCCGGAGCAACCTTTTCGATCGGCTCGGACAGCTTGGCATTGATCGGGCCCTTGCCGTCGATCGGCTGACCAAGGGAGTTGACCACACGACCGAGCAGTTCCGGACCAACCGGAACTTCCAGAATGCGGCCCGTGCACTTCACGGTGTCGCCTTCGGAGATGCCTTCGTATTCACCCAGGACCACGGCGCCGACGGAGTCGCGCTCGAGGTTCATGGCGAGGCCAAAAACGTTGCCGGGGAATTCCAGCATTTCGCCCTGCATGGCATCGGAAAGGCCGTGAACACGGCAGATACCGTCGGTCACTGAAACCACGGTACCCTCAGTGCGGGCATTCGCGGACAGCTGCAGGTTCTGAATCCGACTCTTGATCAGGTCACTGATTTCAGAGGGGTTGAGTTGCATAGCTTATGCTCCTAGTTCTTTAGCGCGGCGGCCATGTTCGCGAGCTTGCCGCGGACCGAGGCGTCGATGACTTCATCCCCAACGGCGATCTTGACCCCACCGATCAACTCGGGGTCGACGCTGACGCTCACGTTGAGCTTGGCCTTGAAGCGAGCTTCCAGGTCAGCAACGAGCGTTTTCAGCGTGGCATCGTCCATGGGGAAGGCGGAGACGATATTCGCCTCCTTGACACCTTCGTGTTCGTTCTTGAGAGCAACGAACAGGTCACGGATCTCGGGAAGCACTTGCAGACGCTCGTTTTCAACCAGAACGCGAACGTAGTTCTGCTGTTCAGCAGACAGTCCGGTTCCAGCGACCTCGAGGAAAAGCCCGGCCAGTTGTGCAGGCTGGAGCTTGGGATCGCTGATGCAATCCCCCATTTGCGGATCGGCAGCGATGGACGCCAGCCGACCTAGTGCTTCCGACCAAGGCCCCAGCGCATTGCCCGCGGAAGCGAGCTGAAATGCCGCTTCAGCATAGGGGCGTGCGATGGTGACGTTCTCGGCCATGGCTTATTGAAGTTCCTGTTTCAGGTTGGCCAGCAGGTCGGCGTGGGCCTGAGCGTTGATCTCCTTGCGGAGGATCTTCTCGGCACCGGCGACAGCCAGATGGGCGACCTGATCGCGCAGGGCTTCCTTGGCACGTTGGGCGGCGACGCCAGCTTCGGCTTCAGCGGCTTCACGGGCCTGGGCAATGATGCGGGCGGCTTCGGCGCGAGCTTCATCGAGGAACACTGCAGCCTGCTTTTCAGCAGAGGCACGAACGTCCGTAGCGGATTCGCGTGCCTTGCGCAGCTCTTCAACGACTTTCTTCTCGGCATGAGCGAGATCGCTCTTCGCCTTGTCCGCAGCCGCGAGCCCGTCGGCGATCTTCTTCGCGCGCTCATCGAGTGCCTTCACAATGGGGGGCCACACGAATTTCATCGTGACCCACGCCAGAATGAAGAACACAACGAGCTGGGCTACCAGGGTTGCGTTCAGATTCACGGTAGTCTTCCTTTAGTCAGGTTGGACCGCGAAACTCAGATCTTGAACGGGTTGGCGAACGCGAACATCATGGCGATACCGACGCCGATCAGGAACGCAGCGTCGATCAGACCAGCCAGCAGGAACATCTTGGTCTGCAGGGCGTTCATGAGTTCGGGCTGACGGGCGGATGCTTCCAGGTACTTGCTACCCATGATGCCGATACCGATACAGGCGCCGATAGCACCCAGACCGATGATCAGACCGGCGGCCAGAGCAACAAAACCGAGAACGTGTTCCATGACTACTCCTTTAGTTGAGATGATTTAAATTGAAACCGAAACGACTGCTTAAACCTTGAAACTTCTTAGTGGCTTTCGTGGGCCTGTCCGATGTACACCAGGGTCAGCATCATGAAGATGAAGGCCTGCAGGGCGACGATCAGGATGTGGAAGACCGCCCAGATGGAGCCAGCAACAATGTGACCAAGGAAACCGAACACGGTGGCAGTGCCGCCCATCAGTGCGATCAGCATGAAGACCAGCTCGCCAGCGTACATGTTGCCGAACAGTCGCATGCCGTGGGACACGGTCTTGGCCAGGAACTCGATCATCTGCATGAGGAAGTTGATCGGGTAGAGCAGCGGGTGCGAACCGAAGGGGGCGGTGAAGAGCTCGTGAATCCAGCCACCCAGGCCCTTGATCTTGATGTTGTAGTAGAGGCAGATCAGCAGAACGCCGATGGACATGCCAAGGGTGCCGTTAAGGTCGGCGGTAGGCACGACACGCAGGTAGGCATGCTCGTCACCGGAAATCAGCGCCCAGATCTTCGGCAGCAGATCAACCGGCAGGAAGTCCATGGAGTTCATCAGGAAGATCCAGAAGAACACGGTCAGCGCCACCGGAGCCACGAACTTGCGGGATTCAGCGCTGTGCACGATGCCCTTGGCCTGATCGGCAACCATCTCGACGAGAATTTCGACGGCAGCCTGGAAACGGCCGGGAACACCGGACGTAGCCTTGCTGGCGGCCTTGGTCAGCAGCAGCAGGGTGACGATGCCGAGACCGATCGAGAAGAAGAGGGTATCAAGGTTCCAAACGCTCCAGTCAATGATCGCGGTTTGCGCATGACCGGTGGAGTTCAGATGGGTGAGGTGGTGGACAATGTACTCGCCCGCGGTCGGGCCGTGTGCTTCGGTGCCAGTGCTCATGGTTAGGTCTTCACCAAAAATGCAAATAAATTCGCCTTCAGCGCCACGACCAACCCGATAAACAACGCCAACCAATGGACGTCTGGATACACGAGTCGAACGGTCGCCAACAATCCTACGGTTGACGCGATCTTGAAGAACTCGCCAACAAAAAACTCAAGCGGGTACGACGCAGCCGGACGCTTGGAAACCAAGCTGAGGCGCAGGGCGAACAACAAATTGGGAAGAACACAGGCTGCGCCTCCCAACGCCGCCGACAACGCACCGCGCGTCCCTGAAATCAATCCTGCAGCCAATGCCACAAGGATCGTCGCGCCTATCTGCAGGAATACCGCTTTTAACATTGGCTCTCTGCGTGGCACGTCGGGTAATGCGCCGTCCGCCGTACGAAAAACGTGTGGATGGTAGGGGTTAACCGCAGCAAAGTCAATCGCCGCAGCGCTGCAGCATTATTGGACAGGTCATCGGCATGGACGTAATTGCCGGGCCCGGCGCTTGACAGATACCGGAAACATATCGATTATTATCGACATGAATAGTGACTACTCCCGGGCCATCCCCGAAACCTGGCGTGACATTTCGGCCATCTTCGCCGCCCTCGGTGACGAGCACCGGCAGCGCATCCTGCTGACCTTCGAGCCCGGTGAGCGGCTCAATGTCGGTCAGATCGCCGAGGTATCCACCCTCGCCCGCTCAACGGTCTCCCATCACCTCAAAGTGCTGCGTGAAGCCGGCGTTCTCCTTTCCGAACGGGAGGGCAAGGAGATCTATTTCCAGGTGAACAAGGCTTTCCTGCAGGACGCCTTCGGCAAGGTCTCCACCTACCTCGACGCTTACCTCTGACCGGACAATCCCCATGCGATCCATCATCAAGGCGCTCCTGCGTGCGCTCAGTTCTCTCCTGTTCCGGGTCCGGGTCAAGGGCCGTCCGCCGGCAGATGCCGGACGGCTGCTGGTCGTGGCAAACCACGAGTCCTTCCTGGATGGCCTGCTGCTGGGCCTCTTCCTGCCCCTCGACCCGGTGTTCGTCGTTCATACGGGGGTCGTGCGCAACCCGGCTTTCCGGCTGCTCCTGTCGCTGGTGGACTACCTGGCGGTCGATCCCACCAGCCCGATGGCCATGAAGAAGGTGATCCGGCTGCTGGAGAGCGGTCGCCCGGTCGTCATTTTTCCCGAAGGCCGCATCACGACCACGGGTAGCCTGATGAAAACCTACGACGGTCCGGCCTTCGTGGCCGCCAAGACCGGAGCGACGATTCTCCCGGTCAGGATCGACGGCGCCGCCCGCACCTATTTTTCCCGTCTCGCCGCCCACGTCCCGCGTCGTCTCTTTCCGCGGATCAGCCTGTCCATCCTGCCCACCACCCATATCCCGATGCCCGAGGCACCCACCGCCCGCGACCGGCGGCGCCGGGCCGGCGAGGGCATGCGCCGCCTGATGCAGGAGATGATCTTCGCCACCCGGCCGGACCAGACGCTGTTCAGCACCCTGCTCGATGCAGCTGACATCCAGGGTCACGGCCATGCCCTGGTGGAGGATCTGAAGCAGATCGAGTACAGCTACCGCGACCTGATCAAGATGGCCCTGGCCCTTGGGCGGCTGGTCGCCCGGGAGACCCAGCCCGGTGAGAAGGTCGGGCTCCTGCTGCCCAATCTGGCACCGACGCTGGGGCTCGTCTTCGGCCTGTCGGCACACCAGCGCAGTGCCGCCATGCTCAATTACACGGCCGGTGTGGAGGGCATGCAGGCGGCAGTCACCACCGCACAGATCCGCAGCATCGTCACCTCCCGGGCTTTTGTCGAGCAGGCCAAGCTCGGCGACAAGCTCCCGGCCCTGCAGGGCGTGCGACTGATCTACCTGGAGGACCTGCGGGCTAGGATGCGTCTGACCGACAAGCTGTGGCTGCTGTTGTGGGCACAGCCCTTTCCGAGGCTCGCGGTCCCGGCCGGGTCGCCGGAAGATGCCGCAGTCGTGCTGTTCACGTCGGGCTCCGAGGGCAAACCGAAGGGTGTCGTGCTGTCCCACCGGGCATTACTGGCCAACGTGGCGCAGATCCGCGCGGTGGTGGACTTCTCCATCGACGACAAGATTCTCAACGCCCTCCCCCTCTTCCATTCCTTCGGCCTGACCGCCGGGGGGCTGCTGCCGGTGCTGGCCGGTGCGCGGGTCTTCCTTTACCCGTCGCCGCTGCACTACCGGGTGATTCCCGAACTGGCCTACGACCGCAACTGCACGGTACTGCTCGGCACCAGCACCTTTCTCGGCAATTACGCCAAGTTTGCCCACCCCTACGATTTCTATCGCCTGCGTTACGTGATCGCCGGCGCCGAAAAGCTCGCCACACCGGTACGCGACCTGTGGTTCGAGAAGTTCGGGATCCGCATCTTCGAGGGCTATGGCGCCACCGAAACTGCTCCGGTGCTGGCGGTGAACACCCCGATGGCCTTCCGCAGCGGCACCGTCGGGCAGTTTCTCCCCGGCATCCAGCACCAGCTGGTGCCGGTACCCGGTATTGCCGGTGGCGGCATGCTGCATGTGCGGGGCCCCAACCTCATGTCCGGCTACCTGCGCTTCGAGAATCCCGGCGTGCTGCAAGCACCGAGCTCGCCAGCCGGAGAAGGCTGGTACGAGACCGGAGACGTGGTGGAAGTGGACAACGAGGGCTTCGTGAAGATCGTCGGGCGGGTCAAGCGCTTTGCCAAGGTGGCCGGAGAAATGGTGTCCCTGGAAGCCGTGGAGAAGCTGGCGGCATCGGCCTCGCCGGCCGCCGCCCATGCCGCCTCCACCCAGCCCGATCCGGCCCGGGGCGAGACCATCCTGCTGTTTTCCACCGACCCCGCCCTGAGCCGAGAACAGCTCCAGAACGCAGCCCGCACCGGCGGCTGGCCCGAGATCGCGGTGCCTCGCCGGATCATCACCGTGGAGGCCCTGCCCCTGCTCGGCACCGGCAAGATCGACTACGTCACTCTCAAGCAATGGGCCGAGAAGGCCTGAGCCATACCGGAAAGGATACGCATGAACCGCAAAGCCCTCGCCGCCATTCTTCTGACATGTCCCTGCTGACCGGCTGTGCCATGTGGTGGGAACGAGGCAACCACGCCCAGCGCGGCATGGTTGTTGACTACCTCTACCCGAAAAGCCCGCAACCCGAACTCACGCCGACCCTGCCCGAGCTGAGGCTCCCCCTGCGGGTGGGGATCGCCTTTGCCCCCGGTGACCGTCACACGGAGCTGCCGGAGGTGGAACGTGACCGCCTGCTGCGCCGGGTCAAGGATGCCTTCGCCAACCGGCCCTACATCTCCGCCATCGAGGTCATCCCCACGGCCTACCTGCGTCCAAGGGGAGGCTTCGAGAACCTCGAGCAGGCTGCCCGGATGTTCAACGTGGACGTGGTGGCCCTGCTTTCCTACGACCAGGTCCAGTTCAGCGACAGCAACCGCTTGTCACTCTTGTACTGGACCATCGTCGGCGCCTACGTGATCAATGGCAGCCAGTACGACGTAAGTACGCTGGTGGATGCCACCGTCTTCGATGTGAAGAGCCGCAATCTGCTCTTCCGCGCCCCGGGCACCAGCCAGATCAAGGGTAGCTCGGCACTCGTAAAGTTATCCGAAGCCTCCAGGGAAGCGCGTACTGAAGGTTATCGGCAAGCCATTGACGACATGATTCCGCACCTCGATACCCAGCTCGAGGCCTTCAAGACGCGGGTCAAGGAAGAGAAGGTGGTAAAGATCATCCACAAGCCCGGGTACAGCGGCGGCGGCAGCACGGACCTGGCCGCGCTCGGCCTGCTCGGACTCGCCGCAACACTTGCCCTGACCTGGAGGCGGCGTGCCGGCTAAGCAGCTGCTCCCGGCGCTGCTGGTCAGCCTGTTCGCCCTCGCCAACCTGATGCCGGGTGCGAGCATGCAGTACGACCGGGACGCGATTGCAGGCGGCGAAGTCTGGCGGCTGTGGACCGGGCAGTTGTGCCACTGGTCGATCCTGCATCTGCTCGGCAACCTGGCTGCAGTCGCCGCCTTGACGGTAATTGCCGGGAAGCCGCTGCTGCGCTGGCTGGCACTATTGCCCGTCGCCGCCCCGCTGTTGTCGCTGACCCTGCTGGGCCTGCTGCCCGAGCTGCAACGCTATCGCGGCCTATCCGGATTCGTCGCCATGCTGGTGGTCGGCGTGGCCATGGAGGGCGGCATGATCGGCCGCCTCACCGCACTGGGCTGGGTGGCAAAACTGGGTTTCGATGCCTATTCCGGAACGCCTTCGCCGCTCTTGCCTGCGGGCATTTCCACCACCTGGCAGGCCCACCTCGCCGGATTGCTTCTCGGACTGGCCGCCGCTGCGGGCTTTCTCCACCTCGACCGTAGGACATCCGTCAGACCATGAACCGCCGTCGCTTCATCTTCGGCACCGCTGCAGCGGCAACCCTGCTCGGTGTCGGTGGTACCGCCCTTGCCCGGCGCACCCTGTGGAATCCCTGCCGGGCGAGCCTGCCGCCGGACATCGCCAGTCACGAGATCATCCGTGCCGCCTGGCACGGACTCGATCCCGCCCAGGTCTGGGACTGTCATGCCCACCTGGCCGGTATCGGCGACGGAGGCAGCGGCGTCACCATCACGCCGCGCATGCTCAGTCCGCTGCATCCCACCGAGTATTTCCAGCGGCTTTTCTACCTGAACGCCGGCTGCGCCCACCAGGCCCCGGGGCGGGTGGACCAGAGCTACGTGGAACGTCTGCACAACCTGGCGGACGGCACGCACACCGGCTTCAAGCTGATGCTGCTGGCCTTCGAGCGCACCCACGACGAAAACGGACAAGCGCGCCCGGAGCTCACCGCCTTCCACATTCCCAATGCGTATGCCCGGGACGTGGCCCGGGACCACCCCGCCTACTTCGAGTGGGCCTGCTCGATCCATCCCTACCGGCCGGACTGCGTGGAGGCTCTGGAAGCCGCGGCCCGTGACGGCGCCCGCGCCGTCAAATGGTTGCCGCCGGCGATGGGTATCGATCCATCCTCCCCCGCCTGCGATCGCTTCTACGCCGCCCTGGCTCGGCTCGACCTGCCACTGATCACCCACGCCGGCGAGGAGAAAGCCGTGCATGGCGCCGGCCAGCCGGCCTGGGGCAATCCCCTGCGCCTGCGCCGGGCCCTTGATCACGGCGTGCGCGTGGTCATCGCCCATTGCGCCAGCCTCGGCGAGGACCAGGACGAGGACCGGGGCCGCAATGCCCCTCAGGTATCCAGTTTCAGCCTGTTTTCGCGCCTGATGGGTGAGCAGCGCTACGCCGGGCTGCTGTTTGGCGACATCTCGGCCATCAACCTGCGCAATCGCGATCTTGGCGTCATCCGCCAGCTGCTCCAACGGGAAGACTGGCATCCGCGTCTGCTCTTCGGTACCGACTACCCCCTGCCGGGCATCCTGCCCCTGGTGTCAGCGCGCCAGCTGGCCAGCGAAAAGCTCCTCGACCCGGCAACGGTGCCGGTGCTGGAAACCCTGCGCGAGCACAATCCCCTGCTCTTCGACTTCGTTCTCAAGCGCCACCTGCGCTCGGGACATCGGCACTTCGCCCCCGGCGTCTTCGAAACACGCCACTTCTTTGATCGGAAACCTGCATGAGTGCCCGGCCGGATCACACCAAGGACGCCCCTCCCTCCCAGTTTCACCTGCTGGGCGAAAAGCGCTTCCGCCCCTTCTTCCTCACCCAGTTTCTCGGCGCCTTCAACGACAACCTGTTCAAGAACGCCCTGGTGGTGCTGCTCACCTTTCAGGCTGCCAGCTGGACGACGATTGCCCCGGCGCTGCTGGCCAACCTGGCCGCCGGCATCTTCATCCTCCCTTTCTTCCTGTTCTCGGCTTCGGCCGGCCAGCTCGCCGACAAATACGACAAGGCCCGCCTGACCCGCCTGGTCAAGGTGCTGGAGATCGGCATCATGGCTGTCGCCCTGACCGGCTTCCTCCTCCACAGCCTGGCGGTGCTGTTCGGCGCGTTGTTCCTGCTGGGCTGCCACTCGACCCTGTTCGGCCCGGTCAAGTACGCCCTGCTGCCCCAGCATCTGCGCGAAGACGAGCTGGTGGGCGGCAATGCGCTGGTGGAGGCCGGCACCTTCGTGGCGATCCTGCTCGGAACCCTGTGCGGTGGCCTGCTCGCCGGCGCCCCGAATGGTGACCTGTGGATTGCCGGGGGCGGCATACTGGTGGCCTTTGCGGGCTACCTGACCAGCCGGGGCGTTCCGCCAGCACCGGCGCCGGACCCCGGCCTGCGCATCAACCCCAATCCCTTTACCGAGACCTGGCGCAACATCGGCTTTGCTCGGGAGAACCAGCCGGTATTCCTGGCCATCCTCGGCATTTCCTGGTTCTGGCTCTATGGCGCCCTGTTCCTGGCCCAGTTTCCAGCCTATGCCAAAGGTGTGCTGGGGGGGGGCGAAGGCACGGTGACGCTGCTGCTGGCCACCTTCACGGTGGGTATCGGCCTGGGCTCGCTGCTGTGCGAAAAGCTCTCCGGTGGCCACGTGGAGATCGGACTGGTGCCCTTCGGCTCCATCGGCCTGACACTTTTCGGGCTCGACATCGCCCTGGCCTCACCCGCTTCCCTGCCGGCTGGCGCGCCGCTGGCCATCACTGAAGTCCTGGCGCAGCCCGGCATGCTGCGGGTGCTGCTGGCCCTGACCCTGCTGGGCGTTTTCGGCGGCTTCTTCATCGTGCCCCTGTACGCCATGATGCAGAGCCGCTCGGCACCGGAGCATCGGGCCCGGGTCATCGCTGCCAACAACATCCTCAATGCCCTGTTCATGGTCGTCGGGGCCCTGGGTGCCGGTGCGCTGCTGGGGGCCGGACTGTCCATACCCATGCTTTTCGGCGTGGCGGCCATCATGAACGCCGCGGTGGCCTTCTACATCTACCGGCTGGTACCGGAATTCCTGCTGCGCTTCATCGTCTGGCTGCTGGTACACACGGTGTATCGCCTGCGCACGGAAGGGCTGGATCACATTCCGGCCGAAGGGCCTGCAATCCTTATCTGCAACCACGTGAGCTTTGTCGATGCGCTGGTGATCGCCGCCGCCTCGCGCCGGCCGATCCGCTTTGTGATGGATCACCGCATCTTCCGCTGGCCGGTGCTCTCCTTCGTCTTCCGTCACGGCCGGGCCATCCCCATCGCCCCCGCCAAGGAAGACCCGGCAATGATGGAAGCCGCCTTTGCCGAGGTCTCCGCGGCTCTGGCTGCAGGCGAGCTGATCGGCCTCTTTCCGGAAGGGAAGATCACGGCGGATGGCGAACTGTGCCCGTTCCGCCCCGGAATCGCCCGCATCCTGGAAGCCAAGCCGGTGCCTGTTGTACCCATGGCGCTACGCGGGCTATGGGGCAGCATGTTCTCACGCAAGGATGGCCCGGCCCTGAGCCGGCCCCTGCGCCGCGGCCTGTTCAACCGCATCGAGCTGGTGGTGGGGCCTGCCCTTCCGCCGGAGACGGTCAGCCTGCCGGGTCTGCAGGTGCAGGTGGCGAGCTTGCGGGGTGACTGGAAGTAGCAGGCTACGGGGCTTTATCCCAGATTCTGCTGGGCAAACTCCCAGTTGAGGAGCTTGTCGATCAGCGCATTGACATAGTCGGCTCGGCGGTTCTGGTAGTCCAGGTAGTAAGCGTGCTCCCACACATCAATGGTCAGCAGCGGCTTGAGGCCGGCCGTCTGGGGCAGATCGGCGTTGGCGGTCCTGATCACCTTGAGCTTGGCACCATCAGCCACCAGCCAGGCCCAGCCGCTGCCGAACTGGGCGGTCGCGGCAGTGGCCAGCTCCTTCTTCAGGGCATCGACGCTTCCGAAAGAGGCTTCGATCTGCTTCTTCAGCGCCGCTGGCGGCTCCCCGCCACCATTCGGCCGCAGGCTGTTCCAGTAGAAGCTGTGATTCCAGATCTGCGCCGCATTGTTGAAGATGGCCGTCTTGTCGGCCTTGCCGGCCGTGGCTGCAATGATCTTCTCGAGGGGCAGATCGGCCAGATCCGATCCCGCCACCAGCCGGTTCAGGTTATCCACATAACCTTTATGGTGCTTGCCGTAGTGAAAACCGATGGTGTTGGCCGAGATCACCGGCGCCAGGGCGGAGTCGGCCCAGGGCAGGGCGGGAAGCAGGATGGGGCTGGCAGCCTGGACCGGCCGGGCCAGCACCCCCAGCGCAGTGGCGCTCAGGATGCCCAGGGATGTGCCAATGAACTGACGACGGCTGACACCCGTCGGGGACTCGGATTGGAGCAGCGATGACATGGGGACTCTCCTCTGTGGGATCAATGGGTCCGGCGACCGAAGGTCTGGCCGGAGACCGCATTATTCGCCACTCTTCAAGCCTCATGTCATGAATCGGCGCAGATCTCCCGTCAGGATGCGGGGTGAACCTGCTGAAGCTGCAGGCTGAGGGTCGTCTCACCGGCCGAGAACCAGATCTGCCCATCCTGAATCGTGCAGCTGAGGCTCATGGAACGCTCGGCCAGGGCGGCCAAGGCGCGGGAATCCTCCTGGGCCACGGCCAGCACCCGCAGGTTGTTCAGCTTGCCCAGGGTGGCGGCGTCCTTCTGCCACCAGATATCCACAACCCGCCCGCCGTAAGCCAGCACGACGACCTCGTCCGCCCGCCCGGCGGCCCGGCGCAGCAGGCGTTCATCGGGCAGCCCCACCTCGATCCACTGCAGGATGCGACCGGTGTCGTCCTTGTTCCACAGGGCCGGCTCATCATCGCTGGAAATCCCGCGGCCGAATTCCAGGTGCTCCGTCGCATGCAGCGCAAAGGCCAGCACCCGGACCATCATGCGCTCGTCGGTTTCGGACGGATGACGGGCGATGGTCAGGCTGTGCTCGGAAAAGTAGCCCCTATCCAGATCGGAAACGGAAAGGGAGGCACGGAAGATGGTGGATTTGAGAGCCATGGCAGGAACCCGGAGGGTCAACGAAAAACCGGGCACAGGGCCCGGTTCGGGAGGGACCGCTGGCGGAGATTACTTGCCGACAGCAGCCTTGGCCTTGTCAGCCGCGTCCTTGGCCGCATCAGCGGTGGCAGCAACAGCTTCCTTACCGGCTTCCTTGGCAGCGCCAGCTGCTTCCTTGGCGGCGGAAACGGCATCCTTGGCTGCGTCCTTGGTGGCTTCGACGGCTTCCTTGCCAGCTTCCTTGGTCGCCTCAACAGCTTCCTTGCCCGCTTCCTTCGCGGCGCCGGCAGCGTCCTTGGTGGCTTCAGCGGCCTGCTTGGCAGCCTCTTCAGCCTTCACGGCAGCTTCCTTGGCAGCATCGACGACGGGTGCGGGAGCCGGAACGGGTGCTTCTTCCTTCTTGGAACAGGCAGCCAGGCCAAGGGCGATGAGGGCGGCGAGGGCGAGGGAACGGGTATTCATGAATGACTCTCCAGCTGGGTGGTTATCAAAAGGGGTTGAACCTTGGGGAAACTCCGTCCGCCTGGGCAGACATGCTGCATACAACGCCGCGGGCCGCAAAAGGATGACGACCGCAACAAGAGACAACAAGGCCCCGGAGGACCTTGCTTGTCTTTTGGGAACGGCTTACTTGACCCGGTTGCGGTACTCGTCGGTACGGGTGTCGATTTCGATCTTGTCGCCGATTTCAACGAAGGCCGGAACAGACAGCTCGAAGCCGCTCGGCGCGATGCGGGCCGGCTTCAGAACCTTGCCGGAGGTATCGCCCTTCACGGCGGGCTCGGTGTACTCGACTTCACGGACCACGGTGGTCGGCAGATCCACGGAGATGGCCTTGCCATTGTAGAACACCACTTCACAGGGCATGCCGTCGATCAGGTACTTGAGCGCGTCGGTCATGTTCTCGGCTTCAACCTCGTACTGCTCGTACTCGGCGTCCATGAACACGTACATCGGATCAGCGAAGTAGGAGTAGGTCACTTCCTTGCGATCGAGAACCACGATTTCGAACTTGTCGTCAGCCTTGTAAACCGACTCGGACGGGGCGCCGGTGAGCAGGTTCTTGAGCTTCATCTTGACGACAGCGGCGTTGCGACCGGACTTGTTGTACTCGGCCTTCTGGACCACCAGGGGGTCGGTACCCACCATGATCACGTTGCCGGAGCGGAGTTCCATTGCGGTTTTCATGCTTTTTCCTGCTTGCTGAAGATTGCGCGGCACGGGCCACGGTGAATAGGTAACTTATTATTCTATCTCAACTTTACAGAATCGCACCAGATTCCCCGCGAGGTCACCGGCAGCCTGCAACTGCAGCGACCACGCCGGAGCATGACGCGCCAGCGCCGGCAGGGCGGCCTCGAAAGCGGGCCAGCAGGCACCCACGCCTTCGCCATCATTCCAGGCACGCCAGAAATCCTCCACGGCGCGGGCCGCAGACGGGCTCAGCCCCGCCAGATAGCGCGCCATGAACGCATTCAGCTTTTCCAGGTGCGCGTCTTCCTGCTGCGCATAGATGTGCCACACAAAAGGCGCTTCGGCCCACTGGGCGCGTACGAAGGAATCTTCACCGCGCACGAAATTCACATCACAGGCCCACAGGAGCTCGTCGTAGCGGGACTGTTCGACAAAGGGCAGGACCGTGACGGTGAGATTCCTCTTCCGGACCCGGTCACCAGGCTGCAGGCCGCTCACACCGAACCAGGCTGCCACCCCGGGAAGAACCCGCCCCTCCGGCACCAGGCACAGCACCTGCCGCGAGCCCTGCGCCCAGCTCGCCAGCAACTCGCCAAGGCCCGGATTCTCGTAGGAAAACAACGACACCAGGCACTGGCCGGGCTCCCGTGGCGGAAGGCCGAAGAAACGGCGAAAGGCATCTTCCGAGAACTGGCTGCGCCGGGCCGCCAGATCGGCCTCGCGCAGCAGCCCCCCGGTGCTGCCATCCAGGCCGGGAAAGAAGAAGTGCTGGACCAGGGGCAGGGCCGGATGGGGCGAAGGCAGGCCGTGACAGCCGGCAACCCAGGACTCGGCGCTCAGGTATTCGAGGTTGATCCAGCGGGGACGCGGCGTACAGCGGGCCATCGCCGCCAGGAAGCTGTCCGGCAGACTGCCGGCAAACGCGGCAATCACCACTTCGCCGGGAAGCACCGCGACCAGGGGTTCAACCCAGTGGCGGATCTCCACGCCATCCACGTGCTGGCAGGCTGCTTGCGGATCCAGGGTCGGAATCAGACGGCGCGCACTCTTCAGTTCATCGACCCACAGACGAACAGCGCGCCCATGCTCGGCAACCAGCTGGCGGGCCAGACGCCAGCAGACACCGATGTCTCCGAAATTGTCCACAACGGGGCAGAAGATGTCCCAGCAAGGTGCCGGGGCGGTGGGAAGACCGGATGGCTGCGGTTCGCTGGTCAAAATTGGGGATAAACCGGGGTAGAAAGGTCGGGCAAATTGTGCACAAAGCCGTCCCCCGAATCGAGGGCAAATTTGCTCAACAATCACCACACAGCCTGACAAGGCCTTCACCGACAGCCTTATGAACTGGCTATCTCCATGAAAAACATGAAAATAAGTCGGTTATCCACAGAAAAGTGCCGAGCTATATAGTTAACAGTATTTATATGTAAACAAAAACAGTAAACAAAACACTGACACCCCAAAACCAGCCCCTTGAAGCACAGCTTGAGGGGGAAACCCGGGGAAGGGGAAAAACGGAACACCCCTCTGAAGACCCTCGACAGTCCCAACTCTGACCCTGGCAGATCCGGGAACTTCCCTTCACCAAACCGGAAGCTGTGTACAAGTACCCAGGGAAAGTGCCGGAGAAAATGTGGACAAACAGACTTCCAGCCCGGACCCCAGGAATCGTCCCCAAACCGTCCAACTCTTCCCAGTCCCCTTTTCCAGAGTTTTTTACAGAATTCAATATATTGTTTTAAAAAGAAAATATGTACTTATCCACAGAAAACGTGGGTACACAGTTAACATGAACTTATATATATAAAGAAAAATACAAGAACAAACCCTGAACAACTTTTTGCGCCCTTCTCAGGCCGCTCATACGGGTTGATCCCAAGCGCAGGCTTGCAGGACCTCCCCCATAATCCGGGGCCGTCCCGCCCAAGGCAGTCCTCCATGTCCGCGCATCGTTTGCCTCGAGCCCTGTTCCATCCCTACCTGCTACTGACGCTGACCGTCCTTTTCTGGTCGGGCAACATGGTGGTGGGGCGTGGCCTGCGTGAGGCAGTCCCTCCCATGAGCCTGGCTTTTGCGCGCTGGAGCCTGGCGCTGCTGCTGACCCTGCCCTTCGCCTGGCCCCACCTGAACGCGCTGCGGGGCATGACCCGGACGCAGTGGGGCGTTCTGGCTGTACTGGGCGTGCTGGGGGTCGGTGCGTACAACACCCTGGCTTATGTGGCGCTGGTGCACACCACGGCAACCAACGCGGCGCTGCTCAATTCCTTCATTCCGATAGCGATCATCGCCATCTCCTGGTGCCTGGGGCATCGGGCCACCCTGGTGGAGTCCATCGGCGTGGGGGTGTCCTTCGTCGGCGTGATGACCATCGTCAGCCGCGGTGATCTGGCCGTGCCGGCAGGCCTGAGCCTCAACGTCGGCGATCTGTGGATGCTCGCGGCGGTTCTCTCCTGGGCGCTTTACACCCTGGGTCTGCGCTGGCGGCCTGCGGGCCTCCACCCCATGGCCCTGCTGGCGACCCTTACGGTGATCGGCCTGATGGTGCTGGCACCGCTGGCATGGTGGGAGCTGGCATCCGGTGCACACCTGCAGCTGACGCCCTCGGCCCTTGCCGGCGTGGCGTATACCGGGATCTTTCCGGCTTTCCTCGGCTATGTTTTCTACAACCGGGCGGTGGGGGAGGTGGGGGCTTCCCGGGCCGGTCTGTTCATCCACCTGATGCCGGCCTTCAGCACCATTCTTGCCACGCTCTTCCTCGGGGAAGTGCCCAGGGCCTACCATTTTTTCGGAATTGCGTTAATTCTGACCGGCATTTGGCTGACGACCGGTTTCAAGAAAGGCTAGACTGCAGGGCTCACTTTGGGAGCCGCCCTTGCATTTCGAACACCTCATCGAGATCAACAACCCCCTCAACCCGCTCATCGAACCCCTGAGCGTGGAACAGGTCTGGCACGGCCTGATGTACCGGGTGGAAGAACCCACCGTGTTCCTGCCCGGGCTCGAGCGCTGCACGATCTTGTCGCGTCAGGTGGAGCAGGTGGAGCGCGAACTGCATTTCGGTCAGGCCAGCGTGCGCGACACGGTCACCTTCCGGTATCTTGAATGGGTCTGCTTCGAGTCTGCCGCAACGACGGAACATGCCGGCGGGCGCCTGACCATCCGCTTCGATCAGCCCGCCGCTGATCACCTTTACCTGCGCTTCACCTACGAAACCACCCTGCCCGACGGCATGGGGGCCGCCGAAGGCGTGCAGGTATCCGAGTATGTGAAGGCCGCCTACCGGGAGTCCGATCTGGACACCGTCCGTATCATCCGTCTGATCGCTGCCAACGGCCGGCCCCAGTAAGGGGCCCCAGAGCCCGGCACACCAGAATGTCATCAGGAGACACCATGAAAGTCGATTCGCCCCGCATTACTTCCTTCCAGCCCCCCGTGCGTACCCTGATGGGTCCCGGGCCGTCCGATGTGCCGCCGCGGGTGCTGGCAGCCATGGCCCGCCCCACCATCGGTCACCTGGATCCGGCCTTCGTGGGCATGATGGACGAGCTCAAGAGCCTGCTCCGCTATGCCTTCCAGACCGACAACGAGCTGACTTTCCCGGTTTCCGCGCCGGGTTCGGTGGGGATGGAGACCTGCTTCGTGAACCTGGTCAGCCCGGGGGACAAGGTGGTGGTGTGCATCAACGGGGTGTTTGGCCAGCGCATGGCCGAGAACGTGCGTCGTTGTGGCGGCGTGCCGGTGATCGTCGAGGACCCGTGGGGCGCGCCGGTGGACCCGGCCAAGGTGGAGGAAGCCTTCGCCGCCAACCCGGATGCGGCCCTGTTTGCCTTCGTGCATGCCGAAACCTCCACCGGGGCCCTCTCCGATGCGGCAACGCTGGCCGCGATCGCCCGGCGTTACGGGGCGCTGACGATCATGGACTGCGTCACTTCCCTTGGTGGGGTGCCGGTGCTGCTGGACCAGTGGGGGATCGATGCGGCTTACTCCGGCAGCCAGAAATGCCTGTCGAGCACGCCGGGTCTGTCGCCGGTGAGTTTTTCGCCGGCGGCCGTCGAGCGCATCCGTGCCCGCAAGTCCCCTTGCCCGAGCTGGTTCCAGGATCTGGGCCTGGTGCTGGGCTACTGGAGCGGTGCCAAGCGCACCTACCACCACACCGCGCCGGTCAATCCGCTCTACGGCCTGCATGAATCCCTGGTGATGCTCGCCGAGGAAGGCCTGGAGAACGCCTGGCAGCGCCACCACAACAATCACCTGCGCCTGCGTGCCGGGCTGGAGGCCCTGGGCCTCAAGTTCGTGGTCCGCGAAGATGCGCGCCTGCCCCAGCTGAATACCGTGTGGGTGCCGGAAGGGGTTGATGAAGCCCAGGTGCGCAGCCGTCTGCTCAATGAGTTCGGCATCGAGATCGGTGCCGGCCTGGGGGCGCTGGCCGGCCGCGTCTGGCGTATCGGCCTGATGGGCCACTCCAGCCGCCCGGCCAACATCGCGCTGGTGCTGGCTGCGCTGGAAGCCGTGATCCGCGGCTGATCAGGGCATGCCCCGGATTACCGGCCTTGAAGGCGGGTGATCCGGGGGAATTTCAACAGGCCCGGTGTCCTGCCGGGCCTGTTCTCAAGGCAGGTCTGCCGTTTTTACTTCTTCGCTTCGCCCCCCGTCACCGTCAGCTCGCCTTTCAGCTTGGCCAGGTTCTTGTCGCCAAAGCCCTTGATGTTCTTCAGGTCGTCCACGCTTTTGAAGGGGCCGTTCTTGCTGCGGTACTCGACAATCGCCTGGGCCTTGGCGGGCCCGATGCCCTTCACGCCGTCCAGTTCTGCCGGGGTGGCGGTGTTGATGTTGACGGCTGCAAAGGCCAGGTTGATGCCGGCCAGGCTCAGGGCGATGAGGGACAGGATGCGCTTCATGGTGGTCTCCGGGTTAATGACAATTACATTTTAATGTCAATCCATATGTCATTGGCAAGATGCACTTATCCAGGCCTGCAACATCCGGAGATGATTGCTTTGCAACCACCGGCGGGATGCGGCGTTGAAGGGGGGCAACCTTTACTGGAGTGAAGTCATGAAGCGCCTTATCTGCATCGTCCTGGCCGCCGCCTCCCTGAGTGCCTGTGTCGTCCTTCCGGTTGGTCATGAGCGTGGGTATGGCTACGGGCACGGGCATCGCCACTATTCGCCGCCGCCGGTCATGGTGGTGCCGCCGGCCCCGGGGCCGGGCTATCAGCGGGGATATCGCGGCTGGTGAAGGTAAAGGCCGGAAAAAATCCGGCCGGGGCGGGTGGATTGCGCTTATGCTCGACGCCTGCGATCAACCCGCCGCCGGTGGGGCGACATGCTCCCCCGCTGACCCTGTCCGATGCCGTCCTCGTTGCGAACTGCCACCGTCCATGAACACCGGCTGAGCCTGGCCGAAGTGCTCGATCTGCTCACCACCGACCGGATGGTGGCGCAGGCCGATGCCGACACGCTGCGTCTTGCCCAGGGCATCCGGCCCTCCGATGCCCATCCCCTGATCATCATTGCCGGCCAGAAGTGGGCCTCCAGGCTGCCTCCCCACCGGGTGCTGGGCCTGGAGGAGCTCACCGAATGGCTGGCGGGCAAGGTGGAGCTGGCGTATTACCGTATCGACCCCCTGAAGATCGACTTTGCCGCGGTAACGGCGGTGATGTCATCGGCCTATGCGACCCGCTTCGGGGTGCTGCCGGTGCAGGTGGGCTTGCGCGAGGTGGTGGTCGCCACCACCCAGCCCTACCTTCGGGAATGGGAAAAGGAGGTGGCCGGCTACCTCAAGAAGGACATCCGCCGGGTGGTGGCCAACCCGGCCGACGTGGCGCGTTACCTGGTCGAGTTCTACAATCTCGCGCGCTCGGTCAAGAAGGCGGCCCAGCTGGGCAACCAGAGCGCCGGGCTGTCGTCGTTCGAGCAACTCGTCGAACTCGGGCGCTCCAACCGCCAGTTCGACGCCAACGACCAGCACATCGTCAACATCGTCGACTGGCTGTGGCAGTACGCCTTCGAGCAGCGCGCCAGCGATATCCACATCGAACCGCGCCGCGAACTGGGGATCGTGCGCTTCCGCATCGACGGGGTGCTGCATCAGGTGTACCAGATCCCGATGAGCGTGATGGCCGCGATG
>Ga0116180_1001411_pt1 | contig 20380 bp, 17 predicted proteins | sample AD_UKC073_MetaG_FD_89804 | JGI IMG/M metagenome (GOLD analysis project Ga0116180, IMG submission 89804) | Active sludge microbial communities of municipal wastewater-treating anaerobic digesters from USA - AD_UKC073_MetaG | ecosystem: Engineered > Bioreactor > Anaerobic > Digestate | place: USA...
GCCGCGCTTCAGGCCGCGCGGCAGCACCACGCAGCCGTAGCGGATGCGGATCAGCCGGCTCACGCCCAGGCCGACCTTGTCGAACAGCTTGCGCACCTCGCGGTTGCGGCCTTCGGTGATGACGACGCGGTACCAGTGGTTCACGCCCTCGCCGCCGCCGTCCTCGATGGACTTGAACACCGCCTTCTGGCCGTCGATCTCCACGCCCTCCAGCAGGCGGGCGCGGGACTCTGCCGTCAGCGTGCCCAGCACGCGCACCGCGTATTCGCGCTCGACGCCGAAGCGCGGGTGCATCAGCTGGTTGGCCAGTTCACCCGAGTTGGTGAACAGCAGCAGGCCCTCGGTGTTGATGTCGAGCCGGCCCACGCTCTGCCACTTGCCGTGCGGCAACCGCGGCAGGCGGCGGAAGACGGTCGGCCGGTGCTGCGGGTCGTCGTGGGTGACGACCTCGCCCACCGGCTTGTGGTACGCGATGATGCGCGGCGCCCCAGGGGCGATGCGCACCTTGATGGTCCGGCCGGCCACGCTGATGCGGTCGCCGAACGAGATGCGCTGGCCAGTGTGCGCCACCTGGCCGTTGACCTGCACCTGGCCTTCGGCGATCAGCGCCTCCATGTCGCGACGCGAGCCGATGCCGGCCTGGGCCAGCACCTTGTGCAGCTTGGGCGCGTCGGGCTCGGCGGCCAGCACGCGGCGCTCGGGCTCGCCGCTGATCACCTCGGCGGGCAGCGCGTCGTAGTCGCCCGACAGCACGGCGGCGAAGGTGTCGCCCACGTCCTTGGGCAGGGCCGGCGGCTGTTCAGCCGCAGCCGGACGGTCGGCCGCGTCGTCCTCGTCATCGTCGCCCGGCGTGGCGCTGACGGTCACGACCTGGAAGTTCTCGGCCGGCGCGCCGTCCTCGCGCACCGGGCGGTCCGGACGATCAGGCCGGTCGGCACCACCACGCTTGCCGCGGCGGCGGTTGCGGCTGCGCTTGCGCGGGCCGTCGCCGTCGGCTTCCGGCGCGTCGCCCGGCGCAGCACCGGCAGGCGCCTCGGCCTGTGCCGCCGAAGGATCAGCCGCGTCGCGGGCCACGGCCGGCTCGGCCGCCGGCGCGGGCGCCACGGCCACTGGCGTCGGCGCAGTCGCAACCGGCTGCGTGTCGGCGGGCCCGCCATCGGCGGCGGCCGCCGCACGCCGGCGCGGGCGGGCGGGCTTGGCTGCGGCTTCGGCCGCCGGGGCATCGGCGGCGGGCGCTGCGGCCGGCACGTCGCTGGCCGCTTCACCAGCCGCATCGGCCGCCTTGCGACGCGTGCGCTTGGGCTTGGCCGGCTCGGCGGCTTCGGCAACCTCGGCCGGCGCGGCCGGTGCGGCCTCGGCGCCACCCGTCTCGGCCGGCTTGGCCGCCCGCTTGCGGCGGGGCTTGGCCGGCGCCTCGCCGTCGGCGGACGCAGCAGCGCCCGGCAGGTCGGTCTGGGGCTGGTCGGAATCGGACATGGTCATGCGGATGCGGCGGAAGAGGAACCATCGGCCTGGGGCGCGGGGGCCTCAGGGGAAACAACAGGGGACATCTCGGAAGAAAATTCGGGGGATGCGGCGGCGGCAACCGCCGCGGGCGCGTCCTCGGCAGACGGCAGTTCCAGCGGCAGGTCGTCCTGCTGGGTGCCGTCGGCGATCAGCGAGGGCTGGCCGGCTGAACCAGGGTCGAACACGGCCGCGGTGGGCGGGCCCTCGAGCACCGGCAGCTGGTCCAGGCTGTGCAGGCCCAGGTCGTCGAGGAACTGGCGCGTGGTGGCGTACAGCGCCGGGCGGCCGGGAGCCTCGCGGTAGCCGATCGCCTCGATCCAGCCGCGGTCTTCCAGCTGCTTGACGATCTGGCTGCTGACGGTGACGCCGCGGATGTCCTCGATGTCACCGCGCGTGACGGGCTGGCGGTAGGCAATGATGGCCAGCGTCTCCATCGCCGCCCGCGAGTAGCGCGGCGGCTTCTCGGGGTGCAGGCGGTCGAGGTACTCGCGCATCTCGGGCCGGCTCTGGAAGCGCCAGCCGGAGGCCACCGTCACCAGTTCGACGCCGCGGCCGTCCCAGTCGCGCGCCAGTTCGTCGAGCAGGGCGCGCAGGGTGTCGGCACCGACCTGGTCGTCGAACAGGCTGCGCATGTCGCGCAGCGGCAGCGGCTGCTGGGCGCAGATCAGCGCGGTCTCGAGGACGCGCTTGGCCTCGTGGGTGTTCATCAGGCTCTGTTGACCAGGGGCCGCTGCGGGCAGCGGCGAGGGCATGCGACTGTGGCGTGATCCATCGGCTGAATCGGCTGGGGCGCCCCCCGTGACGGCGGCACGCGGGACGACTCGGTGGCCAGGCTGTGGCCGGCGGGGTGCAGGCACCCGGGGTGCCGGCGCGCGGTCTTGGCGCGCCTGGGCTGCGGGACTGGCCGGGCCGGGTGACGGCCTGGCCGGCCGGACCGGTGGGGGTGATGCGCGGTGCCTGCGCCAGCGGGCCGGTGCACTGTGGTGCGCCCCGGTCGTTCACCCCGACACGATGGCGCATTGTAGCCCGTGAAAGCCTCAGCCCGGCAGCACCCGCGCCCAGGCCGCCGCCAGGTCCGCCGGCAGCGGTGCGGCAAAGGCCATCGCCCGGCCGTCCTGCGGATGGGCGAAGGCCAGTTCGGCCGCATGCAAGGCCTGGCGCTGCAGGCCCAGCAGTGGCCGGCCGCCATAGAGTGCATCGGCCACCAGCGGATGGCCGCGGCTGGCCAGGTGCACGCGGATCTGGTGCGTGCGGCCGGTGTGCAGGCGGCAACGCACGGCGGTGACGGCGTCGCGCACGCCGCCCGCCGGGCCGTCGGCCACGGCCAGCCGTTCGACGTCGGTGCGCGCCGGCTTGCCGCCCGCCACCACCGCCATGCGCAGGCGCGACACCGGGTCGCGGCCGATCGGCGCGTCGATGCTGGCATCAGGCCAGGCGACGCGGCCATGGGCCAGCGCCAGGTAGACCCGCTTGACCTCGCGCGCGGCGATCAGCCGCACCAGGGCGGTCATCGCCGGCAGCGTCTTGGCGACGACCATCAGGCCGCTGGTGTCCTTGTCCAGCCGGTGCACGATGCCCGCACGCGGCAGCGCTGCGGCGCCGGGATGGTGGGCGAGCAGGCCGTTGAGCAGGGTGCCCTGCCAGTGGCCCGGCGCCGGATGCACGACCAGGCCCACCGGCTTGTCGACCACCAGCAAGTGGGCATCCTCGTGCACGATGGCCAGCGCCATCGCCTCCGGCCGGAAGGCCAGGCTTTCGGCCGTGGGCACCAGCGTCACCTGCAGCCGCTGGCCGGCGCGCAGCTTGCGGGATGCGGTGGCCTGCAACTGGTCGTCGACCCGGACATGGCCGCGCTCGATCAGCTGCTGCAGCCAGCTGCGGGAGAACTCGCCAGCCAGGTCCACCAGCACCTTGTCCAGGCGCAGGCCATGTTGCGTGGCGCTGACGGTGGCCGTGCGCACCTCGGGTTCGACCGCTTCGGCGCCATCGGCGGGGTCGGCGCCTTCCAGGGTGTCGTCGACCACCGGCTGCCCGGCCTCGCCGGCCGCCGCTGCGGCGGGCTTGCGGGGGACGCCCATTAGAATTGCAGGTTGTGCATGCTGACCCTGGAAGGACGCCGGCCGCGATGCGGTTGCCGACACCGATGAACGTGTTCAAGCTTTCGAAGCCGCTGGGCGGCCACCTCGCCGCGCCGCTGGTCCTGACCATGGCGGCCATGCTGGTGGGGTGCGGCAGCAACCCGAAGGACGATGACCGGGGCAGCGTCGAGAAATTGTATGCATCGGCCAAGGAAGACTTGGCCGCCGGCAGCTACGACCAGGCCGCCAAGCAACTGGAGCGCGTGGAAGGCCGTGCCGCCGGCACGCTGCTGGCACAGCAGGCCATGCTGGACCTGGCCTACGCCAAGTGGCGCCTGAACGAGCGTGTCGACGCACTGAGCACCCTGGACCGCTTCATCAAACTGCACCCGTCCAGCCCGGCGCTGGACTATGCGCTGTACCTCAAGGGCGTGGTCAACTTCAACGAGACCATGGGCTTCCTCAGCCAGGTCTCGCGCCAGGACCTGTCCGAGCGTGACCAGCAGGCGTCGCGCGACTCGTACCAGGCGTTCGAGCAGCTGGTGCAGACCTTCCCTGACAGCAAGTACAGCGAGGATGGCCGTGCCCGCATGGGCTACATCGTCAACTCGCTGGCCGAGTACGAACTGCACGTGGCGCGCTACTACTACCGGCGGCAAGCGTTCGTGGCTGCGGCCAACCGGGCCCAGCTGGCGGTGCGCGAGTACCCGCAGACGCCGGCAGTGGAAGAGGCGCTGTACATCATGGCTGCCAGCTACGACAAGCTGGGCCTGGACCAGCTGCGCAGCGACGCCGAGCGCGTGCTGAAGCTGAACTACCCCGAAACGCGGTACATCAGGAACGGCGTGCGCGTGCCCGAGCGCGCCTGGTGGCAGTTCTGGTGACGAGTCACGCATGAACCTGCTGCGCGGGCCGATCTAGCGCCTGCGCTGCTCGCCGTACGGGTGGACGGCTGCGCTGCTCGACGCAACCTCGACCCGCTCGCGACGGTTCCTGCATCCCTCGTCCGTGCCGTTGCGCCACACCGGCGAGCGCATCAGCTGGCGTTGTTGATCGTCGCGATCTGGTCCAGCCAGGCCAGCGCGTCGGCCTCGGTGTCCAGCGTGCCCATCGGCGGCAGCGCGGCACGCAGGCGGCGGCCGTAGGGCATCTGGCGCAGGCGCACGTCGGTGATCACCAGCAGGCCCAAGTCGGTCTCGCTGCGGATCAGGCGGCCGGCGCCCTGCTTCAGCGCGATGGCCGCCTCGGACAGGTAGTAGTCGTTGAACGGGTCCTTGCCGCGCGATTCCAGCTCCTTGCTGCGCGCCTGCACCAGCGGGTCGTGCGGCGGCGGGAACGGCAGCTTGTCGATGATCACGCACTGCAGCGCCGCGCCGGGCACGTCGATGCCTTCCCAGAAGCTGGCCGAGCCGACCAGCACGCTGTGGGGCGTGTCCAGGAAGCGCTGCAGCAGGCTGCGCTTCGGGTGGCTGCCCTGCACCAGCACCGTCAGCGGCGTGCCGGCATCGGCCGCAGCCTGGTTCAGCGCCTCGGCAATCACCGGCAGCACCCGCAGCGTGGTCGTCAGCACGAAGGTGCGCCCGCCCAGGCGGCCGGCCAGCCTGGCCGCCAGCGCGCCCACGGCCGCCGGGTGGCCAGGCTCGTTGGGCTTGGGAAAGCGCGGCGGCACCCAGGTGCGGGCATGGGCGGCGTAGTCGAAGGGGCTGCCGACACGCAGCTTGCGGGCATCTTCCAGCGCGGCGGATTCGGCAAACCAGCTCAGGTCGTCGTCGCTGCCCAGCGTGGCGGACGTGAAGATCCACGCCCTTGGCGCCAGCGCCCGCTGCTCGGTGAACAGGTCGCGGATGTGCAGCGGGCTGTCGATCAGGCGGGCGTCGCGCGGACCCACGTCGATCCAGCGCACGCGGTCGGTGGCCGCCGGCAGCGCGAAGGCATTGGCGAGGCGGGCGATGCGCTCGGCGCGCTCCAGCAGGCGGGCGAAATCGGGCGCGGCGCCTTCGACCAGGGCCGCCGCATCGCGCGCCGCATCGGCCGCCTTGGCCAGGCCGGCCAGGGCTTCGGCGAACGCGGCATCGCGGCTGCGCTCGTCCCAGCGCAGCTTCAGGATGCCCTTCACGTCGCGCAGCGGCCCGGCGCAGGCCAGGCGCAGGTCGCGGGCGGCACGGTCCAGGCCACCGGCGACCTGCTGCCATTCGGCCAGGCCGCGGGCATGGCCCAGCCCGGCGGCCAGCAAGTCGCGCCCGAAGTCGATCACCTGGTTCGACGACAGCAGCGTGCCCAGGAACTGCAGGCCGGTCTCGACCAGCTGGTGCGCCTCGTCGAACACGGCGGCATCCACGGTGGGCAGCAGCTCGGCCACACCGCTGTCGCGCAGCGACAGGTCGGCGAAGAACAGGTGGTGGTTGACCACCACGAGGTCGGCGGCCATGGCCTCGCGGCGGGCCTTCACCACATGGCATTCGCGGTGGTTGGGGCAGTCCTGGCCCAGGCAGTTGTCGCGGCTGGAGGTGACCAGCGGGATCACCGGGCTGCGTTCGTCCAGGCCGTCGATCTCGGCCAGGTCACCGGTGCGCGTGGACGGCGCCCAGGTCTCGATGCGGGCCAGCGCCCGCACGGCAAAACGGTCGGGCAGCGTGCCGGTCTCGCGCGCCTGCTGCAGCCGGTGCAGGCAGAGGTAGCTGCCGCGGCCCTTCAGCAGCGCGATGCGCACCGGCACGCGCAGGGCGTCGCGCAGGCGCGGCAGGTCGCGCAGGAAGAGCTGGTCCTGCAGGCTCTTGGTGGCGGTGGACACCAGGGCGCGCTTGCCCGACAGCAGCAGCGGCACCAGGTAGGCGAAGGTCTTGCCGACGCCGGTGCCGGCCTCGGCCACCAGGGTGCCGTGCTCGTCGACCGCCGCCGCAACGGCGGCCGCCAGCTGCTGCTGCACCTCGCGTTCGACGAAGCCGGGATCGGCCTGCGCCAGCGCGCCCTGCGGGCCCAGCGCGTCGCGGGTGGCGCGAGGCAGGTCGTCGGCAGGATTGTCCCGCGCGTCGTCGCCGGCCGGCAGATCGGCAGCGCCGGCGCTCACGCGGGTTCGGGCGGATCGAGCTCGGCTTCGAGCCGCGCGATCTGGTCGCGCAGCAGCAGCCGGCGCTTCTTCAGCCGCCGCAGCGTCAGCTCGTCACCGGGGTTCTGGCCGTCGGCACGGTCGATCAGGCTGTCGAGGTCGGCATGGGCCATGCGCAGCTCGATCAGTTCGCGCTGCGGCGAGCGCAGGTTGACGTCGGCGGCGGGCTCATGGTCCATGGAGGCCCGAGTTTATAGTGCCGCCCCATGACCGCCGCGCCATTGCAGACACCCCTGGCCTACCGCATGCTGGCGGCCACCGCCCTGCACAAGGGCGACCGGCCGTACCAGCAGGACCAGGTGCAGATCCTGCGCCACGGCCGGCTCAAGGACTGCCTGCTGGCGGTGCTGGCCGACGGCATGGGCGGCAAGAGCGGTGGGCGCAAGGCGGCCGACCAGGTGGTGCTGACCGCCCGCCAGCTGTTCGACCGCTACGTGCCGAGCAAGGACGACCCGCAGGCGCTGCTGCGCCAGCTGGTGCAGGAGTCGCACCTGATGATCAAGCTGACGGCGATCACCGCCGAGGAAGAGCCGCACAGCACGGTGGCGGCCTTCCTGCTGGGCCCGGGCCTGGTGTGCAACGTGGTGCATGCCGGCGATTCGCGGGTCTACCACTTCCGCGGCGCCGACCTGGTCAGCCGCACGATGGACGACTCGTACGTGCAGCGCCTGATCGACGAAGGCAAGCTGACCGAGGACGGCGCCAACGTGCACCCGCAGAGCAACCTGCTGACCGGTTGCCTGGGCACCGCCGCCGATCCGCCGGTGACCCTGCACCACATCGACGCGCTGCAGCCCGGCGACACCCTGCTGTGCTGCAGCGACGGCCTGTGGCACTACTTCACCCCGCGCGAGCTGGGCATGTACGTCAACAGCTTCGCGCCGCGCGATGCAGCCGACATGATGGTCACGCGCGCACGCCAGCGCGCCGGCGGCCACGGCGACAACCTGTCGCTGGCCATGGTCAAGGTCGAGCTGATCGCCTGAATCGCGGCGCCATCAAGGCGCGATCAGGGCGCGCTGGCTGACGCTGCCGGCACCGGCAGGCCGGCGGCAGGTGGCCGGTGGGCATCCCGGCGGGCATTGCGGGCCTTCACGGCCTCCTCGTGCTCGCGGGCCTGCTGCAGTCGACGGCCCTGCTGGGCAGCCCGGTCCTGGGCCTGCTGCTGCGCTGCCGAGGCCGGCGGTGCACCGGTCCGCGCGGCCCGACGCGCCGGGGGCTGGGCCGGCGCCGCCGTGGACGCGGCGGGTGCAGGCGCCTCCAGCGCGGGCCGGGCCGCAGCAGCCGATTCACGCGCCCGGATCGCCTCCAGTCGTTCGACGGCCCGCTGGCGGCGCCGGGCGTCGTCCAGCATGTGCAACTGCTGCTGCAGCGGTGCCAGCGCCTCGCGCCGCTGCGCCCGGGCGGCGGCCAGGCAGTCGGTGACGACGAAACGGGCCTCGCAATCGCGGCGGGCGGCGTCGAAACGGGCCTCGACCGCACGCCGCTCGGCCGTGATGCGCTCGCGTTCGACGGCATCGGCGTCGGCCGCCGCCATCGCAAGGGTTGGTGCCATGCCGGCCAGGCAGGCCAGCGCCCAGGCCAGGCGACGCGCGGCTGCGGTCATGTGATGCGCGTGTCCACCTCGCGCCGGTCCAGCGCCAGGTACTCGGCCGACTGCATCTCCGACAGCCGCGAGACGGTGCGCGGAAACTCGTGCGCCAGCGGGCCTTCGGTGTACAGCTGCTCGGCCGGCACCTCGGCCGACAGGATCAGCTTGACGCGGCGGTCGTAGAGCACGTCGACCAGCAGGGTGAAGCGGCGTGCCTCGCTGGCCAGGCGCGGCGGCATCTGCGGCACGCCGCTGAGCACCAGGGTGTGGAACTGCGCGGCGATCTCCAGGTAGTCGTTCTGCGAGCGCGGGCCGCCGCACAGGGTCTTGAAGTCGAACCAGACCACGCCGCCGGCGCGGCGCCGGGCGCGCAGCTCACGGTGCTCGATGTGCAGCACCGGGTCCTCGTCATGCGCTTCGGCCAGCTCGTTGAAGGCACTGGTCAGCGCCGCGTCGGCAGTCGGGCCCAGCGGGCAGTGGTAGAGCTGCAGGTGCTCCAGCGTGCGCTGGCGGTAGTCGGTGCCGTTGTCGACGTTGATCACCTCCAGGTGCTGCTTGAGCAGCTCGATGGCCGGCAGGATGCGGTCACGGTGCAGGCCGTTGGGGTACAGACCGTCGGGCTGGAAGTTGCTGGTGGTGACGATGGACACCCGGTTGGCGAACAGCGCATCCAGCAACCGGTGCAGGATCATCGCGTCGGTGACGTCGGCGACGTGGAACTCGTCGAAGCAAATCAACCGGAACTTGCGCGCGATGCGCTTGCCCAGTTCGTCCAGCGGGTTGACCGTGCCCTTCAGTTCCTGCAGCTCGCGGTGCACCTCGCGCATGAACTCATGGAAGTGCAGCCGGGTCTTGCGCTGCAGCGGCACGGCCTGGAAGAAGCAGTCCATCAGGAAGCTCTTGCCCCGGCCCACGCCGCCGAACATGTAGACGCCGCGCGGAATCGGCGGCTTGACCAGCATCTTGGTCAGCGCATTGCTGCGGCGCGACTTGTAGGCCGCCCACTCGTCCTGGCAGCGCTGCAGCGCCGCCACCGCGCGCAGCTGGGCCGGGTCGGCGGTGTAGCCGCGCTCGGCCAGGGTCTGGTGGTACAGGTCGGTGACGGACGTCATGCGCAATGCCCAAACGACAAGCGGGCCAGTATGCGTGGCCCGCTTGGAGGTGGCCGTCGCTGGCGCGACGGGTTGCAGGGTCAGAAGTTCAGCGTGCGCTTGTCGACCGCCAGCGCGGCTTCCTTCGTCGCTTCACTCAATGACGGGTGGGCGTGGCAGATGCGCGCAATGTCCTCGGCACTGGCCTTGAACTCCATCGCCACCACCGCCTCGGCGATCAGTTCGCTGGCGAAGGGACCGACGATGTGCACGCCCAGGATCTCGTCGGTCTTGGCATCGGCCAGGAACTTGACGAAGCCGGTCGTGTCGCCCAGCGCCCGCGCCCGGCCGTTGGCCATGAACGGGAACTGCCCGGCCTTGTAGGCCACGCCATCGGCTTTCAGCTGTTGTTCCGTCCTGCCGACCCAGGCGATCTCGGGGCTGGTGTAGATCACCCACGGGATGGTGTTGAAGTTGACGTGCCCATGCTGGCCGGCAATGCGCTCGGCCACGGCCACGCCTTCTTCCTCGGCCTTGTGCGCCAGCATCGGGCCGCGCACCACGTCGCCCACCGCCCACACGTTCGGCAGGTTGGTCTTGCAGTCGCCGTCGACCACGATGGCACCACGCTCGTCGAGCTTCAGGCCCACCGCGTCGGCGTTCAGGCCGTCGGTGTTGGGCACGCGGCCGATCGAGACGATCAGCTTCTCGACCTCCAGCTTGACGGCCTCGCCCTTGGCATTGGCATAGGCGACGCTCACGCCCTTCTTGCCGGCCTTGACCTCGCTGATCTTCACGCCGAATTCGAACTTCAGGCCCTGCTTCTGGAAGGCCTTCAGCGCCTCCTTGGCCACGCCTTCGTCGGCCGCGCCCAGGAAGCCGGGCATGGCTTCGAGGATGGTGACCTCGGCGCCCAGCCGGCGCCAGACCGAGCCCATCTCCAGGCCGATCACGCCCGAGCCGATCACGCCCAGCGTCTTCGGCACCGCCGGGATGCGCAGCGCGCCGTCGTTCGACAGGATCTGCACCTCGTCGAACGGTGCGCCGGGCAGCGCGCGGGCGTTCGAGCCGGTCGCGACGATCACATGCTTGCCGACCAGGGTCTCGTTCGCCGCACCGGTGACGACGACCTCATAGCCGCCGTCGACCGCCTTGCCGAACGCGCCCTTGCCGTGGAAGAAGCTGACCTTGTTCTTCTTGAACAGGTAGAGGATGCCGTCGTTGTTCTGCTTCACGACGGTGTCCTTGCGGCCCACCATCTTCGCCACGTCCATCTGCAGGTTGTCCAGCGAGATGCCGTGGTCACCGAAGTGATGCGCCGCATGCTCGTAATGCTCGGACGACTGCAGCAGCGCCTTGCTCGGGATGCAGCCCACGTTGGTGCAGGTGCCGCCCGGCGCCGGGCCGCCCTTGGCGTTCTGCCAGGCATCGATGCAGGCCACGTTGAAGCCCAGCTGCGCGGCGCGGATGGCCGCGATGTAGCCGCCGGGGCCGCCGCCGATGACGACAACGTCGAAATTCTTACTCATGGGTAGTTCTCACCGTGTTGAAGTCGTGAAGATTCCGTCGCGAGCGGCGCGAGGTCGGTTCGAGCAGCGCAACCGTACATCCGTACGGCGAGCAGCGCAGGGCCGAGATCGCGTCGCGCAGCAGGAAGATTCGCGGCTTCAAATGTCGAAGAGCAGGCGGGCCGGGTCTTCCAGCGCGTCCTTCATGGCCACCAGGCCCAGCACGGCTTCGCGGCCGTCGATGATGCGGTGGTCGTAGCTCATCGCCAGGTAGTTCATCGGGCGCACCACGACCTGGCCGTTCTCGACCACGGCGCGGTCCTTGGTCGCGTGCACGCCCAGGATGGCCGACTGCGGCGGGTTGATGATGGGCGTGGAGAGCATCGAGCCGAAGGTGCCGCCGTTGGAAATCGAGAACGTGCCGCCGGTCAGCTCCTCGATGCCCAGCTTGCCGTCGGCCGCCTTCTTGCCGAACTCGGCGATCTTCTTCTCGATGTCGGCGAAGCTCATCTGGTCGGCATTGCGGATCACCGGCACCACCAGGCCGCGCGGGCTGCCCACGGCGATGCCGATGTCGAAGTAGCCGTGGTAGACGATGTCGTTGCCGTCGACCGACGCGTTCAGGATCGGGTACTTCTTCAGCGCCGCCACGGCCGCCTTGACGAAGAAGCTCATGAAGCCGAGCTTGGTGCCGTGCTCCTTCTCGAACTTCTCCTGGAACTTCTTGCGCATCTCCATCACCGGGGCCATGTTGACCTCGTTGAAGGTGGTCAGGATGGCGTTGGTGCTCTGGCTCTGCACCAGGCGTTCGGCGATGCGGGCGCGCAGGCGGCTCATCGGCACGCGTTGCTCGGGACGCTCGCCCAGGTTCTGCGCGGTGGGCGCCGCCACGGCGGGCAGCGGCTTGGCCACGGCGGGGTTCACCGGTGCGGCCACAGGGGCGGCGGCGGGCGCGGGCTTGGGCGCGGCGACGGCAGCCAGCACGTCGCCCTTGGTCACGCGGCCATCCTTGCCGGTGCCGGCCACGCTGCCGGCTGCCAGGTTGTTGTCGGCCATCAGCTTGGCGGCGGCAGGCATGGCCACGTCGGCCTTGCTGGTGCCGGCAACAGCCGCCGGAGCGGCGGGCGCCGACGCGGGCGCAGCGGTGGCCACGGCCTTGACTTCGAGCGGACTGACCGCCGCGCCGGCTTCGGTGTCGATGCGGGCGATGACCTGGTCGCTGGCGACCGTCGCGCCGTCGTCGCAGACGATCTGCGCCATCACGCCGGCGACCGGCGCCGGCACTTCCAGCACGACCTTGTCGGTCTCGATCTCGATCAGGATCTCATCGATCGCCACGGCCTCGCCGGGCCTCTTCTTCCATTGCAGCAGGGTGGCCTCGGCCACTGACTCGGACAGCTGCGGAACCTTGACTTCTACGATTGCCATGATGTGAATCTCGAAAATGGGGGACGGACCACCAAGCGCACGCCGCGGAACCGGCTCCGCCGGGCCGCTGGCGTGGCCCCCCTTGAGGGGGAGCGCTGAAGGCGCTTCGGGGGTGGTCTTACTTCGTGAGGATGAAGCCCTTGAGCTTGGCGTAGGCCTGGTCGAGCAGCGCCTTCTGCTGCTCCTGGTGCAGGTGGGCATAACCCACCGCAGGCGATGCCGAAGCCGGCCGGCCGGCATAGCCCAGGCGCTGGCCATCGAGCATGTTCTCGTGGATGTAGTGCTGCACGAAGAACCAGGCGCCCTGGTTCTGCGGCTCGTCCTGGCACCACACCAGGTCGGTCGCGTTCGGGTAGCGCTTGATCTCGGCGGCGAAGGCCTTGTGCGGGAACGGGTAGAGCTGCTCGACGCGGACGATGGCCACGTCGCTGGCCTTCTTCTCCTCGCGCTTCTTGACCAGGTCGTAGTACACCTTGCCCGAGCAGGCGATGACGCGCTTGACCTTGTCGGCCGCAATGGCCTCGTTCTGCTCCGGGATCACCGTCTGGAAGCCGCCCTTGGTGAAATCGGCCAGCGGGCTCGTCGCGTCCTTGTTCCGCAGCAGGCTCTTGGGCGTCATGATGACCAGCGGCTTGCGGAACTGGCGCACCATCTGCCGGCGCAGCAGGTGGAAGATCTGACTGGCGCTGGTGGGCTGGCAGATCTGCATGTTGTTGTCCGCGGCCAGCTGCATGAAGCGCTCCAGGCGCGCCGAGCTGTGCTCCGGGCCCTGCCCTTCGTAGCCGTGCGGCAGCATCAGCACCAGGCCGTTGGCGCGGCCCCACTTCACCTCGCCGCTGGCGATGAACTGGTCGATCACCACCTGGGCGCCGTTGGCGAAGTCGCCGAACTGCGCTTCCCAGACCACCAGCGCGTTGGGCTCGGAGCCGGCATAGCCGTACTCGAAGGCCAGCACCGCTTCTTCCGACAGGATCGAGTCGATGACGACGAACGGCGCCTGGTTGTCGGCCACGTGCTCCAGCGGCACGTAGGTGCCTTCGTCCCACTTCTCGCGCTTCTGGTCGTGGATGACGGCGTGGCGGTGGGTGAAGGTGCCACGGCCGCAGTCCTCGCCCGACAGGCGCACCGCGTAGCCCGCGGCCACCAGCGAGGCAAAGGCCATGTGCTCGCCCATGCCCCAGTCGACGTTGACGTCGCCGCGGCCCATGGCTGCGCGGTCGTCGTAGACCTTCTTCACCAGCGGGTGCGGGCTGACGCTGGCGGGAATGGTGGTCAGCCGCTCGGCCAGGCGCTTCCACTCGGTCAGCGGCAGCGCGGTGTCGGCGGCGTCGGTCCACTTGCGGCCGATGAAGGGCAGCCAGTCGACCGCGTACTTGCTCTTGAAGTTGCTGATGACCGGGTCGATGGTGTGGCGGCCCTCGTCCATCGCGGCGCGGTAGGCCTTGACCATGTCGTCGCCCAGGGTCTCGCCCAGACCCTGCGCGGCCAGCTTGTCGGCGTACAGCTTGCGGGTGCCGGGATGGGCGCCGATCTTCTTGTACATCAGCGGCTGGGTCAGCGCGGGCGTGTCCTGCTCGTTGTGGCCCAGCTTGCGGAAGCAGATGATGTCGACCACGACGTCCTTCTGGAACGCCATGCGGAACTCCAGCGCCAGCTGGGTGGCCAGCACGACGGCTTCAGGATCGTCGCCGTTGACGTGCAGCACCGGCGCCTCGACCATCTTGACGATGTCGGTGCAGTACAGCGTCGAGCGCAGGTCGCGCGGGTCGCTGGTGGTGAAGCCGATCTGGTTGTTGATGATCAGGTGCACCGTGCCGCCGGTCGAATAACCGCGCGTCTCCGACAGCATCAGGGTTTCCTGGTTCACGCCCTGGCCGCCGAATGCCGAGTCGCCATGCACCAGCACCGGCAGCACCTGGGCGCCGATCTTGTCGCCGCGGCGGTCCATGCGGGCGCGCACCGAGCCCTCGACCACCGGATTCACGATCTCCAGGTGGCTGGGGTTGAAGGCCAGGCTCAGGTGCACCGGGCCGCCCGGGGTGGCGATGTCGGAGCTGAAGCCCTGGTGGTACTTCACGTCACCGGCGGGCAGTTCCTCCGGCGCCGTGTGGTCGAACTCGGCGAACAGGTCCTTGGGCATCTTGCCCAGGGTGTTGACCAGCACGTTCAGGCGGCCGCGGTGGGCCATGCCGATGACGATCTCCTGCACGCCCTTGACGCCGGCCTGCTGGATCAGTTCGTCCATCGCGGCGATGAAGGCCTCGCCGCCTTCCAGGCTGAAGCGCTTCTGGCCGACGTACTTGGTGTGCAGGTAGCGTTCCAGGCCCTCGGCCGCGGTCAGGCGGTCGAGGATGTGCTTCTTCTGCGCCGCGTTGAAGTTCGGCTTGCTGCGGATCGCCTCGAGCTTCTGCTGCCACCAGCGCTTCTGCGTCTGGTCGGTGATGTGCATGAACTCGGCGCCGATGGTGCTGCAGTAGGTGTCGCGCAGCGCCTGCAGGATCTCCCGCAGGCTCATGTTCTCGGACGTCGTGAAGTAGGTGTTCGCGGCGCTGAACGTGATGTCCATGTCGGACTCGCTCAGGTCGTAGAACGCCGGCTCCAGTTCGGGGATCTTCGGGCGCTCGGTGCGCTTCAGGGGATCCAGGTCGGCCCAGCGGGCGCCGACGTTGCGGTAGGCCGCCACCAGCGACTGCACGTGCACCTGCTTGCGGGCGACGGCCAGGTCGGCCGAGCTGGCCTTCAGGGCGAAGGCATTGGCCTTGGCGCGCTGGGCGAAGGATTCGACGACCGGGGCATGGGCGACATCGCGCGACTCGCTGCCGTCGGTGGCCGGCACGTTCTGCAGGTTGTCGAAGTAGGCGCGCCAGTTGTCGGGAACGCTGCCGGGGTTGTCGAGGTAGGCCTCGTAAAGCTCTTCGACGTACGGGGCGTTGCCCCCGAACAGGTACGAATTGGACCTGTATTGCTGCATCATCGCTCGCTCACCTTTCGCCCTGGTTTCCAGGGTGACGATGGGTTGGAAAACCTTCCGCGGCCCGGCTCAACCGGTTGGCGGATTGCGACCCGCCTTGCTGTCTGTCTCGAACGGCTGCAAAGCCGCTCAGCAAGGGGCACGAAAGGACCTAGGCTAACTGCGGGGCGCACTGTAGCACTGTTGTTTTGCGCCGCCGCGTCCGGATTAGACACCCCGGAACCTTCTGTTTCGCTGACAGGCAGGTCCTCCCGGGGCCCAGACTGGCGCGCCCTGCCCAGCGCCATGCCGCACGCCGTCATCCACCTGCACCCCCGCGCGCCGGCCAAGCCGGCCGAGGGTGCGGCCTGCAACGGCTGCGGCGTTTGCTGCGCCTGGCAACCCTGTCCACTGGGCGTGCTGGCCAGCGGCCGGCGGCACGGCGCCTGTGCCGCCCTGCGCTGGGACGACGGCCCGGATCTGTACCGCTGCGCCCTGGTGCAGGACCCGGCGCAGGTGTGGCCCGCCCTGCCCCGGCCGCTGCGGGCGCTGGTCGCGCGCCTGGCGCGGCGCTGGATCGCCGCCGGCGCGGGCTGCGACTGCAGCGCCGACGCCACGCCGGGCTGACCACCTGGCCGCCTGGCCCTCCGCCAGGCCCGCGGCGCTGCGGGATGATCCTCAGCGCCGGCCATCGGCAGCGCCCCTAGCATCCCGGCTTTCGACTTCTCCCCGGGAGCCTCCTCCATGACCTTGAAGCATGCCCTGAAGGCCGCCGCCTGCGCCGCCCTGCTGGCCGCCGGCCTGGCCGCCACTGCGGCCCAGGCCGCCACCCTGCGCTGGGCCGCGCAGAACGACATCCTGACGCTGGACCCGCACTCGCAGAACCACGCGACCACCAACGCCATCCTGCAGCATGCCTACGAGGGCCTGACCCGCTACAACACCAAGTACGAGCCCGAGCCGGCGCTGGCCACCAAGTGGACGCAGATCAGCCCGACGCAGGTGCGGTTCGAGCTGCGCAAGGGCGTCAAATTCCACGATGGGTCACCCTTCACCGCCGATGACGTGGTGTTCTCGTTCGGCCGCATCAAGCAGCCGCAGGGCACGATGTCGATCTACGTGGCCGGCATCACCGAGGTGAAGAAGATCGACGACCACACGGTCGACTTCATCCTCGCCGGCCCGAACCCGGTGCTGCTGCGCAACATCGCCGACTTCTTCATCATGAGCAAGACCTGGGCGGACAAGAACAAGACTGCCAATGTCCAGGACTACAAGGCCAAGGAGGAGAACTACGCCTCGCGCAACGTGAACGGCACCGGCAGCTACAGGATCACCGGCTGGACGCCCGACCAGCGCGTGACGATGACCGCCAACCCCGACTGGTGGGACAAGGCGAACGCCAGCAACGTGACCGAGGTGATCTACACCCCGATCAAGGCCGATGCCACCCGCGTGGCCGCCCTGCTGTCGGGCGACGTCGACATGGTGACCGACCTGCCCACCCAGGACGTGGCGCGGCTGCGCAGCGACCCCAAGCTCAAGGTGGTCGACGGCAGCGAGATCCGCACCATCTTCATCGCGCTGGACGAGTTCAGCCCCGAGCTGAAGTACAGCGACGTGAAAGGCAAGAACCCGTTCAAGGACAAGCGGGTGCGCGAGGCGCTGAACATCGCCATCGACCGCGAGGGCATCAAGCGCGCGACCATGCGCGGCCTGTCGCTGCCGGCGTCCATCCTCGTCGCACCGGGCGTCAATGGCCACAGCGCCGAGCTGGATGCGCCGATCAAGCCCGACCCCGAGCGGGCCAAGAAGCTGCTGGCCGAGGCGGGCTACCCGAACGGCTTCGAGTTCCAGCTCAGCTGCCCGAACAACCGCTACGTCAACGACGAGGAGATCTGCCAGAACCTGGTGTCGATGTGGGCGCGCATCGGCGTGAAGACCAAGCTGGCCGCCGAAGGCTTTGCCACCTTCATCGCCAAGGTGCAGAACTTCGACACCAGCGCCTACCTGCTGGGCTGGGGCGTGGCCACCTTCGACGCGCAGTACAGCCTGCAGTCGCTGGTGCGCACCCGCACCACCGGCGCCGACGGCAACTTCAACTTCGGCCGCGCCAGCGACGCCCAGCTCGACAAGCTGATTGACGCGATGAAGACCGAGACCGACGTGGCCAAGCGCAACGGCCTGATCCGCGAGGCGCTGATCCGCACCCGCGACGAGCACCTGGTGCTGCCGCTGCACCACCAGGTGCGCCCCTGGGCGATGAAGACCGCCGTGACCACGCTGCACCGCGCCGACGACCGGCCGGCGGCGCGCTACACCAACGTCAAGTGAGCCGGTTCTCCGGCTGACGACGCAAGGGGGCCCGCGGGCCCCCTTCTTGTTGACGGCGGCGGCGCCCGGCCGGACGCCGTCCGGTCAATGCAGCAGCCAGCGCGCCAGGGCGAAGCCCAAGGCGCAGCAAGCCAGCGCGCCAAGCAGATGCGCCGCGCTGTGCAGCAGCGCCAGGCCGAGGTCGCCACGCTGAATCAGGCCCAGCGATTCGGCCGAGAACGACGAGAAGGTGGTGAAGCCGCCCAGCACGCCGGTGACCAGCAGCAGGCGCAGCAGCTCATGCGGCGAGCGGCTGAACCACACCATCGCCATGCCGATCAGCAGCCCGCCCAGCGCATTGACCAGCAGCGTGCCCAGCGGAAACCCTGCCCACAGGCCGTTGAACACCAGCCCCGCCCACCAGCGCGCCAGCGCGCCTAAGGCCGCGCCCAGCGCCACCGCGCCAGCCTGGACGGCGGTGACGCTGCTGGCGGCGCCGCTCATCGCGCGCGTCAGGCCGCGTTGCCCGAGGCCAGGCCCCAGCGGGCCGCAGCCGCGTCGTCGACCACCCGCGCATCGACCCAGCGGGCGCCTTCGGGCGTGGTCTCCTTCTTCCAGAACGGCGCCTGCGTCTTCAGGTAGTCCATCAGGAATTCGCAGCCCTGGAACGACTCGCCCCGGTGCGCCGAGCTGACCGCGACGAGCACGATCTGGTCCAGCGGCTGGAGCAGGCCCACGCGGTGGATCACGCGGCAGGCCCGCAGGTCGAAACGCCGGTGGGCGGCGTCGATCATGGCCTCGATCGCCCGCTCGGTCATGCCGGGGTAGTGCTCCAGTTCCATCGCGCTGATCGCGCCCGGCTGGCCGGCGGTGCGGTCGCGCACCGTGCCGACGAAGCTGCACACCGCGCCCACGCCACCGTCACCCGCGCGCAGCGCCGCCACCTCGGCGGACAGGTCGAAATCGGCGGTCTGGATGCGCACGCGCGGGGGGCTGGTCATCGGCAAATTCTCGCACCGCGACACTCGGCGCCCATGTCGTCCTGCCCCCGGCCCCTGTTGACCGCGCCCACCGCGCGGCGCGGTGCCCTGGGCGGTGACCAATCGAAAAAGCAGTTGCTCGTCTGACCGGGGCGGCTGTTCCGGCGCCAGGCGAGCGACGGAACAGGCGGCCCACCGGCCCAGCCCCTCGGCGCCCCGCGCGCCAACCAGGCCCAAGCCTCACCTGCACCCCACGCGCGCCACGCCGGTTCTTCAACACGGTCGTGTGATGGAGTGTGGGTGATGGTGAATCTGGACTTTCAGGGGATCTGGCTGCCGCTGGTCACGCCGTTCACGGCCGATGGCCGGGCGGTGGACACGGCGACACTGGGCCGCCTGGTGCGGCATCTGGCGGCGCAGGGCGCGGCGGGCTTCGTCGCCTGCGGCAGCACCGGCGAAGCGGCGATGCTGAGCGAGGCGGAGCAGGCCACGGTGCTGGCGACCACGATGGACGCGGCCGGCGGCAAGCCGGTGCTGATGGGCCTGGCCGGCGTCGACGCCAGCGCCATTGCCCGCCGCGCCCAGGCGCTGGCGCAAGCCCATCGACCGGCCGGCTGGCTGCTGGCGCCGCCGCCCTATGTCCGCTCGTCGCAGGCCGGCCTAGTGGCGCACTTCCAAACCGTGGCCAGCGCCACGCCACTGCCCCTGGTGGCCTACGACATCCCGGCGCGCACCGGCGTGCGCCTGCAGCCCGCCACCCTGCTGGCGCTGGCCGATCACCCGCAGATCGTGGCGGTGAAGGACTGCAGCGCCGACCGCGCCGCCGCCGGGGCCCTGCTGGCCGACGGCCGCCTGGCGCTGCTGGGTGGCAACGACGCCGAACTGTTCGACCAGCTGGGGCGCGGCGCCGTGGGCGGCATCACCGCCAGTGCGCACCTGGCGACGGCCGGCTTCGTGCGGCTGGCCGCCCTGATGCGGGATGGCGGTTCCATCGCCGAGGCACGCGCACTGTGGCGCCGGCTGGCGCCGATCACGCAGGCCGCGTTTGCCGAGCCCAACCCGGCGGTGATCAAGGGCGCGCTGGCGCGCCAGGGCTGGCAGGCGGAGGTGCTGCGGGCACCGATGCTGCCGGCGGCGACCGCCAGCGTCGATGCGCTGCTGGCGGCTGCCGACGCTGCGGGCTGATCAGCCGCCGGTCACCGGCGGGAAGAACGCGACCTCGGCGCCTGCCGGCACCGGCGTCGCCTCGTCGGCCATCACCTGGTTCAGCGCGCAGCGCAGGGCGCGGCCGCGGGCCAGGGCGTCGGCATGGGCGCCGCCGCGGGCGATCAGCGCATCGCGCAGCTGGCCCAGCGTGGTGCCGGCGGTGATGGCGAAGTTCTCGGACGCGCCCAGCCGCTCACGCAGCGAGGCGAAGTAGCGCACCGTGATGTTGATTTCGGCGGACATGGCGATCAGGCCCCGATCAGGGCCGACAGCGGCAGGAACTGCACCGTGTCACCGCGTTGCACCACCTGGCCTGACGGCAGGTCGATCAGGCCGTCGGCCCACACGGCCGAGGTCAGCACGCCCGAGCTCTGGTTGGCGAAGAGCTCGACACCGCCTGCGGCGTTGAAACGGGCGCGCAGGAACTCGCGCCGCTTGTCCGGTTTGGGCCAGTCGAAGTCGGCACGCACCGGCAGCGCCTGGGGCATGACACCCGGGCAGCCCTGCAGCGCCCGCAGCACCGGCGCCACTGCCAGAAGGAAGGTGACGAAGCTGCTGACCGGGTTGCCGGGCAGGCCCATGAACAGCGCCTCGCTTTCCCCGTCCGCCCGGCGCACAGCGCC
>Ga0116180_1001413_pt1 | contig 20358 bp, 13 predicted proteins | sample AD_UKC073_MetaG_FD_89804 | JGI IMG/M metagenome (GOLD analysis project Ga0116180, IMG submission 89804) | Active sludge microbial communities of municipal wastewater-treating anaerobic digesters from USA - AD_UKC073_MetaG | ecosystem: Engineered > Bioreactor > Anaerobic > Digestate | place: USA...
ACCGACGCAGCAGCCGCCACCGGCTGCTCCACCGACGTCACCGCCACCACCGCATCGGCAACCTCAACCTCGACCTCAACCGCAGCAGAAACCGGAGCCGGAGCCGCCGGGACGCTGATCGTGGTGGCCGCAGGCCGCACCGCAGCCGCCGCCGGTGCGTCGTTATCCCCCTTGACCGCCGCGGCACCTACCCCCGCCGCAGCCCGAGCAACCCCGGAACGCCCGGTCGAATCCGACCCCGCATCAGCACCACCCGAACGCTTACCCGTCCCGGCACCGGCACGCGCCGAACCACGCTCCCCCGCCCCAGCAGACGACGAAGCCGACGCAGCCGAAGCCCCGTCATCCTCCGCCGGAGCAGCCGACGCCGTGCACGCCGGACCCGCCAAAGCCCAACCAATACCGAGCGCAACAGCCAGCGCTCCCATACGCCCAACGTTCACAAGGGTTTCCTTTTCTTGTCAGACCAGCACGGCGGCGGGTAAGAGGGTTTCGAGGGCAGCAGAAGACGGGGGCGGCAACGGCGGATCCGACGGCGGGATCACACCGGAGCCGGTGAGGGTGGCAACGACCCGGGCGAGGGCCTGCGTCGTTCCGACCGCGATGTCGCCGACGATCTGGACGACGAACTCGGCGACACCCGCCAGCGCGCTGACCAGGAAGATGTCGGCGTCGACGATGGCCTGCAACTGGTCGGTGACGGTGGTGACGAATCCGTCGAGGAAGTACGGGATGGAGGCGAACACCGTCCGGACCCCGAGAGCGATGTTGACGCCGATGTTCGGGTAGCCGTACATGGCGATCGCGTCGTCGAGTGCCTGCTTGAGGTCGGTCGGGTCGACGATGCTGGTGACCTTGCCGTACAGCGGCGCACCGTCGAAGTCCGACCGGCTCGGAGCCCCGAACAGACTCACGATCGTGGGCGTGATGTCGGCGGTGGTGTAGGCCAGGTTCTGCTTGCCGTCGTTGGCGCCGTCGCCCTCGAGGTCGAAGATCACGAACGAGGACGTCTCGTTGGGCGACTGGAAGCCGTGCCCGAAGCCCACCGACTGCTGGTGGCCGTGGTCGGTCGTCACGATGACCGTCCACTCCTGACCCGGGTTGGCCGTCTCCCAGGCATCGATCGCGTCCATGATGCGGGCGATGTTCTCGCTGGTGTTGACGACCGCGGCGGCATATTCCGGTGATCCGCCGCCGTGCGCGTGGCCGGCCTCGTCGACGGCCACCTGGTAGGAGAACATGAAGGCCGAGTCGGTGGCCTGGGTGGCGTTGATCCGTGCGATGGTCGCGTCGACCACGAGATCGTCGGTGTCCTCCCAGCTGTTGCTGAACTCGACGAACACGTTGTCCGCCGGTGCGACGGGGTAGCTGCCGGCTGCGGCGATGTCGTTGATGTACTTCCAGTTGGCGAACACCGCGGTGTCGATCGTGGAGTCGAAGTACTCCAGCTGGTTGAACACCGTCGGCCACGGGATGTAGGGAGCCGGGTCGAACAGGTTGTTGATCACCCCGGACTTGCTGTCCCACACGCCGGTCAGGATCGTCGTCCAGGACGGGCCGGAGATGGTGGTGTGCCCGACGAGGCTCGTCGCGCCGGTCACACCCTGATCCATCACGACCCGGAATCCGCTGTTCGGGTCGTCGTAGGTGTATTCGAGAATCTTGCTCAAGTTGGTGCCATCGGTGCCGATGAGAAGCACGTGAGTGGGGTCGGTGTCGTCGCCGACCTGCGCGGCGCCGGCGTTGCGGCTGCGCCCGGCGCTCGAGGATGCCATGACGGGGAGCGCACCGGCGGGCAACACCGGGGTCGGCGACGGCAGCGGGAGCGGAGCCACCGATTGCAGCGAACCGGCGGGTGCGCCAAGCAGCGCCGCGACGGCATCGGCGAGCGCCTGCGCGATCCCGCCCACGGTCACGCGGTGATCGGCCGGGGCCGTGGCTGCGGCCGGCCGAGGAGAAGCGGTGGGCACACTCGCCACTGCCGGGACGGTGATCCGATCGGCGAGATCGACCACGGGCGAGCCCGGCTGAGCTGCCGTGGTCGCTGCCGGGACCGCGACGGTGCCCTGCGCGCCGCCGATCGCCGAGTCGGAAGCCCTGGAATCGGCACCGGAATCCGATGCGCCAACCCGGACGGCGGCGCGCCCCGACACCTCGCCACCTTCTGCCGGTCGGCCACCGGCGTCAGCATCGGCAACGGCCGACTCTGCCCGGGTCGCGGTGCGCTGCCGGTGATCGGAGGCAGAAGCATTCGCTTTCCGGGACGGCCCGCCGGCCCGACTGGACTCCGCGACCGCGTCCGAGCGGGCGTCGGCGGTCACGGAGTCGGAGGTGCCTGCATCCGCCGACGCCACCGCGCAACCGAGGGCGGATCCGGCTCCCGCGACCAAGCCGGCCACGGCCACGCCGAGGCACAGGTCCTTGACGGTCTTCATGGCTGGATTCTCCGATCGGCACGACATCAGGCCCCGTGGACCGCAGTCAGAGTAGAACGGCGGAGCGACTCACAGGTGGTTTTCAGCCGCAAAGTCGGCAATGTCAGAAAGTTCTGTCTGACGGTCACGAAAGAATTGCTGCGAAATCCAGCCTGACGTGGTCAAATGAGGTGTTCGGCTCCATAGGTTGCAGTTAATAGTTGGTTATGGGAGAGCTGATGAATTCAGGGGATTTCATCGGACGTCTCGGTCCTCTGGCGGCTGCGCTCGGGGTCGGTACAGCACTCTTGGTGACCGGGGCGGCGACCGCCGCAGCGGATACCGGCGAGGAGTCATCGGCATCCGCCACATCCGGCTCGGCCGCGGCGCCGTCATCCGGCCCGGTCTCTGCGCCGTCTTCCGGCGGTGCGGTTCCCGCCCGTCACACCCGTTCCGCCGAGTCCCGCCGCGCCGCGGTGGCGGCCGCATCGGTTCCACGCGGCCCCCGCGCCGCCCGAGTTCCCGAACCGGTGACGTCAGGCGCACCCGCGCACCGGGCGACTCCACGAGCATCGGCGGCACTGCCCGCGGCCGCCCCGGCGGTGGGCCGCCCCTCGGCAGCCGAATCGTGGATGCCGCCTGCCGGCACAGTCGCCACCCGATCGGCGGCCGCGTCCGCGCGGGGGATCGCGTCGGTGCTGGACAACCGCGCTCCCTCCGTCAGCCCGAGCCAGACCGGACAGAACGGCAACGTGGTCACCGGTCTGCTCAACGCCGCCGATGCCGACGACGACCAGGTGGTCTACACGGTCGTCGAGGAACCCGAACACGGGTCGGTCGCCATCGGCGGCAACGGCGGGTACACCTACACCGCCGACACCGCCCTGGCCGGTACCGGGACCGTCGACTCGTTCCGGGTCGCCGTCAGCGACGCGGGTTCCGGTTTCCATGTGCACGGCCTGCTCGGCCTGGTCAACCTCCTGACCTTCGGCCTGATCGGCAGTAGCGGGCATACGTCGACGACAACCGTCGGTGTGACGGTCGCGCCGTTCGGCACCTCGACACCCGTGAACCGTCCGCCGACCGGTACGGCCAGCGTCGGCGCTCCGGACCCGGTGACCGGTGTGGTGACCGGGGCGGTGCTCGGCACCGACCCCGACGGGGACATGCTGACCTACAGCGCGCCCGCCACCACGGCCAAGGGCGCCATCACCATCGGGGCCGGCAGCGGGCAGTTCACCTACACCCCGACCCCAGCCGCGCGGCAGAACTCCGCGGACCTTCAGGACAGCTTCACCGTCACCATCGCCGACGGCCACAACGGGACGGCGGCGGTCCTCGTCGCCGTCGCGATCGCGCCGGCCGTCGTGACCCCCGATCCCGACCCGGGACCCGACCCGGACCCCGACCCCGACCCCGACCCCGACCCCGACCCCGATCCTGGTCCGGACCCCGACCCCGATCCGGGCGGGTCGCCGGCCGCCTTCCCCGGCGCCGAGGGCTTCGGTGCCGCGGCCACCGGCGGGCGCGACGGCACCGTCATCTACGTCACGAACCTCAACGACTCCGGTCCGGGTTCGCTGCAGTGGGCCATCGACCAGCCCGGTGCGCGGTACATCCTGTTCAAGGTCAGCGGTGTGATCAACACTCAGATCCACCTGACCAACGGTGACGTCACCATCGCCGGGCAGACGTCACCGGGCGGGATCACGGTCCGCGGCTTCGTCACCGATGAGACTCCGTACCAGGACCAGACCGTCCGCGCCCCCAGCGATTTCGCCGAGAACTGGATCCTGCAACACATCCGCATCCGGCCCGGGTCGGGCGGGTTCAGCGATGACGGACTGCGGCTTCGGTACACCCGTAACGCGATCGTCGACCACGTCTCCATCGGGAACGCCACCGACGAGGCCATCGAGATCTCCTACTCCAACAACATCACCGTCCAGAACACGCTGATCGCCGAGACCATCGGCGGACACTCGGAGTACGGCGGTGTGCTGATGAACTACTCCAACCCCGCCCACGGCTTCGCCCTGGACAACGTCTCCCTGCACCACAACATCTTCAACCGGATCGAGGGCCGGTTGCCCGAGGGCAGCCGGGAGTCGCTTGCCGCGGCGAATTCGACCATGAACCTGGAGATGTCGAACAACCTCTACTGGGATCCGCGGTTCTTCGTCGCCCTGGCGCCGGACACCGGCTCTCTGACCGGAGCCGGTGGCAATCCCTACCCGATCTACTGGAATCTGAACGCCGTCAACAACTACTTCATGACCTCAAACAGCTTCCCGTACGGCATGTTCGACGATCAGATCACCCGCACCTCGCGCAACCAGCTGTACCTCAGCGGGAACCAGATGAACCGGTACCCGGGTCGCGCAGATTACGAATTGTTCTACTGCTGCAACGACTATTCCTCGTTGAGCAATACCGACGTCGCGGCGTTGGTCACCGCACAGCGTGCTCAGAAGCTGCCCGCCCGTCACCCGTTCCCGACGATCACCTACACGCCCACCGGCCAGCTGCGCAGTGTGCTGCTGAACACCGCGGGCGCCTGGCCGCGCGATCCGATGGACACCCGACTGCTGGGATTCGTCGCCAGCAACACGATTTCCCCGGCCGCACCGAATACGAACCCCGCCGGTGACGCCCTCCTGCCGGCGTTCTCCGGGTCGGCTCCGTTGCCGCCGGCCGACACCGACAACGACGGGATGCCGGATTCCTGGGAGGTCATCAAGGGGCTCAACCCCAACGTCGCCGGCGCCAACGCCCGGACGCTGTCGGCTGCGGGATACACCGACCTCGAGGTGTATCTGCATGAGCTGTCCGCCAGCCGGATCACCGGGTGGACCTGAATTCCGGTCATTCAGGGTGATTCTCGTGGTAACCGGACCAGCCCGACCACGATGAGTACCCCACCGAGACTGCCCAGCGTCACCCAACCCCAGGGCTGAAACCACGGATCACTCGGGAAGGCCGCGGACTTCGAGGGAACAGCCACGAAGCCGTCGACCGTGGAATCCGCGGTGTCGCAGCTGATCTCAACCGCCACCGCGTCGTCCCCGGCATTACGCCATCCGGCGACGGCGACTGCCTCCCGGTTCCCGGTGAACAGCCCGTCGACCGAGAAATCCAGGAGCACCGGGGAGGCGAGCGGAACGGCCGCCGCCCCGGCCTGCGCGGCGCAGGTGCCGGTGGTGGTGCCGGCGGTACCGCGGAGGTCGGTGCCCACCAGAAACGCCACCAGGGTCTCCCCGGGCGGCACCGATACCGTGACCGATCCTCCCAGCGGTGCCGACCCGGCGACGGGCCAGACCGCCGTCAGGTCTTCGATCACAGCGGGCCGCGCAGCCCAGGCCGAAGCCAACAAGGTGGCGAGCCAGCCGACCAGCCCGACGGCCAGGAGTCCCAGCCCGGACAGGACCAGCAGCCCGCCACCTCGTCGCAGACCGCCCTCACGCATCCCGATGCTTACTCACGCCAGTGCTCGGCGACCCAGGGCGCATGCCGCCACTCGCCGTAATCCGAATGCTGGACGTGCACCGGGTCCACGCGACCCGCGAAGGACACCACCCGGGCACCGGCTGGCACAACGGCGGTCTTCCCCGGCCCGAGCGCGTCGCAGTCCTGGCGATAGTAAGCCAGCATGCCCTCCGGAAAGAACTCCATCTGTTCAAAGCAACGCTCCAGCCAGCGCTGCTCGGAGAGCTGACCCGGGCCGCCGTTGTGGTGCTGGTAGACCGAAACCGTCGCGGCCGGATCCGCAATGAGTTCCTCCCAGACATCTGGGCGGGAACCCACCCGGATGCGGTACAGAGCGCTGTGCCCTCGGGTCCCGGCGTACTGGTTATGGCCTGGCGTGATGATGAAATCCTCATCCGGCCGGTCCAGCACATAGGACATGTCGTCGAGTACAACCATGTCGAGGTCCATGATCAGGATGTGGCGCCCGGCCAGTCCGAGGAAGTCCCGGGAGAACGCCGACAGTTTCAGTCCATGCCCCATGTCCCATCCCTCGATCTGGAACTGGGCGATGTCGTGAGCCATGAAGTCGGGATGCAGGCCGGCCGGGTCGTCGGTCACACAATGGAAGGTGAGATCGGCATCGAGGTGACGCAGCAGCATTCCCCGCAGCCGGTTGGCGTAGGTCGAGGGGTAACGCTCGCCCCACTTGAAGCACACGACGTCGAGGGCGGTCAGTCTCTCGGTCACGAGAAGATGCTAGGAGTTGTGTCACCGGGCAGCGGGTCTGGGGTGCGCGTGATCGGCGCGTCAACGCTCAGAAGCCGAACAGTTGGCTGCCGAGTTGGTTACCGGACGCCAGCGCGAGGTCGAGGCTGTTGTCGATATCGCTGTTGACCAACGTGGTGTCGTAGCCGGCGTCGAGCATCGAGTGGCTCGACGAGTCGGAGTTGTCGATGATGGTCGTCGCGGTGACCTCGGTCGTCGTGGTCGTCACGGTGGCCGCACCGAGGTGCACCCCGGCGTCGCCCCCGGCGGTGGTGGTCGTCCCGCTGTCACGGATGGCCGCACCCTCGGCCGTCGCGACGTTGGAGCCGTGATCGGCCCGGATCCCTCCGTTGGTGACGCTGTTGGCGCTGCCGAGGACCGCACCATCACCACTGACGATGTCCCCGCCGGCGTCCCGGCCCACCACGACACTGCCCTCCGTCGCGGTGGTCGTGGTCTTGGCGCCGAAGGTGATGTCACCGAAACCGATGTTGAAACCACCCTGCTGGGCATTGGCGCCGGCCGACTGCGGCGGACTGAACAGTGCGGTGTCGTTGTGGCTGGCCAGATCGGTGGTGGTCTGCGGGGCGGACGTGGTCTGGGGGGCGAACGTGTTCTCGGGGGCGTACGTCGCTTCCGGGGCGAACGCCGCCTGCGGGGCGTAGGTGGGAGCGGGGGCCCAGACCGGATCGAACGACGGTTGCGGGGGGAACACGGGGGTAAAGCCGTACTGATTGGCCACCACCCGCTGGAGTCCGACGATCGGGTTGCCCCCACCGAGGACGAGACCGGGCACCGCGGTGGCGGCGACCGAGGACAACTGGGCGGCGCTGATCCCCGCCAGGCCGGCGTCGCGCATGGCCTGCTCGGGAGCGGTCACAAAGGCTCTGGCGGCGTCCTCGTCGCGGAAAAGGCTGAGGATCCAGTCGATGAGAGCGATCATGAGAAGCCCCTTTCGGATTTGCTCGCCGGGCCTTCCGGCGACCTGACCATCACGCTAGGGAGATCGCCGCCCGCCGAAAGCGGGGAAGAGTCCTACAAATCCCCACCCCCGTTAGGGGATTATCCTGCACACGTTGGGGGAATTAGGGGGTATGCCAGGTATCCGCAGGGAAGTCCGGCACCGGGCCGGTGTCGACGGCGGGCGGCCACTCCCCCGCGTCCGCCGCCCCGTCATCGGGCGCGGCGGTGGCGAGCGGACCCGGGCCCAGCGGATCGGCCGGCCGACCGGTGGGCGGCCAACTCGGGGGCGTCTGCCCGGAACTGTCGGCGACCACCGGCTCCGGCGGGACGACCGGCGGGACGACGATTGCCGACGGGATCGGCGTAGCGGCGGGAACGACCGGCTCGAACGCCGCGAAGGCAACCGCCGCGGCACCGCTGGACCAGACACTCGAATCCGGATCCGCTCGACGTGCCAGGTCCGGGCTGCTCATCGCCAGGGAGTCGGTCACCACGGGGAGGATGGTGTCAACGTCGGCCGAGGTGACACCGGCCAGCCCCGCCGACTCCAGGGCCGCTGCCGGATCAGCGGCGTAGCGCGCGGCCGCCTCCGGGTCCCGCACCAGTCCCATCACGAAGTCCAGCAGCGTCGTGCCCATGCCAGGAAGGGTAGCGACCCGACAGCAGGCCGGCCACGACGATGACGACACGCATTAGGGGCAGTCATTAGGGGTACCCGATAGGGGCGCCGTGAGGGAGACACGAACGGTTAGGGGATTGCTGCCCGCTCGGCAGAACGGCGGCTAAGGTGAGCCGGTGAACGACGACACGCTGGGTCTGGCGATCGGTACGACCAACCTGACAGCGGTACGACCCGGGCGTGAGGCGGTCAGCCGACGCGCCGTTCTGACGCTGTGGGAAGGTCGGCCGGCCGAGGTCGGCGTACCGTCCCAGAACCCGGAACTGACCAGCCCCAACCTCACCGCGCCGGGAGTTGTGCTGCGCGGCTTCGTCGAACGGGTGGGCGATCCGGTTCCGTTGGTGGCCCAGGATGGTTCCACCCATCGGGGCGAGGTCCTGACCGTCACCGCACTGGAGGCGATGGCCCGCACAGTTGACGACGGACGACCGATGGGCGCGGTCGTGGTGGCCGTTCCGGCGCACTGGGGCCCGGCCACGGTCGGGGCGCTGCGCGGGGCCTTGCGCAGCAGTCAGATCCTCTCGCCGGGCGGCGTCGCTCCGCTGATCGTCTCGGACGCGAGCGCGGCACTGGCCGCGTTGCGATCCGATCCAGGTCTGCCCAACCGCGGCGTGGTGGCACTGTGCGATTTCGGCGCCGGCGGCAGTTCGATCACACTGACCGACGCCGCGGCGGACTTCGCGATCATCGGGGAGACGATCCGGTACGCGGACTTCTCCGGTGACCACGCCGACCAGGCCCTGCTCAACCACGTCCTGTCCGGAATCCAGTCGGCCTCGCCGGCGGAGACCGGCGGCACCGCCGCGGTCGGTTCGCTGATGCGGTTGCGGGAGGAATGCCGGCTGGCCAAGGAACGGCTGTCCGCGGAGACCACCGCGGTGGTTCCCGCCGACCTGCCCGGATTCTGCTCGGACATCCGGGTCACCCGCGCCGAATTGGAGAACCTGCTCAGCGAGCCGTTCATCGGATTCCTGGATGCGCTCGGCGATGCCTTGGAAAGCAACGGGATCCCGGCGGCCAACCTGGCCGCGGTGGCCACCGTCGGCGGCAGCGCCGCGATCCCCTTGGTCACCCAACGCCTCTCCGAACAGCTGCGGGTACCGGTAGTCACCACCGCACAGCCCGGACTCATCGCGGCGCGCGGGGCGGCGGTGATCGCTGCGACCGGTGCCGACCCGCAGGCACGAACCGGGATGTCGGCCATCGCCGCGGACGCACCCACCAGTCTCGCCCCCTCCGCCTGGGCGGTGGGCGCGGCCGGGCAGGCCGCCACCGAATCGGCCGCCGACGGCTCGCCGTCGGCGACGTTCCGGGCGCTGGCCTGGTCGCAGGATGATCCGGCCGCCGGTGAACCGGTGCCGTACACCGGTGGGGACTACCAGGAACCGGCCCCCTACACCGGGGCCGGATACCAGGGCACCGATTACCCGGGAGCCGACGACACGGGGTCCGGATACACAGGGTCCGGATACATCCCGCCGATGACCGACGGGCGTCCGGCGATCGAATTCGGACCCGGCCGGGAACCCGCCACCGATCTGGTGCCGGCGGCGCTGCCCTGGTACCGGCGACCGCCGCTGCTGTTCGGCATCGCCGCGGTGTTGGCGACGATGGCAGTCGGCGGCCTCGCGGTGACCCTCACCACCGACAGCAGTCCCACGACGACCACGACGCGCGTGACAAAGCCGGGCGAGGACCCGGGCACCCCGTCACCGGTTCCTCCGCCGTCACCGCAGACGGTGACCGTCACCGGCAACAACGGCCAAACGACCGTCACCACGGTCACCCCGACCACGACGGCCAGTACCGCGTCGAGCAGCACGACCACGCCGACAACCACCACGACGACGACACCCACCACCACAACGACGACGACGACAACAACGACGACACCCACCACCACCACGACCACGACAACCCCGACGACCCGGACCACCGTGACCACCACCCAGCCCCCCACCACGACCACGGCTGAACCCACCACCACCGTCGCGCCGCAGCCGACCACCACCGTCGCCCCCCAGCCGACGACGACGGTCGCGCCGCAACCGACGACGGTCGAACCGGTCGTCACCACCGAGGTCCTGGTCCCGACCCTCAAGCCGGCACCCGAGGAGTGACTCCCGCCGTCGGCCGGCCCGATATCCGTGCGGCGCTCGACGCGGTGCGGGACGGGACAGCCGCACTGCTGATCACCGGGGGCATGGGAACCGGCAAGACCACGCTCGTCACCGCAGTGCTGGCCGCCCTGCGCGACGGCGGTCAGCAGGTGCTGACCCGCGCGCCCCGGGACGGCGACGATCCCGCCGCCACCGTCGTCGTCGACGACGCGCACCTGCTCGCCGCAGCCGAGCTTGAGCGGTTGGCGGATCTTGCCGAGGTATCCGCCCGCACCCTGGTGGTCGCCGCCGAAGCCCGCGATCACGACCCGGGACTGCGCACCCTGATCACCGCACTGGAGCACCGTGGCCCCCGACTGGCGCTCGGGGCCCTCGACCCGACGGCGGTGTCCGCCGCCCTCGCCGGCGGCGACGGACGGGCACCTGATCCCGACCTGCTGGGGGCCGCCGTCTCGGCGACGGCCGGCATCCCGTTCCTGGTCGCCGATGTCGCCGGACTGCGCACGCCCGCCGACATCGGCCGGGCGGCGTTCCATGCCCTGACCCGGCGGGTACGCAGGCTCGACGAGCGCACCCTGGCGGCGCTGTTGATCAGCACGCTGAGCGCCGACCTGGGTGCCGCCGACATCGCCGCCGCCCTCGATCTGACGGGCGACGATGCCTTCCGGCTGGTCGACCAGATTCGCGGAACCGGTCTCGTCGAGCCGTCACACCCGGAGACGTTCCGGGCGTCGGTGCACCGGGCGGTCGCACAGACCCTCGGGGCGGCGCGCCACCATGACGTCGAATCAGCGCTGCTACGGACCCAGATCGGGCTGTCCACCCTGTCCGGTGCGCTGGCCCTCGTGCTGGCCGAGCACGGATTGCGCGACCGGGCGCTGACCGGCCCACTGATATCTCACGCCGCGGCGTTCCGGCACGACGCGGCCGGGCGGGCCCGGATTCTGCGCGCTGCGATCGCGTGCGGGGCGACGGAGGTGCGCACCGACCTCGCCGACGCGCTGTCCCTGGCCGCTGCCTGCCCGGACGCGTTGGCGATCACCGACGACCTGCTCACCTCTGACGCCCCCACCGAACAGGCCGCGGGTGTGCGGGTGGCGGCAGCCGTCGCCAGCCACGACGGCAACGGCCGGCAGGCCGCGGAACTCTTCGGCTGGCTCGGGAACCATCCCGAAGCGGTGGTCGGAGCCGCAGCCGCGATCGCCCATCTGGGAGCCGGCGACGCCGCGGCGGCGGCCGCCGCGTTGGACGCCGGCCACACCGGTGCGCCGACGGCGATCGCACGGGCGGCGCGCAGCCTTGGCGAGGGAGTGCTCGCCGCGACCACCCGTTCCTACCCGGCCGCCGCTTCCCGGCTCGGCCAGTCGGCGGCCGGGGGCGTCCTCCCGACGGCGATGCCGGACTCGGCGGCAGCGCTGGCGACGCTCGCCGCCCTGCACAACGGCGACGCGGCCCGGGCCCACAGCGTGATCAGCCGGGCCCTCGCCAATGATGGGGCTGGTGATGGGACCAGTGATGGGACCGGCGGCGCCGAACCGATGTTCGTCCACCGGCACCGGCTGCTGCGGGGCTGGATCCAGATGCAGGAGGGTCACTTCGAAGCGGCCGCCGAGGGCGCGGTGGACGACGGGACACTGCACCGCCGCGACGCGCTGTGGGCGGCGGCCCTGCGCACGGCGATCGCCCGCCGCAGCGGTGATATCGGGGCGTTGCAGCAGCACTGGTACGTGGGCGTGGACATTCTCGCCGAGTGTGCGGTCGACCTGTACATGCTGCTGCCATTGGGTGAGCTGTGGGTCGCCGGTGCGCGGCTGCGCCAGCCGGAGCGACTGGCGCCGGCGTGGGATCAGGCCCGGGCCCTGCTCGGAGCGTTGGGCAATCCGTCGACCTGGTCACTGCCGCTGCACTGGGCGGGGCTGCACGCCGGCATACTCGCCAACGACCCGGCCTCGGTCGCCCCACACGGTCAGGCCCTTGCCGCGGCCGCCGGCCACAGCCCGTTCGCGGCTGCGCTCGCCGCTGCGGGGCGTGCCTGGTTGCGCGTCCTCGCCGGCACGGTCGGCCCCACCGAGTCCCAGGACGTCATCGCCGCCGCCCGGACGCTGTCCCGGTTCGGACTCACCGCGGATGCGACCCGATTGACCGGACAGGCCGCACTCGGCGCTGAGGACCCCAAACTCTCGGCGCTGCTGCTGGCCGCCGCGCGCGATCTCAAAGCCCTGACCGCCGTCGCGGCCGCCGTGCCGGACGCCACCGTCGGCGACAACCGGCCGGACTCGCCGTCCGACGCACCGCGCGCCCCGGTCCGAACCCCGCCCGCGCCGGGAGCCCCATCGACAGCGCTGTCGGATCGCGAGCGCGAGGTGGCCGAGTTGTTACTGCTGGGGATGCCCTACCGGGACATCGGGGCGCGGCTGTTCATTTCCGCCAAGACCGTCGAGCACCACGTCGCCCGAATCCGGCGGCGGCTGGGCGCGGGATCCCGTTCGGAGTTGCTGTCGATGCTGCGCACGATGCCGGCCCGCGAGCACCGGCCTGACCACGCCGGGCTCGACCAAGCAGGTTAGGGCAACCTTTCTCGCGCGAACCCCGCTCAAGGTGGGATATTGAACAGCAGAAACACTTAAGTTACCGACCAGTAACTGAGCGTGGTTACCCATCAGTAGCTCCCAAGAGAGGGAAGCCGTGGAAACGCAGACTCTGATCCGGTTGATCATCGGCCTGGCCATGACCGCGATCGTCGGGGCGCTCGCCGTCAAGCGGGTGTTGTGGCTGACGAAGCTGATCAGTTCCGGCCAGCCCACCGCCGACGAACGGGGCCGAAAGAACCACCTCGGTGAGCGGATCGGCAACCAGATGCGCGAGGTCTTCGGCCAGACCAAGCTGCTGAAGTGGTCGATCCCCGGAATCGCGCACTTCTTCACCATGTGGGGCTTCTTCATCCTGGCCTCGGTCTACCTCGAGGCCTACGGCGTGCTGTTCGACCCCAAGTTCCACATCCCGGTCATCGGCAAGTGGGCCATTTTGGGCTTCCTCCAGGACTTCTTCGCCGTGGCCGTGCTGCTCGGCATCATCGTGTTCGCCATCATCCGACTCCGCTCGGAACCCAAGGAGTACGGCCGGGCGTCCCGCTTCTACGGCTCGCACACCGGTGGCGCGTGGCTGATCCTGTTCATGATCTTCAACGTCATCTGGACCTACGCGCTGTTCCGCGGTGCCGCGGTGGCAGTCGGGAATCTGCCCTACAACAAGGCCGCGTTCTTCTCGCACGCCATGGGCAGCCTGCTCTCCCCGCTCGGAGTGCACGCCAACGAGATCATCGAGACCGTCGCCCTGCTGCTGCACATCGGCGTGATGCTGGTGTTCCTGCTGATCGTGCTGCACTCCAAGCACCTGCACATCGGTCTGGCCCCGCTGAACGTGACGTTCAAGCGCCTGCCGAACGCGCTGGGTCCGCTGCTGCCGATGGAGTCCAAGGGCGAGTACATCAACTTCGAGGATCCCGCCGAGGATGCGGTGTTCGGCCGCGGCAAGATCGAGGATTTCACCTGGAAGGGCTACCTCGACCTCACCACCTGCACCGAATGCGGGCGCTGCCAGTCGCAGTGCCCGGCGTGGAACACCGGCAAGCCGTTGTCGCCCAAGCTCGTCATCATGGACCTGCGCGACCACCTGTTCGCCAAGGCGCCGTACATCTTCGGCGACAAGACCGGCCCGTCCGAAGCGCTCGCCGACAAGGAAGGCGGCCTCGAGGTCGGCCACGACGATGAGCACCACGTGCCGGAATCCGGATTCGGCCGGGTGCCCGCCGACTCCCCACTGCAGGCCACCCGCCCCCTGGTGGGCGATGCGGCCGCACTGGGCGTGATCGACCCCGACGTGCTGTGGTCCTGCACCACCTGCGGGGCGTGCGTGGAGCAGTGCCCGGTGGACATCGAGCACATCGACCACATCGTCGACATGCGTCGCTACCAGGTGATGATGGAGTCGGAGTTCCCCGGCGAGTTGGGCGGGCTCTACAAGAACCTGGAGACCAAGGGCAATCCGTGGGGTCAGAACTCCAAGGAGCGGCTCACCTGGATCGACGAGGTCGACTTCGACGTCCCGGTCTACGGCAAGGATGTCGAGAGTTTCGCCGGCTTCGAGTACCTGTTCTGGGTCGGCTGCGCCGGCGCCCTCGACGACCGGGCCAAGAAGACGACCAAGGCGGTCGCGGAACTGCTGGCCGCCGCAGGGGTCAAGTTCCTCGTCCTCGGCGACGGTGAGACCTGCACCGGCGACTCGGCCCGCCGGTCTGGAAACGAGTTCCTCTTCCAGCAACTGGCGGCGCAGAACGTCGAGACCATCAACGAACTGTTCGAGGGCGTCGAGCGGGTGGACCGCAAGGTCGTGGTCACCTGCCCGCACTGCTTCAACACCCTGGGCCGGGAGTACCCGCAGGTCGGCGGCAGCTACACCGTGCTGCACCACACCCAGCTGCTGAACCGGCTTGTCCGGGACAAGAAGCTCATCCCGGTGCAGAGCGCCGGATCGAACAGCGGGACGCTGACCTATCACGATCCCTGCTACCTCGGTCGGCACAACAAGGTCTACGAGGCGCCGCGCGAGTTGATCGGTGCGGCCGGAGCGACGCTGACCGAGATGCCGCGGCACGCGGATCGCGGATTCTGCTGCGGCGCCGGCGGTGCCCGGATGTGGATGGAGGAACACCTCGGCACCCGGGTCAACCACAACCGAGTCGACGAGGCGCTCACCCTCGACCCGTCCACCATCGCCACCGGTTGCCCCTTCTGCCGGGTCATGCTGTCCGACGGCGTCGGTGACCGCGGCAAGTCCGAGCAGGTCGAGGTCGTCGACGTCGCCCAGTTGCTGCTCGCGACGCTGGATCGCGGTTCGATCACACTGCCGGAGAAGGGAGCGGCCGCCGCTCGGGCCGCCGCTGCTGCCCCGGCCGTCAAGCCCGCACCGGTGACCCCGGCACCGGAACCGGCTGCCGCCGCGGCGCCGGCCGCCGCTCAAGTGCCTGCCGCCGCACCCGTGGCGGCTGCGGCTCCCGCCGCGCCCGCAGCACCCGCGAAGGGACTGGGTATCGCCTCCGGCGCCAAGCGACCCGGCGCCAAGAAAGCCGCCGCCCCGGCCGCCGAGACCGCCGCGACGACTCCCGAGTCCGCGGCACCCGCCGCACCCGCGGCACCCGTCAAGGGACTGGGTATCGCCGCCGGCGCCAAGCGACCCGGCGCCAAGAAAGCCGCCGCCCCGGCCGCCGAGCCCGCCGCGACGACTCCCGAATCCGCCGCACCCGCGGCACCCGCTGCCGCTCCAGCGCAACCCGTTCCGGTGAAGGGGCTGGGCATCGCCGCCGGGGCCAAGCGGCCCGGCGCCAAGAAGGCCGCGGCCACTCCCGCGGCGTCGGCACCGGCACCCGCCGTCGAGCCTGCGGCACCCGCTGCCGCCGAGCCCGCCGCGGCGCCGCCGGCCACTCCGGAATCGCCCGAGGCGAAGCCGGCCGCGGAGGCGCCGCCGGTGAAGGGGCTGGGTATCGCGAAGGGGGCACGACCGCCCGGCAAGCGCTCCTGACCGGACTGCTGACCGGGGAGGTCCCGGGTCAGCCGACCTTGGTCAGCTGCAGGGCGGACTGGGTGATTTGGCCGCCCGGGCACTCGCCGTTGGAATCGGCGTGGACGGTGCCGGCCAGCGTGCTGGCGTCGATCGAGTACCGGATGACGACGTCAGCGAAGTTTCCGTCGCTGCAGATGACACCGTCCGGCTTGACCACGTTGAAGTTCCAGCGCCCGCCGTTCAGCGTCGCGACAGCCGTCCAGCCGAGGTTGCTGACCAGCGTCGCGGTGCAGCCCTCGGTGGCGCAGTTGGACTTGGCGGTGACGAAGCTCTGATCGGAACCGCCGGCGACGGCGTATCTGCCGCTCAGCCCTCCCGGGTCGGCGTGGACCGTCGCGGTGGAGCCGATCGTGGCCACCGCAGCCAGAGCAGTGGCCGCTACCAGGGCGCGCGTCGTCACTCGGTTCATGTCTGACAGCTAACCGTCTCCGACGCGAAAATCCGGCGATCGTGTCCAGGCTGTTTTGAAACCGATCGCCGGGCGTGACGGGAAGCCCGCTTTCCGCACCTCACCGCACGTCAAAACCCGCTAATCTATTTCCAGCCGGGGAATTCACGGGCCAATCCCCAGCGGGATCTACGTTTCCCGAATCGTTAAACCGGGACCGTAGTTAGGGAGTCGCAGATGGGAAAGCCGAAGAAGGACCGACCGCCGAAGTGCGTTGGCTGCACCTCAGGCGTCCACTTGCACTTCGACTTCTCGATGGCGTTTCAACCCATCGTCGACTCTCTGACCGGACAGGTCTATTCGCAGGAGGCCCTGGTTCGCGGGGTCAACAACGAGCCGGCCTCAGATGTCTTCGCACGGATCAACGAGGACAACCTCTACCGGTTCGATCAGTCCTGCCGGGTCAAGGCCATCCAGTGGGCGGCCAGCCTCGGTATCTCGACATACCTCAACGTCAACTTCATGCCGAACGCCGTCTACCGGCCGGAGATGTGCATTCGGACCGCTCTCGAAGCGGCCCACGCCTACGGTTTTCCCACCGATCGCATCGTGTTCGAGATCACCGAAGGCGAACGAGTCGCCGATTTACCGCACCTGCAGTCGATCGTGGCCGACTATCAACAACGCGGCTTCCAGGTCGCGATCGACGACTTCGGTGCCGGTTACGCCGGGCTGAACCTGCTGGCCGAATTGCGGACCGACCTGGTGAAGCTGGACATGGGCCTGATTCGCCAGATCGACCAGGACCGGACCCGGCGGATCATTTGCCGGGGGATCGTCCAAGTCTGCCGTGAGCTGGGCATCGAGGTCATCGCCGAGGGGATCGAGACGCACGACGAGATGCGGTGTCTGCAGGATCTCGGTGTTCACCTGCTCCAGGGCTACTACCTGGCCAAACCTGCCTTCGAATCGCTCGCGGAGGTCAATCCGGCGGTGACGGCGAAAGCCGGCTGACACCCCTAAACCAGGGCGCCGCGCGACCGACGGGCGAAAACCCGTTGCACGGAGTGGGACAATTGACGCCGTGACTACCCACCAGCTGCCGTGGCACCCCGCCAGCGCGCACCGGCGGCCGCGGACATTCGCGCAGTCGAGCAAGCTGCAGGACGTTCTTTACGAGATTCGCGGCCCGGTTCACGATCACGCCGCACGGCTGGAGGCCGAAGGCCACCGCATCCTCAAACTGAACATCGGCAACCCCGCGCCGTTCGGCTTCGAAGCCCCAGACGTGATCATGCGCGACATGATCCAGGCGCTGCCCTACGCGCAGGGCTACTCCGACTCCAAGGGCATCCTCTCGGCCCGCCGCGCGGTGGTCACCCGCTACGAGCTGGTCGACGGTTTCCCGCGGTTCGACGTCGACTCGGTTTTTCTCGGCAACGGTGTGTCCGAACTCATCACCATGACCCTGCAGGCGCTCCTGGACAACGGCGACCAGGTGCTGATCCCCGCACCGGACTACCCGCTGTGGACGGCGTCGGCGTCGCTGGCCGGGGGCACACCGGTGCACTACCTGTGCGACGAGACCAACGGGTGGCAGCCCGACATCGCCGATCTGGAGTCGAAGATCACGCCACGCACCAAGGCGCTCGTGGTGATCAACCCCAACAACCCGACCGGCGCGGTGTACAGCCGGGAGGTCCTCCAGCAGATGGCCGACCTGGCCCGTAAGCATGAACTGCTGCTATTGGCCGACGAGATCTACGACAAGATCCTGTACGACGACGCCCGGCACGTTCCCCTGGCATCCGTCGCGCCCGACCTCCTCTGTCTAACCTTCAATGGCCTGTCCAAGGCCTACCGGGTGGCGGGTTACCGCTCGGGGTGGCTGGTGATCACCGGCCCCACCGAACATGCGACCAGCTTCATCGAGGGCATCAGCCTGCTGGCCAATATGCGGCTGTGCCCGAATGTGCCCGCGCAGCACGCCATCCAGGTGGCGCTCGGCGGCCATCAGAGCATCGACGACCTGGTGCTGCCCGGCGGCCGTCTGCTCGAACAGCGGGACGTGGCCGTGACCAAGCTGAACGAGATCCCGGGCGTGTCCTGCGTCAAACCCGAGGGGGCGCTGTACGTCTTCCCGCGCCTCGACCCCGAGGTTCACGACATCGTCGATGACGAGAAGCTCGTCCTGGATCTGCTGCTCGAGGAGAAGATCCTGCTGACCCAGGGCACCGGGTTCAACTGGCCGGCCCCGGACCATCTGCGGATCGTCACCCTGCCATGGTCTCGGGACCTCGCCAAGGCCATCGAGCGACTGGGCAACTTCCTGGCGAGTTACCGCCAGTAGCCGGTGGCGCACTCGCATTCCCATGCCGCCCACGGGCCTGCTCCGCTGGGCCCCCTGGCGGCGCGTCTGGTGGTCATCGCACTGAGCATGATCGGCCTCGCCGTCGTGGTGGGTGCGGTGTTGCTGTGGCCGTCCGGGAGCAAGGCCGACATTCCGTTGCCGTTCCAGAGCACCGAAGGCGGGTCGGTGACCACCGAACGGGGTCAGGTCACCTCAAGCTCCCTGGCCGACTGCGGCAGTCCGTCTGCGGGGGCGGTGCTCACCGCCGGCCCGGCTCCGGGACTGCCCGGTGCCGGAACCTGCGTACAAGCCCTTATCGCCATCGAATCCGGTCCGAACGCCGGAGCCGGCACCCTGCTGGAATTCTCCCGCGGACCCGGCCAACCCAACCTCCTTGCCGGCCAGACCATCCGGGTGTTCCGACAGGTCGATCCCCAGGGCGCGACAACCTACGGGTTCTACGACTACGAACGGACCTGGCCGCTGATCGGGTTGGCCGCCCTGTTCGCCATCGTGATCGTCGCGGTGGCCCGGTGGCGGGGACTGCGGGCGCTGATGGGGATCGCGATCGCCTTCGGGGTGCTTGTGGTGTTCCTGCTGCCCGCCCTGCGCGACGGCGCCCCGGCTGTTCCGGTGGCGCTGGTGGCGTCGGCGGCCATCCTCTTCGCGGTGATCTATCTGGCCCACGGGATCAGCCTGCGGACCAGCGCCGCCCTGCTGGGCACCCTGACCGCGATGCTGCTGGCAGCCGTGTTGTCCTGGGGCGCCATCGAACTCACCCACCTGACCGGCCTGTCCGATGACCAGAACAACGAGGTCGCCGCCTACCTGGGCAACGTGTCGATCACCGGCCTGCTGCTGGCGGGCTTCATCATCGGCTCCCTGGGTGTTCTCAACGACGTCACCATCACGCAGTCCTCGGCGGTGTTCGAGTTGGCCCAACTCGGCCCAGCACCATCGGCGTCCGGTGCCGCCGGTGCCCGCCGAGGAGTGCGACGGGAGGTCTTCCTGCGGGCCATGCGGGTCGGCAGCGATCACATCGCCAGCACGGTCTACACCCTGCTGCTGGCCTACGCCGGCAGTTCACTGCCGCTATTGCTGCTGTTCAGCGTGGCCAACCGGTCGTTGGCCGACGTGCTGACCAGCGAGAGCGTGGCCATCGAGATCGCCCGTTCGGCGGTCGGCGGGATCGCCCTGGCCCTGGCGGTTCCGTTGACCACCGCGATCGCGACGGTGCTCGCGACACCTACCGCCCCGGGTCGCTCCGCTCCTGCCCGCCGTGCCTAACGCCGCTCCAGCAGGCCCAGCAGGTACTGCCCGTAGCCGGACTTGAGCAGTGGTTGTGCACGCCGCTCAAGTTCGTCATCGTCGATGAAGCCCATCCGCCAGGCGATCTCCTCCGGGCAGGCCACCTTCAGTCCCTGCCGGGCCTCGATCGTCCGCACGAAGTTACCGGCCTCCAGCAGCGAGTCGTAGGTTCCGGTGTCCAGCCATGCGGTGCCGCGGGGCAGCACCTCGACCGCAAGCCGGCCACGGTCGAGGTAGGTCCGGTTGACATCGGTGATCTCCAGTTCGCCGCGTGGCGACGGACG
>Ga0116180_1001423_pt1 | contig 20272 bp, 20 predicted proteins | sample AD_UKC073_MetaG_FD_89804 | JGI IMG/M metagenome (GOLD analysis project Ga0116180, IMG submission 89804) | Active sludge microbial communities of municipal wastewater-treating anaerobic digesters from USA - AD_UKC073_MetaG | ecosystem: Engineered > Bioreactor > Anaerobic > Digestate | place: USA...
CTCCCGTATTTATGAATAGTGAAGGAAATGGCCCGCTCCGGCGGGCCTACTGCATTTCCAGAATGAACAAACCTATCGACCAAAGACTCATTGACCTCATCCGGTTGATCGTTGGGTTGCTTGTATCAGGCGACTACGATGCAATCGAGAGTCGTTCCCGTGGTGTCAGGCTCAATGCCGAGCAAATGAAAGAAGCTGTGCAAACACATGGGCACACGCTTCAAAGCTTACCTGAGACTTCTTATGCGGAATTAGATGTCATCCGGGTTATTCGTGCGACCTGCCCTACGTGGTCAATTACTGTTCCGTTGTGGACCATTGAAGAGGGTCGTTCAGACTTAACGCTCGAGTGCACCGTTATCGATAACGGCCTTCCAGAATTGGACATCGAAATCGATAACCTTCACGTACTCTGATAATTCCCTCTCTGAAAGAGGCCCGCCAACGCGGGCCATTTTTTATCGATTGGAGACTGACATGACCACCACATCTATGGCGATCACCGTCTCATACAGCCAGATTGCTGTTTTTTCGAGCCACTTGGAGAACCCCTTCAACAACTGGCAAGAACACCACGTCACCCAAGGGTTTTCGTGGCGTGAACATAGTGTTTCGTTTCGCACGCTCAATGAATTTGGCTCCTGCTCAATCGAAATAGACTTCTCTGAATGCCATCCAGGTTCGGATGATGCAATTCGGGCTATTAGAGTGCCGTTTTCCGTTCCGGAGGATGGCAAGATTGAGATCGGCAGCATTGGAGATTCGGTGCCCCTTTCAATCGCGCCCGGCGCTTATGCGTTGCTCTTCCAAATCCTCGCGGTAAGACCTGACGGAAAAGAAGTAATTCGCCTCTCTTTCTCTAAAAGTGAGCCCATGGATTTTGCGATTATTAAAGCAGATGAGCAGATCACAATCAGCGGTCCGCTTTGCAAAACGTCGCAGGCGGCAACTTGAGCCAAACATTGGCCCGCTTCGGCGGGCTTTTTTGCAGATCAGGAGCACGCAGATCTGTAAGCTGATGGCATTCCTCACGAGGTTTCATGATGACTGCAGCCAGCGACGCCGACCTAAATCATCTCTTCGGGATCAAGAAGCCATTCCTGGCCCCGTTGCATCTCAGTACCCCTCTGCATACCCCCCGCCGGCTCACTCCCGACGAGGCCGCACAGATATGCGAGCGGGACTCCGCTATCAAGCCGACCACACGGGACAACTGGGAGCTTTCGCCGGTATCGATCAACGGCCTTCTGCACGCGGCGCTGTCGAAAATGAGCAACCGCGGCGGCCGCCATGCTGAATCGACCTGGCACCTCCCCACGGCAGGCGTTGGCCAACTTCGGCTGTCGTCGCCCCTGGGCTCCGGCCGCGCGCTGACCAAGGACGAATGTCGGCAGCTCCGATCCATCGACGACCGGTTCGCTGGTGCGAACCCGGCATGGACGGTGAAGCCCTCGCTCTCAAATCCGCTACAGGTCGATATCGTCCGGTACCAGAACGTGAACATGTGGACGGTTGGGCAACTTTCGTTGGCGCCCGTACAGCCTGAGCAAACAGCCCCAGCCAGGCCGAGGCCTCGCACCCAGCCCCGCCTATCAGCCGGCAGCCAGGCGTGGCTCACGGCCCTGTTCTGACCCTCCAGCTGCGCCTTCTGAAACTGCATTCCCATGCCGGTATGATTGCCGCATTGGCTCACTGAAAGACCGCATGAAATCTCTCCTCCTCGACCTCCGTTCTGGACTGGCACTCCTGGTGCTCTTGTTCGCCAGCGCACTGCTCGTCCAGTACAACGCGAGCGGCGTGATGAATTCGGACTTTCACTGGCACCTCATCAACGGGAACTGGATCCTCGATCACATGCAGCTCCCGACGGTGGATGAGCTTTCATGGACGATGAACGGCAAGCCTTACCGGCTGACCCAATGGGGAGGAGAGGTTCTTGTCGCGGAAGCATTCCGCCTGGGCGGTCCTGATGGCGTCCGGATCATGGTTTCCGCCGTGGCCGCTGGCCTTTTCCTCGTCCTCTACGGTGTCGTTCGCCCGCACTTCACCAACGCCCTGATGGCGTTCGGCCTTACCGCGGCCCTTTCGGCTGGAAGCGTCCTGACGATGTACGGACGGCCACAGGTTTTCTCGTTCCTCCTGTTCGGCCTACTCGTCTACCTGGTGGACCGATGGATGTCCACGCGAAAAGCCCTCTATCTGGCCTTCATCCCTTTCGTCTTTGCCTTATGGGCCAACCTGCATGGCGGCTTCCCAATGGGGCTGCTTTACCTCGGGGTCGTGGCCGCGGCCATCCTGGCCTAGGGATACGTCCAGCAGGACGTCAAATCCGCCGCGAAAATAGCGCTGCCGATCCTTGCTGCCGGGCTGGTGGCCATGCTGTTCATCGGCGCCAACCCCTACGGCTTTGAGGTCTGGAAATCTGTCTTCGAGATCGCGTCTTCATCAGTCACCAGGAGCAAGTTGATCCATGAGTGGCGATCGCCGGCACTGAGCGACCTGTACGGCGGGCAGCTCGTCATTCTCATCGCCGCAACCGTCGCGGCCGCCGGCTTCTCTCGATGCAGGCTGTCGCTACGGGACGTGGTGATCTTCCTCTGCTTCTTCCTGATTGCCTACGACGCGCAGCGGAACATGCCGTATTTCGTCATGGCGATGCTTCCGATCATCGCACGCCTGGCCGCACAAACGCCCATGATGGACCGGCTGGCCTCTCAGCTACCGCCAGTGCTCTCTTACCGTCGTCAGGCGCTCATCCTCGCCTGTGCGATCCCCCTGTTGTTCGTCGCTCGGTTGGGGCTCAGCGGATATGGCGCGAAGGAGGAGCAGCGGTTCTTTGCGACCGATGCGATCAACTACATGGTCGCCAACGGACGGACTGCCCGCGTGATGCACGATTTCAACTTTGGCGGCTACATCGCCTTCCATCATCCCCAGGTGAAAGTCTTTGCCGATAGCCGCTTTGACCTCTACGGGGATGACTTCGTGATGGACTTCACCAGGACAATGAACGGAGCGCCGGGCTACGGCGACTTCATCGAGAAGTGGCGGCCGGAGACGATCATGGTCCCCAATGGCTCCCCCCTGGGTAGCCTGCTTACCGCCACGGGGCGGTACCAGGAAGGGTTTGTCGGTCAGACCCAGACAGTCCTCTTGCGACAGCAGCCGTAGCTCTCGCCTGCCGTTTCTACTTTTCTCAGAACGCGAGAGGGTGGATCGGTAACCTGGGTGCATATCACTCAGGAGGGCACCACATGTCACTGCAACTCATCACCACCCCGGGCGGCCTCATTGCCCTGGTGGTCCGCAATCACCTCATCATCCACGGCGACACTGCCGACGATTCCGGCGTGATGGTCCAGACCGCCGCCGACAACCTCTCGACGGCGCTGGGCTACTCGGTCAATGCGGTGCGCGAAGACCTGTCCTTTGAAGATCTGATCGCCCGCTACGTCGATGCCTCGCCGGCACCCGCTGCCCCGGCAGTCTGCGCCAAGTGCGGCACGTCGCTCAATGGCCAGCTATGCCACGACCTGACCTGCCCTTATTCCTCGTGGCCCCAGCAGGTGTCCCTGGAGGACATTCACACCCTCTCGGCCGACGAGCTGGCGATCAAGTACGAGTTGATCCGCGCCGAGGCGCACAGCGACGATCACGTGATCGAGCGCCCGTTCTTCGCCAACGATTGGTTCGTCGCCGCCCAAGACGTGGACATCATCGTGCTGGCGGCCGACGAGTGGGGCCGTAGCGACGTTGCAGATTCCGTGGCGCGCCATTTTGATGGCACATCCCCGGTGTCCTCATTATTCGATTACCTGAGCGCAAAGAACGCGCTGAGAACCGAAGTCGGGTTCGAGTGCACGGTGAATCCCAAGGATGCGCTGGCCTGGCTTCGCCGCCACCGGCACGGCCTCTGGGCACATCTCAAGTGCGGCGAGCATGAGGTTCGACTGACCGAAGCAACCGAGCCCGAGATCGAGGGTATGTGGGACTGGATCGGCCCGGCCGGCGACGCCTGCGACCATAGTTTCAACTCGGCCGACGAGGCAGCCGTGGATGCGGTGAAAAAGCTTGGGCTCGACCCGGGCGGACCTGTCATCCCGCTCTACCTCGGCTTTTGGGACATCAGCGCCTTCCACTCCGCTACCGGCAAGGATTCGCGCCCGATCATCGGTCCCGCGATGTTCTGCGAAGCCCTCGGCTACTCGGACGAGGATATCGCCGACATCCGCAATCTTGCCGTCGGCGAGACCTGGGAAAGTCCGGACTTCGGCCCTTACCGTACCGTCTGCCGCATTCGCTGACCGCCCCACCTGATTCCGGGAGCCGTTCAGGCGACTCCGCAGCTCCTCAACAAGGCATTCCCATGAACCGAGACATCTTCACCCTTTCGCCACGCGAGCAAGCCATTCACGCCCTGCATGCCGCTACGGCGATCTATACCCGCGAGCCTGTGGTCGATGACCTCCTGAAGTTCTGATTTGGCCCCGCGGCAAGCGCCGCCTCGTCGATCCGTCCTGCGGGGACGGGGTATTTCTGGGGCGTGCCCTCGTCCGCCTGCTGCGGGAAGAACCCGACATCGATGGCGATACGCTCCTCGACGTGCTCCAGGGCTGGGAGCTTCACCCGGGCGCCGCCCAGCACTCCCGCGAGCGCGTAGCCGAGATCCTGGAAGAGCATGGCTGGTGTTCGACCATGGCAGCCGAGCTCGCCGCGCGCCTGGTACGCCAGGCCGACTTCCTGACCCAGGGGCCGACCGCTCCCTACTGCCACGTCATCGCTGGAAATCCGCCCTACCTGCGCTGGGCCAACGTACCAGCCCTGCTGCGCGAAGAATACGCAGCCGCCCTGCCCCCGCACGCCGTCGCCGACCTGTTGCACAGCTTCCTCGACCGCTGCTCTGCCGCCCTGCTGCCGGATGGCGAGGTGGCCCTGGTCACCGCCGATCGCTGGCTATTCAACCTGGGAGCATCGAAGCTCCGTGAGGCGATCGGCAAGCGACTGGCAATCGATCACCTGCGTCGGCTTGACCCTTCGACGACCTTCTACCGGCCCAAGGACCGTCGCGCCGGCACGCCCCCGCGAATCCACCCGGTAGCTGTGGTGTTGCGCCCGCCGTCCCTGGCGTCCATCCCCCTGAGTGCTGCCCCAGTATTCCCCGACCGGCTAGAGCATCCCAACCAGCACAAGGGGCCTACCCTTGGCGACATCGCCAACGTGACGCTCGCCCCCTGGCTCGGCACCAATGGCATCTTCGTGGTGGACGAGGCCACGGCCGCCACGCTTCCGGCGGAATACCTGGTTCCGGCGATCGACACCGACGACATCCGTGACGGACAGCTTCAGCCTCCGAAGCGATATGCGATCCGGACCACCCCGGATACGCCTCCCCCGCCGGCGATCCTTTCCCATTTGGAAGCGAATATGCACCGCATGGCCAAGCGAGGGCTGCGCAAGATCCCGTGGATGCCGCCCGAGAGTTGGCATCGTCGCTCCCTCAGCGAACCGATCCTGCTGGTACCGCGCATAGCACGCACCCTGCGGCCGGTCCGCGTCCCCCATGGCGTGCTCCCCATCAACCACAACCTGTCCATTGTGGCCGCCGATAGCAAGACCCTGGACGAGATCGAGGAGGTGCTGTGCTCCGACGAGGCGAACGCCTGGATGCAGGCGCATGCCGCCCGCCTGGAGTCGGGTTTCTTCTCGCTGACCACAACTCTTTTGCGGCAGATGCCTATCGGTTTCTAAAAGTTGTGGAACCAGCCAATCCGGGCTGCTTAGTCGAGCTTTTCAAGAAAGCCCATCTTCAATTCGGTAGCCTTACTTTCATATCCCTTTGAAGGTAATCCCATGTCTGCGCTCCAATCCCATATCGAACGGCCCGGCGACACGCTTTATGTCTGTGCAACCAGCCGCTTGGCCCAAACACTGCGGACCATTCCGCCGAGTGACGACTGCCGGGTGTGGCGCACACCCCGAACGCTCACTCTCGGCCAGTGGTTCGCCGATCTGGGTAATGAGGCGCTGATTGCCGGCCTCGACGACCTGCCGCATCCTCTGGACTCCTTCTCCGAGGGGCTGCTTTGGGAACAAGTGATTGCCAGTTCCCTCAACGACGCGGCTCAATTGTTCGACTTGGGAGGCATGGCCAGCGCCGCAGCTGAGGCATTAGCTCTGCAACGCAACTGGATGCTCCCGGACACGGGGGCCGAACTTTCGAGCGAAGGCGGCTTGTTCCTGCGTTGGCGGGATGCCTTTCTTGATCGCTGCAAGGAGATTGATTCCCTTGATCTCGGCGGCTGGAACGAGCGCGTAATTTCCCTGCTTGAAAAGGGGTTCTTTTCCATTCCTGGACGGCTGAAGGTTGTCGGCTTTGACCGCACTACGCCGATGGAGAATCGGCTTTTTGCGGCACTGGCTGCGCGCGGTTCTGTTGTCGAGTTTTGCCCCCCGTCCTCGGTTGGAAAACGTGTGCTGCATGATGATGCTGTCTCGGCAGAAATCGGGCAGGCCAGCGCAGTGTCCCTTGCGGACAGCGATGCAGAGTGCGCGGCTGTCGTTGCCTGGGCTATTGAACAGATGGCACAAGGACCAGGCCGCAGCATTGGCATTGTCGCGCCCGATCTGGCCAGCGTCCGCGAAAAACTCCACCACCTCCTCGATGACGCCTTGGTACCGGAATCCTTGCGCCCCGGCGCTGGTGACCAGCCTCGTCCGTTCAATTTTTCGCTGGGTCACAATCTGGCCGAACAACCCCTGATCCGTGTTGCCCTCGACCTTTTGTCGGTGGCAACGTCACGCGGAGCAATCGAACAAAGACGCCTTTCTGGCGTCCTTCTCGCTGGTGGCTGGTCCGCTGCGGACAGCGAGGCTGATGAGCGTGCTCGGCTTGATGCGGTAATGCGCCAGGACTTGTCCTGTTTTACCTCTGGGTATGCCCTATTGCAATTGGCCGAGCGGCTAGCTCAGCAAGGCCATGAACTTTGCCCCCTTACGGTTGCTGCCTTGCGTGGCTTGCTTGAAATTGCGTCCAGTGGCCCACATCGCCGGCATGCCAGCGAATGGGCAGACCATTTCCGTGCCTGCCTTGGGGCCGCCGGGTGGCCGGGAGAAAGGCCTTTGTCCAGTCCTGAATTCCAGGCGCGCGCGGCATTCGCTGATGTTTTAGACAACCTTGCGGCTCTTGATGCGCTGCTTGGCCCAATTGGCGCAACAGAGGCTGTTCGCCGTCTCAACCAGATTTGCAGGCAGAGGATCTTCCAGCCTGAAACGCGCGGCAATCCGAACATCCAGATTTTGGGGGTTCTGGAAAGTGCCGGTCTATCTTTCGACGCCCTTTGGGTGATGGGCATGAACGATGACACCTGGCCGCCCGCTCCCCGCCCCAACCCTTTGCTGCCGGCCACGGTGCAACGCGAAGCTGGAAGCGCGCGCTCAAGTGCAGAGGTCGAATTCGACTTTGCCCGGCGCGTCCATTCTCGACTGCTGCATGCGGCGCCTGAAATCACTTTTTCCTATGCTCTGGCCGATGGGAACAAGATTCGTCGGCCGAGTCCCCTGCTTGAAGGAATGGCTCAGATCGTTTCCCACTATGCCTACCCGCAAACGCTTGCCAACCAGTTGGCCAGTGCCAATTCCGGGGCTTGTGAAGCAGTTGATGACACCCTTGCGCCCCCAGTCGCTGCCGGTGAAGTTGTCGGTGGTGGGAGTTCATTGCTCCAGGCGCAAGCGATTTGCCCGGCTTGGGCCTTTTACCAGTATCGTTTGGGTGCGAAGGCGCTCAATGAGCCGGTTGAAGGCTTCAACCCTGCTGATCGCGGCACCTTGGTACACGCCACCCTCGAAGCATTCTGGACTGAAGTAACGAGTTCCAATGCTCTTCGGTCGCTGAACAGCGATGAGCGTGCCGCCGCAATTTCCCGCGCGGCTATCGCCGGTATCGCGCAGTTCGAGAAAAGCTCGCATCAGACCTTATCTTCTCGTATTCGAGAGATTGAGGCCAAGCGGCTGGAGCGCATTCTTGGCCTGTGGCTGGAAATCGAAGCCAAGCGTACCGTCCCGTTTACTGTCGTTACCCGGGAGGAACGGCGCGTCATCAGGGTCGCGGATATTGCCGTGAATGTGGTCATCGACCGAATTGACGAGTTGGCCGACGGCCGCCGCATCGTCATCGACTACAAGACCGGCACCAGCATCGATATCAAGAACTGGGCCTCCCAGCGGATCACCGAACCCCAAGTGCCCATCTATGCGGCCCTCGCCGGCGAGGATGTCTCCGCCATTGCTTTTGCCAAGGTGCAACTCGACAAGCCGGCGTTTGTCGGCGTGGCCGAAGACTCCGACATGTTGCCGGGCGTTCCGGGGGTTGGCGACGATAAGCAACGGCTTTTCCCGCCAGCAGCGTATCCCTCCTGGATCAGCGTGATTCAGCACTGGGAAGCGCGCCTGGAAGCCATCGCACAGGAAATCAAGGACGGTCATGCACCGGTGCTCTTTGCTGACGAAAAGGAACTTCAGTATTGCGATGTTCTGCCTCTGCTGCGCCTGCCTGAGTATCGGCGGCTGCATGCTCAGAGCGGGTCTTCCGCGCCCTGAATAATTCCAAAACCGGCATATTCACATTGGCAAAATAGGCCCATACCAACTCTCATGGCATGGCCGTCAGATGACTACTTCTTTGATTCAGGATGCACAGGCCCGGCAAGAGGCGCTGGAAATCAACTCCTTCATTGTTGAGGCGCCGGCCGGGGCCGGGAAAACGGAGCTGCTGACCCAGCGCTTCCTGCGACTGCTTGCGGTCGTCGAAAACCCCGAAGAAGTCATGGCCCTGACCTTCACCAACAAGGCATCCACGGAAATGCGGGACCGCATCCTTGGTAGCCTTGAACGCACGGCCGCCGGCATTGTGCCGTCCGAGCCGCACAAGCGCCAAACCTTCGACCTGGCACAAGAGGTTTTGAAGCGTGATGCCGCCTGTCACTGGAATTTGTTGGGTCACCCAGGCCGCCTTCGCATCACGACACTGGATGCCCTGTGCGCGAATCTCGCGCGGCAAATGCCCTACCTCAGCCGTTTCGGCAGTCAGCCGCCTGTGTGTGCCGAGCCCGATATCCACTACGCTACCGCCGCCCAGCGCACACTGGAGATGGTCGATGATGGTACCGCTGATGCCGATGTGGTGGCACAGGCGCTGTCCTTCATGGACAACCATGCGGGCCGCCTGGAATCCCTGTTGGTGTCCATGCTTAGCCGCCGCGACCAATGGGTTCATCACGCTTCTCGCATTGAGAGCGGGGCATTGCGTCCCGAAGTGGAGGCCGGGTTTGCTGCTCTGATCGAGCGTGACCTGGCGCGTGTGGCTGACTTACTGGACAGCGCACGACAAGCCGAGATCATGCCTCTGGCGCGCTTTGCTGCTGCCAATGCTCCGGGCTGTTTTGATGCGCTGCGCAACTGGACCGTCCCGCTGGAAGCCTCCATCGACGACCTTCCCGGCTGGCAGGCGCTGGCTGACTTTCTGCTCACGAGCACCGGCACGGTCCGCAAGACCGTCGACAAACGTTCGGGCTTTCCGGCTGGCGGCGTTCATGCCGACCAGAAGCAAGCCATGCTTGAACTGCTGCGCAGCCTTTCTGGGCTTGCCGGCCTGGCTGATGCTCTGTCTGTTGTCCCTTCATTGCCCGCACCGCAGTTTGATCGCGCTGACTGGGCGACGGTCGAATGCTTCTCCCGTTTGCTGCGTTTGGCTGCGAGTCAGCTATGGCTGGTCTTCCAGGAAGTTGGCGAAGTCGATTTCATCGAAATCGCCGGCCGCGCCGGCATGGCTCTCGGGGACGAAGAAGCGCCTACCGATCTGGCGCAAGCCCTGGACTACCGGATTCAGCATCTCCTGGTGGATGAATTTCAGGATACGAGCCCAAGCCAGGTGGCGCTACTGGAGAAGCTGACCCGAGGCTGGGTGCCGGGTGACGGACGGACCCTCTTTGTGGTTGGCGACCCCATGCAGTCGATCTACCGCTTCCGGAAGGCCGACGTTGGGCTGTTCCTGCGCGTTCGTGATTTTGGGATTGGCGATATTCGCCTCCAACACCTGCGCCTTTGCCGCAACAATCGCTCCTTCCCGGCGATTGTTGATTGGGTCAACGCTACTTTCCCGACGGTTTTCCCGGCCGAAGACAGCCCAGAGGCAGGCGCTGTACGCTACGCAGAGTCGGTTGCGACCAAGCCGGCGAGGGCCGACGCTGGGGTTACGGTGCATGCAGTGATCGAACGCCCCGGCTCTGATTCCGCCGGCGCTGAAGCGGCCTGTGTTCTCGATCTGATTATCAAGGCACGCCAGCAAGCGCCGACCGAGAAAATTGCGGTTCTGGTTCGTGCTCGGAAGCACCTCGACGCCCTTGTTTCTGAAATCCGACACAGAAGCCCTTCCCTGCGCTTCCAGGCTGTCGATATCGAAGGCCTGGATGGACGGCAACACGTACAGGATCTTCTCACCCTGTATCGCGCCCTCTGCCATCGCGCTGACCGGGTGCACTGGCTTGCTGTCCTGCGCGCCCCTTGGTGCGGCCTGACGCTGGCGGACCTGCATGCCCTCGCCGGCGACAACCATGCCCAGACGATCTGGAAACTGATGAATGAGGAGGAGCGCGTTCAACGCCTCTCCGCAGACGGGCAGATGAGACTGTTGCATGTCCGTTCTGTTTTCCAGCAGGCATTCGCTAATCGCGACCGTCAATCTCCCCGCCGTTGGCTTGAGGGGGTTTGGCTGATGCTGGATGGTCCTCGCTGTCTTGATTTGCCGTCCGCCATGGCCGATGTCACTGCCTTCTTTGATCTGATGGACAGTCTGACCTTCGAGCATCAGCTTGATGCCGACGAGCTGGCCAGTCGCGCAGCAAAGCTGTTTGCGCCGGCTGATCCCCTGGGTGATGCGGTCCAAATGATGACCATCCACAAATCCAAGGGGTTGGAATTCGACACGGTAATTGTCCTCGGACTGGACCACGAAACCGGGGGGAATGACACGCCTCTTTTGCTGTGGGATGAAGTTGCTGGTCCTCATGGGCACACCAATCTGCTTGTTGCTCCGATGAGGCGCAAGGGCACCGGCAAAGACCCGATCCCCTATGACACCTTGCGGCGTCTCGAAAACGAACGCGCTGCGCATGAAGACGAGCGCCTTTTATACGTGGCCGCGACGCGGGCAATCCGCAAGCTCCATCTGGTTGGGGTGGCCAAGTCCGACCTCACCAAATTTGACGGGCTCAGCACCCCGGCCTCGGGTAGCTTGCTTGCTCTGATCTGGAACGACGTTGCACAACCCGTATTCGCAGCGGCTGCATTGGCCGTGCAGGCAGACGCCAACCAGTTGCCAGCGAACACGCCTAGCGCCTTTGTGCCGCCTTTGATCCGGCTTCGTCAGCCGGCAACGCCCACGTTGCTGCAAGGTCAGGGCCAGGCAATTGAAAACGACAATCCTCCGCTCCCTCTGGAAGCTCTGGAAGGCGCGCAACGGCTGGAAGCATCCGTAGGCACCCTGGTGCACCGTGTATTGCAACAGATCGTCGTCGATGGGCTGGCGAACTGGCCTATCAGTCGTGTCAAAGCTTTGCAGCCTGCCTGGCAGCGTTGGCTTACTCGCCAAGGGCATGCGCAGGACGCTATCGCGGGCTCTGACGAGGCTGCGGAAGCAATCATTCGGACGCTGAACAGCGAGGTCGGCCAGTGGCTCCTGGCGGATCACCTTCACGGTGCTGCCGAAGAGGCCTGGACGAGTCTTGGTCAGAAGGGCACGTCAAATCATGTAATCGACCGCACATTCGTTTTTGATAACCAGCGGTGGATCATCGATTACAAGACCGTGCGGCTCGCCAATGGCGTTGGCCGTGATGCCCTTGCCACGCGCGCCGAATCCTTCCGCCCCCAACTGCAACGGTATGCGAACCTGTTTCAGTCGGAAGCGCTTCCGTTACGGACGGCGATCTACTTTCCGTTGCAGGATGAATTGGTAGAGTTGTAACTGTCGCAGGGACAGGGGGCAGTCCCTGTCCCAATTCTGACCGGAAAGCCTTCCCAGAAATGGCATAGGCAATGGCGTACTCTGTCGTCATTACCTTTCAACCCCCTCTCTGACCATGACCAAGCTCGAACAGCTTGCCCTGGGCCAGAACAAGGATCAGGTTATGCCAATCACCAATGGTTTGCTCTGTGACGTCTATCTCAACTTGCACAAGACCGGCTATCTGTCAGTCCGAGCGGCAGAGGGTCCGGACAAGGGCCGCGTCGTCGGGCATGTGAGTGCCATCGAACTCGCAGACTGCTCCTTCCGCGTATCCGAGGCCGGGCGCCAGCGGGTGATCCGCGAACGCGCCAAAAATGTCCATGCCACGGTGCGCGGGAGGATCGTTCAAGTCTGCCAGGATGCGATCCCATCCCCGTCCTTGACGGAAAAGCACAGTGCCATCCTGGCGGCCGGTGGATTACCGACAACCTATAACCCGTATTTCACCCCCACCTTTATCAACCGGGAGACGAAGAGCCCTGTCCACGCGGCTCAGACGGTCGTGATCGTTGGGAAGTTCGTCGCTGCCACGGGAGCCTGAGCATGGAAATCGTCGTCACCGAGTTTTGCTTCAACAACCCCGCCGGCGGTACCGCCATCTCCGACGGCAGCTTCAACAACGAAGCCTATCCCCACCAGACGGCAACCGTTACCCCGGTCAAGGGCTGGCACGACTACGAGTGCGGCTGGCGGTTCATCGGTATTTCTGCCGATCCACAACTGACGGCGTACTTGGAGGCGCATGGCCATGCCACTGACCGGCGCGTCTTCTTCTCGGAATTCGATCTCGCTGATCGCCGGGATCTCGGCCCGCTGATCGACTTCGCCAGTATTCCGACGCAATAATGACGCCATCCAGTACGGAATTCGTGGAGCAATGAAAATCAACCTTCCCGGCTTGCTACAACTCAAGCCTTTCGATGAATCGGCCGACGCGCGCATCGCCGGCAAGACCTACGCCTCCTCTCCGGCCCTGGCGGCCGGCATCGTCATCAGTGCGATCCTGGGCGTGCTTGCCCTTGGCTTGCAACTCTTCGGAAACGAATCAGCCCTGCCGGCGCTGGGCCTGTGCATTGCCGTTTCGGCTGTCACAGCCGGACTGGAATGGCACGCCAACCTGAAGGCGCGAGCCCTCAATCAACTCTTCGCCACGCTGATCGTGACCGCAGTGGTCAGCCTGCTTCACCCCGCCATCTAGTCCTTCGCGGACGGAGAATCTGCGGATTCTCGTTTCCCTAGAAATTCCAGAAACGCGGGGGTCACCTGCGTAGCATGGACTCCATCGCACTACAGGAGAAACCCATGCCGCAGCGCCCCGCAGTTTTCCAGATCGACGCCATCGAGAGCTACTTCCATGGCGTCACCCAGGACCAGCACTGGAACGGCTTTGCCTGCCCGCTGTTCTCCTTCGAGGAGGCGCAGCGCCTGATGGAACTCAACAACCATACGGACTTCTGCGGCCAGATCGTCTATGCCGCCGATCAGGACGCCTTCCTGTTCCATGAATTCGGCATCGAGAGCGACGAGCGCCCCGACGTGTACAAGGCCGTGCAGATCGACGGTCAGAAGTTCTACCCGGTTGGCGCATTTTCGTGGTGCTGGCAGGACGTCAGCGACGACAGCACCGCCCAGTTCTCGGCACATCTGGTGCGCGAACTGCGCGAGATGAAGCGCCTCGGGATGAGCGTCCCGCCCGAAGCCGTCCTGTCCATCAAGGACCTCGAGGGGCTGGGCTACCAACTCCGTGAAGATGGGCCGGACGGCTTTCGTCATTACTGGGTGAACGACTCTCGGCAGTCGAACGGCTACCACACCACCAAGGCGAACGCCCAAGACGACGCCATCGAGGACGCCTTCGAGATCTACAACCTGCACCGGTGCGACGACTGCGGCCGGCTGCATACGGACGAGAGCCTGCAGGCCGTCAAGGACCTGACCATGCGCGTGGAGGCTGGCGACCCGCTTCCCTCCGGCGAATGCGAGTGCGGAGCCCTCTGCTACCCCGTCCAACCGCCGAACTGACCAGGAGCACCCCATGATCCTTACTGCAGCCCAGGCCCGCGAGATCAGCGGCCCCAGTGCCGAGGACTACCTTGCCACCATCGAGCAGCACATCCGGAAGGCCGCCGAGGCCAAGCAACGCGAAGTGCTGATCCGCGACGAGCCGTTTGCTCACTGGCTCTATGGCTCCAACGAGCTCGCGGCCGAGCCGCGCAAGGCCATCGACGCCCTGAAGGCTGCCGGCTACGCCGTGGACCTCTTCTACCAGGAGAGCCAGTTCGTCGATATGGCCCTCCGGGTGAAGTGGTGAGAACCGGCCCCCTCTGGCTGTCGGGGCCGATGGTCCGCACCATGATGCGCAAGCACAAGGTCACCATCGCCGGCATCGCCTCCAAGTTCAACCTGACCAAGAAGCGGGTCCGCGAGGTTCGCGCCCAGGGCGTGACCGGCTTTCTTGCCCAGGAATGGACCTTCATGATTACGGGCCAGTGGCCCGCCTAACCGGAAAACGACATGACCGCCAACCAGGAACGAATCGAACAGGCCATCCGCCTGCTGACCCAGGCCCAGGCTGGCCTGGCCACCATTGACTTCACGCCCACCCGGTCTGCGGCGGATATGTTCCTGCCTACGCTGGCGGCCAACGTGGACAACGACAAGCTGTCCGACGCGGACTTCCGGATCTTCGTTCGGAATTCGCTTCGAGGCCTGGTATTCCCTCCCGACCGGCAAGTCGTCATGACGAACCGCGGTGAGGCCTACCGGAGCGGGAACTTGTGGTTCAAGTGGCACGGCAGCGTGGGCAGCAAGGTCGCCATCAAGGATCAGGCGTCCATCACGGACTGGCACTTCGTCGAGGGACTGCCCGTCGCCCCCTGATGACGGCTGTGGCAAGCTATGCGGTTTGATTCACCACCAAGCATCGCCGCATGTCGAACTCGAAGACCTCCACCCTGCTGATCTCCACCATCCTCTCGGCCGCCCGTTCGCGGGGCCTTTGGTATGGCCTCACCCTCTCGACGATCCTGTTGCGCAGCTGGTTGAGGCGCTGGTTTGGCGAGCACCACAGGAAGGTCAGCAATGCGGCCATGCTGGGCCTGCTTTCTCTGGGAGCATGGGTGCTCGGCGCCACCATCCGGGCCACCCCGCCGACGGATCCCCTGGGGCTCGCTTCCGTCCCGATCATCATCGCTTTCGGCCTTGCGGCGGTCGCGGTCGGACTGGGGCATTTCGTCCTGCAGCCAGTCCTCACGCGCCAGGTCTGGATGCGATGCCTCAACGGTCTTTTTGTTGCCGCTTGCGTCGCCGGCCTCGGGTATGCGGCCTACGACGAGTGGCGTGCGTTCTACGCCTCGGCACCGGCGCCGGCGGTCTATGTCGCCCTCCTCTGTGCCATCGTGGTATTCGGCTTTCGCGATGTCTTCGTCTGGTTCCTGCGCAGTGTGCTCATCCGGGACACCGGCGTGCTGGATCTGGCTGATGTTTCGTCACTGACCCCTGAAGGGCGGCACCGGGTAGCAATTCACGAGGCGGGCCACGCCATCTGCTACGGACTCACCACGGCTGTCCCAGAGGACGCCTATGTGTGCATCGACACGGATCTCAACTCGCTGATCGTTGGCTCGGTCACCATCCCGACCCCCAAGGACCCAACCGAGGTTACCAAGGAGCGTCTGGAGTGGTCGATGCTGATGACCATGGCCGGCGTAGCCGCAGAGCACCATTTCTTCGGCGAGAAGTCCCTGAGCGGATCAGGCGACATCGCCTCGATGTCCCAGCTCGCTACAGCCTACCTGTCGGCTGGCCACGGCGAAGTCTTCGATCCTGCGCCGGCGGACGAACTGGGGTTATCCGCCAATCGGGCGGCCATCGGGCGGCTCCGGGACCATTACGCCAGCCTGGCGGAGGTCTTCATCCAGGCAAACCACTCGCTGTGCGAGGAAATGGCCCGCCTGGTGGAAAAGGACGAATTCGTGGATTGCACGTCCATAGCGGGCATTGTCGGTAGCGTGGCCTTGCCGGAGGGCTGGAAGCGCACCACCTGGGCCGCTTCCGTTCCCACCATCCCGTTCCAATAGCTGACAAACCCCTGCCAGGGGATCAGTCCAGCAGCAATGCCTCGCGCAAGGCCGCCGGCAGCAGCTGGCGATGCCAGTACGTGTCGTGGCCAAAGCCGTTCTCAACCCTCAGCGCACACCCCTTGTCCAGGGCGAGCTGGGTCGGCTTACCGTTTTCGCGCAGCTTGGCCAAGTCCATCTTCTTTCCCAGGGCGATACCGGAAAGGCCGAACGGCTTGCCGATATCGGTCACCTTCATCCAAACCGTCCGATCGACCGGCGCCGGTTCGCTGACGCCGATCGCACGTTTCGAGAGGGCGTCGGCTTCGGAATTCTGATCCCGAGGGATCCAGCGCATGACGACGCTGGGTATTTGGGCTTTCAGGTCCAGCACGGACCGGCACATCGGAACGAGCGTCTTGGAGTTGATGAGCCATTCCCCGCTCACCTGCTTGATGACCAGCTGGCTGTCCCCAAAGACCTCCAGTTTCTGCACCTTGGCGTCGATCGCTGCGTCCAGAACCGCCATCAGGGCAGCGTACTCGGCCTCATTATTGGTGCCGAACCCGATGTTCTCTGAAATCTCGATCCGCTCGCCAGCGGGTCCTTTGAGGACGCCGCCGATACCGCGCTCCCCGGGATTCGGGTTGGTGGCGCCGTCGAACCAGGCTTTCCAGGTGCTGTTGTCCATGTGTCATCTCCTTCGATATCTCAATCGTACCGATTCCGCCCCCGCATTTCTTCATTTCCAGAACAAGAGCATGCGTTTCCATATACTTGTCTCATCTGTCATTTGATTGTTCAGCGCCATGCCAATACCGCAACCCCTTCTCAAAGGAACCCAGCATGACTACCAGATTGGTCATCTGGTCGATATGCCGCCACCGGGCCCCGCAGTACCCGCCGAGCGGCGCCTGCTTAACCTGAGCCTACCGCCGTGGCAGCGCCCGGAAGTCTGGACCCATGCCCAGAAGCGTCGCTTCGTGGAAGGCATCTTCCTCGGACTCGGTTGCGGTCAATATGTGGTCAACGGCTCCGATTGGGAATCGGATGGCCAGCCCAAGCCGATGTCCGCATGGTTGCTGGACGGCCAGCAGCGCATTTCGGCCCTGCGGGACTTCCTCGCCGGCGACCTGGTGGTCTTCGATGACGTCAGTTTTCCCGCAATGCCCCCGGCCGACCAGCTCCGCTTCAAGCGCCGGCCGTTCCCGTGCTTCGAGCTCGACTACACGGACGACGAAAACTCCCTGAAGGAGCTTTATGACCGGCTCAACTTCAGCGGCACTCCCCACACCGCCGAGCAGCGTGTGCTGCCCAGCCCCTCCATCCAGAAGGATGCTCGCCATGATTGAACTCTGCGTTACCGCCCCGGAACTCCCCGTGTTCCATGTCAAGGAACCGGACGCCCCGACGGTTTATGCCCTCGTCAGTTTCCAGCCAGGCCTCGTCGATCCCGAGCGCGATGCCATGACCATCACGGTCTTTCGCGAGGAGGAATACGAAGAAGTCTCGGTGACGATCCTTGCTGGACGCCCTGGCCTGTTGGAGTGGTATGTCGAACACGTCGGCTTCTCGCCTGACGAGGACATCCAGGCATCCACGCCGATCCAAGAGCTGATCGAGCGGGTGGTCTGCCACATCCTCCTTCGGGCAGCCGAGTCCGTGGGGACGGGCACCAGCCCCTTTGATAGGCTTCGGACTTTCGCGGACGTGCGGGCAATGCTCAACCAGGTCACCTCGCACAAGGAACTCTGTGCGTTGAACGATGCGGTCGACGAGCGCTTCATGCGTGATCGTCCGCAACTGAAGATGAGCGGCGCAGACTGGGTTGAATGGACGCGCTTGGTGCGCGAAAAATCGGCCCAAATCAGCGATGGCGAGGCTGTCCGTTAACGACGAAATCCCTTGCTGGGAGCGGCTTTCGTCGCTTCTACTTAATTCAGAATTGCCTTGTCTGCCTGCGTAGGATGGCTCCTGTAACTCAACCATTAGCACCAAGCCGCAGAGAGTCCTACCGCCTCGCTCCTCCAGTGCAAGACAGGGGCCAGTGGAACAGCCCAGAAACTCAACTGCAAGCTGGCATAGCTGCTCCGTGCAGCAATAGCCGCAGCCGTTGCACGGTTCCCCGGCTGCCGGCTTCTTCAGGACGGTTTGCATTGTCATTTCCGCATGATATTCCGATAGCTGAATTGCTCGGGTGCTTCCGGCTCACGCCGCGCAGGCTTCCTCCTGGAACCAGGCCGGGGGCACCGCTCGATGGAGCCGAGGATTCTCCCAATACTTCCGCGCCCGCGCACGAACCGCCTCCCGGTGGTAATGGCGCACGCCCTTGTGTTCCTTGTAGGCAAGCTCGCCTTTCACGCCCCAGGCATTCAGGGTGGCAAGACTCACCGCAGCCTCAAGTGCGGCCTCGCTCAGGGACAGCCACTCGGCACCCAGCTTCTCAACGTCGGCGGGCTGCTCCGACACCTCCCGCAGGCGCTGCAACATCGGTTCGGTGATGTAGAGTCGGCGCCGGTCCCACTTGGCGCGGGAAACCCGCGTCGCGCCCTTCTCGATCTGCTCCTTCACCCACCCTTCGGTTCTGCCAAGCGCAGCGGCCGCTTCCTCGATGGTGTAGCCCTGGCGGGATTCGAGTCTCTTGCGGACAGCCTGGACGGTCACCAGGGGAATCTTCTCGGCGGCGCGCCAATCCACCCCTTCAACCAGGTGGCGGAAACGCTCGACGGTGATCCCCAGGCGGCGGGCCGCCTGCTCCTCGGTGAACCCGATCTTTTCCCGTAGCTGGCCGCACTGGTGGCGCAGGACGTATTCCACGCCCTTGGCCGGGCCAGTGACGCCGATCTTGGTCTTCAAATCGCCCGAGTCGATGAAGCCCCGCAGTTCCCGCATCGTGAAGAAGTAGGTGTCGCAAGCGGTGTCCATGGTGATCCAGGACCGGGCGCTTTCACCATCCGGGCACTTGCGGGCGATCCAGCGGGTTGCATCCGTGCGGGTGACATACTGGACGCCCTCTTCCGCCGTGGCGGCCAGGACGCCGTTGTCGATGGCCTGCTGTACCTCCTGGACCGTTTTGCCGGCCTGGGCCGCCACTTCCTCCAGGGTGATGCCCGGCGACCAGGGCCGGGTCAGATGGCGCTTCGCCCCGTGGGCGAGGCCCGGATAGCGGGCCGAATACTCCTCGAAGTTCTGCGGGACGCCCTGCTCGCCCCAAATCTCGGCGCAGGTCTTGCAGGCTTCCGGGTGCTTGCGCTTCTCCCACAGCTTGTAGGTGGTACGCAGGTTGTCGGTGTATTTGCCGTGCCAAGGCATCTGGCGGCCGGCCCGGCGATCAGCAAGAAGCTGCTCGGCGGTTTCCTTGGAAATCCACCAGGTCCCGAATTGCGTCGATGGCCCCTTTGTCCCATAGGGATTGCAGCGAACGGCCGTGGGAATCAAGCCCATGCGGGCATATTCCGAGAGCTTGTCGCTCTTGATCGCCAGCGGCTCCCGGATGGAGGACAGTTGGACGTAGCCATCGGGCGGGAACACCCGCTTTGCCTTCCATGCCTCCCATTCCGCGTAAGGGATGACATGCAGCCGGCCGACGCGCCAGGTCTTCAACTCGCCCTTGTCGATGGTCTGATTGACGATGGCGAATGAGCCGATGTCCCGGGCCGCCTCGGCGGTGGTCAGGCCGCCGACGACATCGGTGGTTTGCAAGCCGATCAGGTTGGTTCTGACCTGGACGGCCGTGAGTGTCCGTTCGGCTTCGGGATCGCCCGTCTTTTCGCGGAGCCGGGTGGTCAGCACCTCGGCAATCGAGGCCTGGCTGATCTGCCCAACCAGACTGGCAAGCATGGCGATCTCCGGCGGCTGCCACTCGTAGGTGCCGTGGGAACCGATCTTCCGGGGTGCGGGCCAATCGTCCTCGCCCGGCTCCCGGCCATGCCACAGCGCGAAGAGTTCGGCGAAATCCTTCGCCTTGTCGAGGCGGGAGCATGCCCCCGTAGCGCGCAGGTTCTGAATCGCATCGACCGGCTGGCCGACGACGGCCGCCAGCTCGTAAGCCTGGGCCTGCCAGCCGTTCGCAATGACGAACTTCTCCCAGTCGGCGAGCTTGGCAGATTGGCTCATGCCCGTGCCTCCAGCTCGTCCCCAAGAGCGCGGGCAC
>Ga0116180_1001426_pt1 | contig 20233 bp, 13 predicted proteins | sample AD_UKC073_MetaG_FD_89804 | JGI IMG/M metagenome (GOLD analysis project Ga0116180, IMG submission 89804) | Active sludge microbial communities of municipal wastewater-treating anaerobic digesters from USA - AD_UKC073_MetaG | ecosystem: Engineered > Bioreactor > Anaerobic > Digestate | place: USA...
GATATATTTCAAATTTAGGGGCGTAGCTACCAAATATCTGCAAAACTACATTATGTGGTATGTAGTGATGGGTAAATACCTCACAGGCAAGACTGTAAGCAATACTGGGCGAATGCTCAACCTCGCATCCTCGGACAGATGGGCGTGGTATCGGTATAGAGAGTTAGTAAAATTAACATATGTTAATTGAAACATATATTAGTTTTCAATTTCTTTTCGCTTCTTAAAAAATATTAAATACCCCTCATAAATAATAAAATTATTAAAGATCTAGAACCTTATGATTGAGAAATAACTCCCAAATATTTTAATGTATTTATTGATAATACAAAATCAAATACTTGCTAACATTGATTATAACTAAAATTTGAATGAGTTTTATATTTATTTTCTTTCTATGTCTGCACCTAATGCTTGAAGGCGCTTATCTATATTTTCATAGCCCCTTTCTATTTGTTCTATATTATGAATTATACTTGTGCCTTTGGCAGACAATGCAGCTATTAATAGGGATATACCCGCTCTGATATCAGGACTAGACATTGTAATTGCTCTCAGTGGATATCGTCGTTCGAGTCCTATGACAGTAGCTCTATGTGGATCACACAATATTACTTGAGCACCCATTTCTATTAGATTATCTACAAAAAACAATCTACTTTCAAACATTTTTTGATGTATCAATACAGATCCCTTAGCCTGTGTAGCTGCTACTAGAACTATACTTAATAAATCAGGTGTAAAGCCTGGCCATGGGGCATCTGATATGCTAAGTATGCCACCATCGATATATTGTGAAACCTCATATATATCTTGATGTGGTACTATCAGATTATCATCGTCTTCTATGATTATTATGCCTAATTTTCGAAAGGTATCTGGGATTATTCCTAAGTGTGGTATATTACAATTTTTAATTGTTATATTAGACTGTGTAAGAGCAGCTAAACCTATGAAACTACCAACATCTATCATATCTGCTAAAAGTTTATGAGTAGTACCATGAAGTTTTTGTACACCATAAATTTTTAAAAGATTAGATCCCACGCCCTCGATGTATGCTCCCATAGAAATTAACATTTTGCAAAGTTGCTGTATGTAAGGTTCACAAGCAGCGTTGTAGATGGTAGTAGTACCTTCGGCTAATACAGCTGCCATTATTATATTAGCTGTTCCAGTTACAGAAGCCTCTGGCAGCATTATGTAGTTTCCTTTCAATCCGTTGTTAGCTGTCAGTGTTACTTGATTTGTAAAATAATCAAATTTGATCTCTGCACCCAATTTTTGAAATCCGAAAAGGTGAGTATCTATACGTCGCCTGCCTATTTTATCTCCACCTATTTTAGGTATTATAGCTTTTTTGTATTTTGTCAATATAGGGCCAGCTAACATTAATGATCCTCTCAAAAGAGATTGTTTTTCTTTTATAAACTCCTCTTCTAACATATCCAAATTTATATTACGAGCACATATAGTTACAGAGTTATTAGCTCTATCTATAGCTACTTCTATACCTAAATCATGTATTAGATTGAGGAGATTCATTATATCTCTTGTGAGTGGTATATTTAATAATTTTACAGGTTCATCTGTTAATAGTGCTGCACATATTACTTGTAAGGCTTCATTTTTTGCTCCTTGTGGTTCTACAATACCTGATAGTTGTTTGCCACCTTTTACTATGAAATCAGCCATTTTATTTATCTTCTTTTTTTATTTTTGTTATAATATTTTTTACTTTTTTGACTTTCGTAGCTCGATTTAATAATGTTTACATTAGTAGTATCAAAGATTTTTTCAGGTATTTTAAGTTTACCTTGAGAGAGTGTATTTATATGATTTTTTATTATATCATCTGTTACCATTCGATTATTCCAATACATATATAATTTTTTCATAGTCATAATTAGATGTCTTAAAAGTTCATTTTTTTCGTCTCCATCAGGCATTTCTATAGCTTTATTTATCATCTCTTCTATTATTCTACCATAATAGCGAAATTTAGAATTATATTCTTCTTTATATGAAATGCGTTCAGGTACGAAATGCAAATATTTGATATTTACTTCTACCGGCCAATCTATATCAAGCTCTCCATCAGATAATATGTATAAATGATCCCAATATTTTTGATTATTATATTTACCATTGCCTACTATAGAAGCCATAGTTTTCACTATCTTGTGAGCAAATTGTGTACGCTCTTCTTTGTCTTTAATTGTTTTTGCATAATCTACCATCTTTTGTATATTACGACCATATTCGGATATCTTCAAAGGTTCCAATTCTGAATTATATTTCATATATATTTTTTATTAATTTACAAATTATAACTGAAAAATAACAAATTGTTTTTTTTAAAAAATAAAAAAATTTAGAATTTTATTTTCAATTTAAAAAAATTAAGTTTAATGATTAATATGTAATCTTTTATTAAAACAATTTTGCAATAATTGTTATTGCAAAGTTAATAATTATTTTTGAAATGTTTAGAAAATTAAAAAAAACAACTAATTTTATTAATAAATTTTTTATTAATTTTATTTTTATAAAAAACAATTATAATGGATAACTACAAATCTATTGCTCAACTAATAGATGATATTGAAAAAAATATTTTAAAAATTAATAATTTATCACATAATAATAAATTTACTAAAATAGATGATTTGATAGGGTCATTGAATGATACTTTCTTATCCTATCCTATCCTCATAGATGCTTTTCATCAATTTAATGTGCTAAAAAACAAATTCACACAAGTAAGAACTCTAGATCATAATGATTTATTAAAGTTAAAAAATTTATTTGAAATAATCATAGATAATTTGAAAATCAATACTACAAAACAAAATTATTTATATACATTTAGAAATCAGATCATTGATATATCTATACCTCAAATTGTACGTAAACCTTATTTTAATTATCAAAATTTATGTCATCTAAGAGGCATCATCGAAGATATCAAAACTGAGTCTGATCGACTAATCATAACTCTATATACTATAAGTGCTGATGGGCCATTTTTAGATGAGATCAGAGTGCATTTATTTGATCATAGTAAAAATAATCTTTTATACCCAGATCTTACTCAGTACGGATCTATACTAGAGACTGGACAAGATATTTTTATACAAAATTGTACTTATTTAAAAGAAAAAGAATATTATTCTACAGCTGACACACTGATGGTACTATATCCAGACTATATTTTGGATGTTAGAGATGTGAGTGATGTACATATTTTTGACAATTCATATCCTCATTTCATCAGACTCATACCTATCTATTCGATTATTAGAACATTTGTAAATATAAATAATGTTCAAAAAATTCAAAGCATCTTAATAGGCAATCTTTTAGGTGAAATTTTTGATACATATGTAGCTTATGATAGAGTAGAAGAAGCACATTTATTGACAGCATATAAAGATTTTATTGGAAAAAATATCTTTGAGTTATTATATTGGTATAATAATAATACAGAAGGGTTTAATCTTAGTTTTTTGATACAAATTATAGAAGATGAATATTTACCTGGTCTACAGTTAATGCTACCAAGTATAAAAAGAGATAAAAGCATGATTTTATATTTAGAACCATTTTATATTAGCAATTTATACGGTTTACAAGGGAGAATGGATGCATTAGCATTTACTGAAAAAGGCAATAGTGCTAATATTTATGAATTAAAATCTCATAAACCCAAAAACAAAGGTTATTTATATACCAAATCGCATGATGCACAGTTGATATGCTATTATCTTTTATTTCGTAGCACATATCCCGAAAAAAAAATATTTTATAAAATGGCGTATCCTGGCGCCGAGGAGCGTCATCTACGAAGTATCACTTTTGGCGAAAATGCCGATGAAAGGGAACTAATGTTGATACAGGAAGTACTTTTTGCTCGTAATAATATTGTAAAAGCACACTTAGATTATGCCAAAGGCGACTTCTCTTCTCTAATTCGATGTATGCCTAAAAAATCTGATACTCCTTCTCCCAATACTATTTCCATTTTTAGCAATACAGAAACTAAATTGAGAGATTCACAAACTTTTATGTATAATGATATTATTATCATGCATAATACGCTAAAAGCTATTGCCGATAATAAATTATTAAATGCATATTTTTGGGGTAGTGTGCGCTTTATTTATCGCGAAATGCTCAGTGCTAAGACTGGAAATCCAGAAACAACAGATATATGGGAAAGCATGATAAAAGAATCTAAATGGGGTTATGCTAATATTTGGAAAAAATCTTTAAACAAAAAATTTAATCAATATGAGGTACTAGGACCCCTAATATTTAAATCTTTTACACCAGACAATCATTTGATTTTTAGTTTAGATAATGATGATTTATCTATTTCTCGACTCCGAGAAGATGATATTATCATATTATATCCTTATGATGAAAATAAAAATAGCCCTCTCTCACAGCAATTACTGAAAGGTTATATAATAGATATAAATGAGAGCAAGGTTAAGCTAAGTCTTGCAAATAAATTTATACCTAAAAAAATATTTAAAGCCAAATCTAAATGGTTAGCAGAGTCTGATAGATGGTTTCATAACTACAGTTATGGTATTCGTAATTTATTTTATCTAATTTCTAATGATAATAAAAAATTTATTAATTTATTTCTTGGTATTGATAGACCTGAGTTTGTTGATGTTAATCAATCAATAGTAGGATTAGAAACTCTAGATGATTCTCAGGCAAAAGCCATTAAACAATCCTTGAGTGCTAATGATTATTTTTTGATTCAAGGCCCTCCAGGTACTGGTAAAACAGCTAAAACATTGACTACTATTGCCAAGAATTTGTATAATAATAATGTAAAAACACTTATAGTAGCTTATACTCGTAGAGCTGTAGATGAAATATGTAATAATTTAGACAAACAAAGCATACCTTATTTATTTTTAAATAAAGATTTAGTAAAAAATCAATTAAATACGGCTAATAATCTAAATGATTTGGATAATATATTGCCTGATTTAAATAATAATTTAAATAAAAATCAAATTTATGTGGCCACTCTTTCCTTTATTAATTCTCATATTACTATCTTAGATGCTATAAAACCACATACTCTGATAGTAGACGAAGCTACTCAAATACTAGAGTATGATTTACTAGCTGTATTATCCAATACAAAGAGATGGATACTCATAGGAGATGAAAATCAATTGCCAGCAGTAGTTTTACAAAATGATAAATCATCAACAGATACTATGATATTCACATGTAGATATAAATCTAACGAACTCTGCCCATTATCTGCAAATATTGCTAATGAAAAATGTTATAATAAAGACGAAAATAATTGTAAAGCTCTCAAGATATTAAATCAAATTCATTTAAATGATTTTAGCGAACCACTTTTTACTAGATTAAAGAAAAATGCTATTGCCAGAGATTGGTCAGAGTGCTATATCATGCTGCGATATCATCATAGGATGCATGAGGAGATAGCTCGATATCCTAACGAATTATTTTATGATAAAAAGTTATTAAGTGCTACAGAGAGACAGAAGTCAGTCCTGTCTAATTCATATCATTTACCTAAAATATTAAAAGATGATCGAGAGTATAATGAAAGGGTAATATTTATATCTACTCCAATATCTTCAGAGTTATCTACGCCAACAAATCCTTATGAAGCTAAAATAGTAATAGAACTTATTAAAACCCTCCGAAGTCAATTTCCTCAATATTCTATAGGTGTCATTACTCCATATCGTTCTCAAATAGCATTAATAAAATCGCTTTTAGATAAAACTATTAATGATATAACGATAGATACGGTGGAGCGATATCAAGGATCAGAGAGAGACATTATCATTTATTCTTTTGCAATTAACAATTTAGAGTATTTAGAATTATCACAATCAATGAACTATGACCATAGTGTAGATAGGAAGCTAAATGTTTCATTAACAAGAGCACGTGAATTATTATTTTTAGTAGGTAATGCAGCAATATTAAATAGCCATCCATTTGTTAAACAAATTATTAATGATTTAGAGAGTCGAGGTTTAGTAATTAATGCAAAATAAAATCAAAATTGAAAATCTTACAATTACAAATTCGCAAAGTAAAATTTTAGTAGATGCTATTAATTTAGATATAGCAAATAATAAAATTACAGCTATTATAGGTGAAAGTGGTAGTGGAAAAACATTGACAGCACACGCTATTATGGGTTTGATTCCAAAATCCTTAACTATCTTTCAAAATAGTAAAATATATTATTATACAGAAAATCAAAAAATAGATTTATTAAAAATTGAGAAAAAACAATTGAAAGCTTTGAGAAGTAAAAAAATAAGTATGATTTTTCAAAATCCTATGTCTTCCTTGCATCCATTGATTAAATGTGGTGAACAAATCGAAGAAGTGTTAAAAACCCATACTAATTTATCTAAAAAACATAGAAAAGAAGCAGTTTTTGACATTTTAAGACAAGTTGGGTTCGAAAATCCTAAAAGAATCTTTTGTGCATATCCGCATCAGCTTTCTGGTGGAGAGCAGCAACGTGTGATGATCTGTATGGCTATGATTACAAACCCAGAGGTGTTAATAGCTGACGAGCCAACTACAGCACTAGATGCACAAATACAAATGGAAATAATAGAATTAATTAAGCAATTAAAAATAACGTATAGATGTTCAGTACTGTTTATTTCTCATGATCTTAGTTTAGTGCACTCATTTGCTGATTATATTTATGTAATGAGAAATGGCAAAATAGAGGAAAAGGGAACTACTGACCAAATATTTAATGAACCAAAAGAGCAATATACTCAGTTACTTATAAAATCCAAACCTACCCTTACTTATATGCCTCATAGATTACCTACATTGCATCAAAATATCGGTCATCATTTCTCAAAAACAAAAAATAATGAAAATAAAACTAATGATGTAATAGTATTATCTACAAATCAACTAAATGTCGTACATCAAAATAATACTATATGGGGGCAAAAAGTATATAATCACACATTAAAAAATATCAGCTTTGATGTTAGAAATAAAGAATGTCTAGGAATAATAGGAGAATCTGGTAGTGGTAAAACAACATTATTAAAAACAATTCTAGGATTAATAAAACCTACAAGTGGAGAAATAAAATATAAAAATGAAAATTTAGATTTAATAAAATATCGTTCACTAGACACATTGAGAAATATACAGTGGGTGCAGCAAAATCCTTACACCTCCCTTCCACCTAATATGACTATTGCTAAGCATTTCGATGCTATATTAAAATTACATAATATAGGTAATGGTGCTGATGAACGTGATAATATTATTAAAAATACTCTAGCCCTTTGTCAGATGTCAGAAAACATCTTAGATCGTTATCCACATCAATTTAGTGGTGGTCAATTGCAAAGATTAGCTATAGCACAAGCCCTTTTAGTAAATCCTGAAATAATTTTATTGGATGAACCAGTCTAATCATTAGATGTATCTATTCAAGCAGCAATTATTAATTTATTAAATGACATTAGAGACTTTAGATCTATTACGTATTTATTTATAACTCACGATATCATGCTTGCCAATTACTTTTGTGATACTATAATAGTTTTGTACAAAGGTGAAATTGTAGAAAAAGGAATATCAAAAGAAGTAATAAATAATCCTAAGCATAAGTATACTAAAATATTAATAGATGCATGTATAACTTAAAAATAGTTTCATCTTTATCAATAGATATTAATATCAAAATTAATCAAAAATTAAAATATAATAAAACAACTCACTCCCTTCTCCTTGCCTAAGGCTATTACTATTATTTTAGGATAAAAATTGGTTAGTACGATAAAATATATTTATTGTTAATTGCAAATTAAAATTCAATATTTTTTGGTGATCTTGGGAAAGGTATCACATCTCTAATATTCCCCATTCCCGTTACAAACAACATAAACCTTTCAAATCCTAGTCCAAAGCCACTATGAGGGGCTGAACCAAATTTTCTTGTTTCTAAATACCACCATACATCTTCTATTGGTACTTGGCTCTCTTCGATTCGTTTAAATAATTTATCATAATCATCTTCTCGTTGACTACCACCTATTATTTCTCCTACTCTAGGCACTAGCACATCCATAGCTCTTACTGTCTTGCCATCATCATTTGATTTCATATAAAATGCTTTTATCTCTTTTGGATAATCAATTATTATAACTGGTTTTTTATAATATTTTTCTACTAAATATCTTTCGTGTTCAGATTGTAAATCTGCTCCCCAGTACACAGGAAACTCAAAATTTTGCTTTGAATTTTTTAATATTTCTACAGCATCAGTATATGAAATTCTCTCAAATGGAGTGTCTAATACATGATTTAGCCTATCTAACAATGCTTTATCGTATCTTTCATTTAAAAATTGTAAATCTTCATAGTTGTGATCTAATAAATATTTTATTAAATATTTCACAAATTCTTCGGCTAAATCCATATTATCTTTTAAATCATAAAAAGCCATCTCTGGCTCAATCATCCAAAATTCGGCTAAATGCCGAGTAGTATTACTATTTTCAGCTCTAAATGTAGGGCCAAATGTATAAATTTCGCCTAACGCGAGAGCACCTAATTCACCTTCTAATTGTCCAGATACCGTAAGTGAAGCCTCTTTACCAAAAAAATCTTGAGTAAAATCTATTTTACCTTCAGGAGTAAATGGTAAATTATATAAATCTAAGGTAGTAACGCGAAACATCTCGCCAGCACCTTCGCAATCACTTGTAGTGATAATAGGTGTATGAAAATAATAAAAACCCTTATCATTAAAAAATTTATGTATACCAAAAGATAGATTGTGCCTTATTCTGAAAATAGCGCCAAAAGTATTGGTCCTAGGTCTCAGATGGGCTATCTCTCTCAAAAATTCTAAAGTATGATGTTTTTTCTGCAGTGGATACTCATCTGCCGGACACTCTCCATATATCTCTATCATATCAGCATGTAATTCTATAGGTTGCTTAGGTGCTGGTGATGGTAATATTTTACCTTTTACTCCTATAGCACTACCTGTTGTTATTTTTTTTAGAAATACCTCATCGAATTTATCATGATCTACTACTATCTGTAAATGATTTATAATGCTTCCATCATTTAGAGCTATGAAGCTTATATTTTTGCTATCGCGTCTAGTACGTACCCACCCTTGCACTTTGTATTCCTTGTCTATTATGATCGAGGGATCTGAGTTTAATATTTCTTTGATTTTTGTTCTTTGCATTTAGTTTAATTTTTTATGCAAATTTCGTAAAAATTATAGTAATAATAAAAAATTTATTAGAATCAGCATTTTATTAACTAACCAAATCTAAAATAAAATTATCTATTATTAAGGTAAAAGGTAAAAAGATAGATTTAAGTATTAAATTTTTTTGGCTTTTTTATAATTATCATAAGATATTTTCAACCCATCATAAGCTATTATAATGTGGTCAACTGGGAAAATTTTACTTGCTTCTAGTAGAAATAAACAAGTATCTCTATATTCTGCACTGAAATGTCCCATAATTAAGTTTTTTGCATTCAGATTATTAGCTAATTGAGCTGCTTGGGTAGCTGTCATGTGTTTTTTTGATCTAGCTATATCAGATTTATCATTTAGAAATGTAGACTCGATGAATATATATTCTGGTCTTTTGATTTCTTCGAAATCATATAGTTTAAAAGCTGAATCACTACAGTAAACATAAGAAAAGGGTTGTGGTGGATCTATGGTAATATCTTCGTTTTTAAATAATTTTTTAGTATTTTTATCGAAATAATCTGCCCCTTGCTTTATAGCTTTTATGTCTTCAATACTAGGATTATATTGTTCTACAAATTTTTTTGATATATTACGAGGTCTTAGTTTTTCTTTAATAGCAAATCCACAAGTGGGAGTTGAATGATCTAAGGGAAATGAATATACTTCAAATTTATTATTTTCTGTCAATTTATTTATACCATCATAAGATAGTGATACGAAGGTATATGGGAAATAAGTACCTGATAATTTATCTTGAAAAACATTATCTAATATTGGAATTAAATTTTCATTAGCATATATTGTCAATGGTTTTATTCTACCTAGTAATAACATAGAAGAGATGAGCCCAAATAACCCAAAAAAATGATCTCCATGCAAATGAGAAATCAGAATGTAGTCAATATTTAATATAGATAGACCAAATCTTTGTAATTGGATTTGAGTACCCTCACCACAATCTATTAATATATTTTTGCCTTCTATTTTTAGATATTGAGCCGGACTAAATCTCTTAAAATTCGGAATAGAAGATCCACTGCCTAAGACATAGAGTTCAATCATTTTTTATTTATTTTTATAAGTTTTCAATTTTCATTGAAAGGTTTGCAAATACAAGTTTTAACAATTATTTTAAATATTTTGATAAAATTGTTATTAGAAAAAGTGTATATATTAAAATTTTTGTTCTACTTCTGTCGTGATATATGCTTCTATGAGGTCTCCCACTTTAATATCATTAAAATTTTTAATACCGATACCACAATCTTGTCCTGTAAGTACTTCTTTTACATCATTTTGAAAACGTTTGAGAGATAAAATTTCACCATCGTAGGTTACGATACCATTACGTATCAACCTTACACGAGCATTTTTATCAATTTTACCATCTAAAACTATACAACCAGCTACATTACCAACCTTTTTAATAGAAAATACTTGTTTTACCTCAGCAGTACCGAGGATAGTTTCTTCTATTTTAGGTTCTAGCATACCTTCAATAGCAGATTGTATTTCTTCGATAGCATCATAAATAATAGAATAGGATTTTATTTGTATTTGTTCTTGTTCAGCTAATTTACGAATGGCAGGTGTAGGGCGAACTTGAAAGGCTACAATGATAGCATTAGAGGCTGCAGCTAATAAAATATCAGATTCTGTAATAGCACCGACACCTTTATGAATAATATTTACTTGCACATGTTCATTAGATAACTTTAATAATGAATCACTTAATGCCTCTACTGACCCATCAACATCACCTTTGACTATTAAATTGAGTTCTTTGAAATCTCCTATTGCTATTCTACGACCAATCTCATCAAGAGTAATATGTTTTTTAGCTCTAATAGATTGTTCTCTAAAAAGTTGTTGACGTTTAAGAGCTTTTTCTTTAGCTTCTTTTTCAGTATCCGACACTATCAATTTATCTCCAGCTTGAGGTGCACCATTAAGACCAAGGATTAGAGCCGGTGAGCTTGGTCCCACTTCAGTTTTTGGTTGATTTCTCTCATTAAACATAGCTTTTACTACCATAATAAACACCTGCTAATATAGGATCACCTACACGCAAGGTGCCATTATGAATCAAAACAGTAGCTACGTAACCTCTACCTTTTTCTAATCCAGATTCTATAATAGTACCCACAGCTGGTCTTTCTGGATTAGCTTTTAGATCCATCAAGTCGGCCTGTAACAAAACTTTTTCTAATAATTTATCTATATTTGTTCCTTGTTTAGCTGATATTTCTTGACATTGATAGTCTCCTCCCCAATCTTCTACAAGAATATTCATATTAGCAAGCTGCTCTTTTATTTTCTCGGGGTTAGCATTTGGTTTATCAATTTTATTAATTGCAAAAATCATGGGTACTCCAGCGGCACGAGCATGATTGATAGCTTCAACGGTTTGAGGCATCACTTGTTCATCGGCAGCTATTACAATTATAGCAATATCGGTTACTTTAGCTCCTCTTGCACGCATAGCAGTAAAAGCTTCGTGTCCAGGAGTATCTAAAAAAGTAATTTTGCGTCCATTAGATAAAGTTACTTCATAAGCACCAATATGTTGCGTGATACCACCAGCCTCACCTGCTACCACATTGGTTTTGCGAATAAAATCAAGTAATTTAGTTTTACCATGATCTACGTGTCCCATTACTGTAACTACAGGATGACGTGGTCTTAATTTTGTTGGATCATCTTCATATTCTTCTTCCTCAGTCTCATCTAAACTTATAAATTTGACTTCATAACCAAATTCATCAGCTACTAACACTATTGTTTCTGCATCTAATCTTGAATTAATAGTAGTAATCAACCCTAAATCAAAACATTTGGCTATTACTTCAGTAGGCGATACATTCATTATGTTTGCTAATTCATTTGTAGTGATAAATTCAGTTACTTCAATGAGATTTTTTTCTTCACTCTCTACTTGTTTTGATAGTCTTCGTTGTTTTTTAATTTTTTTATAATGTGTAGGAGTACTCTTTTGCTTAGTTTGAGCTTTTGCTAAAGTTTCTTTGATTTTTTGTGTAATTTCTTCATCTGTTAATACTTTTTCTTCTCTTTTTTTTCTACGTTGAAAATCCCTATCACCATATTTTTTTTGAGGTCTATCTTTCTTAGTAGTTGTATGTTTTTGATTTAATTTATTATCAGATTGTTTATTATCATAATATTTTTGTTTTGGTTTTTCTTTTGTAGTTACATCTGGTGAATTTTTATCCCATTTTTTGCCACCTTTTGTATCAGCTTCGGCAACTTTTTTCATAGTTTTTTTTCTAGGTCTGGCTTGATTTTTGCCGTTTTGCTTGCTTTTTTCTCTTTTAGGTTCTACTTCATCCAGATCTATTTTATACTTAACCTTTAGATTGATTTCTTGTAAATAAGGTTTTTCTACTTTTTTATCGATTATGGATGGTTCTTCTTCATTTACAGGAGTATGCTTTATTGCTTCACTTGCAATTTTTGTCTTAGATTCTGTTTCCGAAAGTTCTTCCTTTGTGTATTTTTTTGTTATTAATTCTTCAGTTGCTTGTTCTTTTTGTTTTGTATCAGCTATAGTGTGTTGTTGTTCTTTTGGTTGTATTTTATCTTCTTTTATTTTTTGTTTTGATGTAGTACTGGGTTTTTCTTTTGTAGCTTTGTCTACTTCTTCATCTAAATCTATTTTACCTTTTACTTTAATATTAAATTCAAAAGATTTAGTATCTTGTTGTAAAGGTTCTGTTTTTAAATCAGTTTTTATCTCTTTTTCAGTAATCTTTTTTACTTCTTCAATTTTTGTATTTTGATCTTCTTCAATGCTTGTATCTTTATCTTTTTTAATGTTTGTATCTTTATCTATGTCAAGGTTATAGTATTCTTTTATTATTTGAAAAGCTTCCTCAGTTACACGGTCATTAGGAGTATTTACTTTTATTCCATTTGTTTTGAGTAACTCTTGTAGCTCAGCAAATGTAACACCTAATTCACGTGTAAGTTGATTTAATCTATATGTTTTAACTTCATTCATATTTTAAAATCTCTCAATGCAAAATTAACTTATATTTTTTAAACACTTTTTTATATTTATTTTTAATTAAATTTATAAATCATTACAAAATCATTCAAATTCAACTTTAATAATTTTTTGAATTTCTTCTACAGTTTCTTCTTCGAAATCTGCGAGGTCTGCTAGATCTTTTACAGAATAAGATAGTATTTTTTTAGCAGTATCACAACCGATAGCTTTTAATTGATCTATGATCCATTGATCGATAACGTCGCTAAACTCTTGAATATCAATATCTTCTTCTTCGCCTTCTACTAATTCGCGATAAACTTCGATATCATAACCAGTAATGCGCGAGGCTAGTTCAATATTTTGTCCATTTTTGCCGATAGCATAAGATATTTGATCTGGCTTCACCACTACCATAGCTTTGTTATCTTCTATTTGAATATCAGAAATTTTAGCAGGTGCTAGAGCTCTTTGTATAAAAACTTTTGGATTATTTGAAAAGTTAATTATATCAATATTTTCATTTATTAATTCTTGGATAACAGGGTAAATACGAGATCCTTTTACACCTACGCATGCACCTACAGGATCGATACGGTCATCATAAGATTCTACAGCTACTTTAGCTCTTACACCAGGGATACGTGCTATCTTACGAATAGTTATTAGGCCATCAGATATCTCTGGTACTTCTTGTTCCATTAGCCTGGCTAAAAAATCATTACTCGTACGAGACAAATAAATATATGGAGTTCCCCCTCTATTTTCTATTTTGTAAACTGTAGCTCTGATAGTATCGCCTTTTTTGTAATGGTCGCCAGGTATCATTTGATCTTTTGTTAATATTAGTTCTATATCATCCTCATCTATTACTATAATTTCATTTTTTAGCACTTGATGTACTTCTCCTATTACTAATTCGCCAATTTGATCATTATATTTTTCAAAAGTTACTTGGTTTTCAAATTCTGAAATGTGTTGTTTGATCATTTGCAAAATTGTCTGTATTTCTCTACGAGTAAAATTTTCGATTCCATATGGTTCTGTAACCTCTTCACCTATCATAAAATCAGGTTCTATCTTGAGAGCATCTTTTAATTCTATTTGTGTATTATAATCTTCTAATTGTCCATCTGGCACGATGATTCTATTACGCCATAATTCTATATCTCCAGTTTCAGGATTTATAGCGAAATAAAAATTAGATGCGTCTCCATATTTTTTTTCCAAAATATCTTTAAAAATATCTCCTAATAATTCCATCAAAGTTTCTTTGTCTACACCTTTAATATCTTGAAATTCATTAAAAGCTTCCAATAAACTTACTGTTGCCATAAATTTTAATATTTTAAAACTTCTTTACATTCTTTTATTTCTGATAAATCTATTATTTTATCTTTTTTTTCTTTATTTTTTTTAATTTCTAATGTTAATTTTTCATTTTCATATTTTATGAGTTTCCCTCTAAAGATTTCATTATTTATAGTTTTTATTTGCATCAAATGTCCTATATGTTTGGGATACTGACGAGGATTGATTAGTGGATTACCAATACCATGCGAAGATACATCTAGTTGAAAATCATCTTCTATGAGTGAGAGCTTTTTTTCTACATATCTACTTATTTTTATACAATCATCTATGGTTACATTACTATCTCCATCTATAAATATCTTTATTCTACCGTGAGTATCTACAACTAACTTGGTAAGAAAGATATGTGTCCCCTCAGTTACTTCATTTACAATTTTTTCAATATATTCTTTATCTATCATCTTTTTATATTACAATTAGAGGGAGCTAATTGCCCCCTCTCTTATATGCCTACTGTCCGACCAGGATTCGAACCTGGACAGGCAGAACCAAAATCTGCAGTGCTGCCGTTACACCATCGGACAATTTATTTTGCAAAATTACAAAATTTTTTTTATTTGAAAAAATAAATTTTATAATTTAATTAATAGATTATAACTGATAGATTTAATTTATTATAATTATCTAGTATTATAATAAAATTTCGAAAAGTCATTTTTATATTAAATCAATTTTTTGTTAAAATAAATCAATAAATAATGCAGATAATATGCATTTAAACTTAGGTATATTTAATTGTAATGTGTAATAGTTATTATGAGTAAAAATAAAGTATATGTGCTTTTGCTCAAGTGAAACAGTATTTTTCTGTAGATATCTATTAAAAAATGTTTTCAGAGCTTAAGCAAAAATTATCTATAAATTAAATAGCTCAACGTGAAAGTAGCACAATCTCCCTTATTTTTATTGATTTTGTTTTTTATTACATTTTTAAAATTTTCATCACATATTAGTGAAGTAATAAATTAACACATTCTTAATATTAATTAACAAATAAAAAATAGTAATTTAAAATAAAGATTACTTTGAGAATATACTTTTGCAAAAAAATATGCAATATCATTTAATTTTTAACCTTCGGTATATTATTATTACTGTTTTATTTTTATTTAGCAATCTAGCTATAACTCAGAACATCAGCGGATATATCCTAGATGATTCCACTAAAGAGCCTATACCTTTTGTAAATATCAGAATTAATCATAGTAATAAAGGTAGTACAACTGATTTTAATGGAAGATTTTTAATTGATAGTTGTAATGAAAAAGATACATTTTGCATTTCGGCTATTGGTTATCAAGAATTAATTTTAAAAATATCAGACATACCAGATAATCGTAGAAATAATTTCATTATTTATTTAGAAAAGAAAGATAAAATCTTAGAAACAATAGAAATTACTAGTAAAAAAATTGATAATAACCAGATAGCATTGTTAAACAGCATAAAAGATAACACTATTATTACTACAGGAGTTTCTCAAGAGATAATAGCTAAATACAAAGAAGCATCGTGCACAGACATTGTTAAACGTTTGCCTGGTATAAGTATGCAAGATCAATTTATCATAGTAAGAGGTCTGAGTGCAAGATATAACAATATTTATTTAAATGACGTGAGAGCTCCAAGTATTGAATCAGATCAGAGAAGTTTCTCTTTTGATCTTATACCCGCTCAATTCATTGATTACATTCATATTTACAAATCTCCTTTTTCAGACTTTAGCTCTTTATTTGGTGGTGCTTTATTAAAAATAAAGTTAAGGGAAGAAATTGACAAAAATTCTTTTACCTTTTCTCTGGGGCAGTCTATAAATATGTTTACAACATTTAAAGATTTTCAATATTATGGAGAAAAAGGGTCACTTTTATTTCCAATAAAAAATATTTTTTCACTTCCCGGTTCATTTCCTACTTCTCTAGCTAATAGTACAAATGAAAATAGGCTACAATTAGATAAAATGTTGAATAGATTATGGATTCCTACTAATGCTACAGCTCCCACTAATACAAATCTATCTATGGCATATTCATTTCATAAAAAGATTAAAAAAGTCGATTTATATAGTAACTTTATGCTTTATAGTAATTCTAATTTTACAACAACTACCTTTGAGAGGGCTGGTTATAATCATTACAATACTTTCTTAGATAAACCAGATACTAATTATCATTTTCGAGATACTAGTTATGAATCAAGATATTTAAATAGTGCTTTAGCTAATATAAGTACATTATATAATAATAATAGTTTTAATTTGGTTTTATTTGTTACTAATATTACTATAGATAAAATAACTTGGAGAGAGGGTAAAGATTATTATGGTGGTACTAATATTCGTGGTAATGAAATGTTGTATAAAAAAAGAAATATTTTTTTAGGTGAATTGTCCGGTAAACACAAATTGAGAAAAAACACTGATTTACAGTGGTTTGGAGGTATCACAACTACATCTATGCTGCAGCCAGATAATAAACGACTTACTTGGATTAGAAATGATCAACAAGACAATGATAGATATGGGCAATATGCTTTGAATTTTATGTTTACAGCTAATCCTGCTATGTCTGGAAGATTATTTCAAAATTTAAACGAAAATGAATATAGTGCAGGAGCTAAATTAACTCAGAAAATCAATATTAATGAGGAGGATGGTAATATAAATTTTGGCGTATTTACTAGTAATCTTACGAGATCTTTCGAGGCTAGAAACTTTGGTTATAGAATATCTAATGTAATGCAGTTCGATTGGGATATTGCTTATTTACCTACTGAACAAATATTTACAGATGATTATATAAATACATCGAATGGAATTATATTAGATGAAACTACTAATCCCAGTGATTCATATACCGGTAATGAAACTAATTATGCTGTTTATATAGCTTGGCAGCAAAAAATATATAAATTTTCATGGTATTTGGGTCTGAGAGCAGAATATAACACTATGAGACTAAATTCACACACTACAGATGCTACTAATCCCCCTATAGATGATGATAAAGTAAACTATGAAAATTCAATGTTATTTTTTAGTCCTTCATTAGCAATAGGTTATGATATTAACGAAAAAATGAAAATTAAATTTAACTATGGTAAAACTTATGATAAACCGCAGTTCAGAGAAATAGCTCCATATGCATTCTATGATTATGAAGCTAAAGCCGTGATAATCGGCAATCCAGATTTATACAATGCTACAATAAACCATTTTAATCTACGCTATGAATATTATTTTTCTTTAGATGAACTTTTTTCTTTTGATATTTTTTATAAAACTTTTCATAATGCTATTGAGTATAAAATAATACAGGCCGGCACAGGTTTACAATATTCTTATCAAAATGTACCTGCAGCTACTGCTATAGGGTTAGAAACTGAAATTCACAAAAAAATATTACCATGCATGTTTGTTATTGCTAATGTAGCTTTGATAAAAAGTAATGTAATGTTTAAAAATGAAAATATTGAGAATGATAGAATGCTACAAGGTCAATCTCCATATGTAGTTAATGGAGGTCTATTTTTCCAATTTGATTCTTTAGATCTACAAGCTAGCATATTATATAATGTTTTTGGCAAACGTATAGCATTTGTCGGAGATCCATATACTAATAATCCAGATATTTATGAATTACCCTATCATAATCTTAAATTTAATATTTCTAAAACTTTTGCTAAAAAATTTATGATTGATTTTCAAATTAATAATATTTTAGGTAAAAAAAAAGAATTTATCCAAATTGTAAAATCAAATACTGGCAAAGATGTGCAAATGACCACAGAAAAGAGTATTATTCCTAGAATATATAGCTTTAAATTTACTTACAAAATATGATTATACCATACTAAAGGCAACATTCATGTGGCCGTATAAATTAATCTTAACTGCAGATATTCAGATGATAGTAGGAATGTACAAAAAATAAGGAGATGGAATAATAAAGAAATATAAAATTTATACGTGTAGAAATAGATGAGTAAAAAAGATAAAATCAACAGAAATGTTATCCGATCAAAAAAATAATTATAGCCCTGTAAAGCAAATCTAAAACCTTTTTTAGGACAAATACCCTTTAGATTTTAAATTAAACAAATATTATTTCAACTGTATATAATTTTTTAAATTGTTGATAATCAATATGAAATTTGAGAAATATATTCATTCACAATGTGTATGATTTTTATCTTATGGGTATTTCATATAAAAAATTATATATTTTTGTAAACACGAATTTAAAATAAAACAATATAAAAACAATGAAAAAATCATTATTTATCATTAGTATTGTGTTGATGATAAATGCATATAATTATGCACAAAATTTGGGTATCAGTGCAGATGGTAGCATGCCCGATAATTCAGCTATTTTAGACATCAAATCTACTACTGGCGGCTTACTAATACCACGTATGACCACTACCGAGCGCAATGCTATCTCTAATCCTGCACAATCTCTAATAATTTATAACCTTACTACCAAATGTGTTGAAATATATGAAAGCAACCAATGGCAGACTATCTGGTGCAATGATCCATGTAGTGGAGTATCTACAATTAGTTATGATGGGGTAACATACAATATTGTAAAGATAGGCAGTCAATGTTGGTTTAAGGAAAATCTGAGGACAACAAAATACAATGATAATAATTCAATACCAGAGGTAACAGATGCTTCTATATGGACATCTACCACTTCAGGTGCCTATTGTTGTTATGATAATAATCCATCTAATTGTGATACTTATGGTGCTTTATACAATTGGTATGCAGTAAATACAGGTAAATTGTGCCCAAGTGGGTGGCATGTACCAACAGATGATGATTTTAAAACATTAGAGATGTATTTAGGAATGACACAAGCACAAGCAGATACGATAGAATGGAGAGGTACAGATCAAGGGTCTAAGTTAGCTGGGAATGCAGGTTTATGGACAGATGGTGCTTTAGTACAGAACCCAAATTTTGGAACTAGTGGCTTCTCTGCTTTGCCTGGTGGATACAGATATAGTACATTTTATAGTATTGGAAATTATAGCTGTTTGTGGACAAATACAGAATTTGGAATTAGCGCATGGTACAGAAAAATTGAGCCTGATAAAATTAAGATATTTAGGAATAGCCACAATAAAGAAGGTGGTTTTTCTGTTAGATGCATTCGCGATTAAAAAATTTTTATAATTTAAATCATATTTTTTTTAAAATAGAAATTTACAGTATTATTTTTAAAACAAAAATACATTGTCGTATAAAATTTTGAAAGCAAGTATGTTTTTTGAATGCTTAAAGTTGATAACTTATAAACATAAAAGCATTTTATTAGTAACTTCTTACTTTCGCTATTGAGACGTATTATAATATTATTTTATAACGGATCTTTAATATATTTTTATTTAATGCATAATATGATTTTATTATTTATTACAATAAAATTGCTAGTTTATCTTTGAATTTAATAATTATTTAATTTTAAAATTATCAATATTTATTATTCTCTTAATTGCATAGTAAAACTGGAAAGGTATTTTTGCAATACAGAAACAACAAAAAA
>Ga0116180_1001433_pt1 | contig 20197 bp, 15 predicted proteins | sample AD_UKC073_MetaG_FD_89804 | JGI IMG/M metagenome (GOLD analysis project Ga0116180, IMG submission 89804) | Active sludge microbial communities of municipal wastewater-treating anaerobic digesters from USA - AD_UKC073_MetaG | ecosystem: Engineered > Bioreactor > Anaerobic > Digestate | place: USA...
CATCACCAGACACACCAGCAGGTACCAACGCAACGATACCCCCCGACCACCCCCAAGCTCAGACCCACCACCGAAATTGAACCAACTCGCCACCAAGAAATAGCGACCGCCTCTCGAATCACACCCACTAACCCCAACCGCAAGAACAACGATCACGGCAGCTTCACCACGGCAAACTCTACATGAGACTGTAAAATGAGAAAGGAGAAAGCAATGTACATCACCTTTAAACGTGACGACTTAAAAAAAATAGTTGATGAAAACTTCTTAAACCTATTTCAAAACTGGGAAGACGCGTCCAAAACATCAATAAACACCTCACTTCCCCCTCCTAGAACCTATACACGTTTTGTAGAAAATCCAGACCCAGACTATTACACAAAAAAATACAACCTCACTCAAATGAGAACGGATATCCTTCGTAATAAACTTTACGTAGAACAATTTGCAACAGAAGACCTAACACAGCATTATGAGTCTTTTCACATTCCAAAACGCTCTGGAGGATTACGTCGTATTGATGCTCCTAAACCAGAAATGCTGACTTATTTACGTAACACTAAAAATTTATTTGAACACAAACTACACGTACTTGCACATGACGCAGCTTTTGCTTATGTTCGTGGGCGTTCAACAGTACACGCATTACAACGTCACCAAAATAATGAGAGTCGTTGGTTTCTTAAACTTGACATTAAAGATTTTTTCCCCAGCTGTAACTTATCTTTTATACTTCAACAGTTGTCTCAAATATTTCCCTTTAATTTTTTACAACAAGATAGCCTTATAAACGAAGCATTAACTGACTTAATTAAAACAGGATTATTAAACGGAAGTTTACCTCAAGGATCCCCTTTATCTCCTTTACTTACTAATATTATTATGGTACCTGTAGACTACACAATTCAAAGGACATTCCGAAACTGGAACAAACAACATTTTATATACACACGTTATGCAGATGACCTTTTAATATCCTCTCGGTACCATTTCAACTGGCAAGAAGCTCAAGAACAGATAGAAGAAATTTTTAAGACACTCAACACACCTTTTGTTATTAATCGAGAAAAAACTCGCTATGGGTCATCTGCAGGCCGCAATTGGAATCTAGGCCTCATGCTTAACAAAGACAATCAAATAACTATAGGCCACAAAAGAAAAGAACGTATGCGTGCAACTTTATTTACTTTCTTCCAAGACTTGTATAATGGACGAGTTTGGGATAAAATAGATGTGCAAGTACTCCTCGGAAATCTTTCTTATTTTAAACAAATCGAACCTCAATATGTGGACAAGCTAATTACCAAATACTCTACTAAATTTAAAACTGATTTTTACCAAACAGCCAAACAAATTATACGTGACGCATAAATCATAAGCAGTAGTACGCAATATCATTCCGACTTTTCGAATGAACTTTAAGTGTCACTTAAAGAATTAAGAAAGAAACACACAAGAGATCTTGTTAGCTAGCTCAGGCCCTACCAATGGCGTTACAAAGACCGCCATTGTCCGGGCCACGAGCAGCACAAGATCTCAAAACTAACAAAAAAGAGTACTACTGCTTATACCCTAACATTTCCATTTCCTAAATAACATAAGTCTTATAAACAATAACTCAGCTATCATTCGGAATTCCCTGAATGAACTTTGGGTCATACTCAAAGTACCAAAAAGTATACACCGCAGAAGTGCTGCACCACGCTACAGGCCCGAGGTTCGCGCCTCCGCCGCGAAACTCAGCCTTCCGCGGGATGCAGCACATCAGAAAGTCAAAGAGAGTTGTTGTTTATAAATACAAGGAGGTCTATCATGTTTAAAGATAACGCTATAGATGAACGTTGGATTGAAATACAATTCTATACTATTTGTATAGACTTACTTAAATTACGTGACAACCTAATGGACGTTATGGACATGATAGACAACCTTGTTATATTTGGAACTTATTCCCCAGAACAAATTAAAGTCTTAGCTCAAGAAGCTATTACTTCTTTACAATTCCGTCCAACACGTGAAGAATTTTGTATTCTCGCTTATATACAAGGCGTACCCATTAAAGAAATTAAACAACGCACAGGCTTTCATAACAATACTCTTTACAAACTTATTCACGAAGAAAAACGAAATCCACGCTTATTTTATACTCGTGTTACTGACGAAAAACGTGCTTTACTTAAAAAATTTGTAGATACGTTTAATACATTTAAAAAGGTGGGTGTATCATGCAGTTAACACAAGAACAATATGAGCAAATGTGGTACGAATTTAAACAATTAAAAGAATCTGCACTAACCATGTCCCATTATGACCTTGCAGAAACCACAGCAGTACAAGACCCTCACGCATGGAAATTATTTTTAATGGACCCTGACGTTTCAGACTGGATTAAATCAGAACTTATAATCCTACAAAAAACTGAACTACAACGTCTTATACAAGGCGTAGGAGATAACTCACGTTCTACTGGAACAGCACAACTTATTGCCACACTTTCAAAACTAAATGAAAATGTTGTTGCTAAAGAAGGTCCTGTTTTTATTTACACTTATGTACCACTTTCCTCTGAACAAGCTCATGCGGATAACGTTGTTATATTAAAAGAGGATCCTTTTTTAAAATGAAAAAACTTAGACCTTACCAAATAGAAGACGTAGATTTCCTCAGCAAACGTACACGTTCAGGTTGCTTTAATGAACAACGTACAGGTAAAACTCCTATAGCTTTAAAAACCTTTGAAAAACAAGGTCTTAAAAAAATACTTATAATTTGCCCAGCTTCTGCTGTTTATCAATGGGCTGAAGAATACGAAGCCTGGTTAAATAGACCTTGTATCCCTTTTATAGGTACTCCTGCCCAACGAAAACAACTATTAAACACTTGGACTGACGGCTTAGCAATTTCTTATGGGCTATTTAAAGACACACAAAGATATACAGGGTTCTCACAACTAATTTTAAAACAAAAACCTGACGGTGTAATTTTAGACGAAGCACACAGGATTAAAAACTCTACAACTGCAATTACTAAAGCAGTATTTAAATGTACATGCATCCCTTATCGCATGGCTTTAACGGGCACACCTGCCCATAATAAAGCCCATGAAATTTTTAATATTTTAAAATGGCTATACCCTGACACTTTCAGTAGTCGTTGGAAATTTCTCGAATATTTTTTTAAAATTACCACTAAATACAACGCCAGCGGCGTGCCTTTCAAAGAACCTGGAGATTTTTTACCTGGAAAACAACAAGAACTTTTACGCACATTAAACAATATCTCTACACAACGTAAACGTATTGATGTCATGCCTTGGCTTCCCCAAAAAGACTATCAACAAGTTAAATTACCTTGCACACCCCAACAAAAGAAATACCTTAAAGAACTAGAAACGTACTTTGAAACAGAACATATACTTACACAAGGTATTCTTGACCGCTTAATTCGTATGCGTCAAATTTGTCTACACCCAGCTCTTTTAAATCTAAAGGGAGATTCTCCTAAATTAAATTGGATTAAAGATTATCTCAACGACTACCCTGATCGTCCGACTATTATATTTTCCAAATTTACAAGTTTCATAAAAATTTTATCCCAGGAATTGCCGAACATCAAAAAAGGTGTTATAATAGGAGAGACCCCAATTAAGGAAAGAAACTCCCTAAAAAATGCCTTTCAACAAGGAGATTTAAACCTACTAATCTTAAACATGGACGTAGGTAAAGAGGCCTTAACTCTAGACCGAGCTGAAGTAGCAATCTTCACAGATAAATACCCTCCTATAGGAGACATACAACAGGCTGAAGACAGATTTATAACTACTACTAAAGAGCATATGGATAAGCCCCATTTAATTATAGAACTAATGATGAAAGATACCTATGATGAACAACTGTATCAACTAATCCAACAACGTAAAACTGAAACAGATATTATTAATGACTATCACCGCTATTTAAAAAGAGAACACAGCTGACCCAACAACATTATAAACCAATGTATCAATGAGTCTAATTCCCTCAGGGGAGTTGAAAGAAGGAGGAAACACAAATGACCCAACAACATTATAAACCGAAACCAATTGACAAAGTAGGTCGTATACAAATCCCTAAGTATATCTTAAAAATGTTACAAATAAAAGAAGGTGACACTTTTCATTTAAAATTTAATCCTAATACAAAAGTGCTCACTTTAAAATTAATTCCCCAGAAAGGAGAAATTGAATGAGTTTCCAACCACAAGTACGAAAAGCACAACGACTGGCATGTAAAGCTTCCATTATGTTAGAGGGTTTAACTGGAACAGGTAAATCCGGAACCGCTTTACTTATTGCCTATTATCTCGCAGGAGAAAACTGGGACAAAGTTGGACACATTGATACTGAAAACAGATCTGCTGACTTGTTCGTAAACACGCCCTGTAGTAATGGAAAAATCTTTGATCAATTTCTTGTATGCTCTTTAGACAAAATCGTAGGTTTTTCTCCATCTAATTTTCTTATTGCCAAAGACGCACTTCTTGAAGCAGGAGCTCTCGCAATTGTTAAAGACAGCATCTCTCATTCTTGGCAATATGACGGAGGCATACTAGACATTGTAAACAAAGCAAAAACAAAAAACGCCCACTACAGTAAAGACAAGTATGCTGTATGGGGCGATCCAGAAGTTATGCGAGAAAAATTAAACTTAATGTCATTAATTCGAGACCCTAATGCACACATCATCACCACAGTGCGTGTCAAAGAAAAAATGGAATACAGCACAGACGACGAAGGCAAAACTATTATTAAATCCCTCGGAGACCAACAAATCCAACAAGCAGACCTCAAATATGAACCTGACTTAGTTTTGCACACAATTTCCCCTGGTGCAAATGAAGACGGTAAAATCACACACCCACGTGTACGCGTTGTTAAATCACGCTATGCGATATTCAGAAAAGATGAAGAATATGATCTAACCCCTAAAATTTTGCGACAACTAAAAGCATATCTAGAAGAAGGTGCTGATCCAGTCGTGCTTCTTGAACAACAACGTCAAGACTATATTAAAGCAGTTACTGAATATCTTGACACTAACAAATCTGCTGTAGCAATTTGGACTGTACTGAAAAAAGATGCTGGATTCGAAAACACCAAATTAACAGATATGCCTTTAGATATTCTCAAAAAACTATATGTTACCCTATTAAACTAAGGAGGAACAAGCATAATGGAAAACAAAGTAACTACCCCTACCCCAACTACTAAACGTGAACGCAAACCTCGTAACACTAAAGATCTACGGACTGCTTCTATTAAAAGCATGTCTGAAGCAGAACTCCGTAAGGCCCTTGAACTAACTCGTAAGGACCTTGCTGAGGTTACCACTCGAAGCGAAGCTTATCAACGTAATTGTGTACTCGCTTACGATAAAGTACGAGCTCTCGAACAACGTCACCAAGCCTTTAAAAACAAAGCCAGAAGTTTGCTACACTTTACCCGTCAAGCAGTTTCTACCTGTAACACCGCCATACACCTGGCTGGAGATTTGGAGGATAATTAAAGATGACCCCTATTAACTTTGACGCACTGCCCAAAGATAACCCAAGCAACAGTAGAGGCTTAATTCCTAAAGGAACCTACTACGCCTTAATTAAAAAGGCCGAAATGAGACAACCTAAAGACCCCAAGAAACCTCAATATTTAAGTTTACAATACGCTATTAAAGATGCTCAAGGTAAATCTATGGGTACTCTTTTTGATGGGCTGTATGAATCCAACAATAGCTTCTCACGTTACAAAATTAACCGATTTATTACTGCTTTAGAAATCCCTATACAGGGCGACTTTGAACTTAAAGACTTGACTAAAATTATTACAGGTAAACAATTCATTGTAGACATTACTGTAAAAGAAGAAGAAGGCAGACCTCCCAAGTCCGAAGTAGACATCTTTACTAACGAAATTTATTATCCACTAGCACAAGCTTCAGCTATTTTTGGAACCGCTGGGAACAATGATGATAATGATGATGTACCCTTTTTTATTAGTGCTGAAGATGCTATGGACGCAAATAAGCCGTCCACTTCTGATAGCTATTAAATGGGATTTCTAACCGAATTTTTCAATATCGTCGAAGGGGCAAAAGAAGTACCTGTATGTTGCCCCTTCGATCATCATACACCCAGCGGAATACCTTATAAAGAATCAAATCCATCAGCACATGTAAACACCCTCAATAATCTTTTTCACTGTAAAGCTTGTGGTATTGGCTTAAGCGAAGCTCAATTTATCCAACACATTTTTGACTGTAGCTATATAGATGCTAAACGCATTCAACGTTGCTTTGAAAGTATCGAAAACGTTACAGTCTGGGACGAAGCAACAACTCTAACAGAAGAATCTAAACAACGTGCTCTAGACCTAGGTATTTCTGAACAAGTTATCGAAGAATTAAAACTAAAAACTCCACCAGGAACTACAGATGTCATATCTTTCCCCGTATTTATGTATGGACATCTCGTAGATATACGAAACTATGACCCTGGAGCTAAACCTAAAGTTCGATCTCGTCTTAACTGTCCCGCAGGATTAATAATACCTTTTGATATATGGAGAGATACTCCCTTAACCAAAACGACATTAATCTGTGCTGGGGAAAAAGATATGGCTCTCGCACGAACACACGGTTTCAATGCTATTACTTTAACTGGCGGCGAAAGTATGCTTCCTAGATTATCAAAAGCTTTCGCAGGACGTAATGTTGCAATTCTTTACGATAATGATGGTCCAGGCATACAAGGTGCAAAAAAACTTGCATTACATCTATTAAAATATACAGACCACGTTAAAGTCGTAACAAATTTTCATGAAGTATGTCATGAACCCGGTGAAGACCTTACAGATTTCTTCACCAAATACGGCAAAACTAGAACAGATTTAATAAACTATATTGAAGCAACGGATTACTTCGTACCCTCTGAAGAAGATCTACACAATAACACTTACCCTATCATGAACATGCACCAAGCTTCTCGCCCCGAAAACATTAATAAAATGATACGTAGTAATGTACAAGTTGTTGCTGTCTCTGAATCTACTTTTGTTACACCTGCTGCAATCATTGCTGAAAAATTTAAAGTAACTGGAGACCGTGACCAAATGCACGCAGGAGATTTCAGAGAATGGGAACTGACCGAAAATACGGCGCAAGATATTCTACACATGATAGACAACAACTTTAAAGAAGACGCTATCCTTAAAAATATTAAAACCTTATTAAAAGTTCCCCATACTGAACGCTGTGTCAAAATAAAATCTTTAGCTAAAAAAACTGTGTTCAAAGCATACCTCACAGATATGTTTGAAACTACAGATACCTTCACACAACCTATGGAATACACCGCTTATTCTATTGGACATAAACTTGAAAGCGGTAAAAAATATTTAGTCACTTACAAATTAGTACCCCACCCTTACAAAGGGCAACAACTTACTATGATTATTACTGACGCAGTGCAAGCTAGTGACTCCGTATCTAACTTTACCATTACAGATGAAGTTAAACAAAAGCTGGACGTTATTAAAAACCTAGAAGGCTCCGTAGAAGACCGAATTGAACTTATGACTGAAAAAGTTAAAGGACTCCTGGGTTATAATGGTAATAACACACTTATTCAAGCAATAGACCTGGCTTACCATACTGTGCTTCAATTTCACTTTGGTACTTTTAAATTTGAACGAGGTTATCTAGATACACTCATTATAGGCGAATCTAGAGTAGGCAAATCAAGCACAGCAGATACCTTACGTCGAACTTACGGCTTAGGAGTCTTTGCCTCACTAGCAGGAAACAGTGCGACTATTCCAGGACTAATAGGAGGCTCTAATAAAACTTCTAGCGGCTATCAAACACGTGCAGGGATTATCCCCCAAAACCATAAAGGTTTAATTATCTTTGAAGAATTTGGAAAAAGCAACAGCAATATCATTGCTGAACTTACAGATATTAGATCCTCCAATGAAGTACGTATCACCCGCGTATCCGGTACAATCACACTTCCAGCTATTGTACGTATGATCGCTTTAACTAATGTAAAAAACACTGGAGGTGGTATTAAACCAATTGCGTCTTATCCTAACGGATTAGCCATAGTAATGGAATTAGTCAATACTGCTGAGGATATTGCCCGTTATGACTTAATCGTCATTCTTCCAGATAAAGGCAATGCCCAAATTGACCCCTACTGGACCCCTGAAGAACCTTTTGATCAAGAAATCTATCAAACTCGTGTCCGTTGGGTATGGAGCCGTACTGCAGACCAAGTTATTATTGCACAAGATGTAGTCTTATACATCTTAGAACAAGCTAATATGTTGAACGAACAATACGGTTGCCACATCAAAATCTTTGGAACAGAAGCTTGGAAAAAAATTTCTCGTTTAGCAATTGCTGTAGCTGGCTACTTAGTATCTACTGATGAAACTTATACCAACATCATAGTTACTAAAGAACATGTAGATTACGCTGTAAATTTTTTCAAACGTATTTATGACAATCCTACATTTAAACTTAAAGAATACGTAGAACATGAACGTAGATACGTTACTGTAGACGAAGATGCTATAGCTAATCTACAAGACATCTACAATAAATACCCAGGCTTAATCATGCAATTAGAACAATGTGCTTCCGCTACTAAAAACATGTTAGGAGCTGCATCAGGTTTACCTAATGATGAGCTAAATAAAGCTTTAAATCGTTTAACTAGAGGCTTATTTATTCGTTTTGCAAACCACGATATTGTGCCTACTGAACGTTTTCGTTTAGCTTTAGCACAAATTGAAAGAAAAACCATAGTTCGAGGGGTGGGAGAATAATATGCTAAGCCTACAATGGCACTCAGTTGACATTACAACTAATCACCAGGCTAATGAAATGATTAAACTGATCCGAACTTTAAAACCTAAAATTGGTGCCATAGATACTGAAACTACAGGGTTGCATATTATTTCTGCTACCCCTTTCTTATTTCAATGTGGCTTTATCCATCCGAATATGAAAGAAGGATACACTTTTGTTGTAGACTTAGAACGGCAACCACTTCTAGCTAAAGCAGTTATACAAGCTTGGAACACGCTTGCAAAAGATTTTGACCTTATACTCGGGCACAACATTAAATTTGATTTACACATGCTTATTAATGCAGGACTTCCCTACCTCCATGAAAATGTATCTGACACAATGTTTTATATTCGTTATGCTCACGATGCTTTGGCTCCTAAAAATGGAGGAGTACCTCTAGGATTAAAAGAGTACACAGCCCGCTTTATTGATCCTAACGCAAAGTACCACGAACATCTAATTAGACATGAACAATCTGCCATAGCTAAAGAATTAAATCTCCGTCTTAAAATGCGTTTACGAGAATGTGGAGCACCTCCTGCACGGTACGGCGGTAAATCTTATACACTAACTATCCTCCAGGACATCTTTAAAGATGCTACTGTTGATGTCCAAGACCTGCCTGAAGCCATCCAATCCGAATATCTTGCATGGCTACAACACGACATACCTATATACCTCCAAAATAAAGTAACTGGACTAGTTACGAAAGACATGATTCCCTACAATCTTTTAAATCGTAAGAATATCATTGCTTACGCACATAAAGATATCATCTACACTTTAGAAATTTATTTACAACTACACGACACAGTACGCCTACGTGAAAATGAAATCGGTTTACAAATTGAAAACTCATTAATCTTTCCTCTCTTAGAAATGGAACGTGTAGGTTTCAAAACAGATAAAGCTTATCTTAAAGAGTGTCGCCAAAAAATGAAAACTTATATCCGACAACGCAGACAAAAACTTTATGACTTAGCAGGCCGTGAGTTAAAAATAAATCAACACGAGCTAATTAAACGTATTCTTACTGAAGATTTTGGAGTTGAAGTACAGTCTACTAGTACCGAAGAATTGGACAGGCTCCGTAACACTCTCATTAGACAACACACTAATCCTGAAGTTGTCGAGTTTATCGAGGTTGTACAAGAACTTCGTACACTAGAAAAGTGGTACAGCACCTACATTCTCCGATTCCTCCAAGACCTTCAACAAACAGATAGACTGTACACCACCATTAATCAAGTCGGAACTATTTCAGGCAGAGTTACCTCAGATTTTCAACAATTTCCAAAACACCCCATCACTACCATAGACGGCGAAGAATTATTCCATCCACGTAAAATGATTATACCTACAGGAGGTGACTATGATGCAATTGTTTACTTGGACTACTCACAAATTGAGCTGCGCTTTCAAGCTTTTTACACTATTCTTGTTGGGGATCCTGATCTTAATTTGTGCCGTGCCTATATGCCTTATCGGTGCCATAAAAAAGATGGTACTAAATTTGACTTTACGAATATTACTCACATTACCGCCTGGAATCAAGAATGGTATCTTGATGAAGATCCCGAAATACAATGGACACCTACTGATGTGCATGGAGTTATGGCTACCACAATATCTGGGCTCACTCCTGAAGATGAAGGCTTCGACGAAATTAGACAGATAGGAAAACGTACTAATTTTGCCAAAAATTATGGAGCTACTCGAAGACGTATTCGAGAAATGTTCCCAGAAAAATCTGAAGCTGAAATTACAAAAATTGATAGTGCTTATTACAAAGCTTTTCCTGGTGTAGAAACATATCATCAATACTGTAAAGATCGTGCAAATAATTACAGCTACACCACTAATTTATTCGGTATTAAATATTACAATGTATCTGGCCATAAACTTATTAACTTATTAATACAAGGGAGTGCTGCCTATTACCTTAAACTAAAAATTAGAGAGTTATATGACTATTGTAAAGCCAACAATATTAAAACACGTTGGCAAATGCAAGTACACGACGACTTATCCTGGGAACGCCATAAAGCTGACCCTTTAAATGTATTTTTTGATTTTAAACAAATAATGGAAACTTGGCCAGATACTTATGTGCCTGTGGTTGCAGAAATGGAATGTACTACAACAACCTGGGCAAATAAACAAAAGGTGGAAACCCTCGATGACTTACGACTATATCTTAGCACTTGACCCTTCAGGTAGTTTTAACGAAGGTAAAGGAACTACAGGCTGGTGCGTATTAGAAGAAGCTAGTCAAGTCATTACAATGTCTGGTGAGCTAAAGGCTAAGTCTTACAAATACATGGAAACTTACTGGCAAGCACATCTACAACTAATTGCTGATTTAAAAAAACGATATGGTAAACGCTTAGTTGTAGTTATTGAAGACTTTATCCTTTATGCACAAAAAGCACAAGCTCAGATTAATTCTCGTTTAGAAACTTCTAAATTAATAGGTGTTCTCCAATATTACTGTTACACACAACAAATTCCTTACCATATGCAATTAGCTTCTCAAGTAAAAAAACGCTGGAATGACCAAATTTTACATTATAAAGGATATGTGGCTACCCAAAAAAGACAGCTAGTAGTTCCCAGAACTAATGTAAGACTTAGCAGACATTGTAAAGATGCTATTCGTCATGCTGTACATTACTCAACATTTAAAAACAAAGGAGCATAATATGTCTAAAAATATATATGATCTTCGTCATATTGGTAAAGACTACTGCAACACAGAAGGATCAGACCATTATAAACAAGGTGTAATTGAGCCTTTAGACCTTGTTTATAGTTTAGGCTTATTGCCTGGTTTTGCATTAGGCAGTATTATTAAATACGCTGCTCGTTTCATAAATACACAAAATCCCAACGACTTAAAAAAAATAGCCGATTATGCCCACATACTTTGTGGTGCTAAACTACAACAAGGAGAGGATAAATAATGGATTTTGAAGAATATCAAGCACATGCAAACCGTACAAGAAAAACAAATAGTCCAAATGAATTAGTTGACTATTTGTTTGGTCTAGTTGGTGAAGTCGGTGAGTTAGTCAACTGCTTAAAAAAGCATCTATACCACGGGCATGACTTTAACTCTTTTGAAGTTCAAACAGAGGCTGGAGATATTCTTTGGTATTTATCAGCTATCTTGTCTACACTCAATCTAAATTTTGAAGATGTTGCTGTACAAAATGTAATTAAATTACAGAAACGTTATCCAAACGGATTTAATGTAGAGGACAGCCGCAATCGTAAGGAGGACTAAAATGTCTCAGAAAGAAGACAGACTTTTGCAAGTCCCTCAAGAAGAAAATGAAAAATATATAATTGAAGAAACTGATTCCGAAATGGAATCAAGCCCTCAATTTTATACTGGAACTGTGCATCGTGTTCTTGATGGAGACACCATTGAAGTATGGGTCAATGGTAAAAAAGAAACTATTCGTCTTATAGGAACTAATACTCCTGAAATACAGCATGATGATTATTCTTATGAAGACGAAGAACCCTACGGACGAGAAGCTCTCTTTACTACTCTCGAAGAACTAATTAAGCAAAAAGTTAAGATTGAATTAGACCTTATGGAGACTGATGTCTATGGACGTATACAAGCTTGGGTTTGGCACGATGGTAAACTTCTACAAGAACGTTTACTTGAAGAAGGACACGCTTATTTAGATACTTTCGTACCTAATGTTCGGCATACTCAAGTTTTAGTAGAAGCACAAATACGTGCACGTGAAAATAAACGTGGACTTTGGGCTGTTGATTTTTTCCATCATGCTCCTGAAGAAGAGTTTGGACTAGACCTAGAAAGTACAGCTCTTGAAATTGACTACGCCAATATAGACTTACTTCCATCCGAACAATACGCTCTAATCCGTAGAAACGGTTTGGGTGCTTCAGACATGTCTGTTGTTCTCGGTATAAGCCCTTATAAACAAGCACAACAACTAATGTTTGAGAAATTAACACACACCTTAACCGATGAAGAGCGGAACATTTCCCATATGCCTGCAGTTCGTAAAGGACTTGACCTCGAACCTCTTATCCTTGATAAGATTAAAAAATACTTTAAAAAATCAGTTTGGAAACCTAAACATCAATTTCGAATTGTAGAGTATCCTCACATCAAAATAAATTATGATGGAGTTACCGGCAGTTACAAACAATACTATCCTATTGAAATTAAAGTAATGACCTATGCTGGTGAAAAAAATTACAACCCTACTAAAGCACTTTTCCGAGAAAGTATAGGTTTCCAAGCTGAGCCTGAAGATGTCTCTAAGTTAGATATGGACATCTTTCAAAAAGCAAAACACTATGGCATTCCTCCAATCTATTACGTACAATTACAGACGCAAATGTTAGGATTGCGTGCTCCTTATGGATTCTTAGCTGTTCTTCCAGAAAAAGACTGGTATTTACGCGTTTATCAAATATGGCAAGACTCTGCTGTTCAAAATCAAATCATCATTGAAAGCTTTAAATTCTGGAATGCAGTTCTTGAACGTAAAGATTCCACATATGACCAGTGGGCAGCTAAATTAAGGAGTTGGGATAAATGAATACTTTTTTAACCTTAAAAGATATTGTACAACTAATGCTAAAAGAATTAGAAAAACTAGGTTCTGAGAAAACAGATTGGTTTAAATATCTCGTTAATGATTTCTTTCAAAATAAAAATGTCTAGGAGGAGTCGCAATGATATGCGAGAAATGTGGCTGTGCTGATGTGAGAATACAAGCGGTGGCGACAATCAAGAGGAAAAGAAAAGGATTTATCTATTGGCTACTCATAGGATGGTGGCTGGAAATGTTCATGTGGCTATTTCTTACACTGCCTTGGCTTATCATCAAGATATTTAAGCCTAAAAATAATAAAAGTAAAATCATAAGCATGGCAGTATGCCAGGGTTGCGGGTACAGCTGGAAAGTATAATGGAAGAATAAAAGCAAGGGAATTTGCCCTTGCTTTTTTTTGTTTGATCAGAATTAACGAATGTGTCCCCACATATCTTTTAATCTAAATTTAAGGTTAGCTGAGGTAACAGGACTCATTCTTAATTTCATACGACTAACCCCTGTTGGTGTATAATGTTTCTTATAAAAACTATCTGCTTTAACCCAATGTTGAGGTTTTTGATAATAGTATTTTCTAGCCCACCATGTACGATGATTGTATGCTTTAGGTATATATAGTGTGGGCTGGGAGAAGTTATAGTTGTTTCTGGGAGAAGTAGCTTTAACAGACCCAAAAACTCCTGGTAAAACTCGAGGCAAAACACTTCCTGTTCTCTCAGCATGTTTAGGTCCACTTTGTACATAACGTTGATATGTCGGTCCAATTATAGGAGTATACCCTATCAAAGAATCTACCGGTTGATCAAACATTCCTCCATAACCATAAGACCCTAAAGCATTTTGAATAGAACGATGTACATTGTTTTGTTGTATCTGCAGTGTAGTATCTACAACAAGTTGTAGTGGAGGAGCTAAACGTTCTTTTATAGATCCGATTGGGTCTCCTATTAAACGGAAAGCATCCATAAACGAAGCAGAAGTTTTTAATACTAATCCACTATCATTTAAAGGAATATTCCCTGATAATATGTGATACTGCAAAGAAAGGTTCCGTTCTAAATCATCGGTTTCTACACGTGTAATACCTGAAGCTGGCATTTCTACATCTCTAAATAAACTCGCAATCCACGGTCTGTTATTCACCGCATTTATCCAGTTCTCTAGATTACGCATAGTGTAGGTGTAAAAAGGTACGACTAGCTCCATATGGCGTTCAAAGTCAGTCTTCATGGCATAGTCAAAATGTGTTTTTGATATTCGATAAAAAGCTTCAGTTGTAGTTAATCCTCGTTCTGTGAGTAAAATGTATTGTGCCAAACGTTCAAGCTGTTCGATTTGACTATTGGGGTGCATTACTTTACGAGAGTAGTGCACAAAACTCTGCCAAAAATCCGCAGCATCATCTGTATGGTTCCCCATCTTTTGGTAATAGTTTACCCAACTTTGTGTTAATCCCGCAGAAGCGTTCTCCATAATAAACCCGTGTACAAAGTCCCATGTTTCTTTAGGGAGAGGAGGCTCTCCTAAAAGTTTTTTAGCGAAGTAGTCTTCATAATTTTTTCTTAAAAATTTGCCGCCATATAAAGTGTCCATTTGAATAATTTCGTCCGTAATATCATCATACTTCCTTAGTAAATCTGCTGCAAAAAGTTTAGCTCTGGCAACCGCCTTTATATCTCCATCGGAATCAACATAAGTCTTTATAGTGCTGTCTATCCAGTTACGTAGCCAAACACCAGGGTCCAAAAGGAAACCTACTTTATACGTGTACATAATTTTTTGCCACAGATTTAGAAACTTACTATCAAATTTACGTGTGTTTATTGTCTCAAACACTTTACTGTAGGTGTGTGCAGGCATAATCACAGCATTCAGACGACGAGCAGTCGCAATATCTTCTATATCGTTGACTGCAATTCTTATTACTTTACGTCCTAATTTAGGGTCTTCTACTAAAGCCGTTAAAACATAAGCTGGATTTTGTTGAAAATATTTTAGAAGCTCTACATCTGGTACTGTAGATAACCAACCTACATTAATACTAAAACTCTTGTCATAGTACATCTGGGTGTATAGTAGTTTTTTATCAGCTTGACGAACAGTTCGTTCCATACTGTTAGCATACGTAGCGACAACTGTAGTAGCTGTAAATTCATCTCGTGCTCGACGAGAACTGATGCTGCCTAGGTTAGTAAAATTGTAGCGTGGCTCGTGAAATAGTCTATCGTCAATAGTATCTTCTATAGGCAGCGTCATGTCTTTTAGTTTTTGAGGCAGACCTGCATAAAGACGCTCATAAAATTCAGCGTTTACTATCTCCCCAGTACTGCCTACACTTCGATTGCCAGACAAACGGTGCATAGAACGCCTTACTTTTTTTAGTTCTTTAGCCATGTCTGCATCAATAAGTTTATCAGCAGCGTCTAAATCTATCTCTGTTTTTACACTAGGAAAAATTTCTTCTTGGTCTAGAAAAACGCGCAATTGTCCTTGCTCATAGATGACTTCTCGATTAAGCGTTTTACTCGGTTTGACGTAATACCTTGTGCCTTCATTATAAACTACAAGCCCTGCTGCTTCGATTTCTGCTTTGTTTTCTAAAAAAGCTTGAAAGTAAGTATCCACGTCAGCTATATCAAATTCTACCCAAGTATTGTAATACGCTAAGTCATCTCGTAAACGTATAATACTTTTAGTTAAATTTTCTGGACTGCTAATATCTAGTTGAAGCATTCCTCGTAATGCTTCTTTACCTAAAAAGCTATTGTAGTTACGTTGGTCTTGTATATATTTTCGCTGTACATGACTAGTTGCATAGTTCATTTTTCTAGAATGAACGTCTAACATCTGTTGTGTTTCTTCTAAGGCTGTGGAATAGCCTTGTTTATCTGAGCGAGCAAGACCGTGTTTATCTAAAATTTCATCTAACTTACCGCTGTATTCTGCAGTATTCTGGAAGTCAGCAATCGCAGCACGTCGTTTTTTGGGGCTACCATAGTACTCGTCAAGAGCAAGACTTCCTTGCTTCTCAAAAAAGGTCATGTCTGTTCCAGGAACTATTGCATGATAAACACTAGCCCGACGTGTCTTTTCTAAAAGTTCGAGTAGCTCAGGGTCTATCTGATTTAATAAAGCTGGAGTGAGCAATTTTTTAGATACATACTGGTCATAAACGTACAGCAACATCGCCCAGTTAGACACCACATCTAATTTATCTGTGCGTAGATATTTAATAGCTCCTGGTAGCTGGCTTAGATTTACAGGCATGTTGAATAATTGGCCCACATCCCTAATTTGGGTAGGTGCAACTAGCACACCAAGTGCATGTTTAATATCTTTTGCAAAAGGCGCGAGTTTTTTTGGATTTTTAACTTGTGCTAGACGCTGTATTCTTTTACCAACTTGTGTTAAATGCTCTGCGAGAGACGAAGATATTTTTCCTTCAATCAAAGGTATGTCAAAAAACTCGTGCATTACGTCCCAAACCACAGCTTGTTTTATACCTAAATAGTTTACACCTTCTGTGAAATGGTATAGTAGTTTAGATGTGTTTAAATACGAGCCTACCTTTTGCACAATATCTTCACGAGTAATTGCTTGTATAATTTCCCAAGGTGCTTCTGAGTCTTGTAGTGCATCTATAGCAATTGGAGATACTTTAGGATCTAATAGTTTAGTCTGTAATAGCTCATTTGCTTCGTCAAGTCTATCTGCAGCTACAAGTGCTTTTAACTCTCGTGCAAGTCTTTGATATTCATTGTACATAAACTCTACAAAGAACGACTGTCCATCTGGGCTATCTACCCATTCTTTAGAAAGGTACTGCCAACGTGTAAGCGCGTTTCTATCGCTTATTGTTCCAAGCTGGGCAAATATTTCATGACTAGCAGCTTCTAAGTCTTCTATTAAAAGAAAGATGTTCATAGTGCCTTGAGTATCTCCTGTGACGTGAAGGTCTGCTCGCAGCTCTTTTGCTAAATTTTTTAAAGCCTCTGCCAGTTGTCCATTACTAGGATCTATAAGTTTGGAATGCCCTAACTCCATCATTTTTGAACCATAATAATGCAGCGTAGATTTTAATTTAATTTGGTCTGCTGAAGATATAACGGCATACCCTGCTTTTTGACGGTACAATTCTAAAGTGTCTATTGAGTTATCTCTATACTTTATGAAGTCTTGCATTTGTTCGTCTAAAATGCCATGTGCCTGCAAACGTGCTTCCATGTGCGGAAAGTCAAATACAGTAGTGTTGTGTCCTACTAAAACAATCTCTTTTCCTGTAGCTTGTTCATATGCCTTTAGTTGGTCCAGAGCTTTTCGTAATACTTCAGCTTCACTTACTCCTTGTCCTGCAGGACATCTAGACCACCAGGCTGCCATTCTAGCTTGTTCTGTGTCAAGTGAAGCGTCGTAAATTGCCTGCAACATTTGATCCTGGGGCTGATGGCTATATTCCGCAGGATCTAATTGTGTCCAAAAAGTTTGTGCAGGGTGTGCATCTGCATCTAAAGGTCTGAGTGTTAAATCTACAATTGCATTGGCATGTTTATTTTGTCCTGAAGTTTCTATATCCCAAACTACATAAAACTTAGTAGGGTCTTGAAACTCCTCTGCGAGGTCAGTTTTTATGAGCTGTACTAATCCTTCGGTGTCATAAGGAGAAGTATGCTCTATTGTTTTCCCCCAGATCGTTTTGTCTGCAAATTTACTATCTACTTTCGCTTTTAAATTACGTGATTCCAGTAAGTTTTGAAGTGCAAAAGACTCATACATATTTTCTGTTGTATTTATCATATCTGCGGTCTGTTGCATTATTTGTTGAAAGTGATAGTCAAATTCTTCCATAAAAAGGATTGGATTCTTTCGTGCGTAATTTTGAAGCGTAGAAAGAAAAGCAAAACGTACATTGTCTTCCAAGTTCAGTTGCATAACGTTTGTAACAAACTCAAAATAAGTCTGGTAAGGTTTAACCAATCTTATAACTTCTTGTGCAGCTGTTGCTCCTGGAATATTTGTCCCAGATTCCGCAAGAGTTTGTAAAAATTTACCTCGCCCGCTTTCAGAAACAATCTCGGATATGAGTTTATTAAAACTTTCTATACTTAATAAAGACATGCTGGTATACAGTTGTTCAAGTTTAAAGGTGTACCAAGTACCTTTTGCTTGGGCTAGTATTTGTGCAGGCATTATTTCGTAAGGATTAATCGTGTGTAAAATATCATCTAGTTCTTTTAGTTCAGGAATTTCTCGCACCATGTAGCCTACAATAGCTTGGAGCGTATCCCAATCTTGAGCAAAGATGCTTGGTTGATCAACTGGAGAACTTAAAAAACGATAAACAGCTTCCTCGAATTGTCTAGGCGAAACTTTGATTTGAGTATCTCGAGGTAATTGTTTGAGACGTGCTTCCCACCAATCTGCAGGTGAAATAGAATGGACAGTTCCTGTAGCTTTACTTTCTATGCGGCGTAATGATTCTATCTCAGCTGTTACACTTTTTATAGTCTTTGACGATTTAGAGATATCTTCATAAGTCTGCTGAAATTCTGTAGTAAAAAATTTATAAATTTCATCTCGGATTGGTGCTACCTTTTGAGGAGCTACGGCTTTAGCTTTTATATCGTGCATTCCTTGAATTAAATGAGCCTGAGAAATCGCGTCAAATAAACGCCCTTGTAAACCGATATTCTTATTAAGAGCTTCTTCGATAGCTCCGTATATTTTTTGTTTTTTTAATTTAGGAATGCCTACCTTTTTCCCCAGGTCGTCTAATTGTTTACGTCCATCAACAAGAATAGTGGCAAGTTGATTTAAAGGAGCAATCTTGTTGTAGTCTAAATGCAAAAGCTCTAGATCATAGTCGATTTCAACTTTATTAATAACTCTATCAATTTGTTTAGCAAGATCGTCAAGGAGACTTTCAACCAGAGCTTCAATTTTATTTAAAGTGGCATTATAAAATATGCCTTCTGGCACTGAGCCCACTTTTAGGTTGTAAGACTCTATCAGGTCTTGAAAGTGTACACGATAATCATTAAGCACATTTAATAGAAGTGCTTTGGGATCCCACGCTTCGGTAACATATCTTGGATTTTCATACGTTTTACGGATTGCGTGCAATTGCTTCTGTAATTCTTCTTTTAGATCGTAAAAAAAGTTTCCAAATTCTCCTCGAATATCGAGGTCTTCCCCTTTACCGAGTAGCTTTCCTTTTTTACCTATCATTACGTCTTCTAAGTGTTCAAACTGATCACTTACAAATTGAAAACGTTCTAGTTTTCTCAACTGAAGAGTGTAATCTTCTAGGCTATCTAACAATTCTATTTTACTCTCTAAGTAATTTGAAAAAAATTCATAAGCATTATTTGTGTACGCATTTACTTCATAAACGCCTTCTAAAAATTCTTGTAAAGTTTTTACCCCATGTTTTTTACTTAGAAAATCTTCAAGTTCTTTTAAGAGAGTATCATAGTCCTCTGCGTACTTTCGAAACAACATGTCTAGCATAGTCTGGTCAGCAGTAAGACTTTGCCGAATAAACACCGTAAAAGCCTCAGGAGACATACCTTGTCTTTTTGCAACGTTTAACGCAACATCTAAATTTTTAAGCCTATCTTCAAACGCAGCTTTTGACTCAGCTATTTCCAAAATGGAAAGAGTACCGTCGAATTTCAAAAACTCATTTAAAGAAGCCATACTACGGCGTAC
>Ga0116180_1001437_pt1 | contig 20141 bp, 14 predicted proteins | sample AD_UKC073_MetaG_FD_89804 | JGI IMG/M metagenome (GOLD analysis project Ga0116180, IMG submission 89804) | Active sludge microbial communities of municipal wastewater-treating anaerobic digesters from USA - AD_UKC073_MetaG | ecosystem: Engineered > Bioreactor > Anaerobic > Digestate | place: USA...
CCGCCCACTGCGTTTCGTCGACCAGTTCGTAGCTGTGGCCCCAGAACAGGAACACGCCACCGCTGGCCTTGACTTGCTGGTAGCGTGGCCAAAAGGTTGGGTCGCTGAACCGGCAGCTGACGCCGAGTTCGAGCGGATCGGCGACCGGCCAAACCGACTCGGCTTCGGTCACGGTGCGGGCATGGTCATGGCCGGCGGCGCGCACCACCGCCTTGACCGTTGGATTGCAAGTCCCGAAGGGATAGCAGAAACCGCGCACCGGCTGGCCAAACCAGTCCTGTAGCAAGGATCGGCTGTCGCGGATCTCCCGCTCCAGATCGGTCGCGGACAAATCGGGCAGATGGGGATGGGTCAGGGAGTGATTGGCGATCTCGAAGCCGGCGTAAACGGCGGTCAGTTCGTCCCGTCCCAACCGCCAGACGTCCTTGTCGCCATAGCGCCAGCTGAACGCGCGCTGGCGCTGGTGCAAACCGGGATTCAGATTGAAGGTCGCCCTAGCCTGATACTGGCGTAGCAGCTCGGTCAAACGCGCGTCGTCCACCACGCCATCGTCCCAGCTCTGCACCACTTTCATCACCGGCGCTCCGCATCGCACACGGCGAGCTGCGGCTAGGATCGTCGCCGACCTGTGCCGCAGTTCGCCTTCAGGCCCGTTTACTCGTCCCGCCGCCGCAGATCCAACGTGCAGGGGAAGTTGGGATTGGTCTCTTCGTCGGGCGCGACCATCGAACCCGGCGTGTGGCCATAGGGCCAGAACCGGGCGAAACGCCGCGCCTCGGCCTCGTTGGCATTGACCGGGAAGGAGTCGTAATTGCGTCCGCCCGGATGAGACACGTGGTAGGTGCAACCGCCGATGGAATGCTGGTTCCAGGTATCGACGACATCGAACACCAGCGGGGCGTGCACCGGAATGGTCGGATGCAAAGCTGACGGTGGCTGCCAGGCCCGGTAGCGCACTCCGGCCACGTACTCGCCCGGAATGCCAGTCGCGCGCAGCGGCATGCGTCGGCCGTTACAGGCGATGACATGGCGTTCCCCGACCATACCGCGCACCTTGACCTGCATCCGCTCCACCGAGGAATCGACGTAGCGGGCGGTGCCGCCCTGCACCTGCTCCTCGCCCAGCACATGCCACGGCTCCAGGGCCTGGCGCAGTTCCAGCTGGATGTCCTGCTGGACGATATCGCCGTAGTGCGGGAAGCGGAACTCGAAGAACGGCAGGAACCAGTCGCTCTCGAAGGGATAACCAGTCTGGCGCAGATCGCTGATCACGTCTTGGAAGTCGCGCCAGACGTAATGCGGCAGCATGAAGTCGTCGTGGATTCGCGTTCCCCAGCGCACCAGCTCGCGATTTTGATAAGGCTGATCCCAGAAGCGCGCCACCAGCCCGCGCAGCAGCAACATCTGCATCAGGCTCATGCGAGCGTGCGGCGGCATTTCGAAGGCGCGCATTTCCAACAAACCCAGCCGGCCCATGGACGAGTCCGGCGAATACAGCTTATCGATACAAAACTCGGCGCGGTGGGTGTTGCCGCTCAAATCGACCAGCAGGTTGCGCAACAGCCGATCCACCAGCCAGGGCTGCGGGACTTCGCCGGGCGGCATCTGCTGGAAGGCGATTTCCAGTTCGTACAAGCTGTCGTTGCGCGCTTCGTCCACTCGCGGCGCTTGGCTGGTCGGGCCGATGAACAACCCGGAGAACAGGGTCGACAGGCTGGGATGATGCTGCCAGTAGGTCAGCAGGCTGCGCAACAGCTCGGGCCGACGCAGGAACGGGCTGTCGGACGGCGTCGCGCCGCCCAGGGTGACGTGGTTGCCACCGCCGGTGCCGGTATGGCGACCGTCCAGCATGAATTTCTCGGTCCCCAGCCGCGACTGCCGGGCATCCTCGTACAGCCCTTCGATATTGAATCTCAGCTCGTCCCAGTCGCCAGCCGGATGGATGTTGACCTCGATCACGCCGGGATCGGGGGTGACGGCCAGCTTGCGCAACCGCCAGTCGGATGGCGGGGCATAACCCTCGACCAACACCGGCATTTGCAGTGCAGAGGCGGTCTGCTCGACGCAGGCCAGGACATCGAGATAATGCTCCAGCTGGCCCAGCGGCGGCATGAAGACATAAAGATGTCCTTCACGCGATTCGACGCACAGGGAGGTATGAATCGGCGTGCTGTCGTCCTGCGGCTTGCGCCGGGCCACATCTGCCTGTTCCTCGCCTTGCGGCGCGCCGTCCATCCCGCCCTTCACGAACTTGCTGTAGCGGCGCATGACTTCGCCATGGGCGTCGCCCAGCGCGGACCGGAACTCGAACAGCGATTGCGGATGGGGAATTTCCCACTCGGTCTCGGACACCCAAGGCAACGCCGACAACGGCAGCCGATAGCCCATTGGCGAGTCGCCGGGAATCAGGTACAGATGATCGCGCCGCAACACCCATGGTCCGCTGCACCAACTGTTGGTGGCGTAATCCCAGCGCAGAGGCAGCGCATAGCCGGTGACCTGGTTTAGTCCGCGCTCCAGCAGGATCGCCAACCGCCGCCGCTCTTCTTCGTCCTTGAGGTTATATTTCAGCGGATCGACATTGACCGGCAGGGTCCGCTCTTTCCACAGGTAGTAGTAGACGTCCTCGTAGCCGGGAATGATGCGATCGGCTTTCACCCCCAGCCGCTGGGTCAGTTCCGTAGCGAAGGCGAGAGCCTGTTCGGGACCATAGCCCTGGGGATTCTCGTCGTCGGCGATCCAGCGCGGGTCGTGCCACAGCGGAGCGCGGTCGGTGCGCCAGTAGCAGGACAACGCCCAGCGCGGCAGCGACTCGCCCGGATACCATTTGCCCTGGGTATAGTGCAGGAAACCGTTGGGGGCAAAACGATCGCGCAGTTTCTTCAGCAACCGACCGGCCAGCTTGCGCTTGGTGGGGCCGCTGGCCGCTACTGTCCATTCCGCACCGTCCATGTCGTCGATCGACACGAAGGTCGGCTCACCGCCCATGGTCAGCCGCACGTCGCCCAGCCGCAGTTTCTCGTCCACCGCATGACCGAGCGCTTCAATCGTCCGCCACTGCTCCTCGGTATAGGGCTTGGTTACCCGCGGATCTTCATGGATGCGGGTAACGCGCATGTCGAAGCCGAACTCCACCTCGCAGGGTTCGGTAAAACCGGTCACCGGGGCGGCGCTGGGCGGAGTCGGGGTGCAGGCCAGCGGGATATGGCCCTCGCCGGCGAACAGACCGGAGGTCGGGTCCAGCCCCAGCCAGCCGGCGCCCGGTACGAACACTTCGGCCCAGGCGTGCAGGTCGGTGAAATCGACTTCGGTGCCGGAAGGACCGTCCAGCGACTTGACGTCGGCGGTCAGCTGGATCAGGTAGCCGGACACGAAGCGTGCCGCCAGCCCCAGATGGCGCAGAATCTGCACCAGCAGCCAGGCCGAGTCGCGGCAGGAGCCGGTGCGCTTGGTCAGGGTCTCCTCGCTGGTCTGGACCCCAGGCTCCATGCGGATGACATAACCGATGTCATGGCTCAGGCGAGAATTGAGTGCGACCAGGAAATCGACGATGCGGGTCTTGTCGCGATTGACGCTGGTCAACCAGTCGAGCAGCAGCGGTCCCGATTCCTGGATTTCCAGATAGGGGGCCAGCTCCTGACGCAGGATGCCTTCATAGCTAAATGGATAATGTTCCGCGTAACTCTCGACGAAGAAATCGAAAGGATTGATGACCGTCATCTCGGCGATCAAGTCCACGGTGATGCTCAACTCCCGGACCTTCTCGGGGAACACCAGCCGCGCTTGGAAATTGCCGAACGGGTCCTGCATCCAGTTGATGAAATGCTGAGCGGGTTCGATCTTGAGGGAATAGGCGTGTACAGGCGTGCGTGCATGCGAAGCCGGCCGCAACCGAATCACATGCGGCGCCACGCCGACCGGATGGTCAAAGTGATAGGAAGTCTGATGGTGGAGTGCAACACGTATGGCCATGGCCGATCCTTAAAGACTGTTTTGCGGACTGCGAAAAAGGGCAGAGCATGACCATTATGCAATTTCAATGCAAGCGGTAAAAGTCAATCCCCCATTGACTTTATTGGAAAATGCGCGCCAGAGCATGCCCCAATGTGACGCACCAGCAATGCCCATCGCACTAATTTAGAGCAAAGTCACAGACTTAAAAAATCGGGAATTTGTCCTTGAGGTCATGAATGCGATACTCTTTTTCCCCGGTGCATAGTCAAAACATACCTTTGGCGTGGATATTGCTCAAACTCGCGAAACCCAATACCTGCGCACTACCACAACATGCCCGCGCGGAGAATTCAGGAATGACCATCAACTGGCAACAGTACGCTGCTCCCGGCTGTTACGACGAACTGATCGACGACCATTCACGGCCCCGCTTGGCGGCTGGCGCCCTGTGCGAATATCTCGCCTCTCTGAGCGACGAGGACCTGCGCGAGCGCAAGACGGCGGCGGAACTCGCCATCCTGGTGATGGGCATCACGTTCACCGTATACACCGAAGGCGGCAGCATCGATCGCGCTTGGCCGTTCGACATCGTGCCTCGCATTATTCCCAAGCATGAATGGGATCGCACCGAGGCCGGCCTCAAGCAGCGGGTGCAAGCGCTCAACCTGTTCATCGACGATCTGTATCACGAACAGAAGATCGTCAAGGACAGCATATTTCCAGCCGAGGTGTTGGAACAGTCGGTCAATTTCCGGCCCCAGTGCATCGGCGCCTCGCCGCGCCATGGCGTCTGGGCCCATATCTGCGGCTCGGACCTGGTGCGTGACAAGGATGGCACCATCTATGTGCTGGAAGACAACCTGCGGGTCCCCTCCGGCGTGTCCTACATGTTGGAAAACCGGGTCGTCACCAAGCGGGTGTTCCCCGAGCTGTTCGAATACCAGCGCATCCTGCCGGTGGACGACTACACGCTGCGGTTGTACGACATGCTGGCTTCGCTGTCGCCGCGCCCCGGCGACCACCCCAATGTGGTCGTACTCACCCCCGGCATCTACAACTCGGCCTATTTCGAGCATTCCTACCTGGCCCAGCAGATGGGCGTGGAGCTGGTGGAAGGCAGCGACCTGGAAGTCGGCGACGACGACTGCGTCTACATGCGCACCATCGAAGGGCTGGAGCGGGTGGACGTCATCTACCGTCGGATCGACGACCTGTTCCTCGATCCCGAGGCGTTCCGCCCCGATTCGACGCTGGGCGTCAAGGGTCTGATGCGCGCCTGGCGGGCCGGCAACGTGGCCCTGGCCAACGCACCGGGCGCCGGGGTGGCCGACGACAAAGTCGTTTACGCCTTCGTGCCGGAGATCATCAAGTACTACCTGGACCAGGATCCGCTGATCGCCAACGTGCCATCCTATCTGTGCATGCGCGAGAAGGATCGCAACTACGTGCTGGCCAATCTGGCCAAGCTGGTGGTGAAGCCGGCCAACGAATCCGGCGGTTACGGTATGCTGGTCGGGCCGCATGCCACCCCAGCCGAACACAAGCGCTTCGCGGAACTGATCCAGAAGGACCCGCGCAACTACATCGCCCAACCCACCCTGTCCCTATCCACTTCGCCGACTCTGTGCGACAACCTGATGGAACCGCGCCACGTCGATCTGCGGCCGTTCATCCTGTCCGGCCCCACGACCTACGTCACCACCGGGGGATTGACCCGCGTCGCCCTGAAGAAGGGTTCGCTGGTCGTCAACTCCTCGCAAGGCGGGGGAAGCAAGGATACCTGGATCGTGGATACCGAGGGTTTCTAACATGTTGTCACGCGTTGCCCAGAACATTTATTGGATGGCCCGCTACATCGAACGGGCCGAAGACACTGCCCGCCTGATCAACGTCAATTCCAACCTGCTGTTGGATTTGCCGCGCGACACCTCCTTCGGCTGGTTGCCGCTGATCTTCATCATGGGCGCCGAAAAACTGTTTTTCGAGAAGGACCCGAACCGGCTGGCCGACGAAGCCACCGTGATCAAGTTCCTGATCAGCGATCGCGAACACAGCGGCTCGATCATCTCCAGCCTGGCCTGCGCCCGCGAGAACCTGCGGACTACCCGCGACGCGGTGCCTCAGGAAGCCTGGGAGCAAATCAACGGCCTGTACATCTACGCCCGCGACCATGTGCCGACCCGGCGCGGCCGCTACGAATTTCTCCGGCGGGTGATCCAGGGCGCACAGCAAGTCAACGGTCTGCTGGTCGGGGCCATGAGCCGGACTGCAGCCTACGAGTTCGCCTGGTTGGGCCGTTACCTGGAACGCGCCGACATGACCACCCGGATCGTGGATGTGCGCTCCGCCAGTCTGCTGGCGCGTCCCAAGCAGACCTCGAGCCAGACCCCCCCGGCGACGGTATCCGAACAAGCCGAGCAGGATCCCTTCGAGAGCATCCAGTGGATGAGCGTCCTGAAATCGCTCAGCGCCTACCAGATGTACCGCCAGCAGGTCCGGCTGCGGGTGAGAGGTCCGGATGTGCTCAAGTTCCTGTTACAGAACGAGCTATTCCCTCGCTCCACCGTGTTTTGCCTGAAGCAGCTGGAAACCCGCCTGTCGGACCTGCCCCGTAACAGTGCAGCCAAGGCCGCCATCGCGTCCCTCAAGCAGCAGCTGTGCGATGCGGCCTTGCCGGAACTGGCGAACGAAGGACTGCACGGCTTCATCGACCACCTGCAAATCGGTTTTGGCGAAATTCACGACCAGATCGCTGCGACTTACTTCAGCCACTAGTGACTCCTCCTCACGGCGCCAAGCCGGCCTCAAGCGCATGATTCGGCCGGCTTTCGCGCCGGCTTTTTTTCTCCTCGTTGCGGCCGCCTGTCCCTTCCCCGACAATAGGCTTTGGAAATTTTCATCCAAGGCTTCAGGGGAAACATCGTGGCTTACCAGCATCGTTCTCTGGCTGGCGATTCGCTCGCCCTGCCGCTGGGCAAGATCGTCTGCATCGGGCGCAATTATCTCGACCACATCCGCGAACTGAACAACGCGGTTCCGGAAACGCCGATCCTGTTCATGAAACCGGCGACCGCCCTGGCGGCGCTGGACGAACCGATCCGCCTGCCAGTCGGCCGGGGCGAATGCCATCACGAAGTGGAGCTGGCGGTGCTGGTCGGCCGGGAATTGCGCCAGGCCGACGCCCATGCCGCCCGCCAGGCCGTGGCCGGCTACGGCATCGCGCTGGACCTGACCCTGCGCGATCTACAAAGCGAACTGAAGAAGAAAGGCCATCCCTGGGAAACCGCCAAAGCCTTCGATGGCGCCTGCCCGCTGTCGCCCTTCCTCCCGCCCGACGCCCTGCCCGATCCGCAAGTGACCGATCTGGAGCTGCAGGTCAACGGCGAAACGCGCCAGCGCGGCAATACCCGGCAGATGATGGTCGGCGTCTTCGATCTCATGGCCTACATCTCCACCCATTTCACCCTGCAAGCGGGTGACGTGGTGCTGACCGGAACGCCCGCCGGGGTGGGGCCATTGCGCGCCGGCGACCAACTGCAGCTGATCCTGGCCGACCACGCCTTCGCCGCGCAAGTGGCATGAACATCCTGCTGGTTTACGCCCATCCCAACCCGTGCAGCTTCAACCGGGCCATCCTAGAAGTTCTGGATGGCGCTCTGCGCGAGCGAGGACACGCGACCTGCATCCATGACCTGTATCACATGCAGTTCCGGGCGACACTGGACGGCGAAGATCTGGCGCGCAACTGGCGCGGCGACCTGGCGGACGACACCCGAGCGGAGCAGGATGCCGTGCGCTGGGCGCAGGGACTGGTCTTCATCTACCCGGTTTGGTGGTTCGGCCCGCCGGCCATCCTGAAAGGCTGGATCGACCGGATCTTCACCCGCAAATTCGCCTTCGACTTCGGCCCGAGCGGCATGCGCGGGCTGTTGACCCACGAACGGGCGTTGGTCATCAACACGCTGGGCGGTGACGAGGCCACCTACCAGCGCGAAGGCTGGCAGGAGCTGCTGGTCCGGCCGATAGCCGAAGGGATTCTGGGCGCTTGTGGAGTCCGTCAGGTCGTCTACCGGGCCTTCTACCAGGTGCCGACCGTCTCCCCCGTCGAACGTCAGGCCATGCTGGCGAAAGTGCGCGAGTTGGCAGCGACGTTTTGAGGGGCGACCCGCTCCCCCGGCGGCGCCGCCACGGTATTCCGACCTCGCCAGAGATTGGATGGATCAGAACGGATCAGGGCAGATCGGGCAACGCCGCATCGTCGGTCAGAGCCAGAATGGCGTCGATCAGCCGATCCGGTTCGCGCACCCCGCCGTAGTTCATCAGCATGCGAGCCTTGGCGATCAACTCGATCGGCGACAACGGCGCTTCGGGATCGCCCTTGGCATGGCTGCGCTGCACCGTCAGCCGCTCGCCACCGCGCACCGTCACCGTCACCGCGCTACCCCAGGCTCGCGGATAGGCCGAGCGGTAAGGATCCGCCACCCGCGCCTGCACCCGATCGCGCAGCTCGGCCAACTCGGCCCGCGCCGGCGCAGCGAATGCGGCGAAATCCACCGTCTCCCGTGCCAGGGCGGCCGCCACGCAATGCTGCAGCGAGAACTTGGCTTCGTAATCGGTTTGCGGCGCGGGCCGGTTGCAGACTTCCAGCGCCGCCGGATAGACATCCACCTCGACCTGCTCGATGGTGCCGGCCACGATGCGTTGCCGCAGTTCCTGCGCGGCGTCGATGGCCGGATGGGTATGGCGGCAGGATGGCCAGGGCTTGACCGAGGTCTGCAACAACTGCCAGGGATCATCGGGAGCGCGCAACACCGCCTCGGGATCGGCGTCGGGACAGCTGGCCGTAAACCAGCCCTTGACGCCTTCCAGGATGGCCGGCGGTCCGGTGAAACCGAAATGGGCCAGTTCCGCCGCCAACACGCCAGCTTCCGCCGCCCGCCCGGCGTGCAGATGCTTGGTCATAGCTCCGGTCTCCAGAAATTGCCAGAGCCCGGCGGATTGAGCGCCGGCGTTGCCCAGGGCGTGGACCGCGGCGGCAAAATCGAGCCCCAACAAGGCCGCTGTCGCCATGGCCGAGCCATAGGGGCCGCAAGTGGCGGTGTTGTGCCAGATTCGGTAATGGGACGGCCCGACCGCCATCCCGACCCGGGTGGCCGCCTCGAATCCCCACAGCACCGCCTTGAGCATGGCATGGCCGCGGATGCCTTCCCGCACCGCCACCGCCCAAGCCGCCGGCACCACGACGCAACCCGGATGCACCACCGAAGCCCGGTGCAGATCGTCGGTTTCCAGGATATGGGTCAACGCCCCCAGCAGAAAAGCGCGACGGGCGGCGTCGGCCGAAGCGGATGCGCCGGCCCAGCGCAGCAGGATCGCGCCCGGCTCGGTCGCCCGTCCGGCCAACGCGTTGGCCAGCGCATCCAACGTCAACAGAGCGGCTTGCTCCAGATCGCCGGCCGTGACCGGTTTGGCCATGATCAATTCGGCCAAGCCTTGCGTCAGCGTCGATTCGCGCACGATAGTCTTCTCCTTTGAACCAAACGCCGCGTGATGGGCCATGGCGCGCAAGCGACCATCGCCCACCGCGGCCGAGGGATGACAGCGATCAGTCCTGCCAGGGCCGCGAGCATTGCCCGAAGCCCCGCCAGAGTTCGGCGAACAGCTGTTCGTGGACCGCCAGTCGGCAGCCATACCAGCCTTCGATGACCTGTCGCGCCGCCGACGCCGTCCGCAATCCAGCCTCGTCCAACAGGCGCTGGGTCACCACGATGTCGTTCATCACCCCCAGGCAATCCTGCAGGCTGGACAGCGCGCTCAGATAGGACTTGGCTGCGGCGGCCGGGTACAGGCTGGCGCAGAAATCCAGAGCATAGCGCAATTCCTTGATGCGAATCCGCAGGCCATGCCGCTCTTCGCTGCTCAACTCGGCGAAGGATTCGCCCCGCTTCACCACGCGCCGGTGGGTGTGCTCCAGTAATGGAGTGGCAAAATCCAGCACTGGTTCTGCCAGCTTGGCCCGTCGTTCTTCGCTCAGGCCATCCCGCCAGGTGCGACGATCCAGCCAGTCGGTAAATGCCTGCAACAGCACGGCATAGCGCGGATCGCCCACCGTCTGCTGCAAAGCCTGGCGATGGGCGGCGCGGATGGTTTCAGCCTTGGCGCGAAACAGCGCCAGCCCGCGTTTGCGCGGGAAATGGCTGAACAGCGGCGGCATCCCCTCATCCAGAAACACGTCCCAATCACGGGCCGGCCCCAGCGCGCCATTCAGCCAGCGGATGTCCTCGACCCGTTCGGCGCTGGCCTCGCGCGGCACCAACGGCCGGAAGATCTTCAGACCGGAACGCAAGCGCCGAAAGGCGACCCGCATCTGATGGACGCCTTCGATCTGACCCTCCAACACGGCTGGTCGGTTGGCGTCGGCATGACCCAGGCAAGCACCGACGATGGTCGTGAAAGCCTCTTCGCTGGTCGTGGATGCCGTGAACAGGAGCGGGCGGGCCTTGACAGAGGAGATGGTATCGAGTGGCACGGTTTTCATCCGTTTTTCATTGACTTGCAGCATTCTGCTCCGAAACCGGCAGGAAACCAAGTCCCCCCGCTCCGAGCCAAGCGCAGCGTCGTCGTTGCCACGATTATGTCATGCCGTCAACATTGACCAACCGCATCATTTCACCGGATACAGTGGCTGTTCCAGATCGAAACGACCGGCGTCAACCTGGAACAAATAGGCCGCGTTACAGCGACAACGCCATAACGCGGCCCAAAACCGGCGACACCGGTTCAATCCCGGCTTCCCTATCGCTGGAAGCCGGTACTGCTACTGCGCGGCACACCCCCCCTCAATTTCGAGTACTGCCCCACTGCAAACCATCAACGCTGACGCCACGCTTGGGTACGCTGATGCAGCCAGTGACTCAGCCAAGCATGCAACAAACGCACCCCGCCCGCGGTCACCACGATCAACATCGCCATCGCCGCCGCCGCGGCGGTATCGCCGGCATCGTCCATGTTCAGCACCGCCACCGACGCCAGCGTGGTCGCCGGCGAGTACAGGAAGACCACCGCCGACACCGTAGTCATGGCGTTGATGAAGAAGTAGATGGCGATATCGAGGATGGCCGGCAGACACATCGGGGTCGTCACCCGCCACAAGGTGCGATAGAACGGGGTCCGTAGCGAGGCGGAGACCGACTCGAACTCCGGATCGAGCTGCTTGAGAGCGGTCAATGCGGTGAGATGGCTGACGGTGTAGAAGTGGGCGATGGAGACCAGCACCAGAATCGCCATGCTGCCGTACAGGAACTGCAAGGGATTGCCGGGAGCGTTGAAGAAGAAGATATAAGCCAGACCCAGCACCATGCCCGGCACCGCCATCGGAATCAGCGCCAGCATATGGGTGGCGGTGCGCAAGGCTTTCGCCACCCGGCTCTTCTCCACCAGATAGGCCCCAGCGAACACCACTACGCTGCCGAACACAGCGGTGTAGAACGCCATGCGGATCGAGTTGAAATAGGATGCCCAACTACCGCCGTCGGCGGTACTGAAGTCGTAATGATGCAGGGTCAGGGTGAGGTTATAGGGCCAGAGTTTGGCCAGGGACGCAAAGGCCGCCATACCCAGAATCCCCAGGATCAGAATCCCCACTAGGCTGACCAGCCCGAGCAGGGCCAGATCGCGCGTCGCATGTGGCTTGGGTTGATAGGGCACGGCCCGACTGGACAGGGCCGAGGTCTGCTTGCTCTGCGCCCAGCGCTCGACGAAGAACGCCAGCAACGCCGGCAATAGCAGAATCAGCGAGACCACCGCCCCCATCTGGAAATTCTGCTGCCCCACAACCTGTTTATAGATGTCGGTCGCCAGCATGTTGAACTGGCCGCCGACCACCTTGGGCACGCCGAAATCGGTGATGACCAGGGTGAAGGTCACGAAAGTGGCGCTGATCAAACCATAGCGCGCCCCCGGCAAGGTAACGGTGGTGAAAGTCCGCCAGGCGCTGGCTCCCAACGATTCCGACGCTTCGTACAACCGGGCGTCGGCGGTAGACAGCGCGGTGATCAGAATGATCAGGGCATGGGGAAAGGTCCAGAACACCGAACCCATGACGATACCGATCGGGCCGTAGATGCTGGCCCCGAACAGCCAGCTCTTCAACGCACCCTGATTACCGAACAGATAGATCAGAGCGATCGCCGACAGCAGAGACGGCGCCAGCAGGGGAACCATGGCCAACAGCCGGAAAAAACCCTTGAACGGGATGCAACTGCGGGTCAGGGCGTAAGCATAGCCGAAGGCCAGCGTTACCACGATCAGCGTGGCCAGCGCCGACACCCACAGGCTGTTGCCGATGGCGGCGGTCAGCGAAGGATTGCCGAAATAGCGGACGAAGTTGCTCAGCCCGACGAAGACCCCATGCCGATCCTCCAGGCTCTTGCTCAGCATGACCACCAGCGGGATCAGCAAGGTCACCGTCAGATACAGGGCCAGCACCAGCAAACTGCCGCCCATCAGCCATTCATCGCGCCCCAACCGCGGGCGTACCCGCGGCAGGACGATGGCAAGGGTATTAGCCATGACGATAGCCATCCGGGAACAGGCGGATGTGCTCGGCCGGAATATGCAGATGAGTGAATTCGCGCAGCCGCAGATCCAGCTCCCGCGCTTGCTGCCGAGGCAACTGCGCCCGCAGGCGATGTTCGCCCAGCGCGCCGCCGCCCAGACTGAGCCAGAAGTACGGCCCCATGAATTCGAGTTCCTGCACTTCGGCCTCGAAACTGTTGGCATGGCCGTTGGTGCGGCCGGTACAGACCACGTCTTCGGGCCGCACCGCCGCCCGCACCGTCGTGCCGGTGGCAAAACCATCGACCGGGCAGGTCAGCCGCGCCTGTCCCAGTTGAATCTCGCCCTGCTGCACCAAGGTGGCAGGCAACAGATTCATCGCGCCGATGAACTCGGCCACGAACAGCGAGGCCGGCTGATGATAGATCTCGAACGGCGTACCGACCTGCTCGATCTTGCCGTTGCTCATCACCACGATGCGGTCGGCCATACCGATCGCTTCTTCCTGATCGTGGGTGATCATGATGGTGGTCAAACCCAGCCGTCGTTGCAGGGCCTTGATCTCGTCGCGCAGATGAATCCGCACCTTGGCGTCCAGCGCCGACAGCGGTTCGTCCAGCAACAGCAGGCCCGGCGAAACCGCCAACGCTCGCGCCAGTGCCACCCGTTGTTGTTGGCCGCCAGACAGTTGCGAGGGATATTTATTGCCGCTGTCGGGCAGGCCGATCAGTTCCAGCAATTCCTTGACCCGCTGCTGGATCACGGCGCGCGGTTGTTTGCGGTTCTCCAGCCCGTAGGCGATGTTGCGCGCCACGGTGAGATTCTGGAACAGCGCATAGGACTGGAAGACGATGCCGAAATCCCGCTTGGCCGGCGGCAGGGCCGAGATATCGCGGCCATCCTGCTCTACCGTGCCATGGGTTTGGATATCCAGGCCGGAAATCGCCCGCAGCAAGGTCGTCTTACCGCAGCCGGACGGACCGAGAAAACAGATCAGTTCGCCTTTGACGATATCGATGCTGACATCGTCCAGGGCCGTGAAATGGCCGTAGCGCTTGGTCAGGTTACGGATGCGGAGATATGGCGTACTCATGATGCGGGCGTCCTCCTGGATGGCGATGCGGGCTTATTTCTTCGGTTCCGACTTGCCGTCGTAACGCTTGGCCCACTCGGCCAGGATCGCTTCCCGATGGGTGGCGGCCCATTCGAAATTGTTCTTGATCATCAGTTGGGCGATGCCTTCGGGATAATTGGGCACCGGCTTGGCGATGCCCGGCATGGCGACCACGGCATAGCCTTCGTTGTACAGCTCATTGGCCTTGCGCGACACCGACCAGTCGGCCAGTTGCTTGGCCGCTTCCAGCTTCTGGGTGCTCTTGACGATGGCGAAGGATTCCAGATCCCAACCCAAGCCCTCTTTGGGGGCGATCACCTCGACCGGCGCACCTTTGCTCTTTTCCTGCGCACCGCGATAGGCGAAGGAGATGCCGACCGGCACTTCGCCAGCAGCAGCCATCTTGCAGGGCTTGGAGCCGGAGTGGGTGTACTGGGCGATGTTGTCATGCAACGCATCCATGTATTTCCAGCCCTTGTCCTCGCCCCACATCTGCAGCCAGGCCGATACGTCGAGGAAGCCGGTGCCGGATGAACTGGGATTCGGCATCACCACCTTGCCCTTGAATTCCGGCTTGGTCAGATCGGCCCAGGAGGTCGGGGTGGGCAGCTTGGCTTTTTCCGCCTCGACGGTGTTATAGCACAGCGAGGCGATCCACACCCGCTGGCCCACCCACAGCGGCGGCTTGGCGGTATCGACATATTGTGGATCGAGCTGATCCACGCCCTTGGGCGCGTAGGGCTGGAAGTAACCCTCTTTGGCCAGCAGCTCGAGACTGGTCACCGCCAGACCCCACACCACGTCCGCTTGCGGATTAGCCTTTTCGGCCAGCAGTTTGGCGGTGATGATCCCGGTGGAATCGCGCACCCACTTGATGTCGAGGTCGGGGTAGTCGGCTTCGATGGCGGACTTGAACTTGGTCAGTTCATCCGCCTCGACGGCGGTATACACCAGCAATTCGGTCTTGGCCTGGGCGGCGCAGGCCATACCGGCCAGCAGCAAAGCGCCGAACACTTTGGAAATTCGCATGAAGACGCACCTCGTTGAATGGTATAGCCCGGAACAAGCGCGCTGGACGCGCCGAATCGTTCCAATCTAACGAGGCCCCATTGCTGTTTGGTGACAGGCGGGGGAAAGTTCTCAGCAGCAGGCTATCAAGTTGAACATCGATCCTGTCACCTGACGGAAGAAGAGACGCAATGACGCGACACAATAGCTAGAATCCTTGTTATCATTCATCATGTCACCAAAAAATACACAAAACCATGCATCCTTTCCCTCGGATTCTATACGTCACCGGCCTACCCCGTTCCGGTTCGACCCTGCTGTGTCAACTACTGGGTCTGCATCCCGATCTGTACAGCACCGGCCACAGTTCGCCGCTGTGTCAGATCCTCATGCAGTTGCGCCATCAGTGGAGTGACAACGAGTTTTTACTAGCGCAATTGGATGTGGATTTCGAACGCAGCTACGGCCGCCTGTTGAACGCTTGGCAAGGTTTCATCGCTGGCTGGTTCGCCGAAACCAATCAGCCCTGGGTAGTCGATAAGAATCGCGGTTGGCTGGCGCAGATCGAGACGGTTCAGACCTTCGATCCCGAATTTCGCATGCTGGTCTGCGTGCGTGAACTGGGCCAGATCCTTGGCTCCATCGAGGCCCAGCACGCCAAGACCCGTTTGCTGGATTTCCCCGATCATCTGGCCAACCTGTCGCGCTACGCCCGCGCCGACAAGTTGATGGGGCTGGATGGGGTGGTCGGTGCGCCGCTGAAAGCGCTGGAAAGCCTGCAAGACGTCCCCGAATCCTTACAGCAGCACCTGTATTACGTGGTGTTCGAACATCTGATACGCGAGCCGGTCGCGGTCATGCAGGACATTCATCGCTGGCTGGGGCTGCCTCCCAGCCCCTTTGATCCGAATGATTTACCAGTGCACCCACACGAGAGCGATAGCCACTATCGCTACAAATACCCGCATCGCACCTTCGCCCGGATCCAGCCGCCCGCGCCCCATCCCGTTCCGGCCCGCATCGCCCAAGAGCTCTATAAGAATTTTCACGGCTTCTACCAAGCCTTCTATCCCGGCTTATTGCAAAACCCTAAAGCCAACGGTTCATAGACGACGGCTTTGGTGGGACTATTGCGCAAGTTGCCAGACCCACTGGGGACTGCCTGCCGAGCAAACCACAGCCGGCTCACACTACGGCACTGCTGGCGTCCATGGATTGAAGATCTTCACTCCGGTTGGTTGGAAATCCGCGACGTTCCGAGTGGCGACGATCAGCCCGTGAGTCAAGGCGGTTGCAGCGATAAACGCATCGCGCTCGGATCGTGGGTCAGGGACGTGCAGTCGAGCGCAATAGCGCGCGACTGCACTATCAACGGGTAGAATCCGCTCCGAGAACGCTGGTAACACTTGCTCCTCCAGCCAAATCCGCAACAATGCTCCCTGTTCCGCGTCACGCCGCTCAATCCGCAACACCCCCCATTCCAGCTCCAATACAGTAACGACCGATACGAACAGGCTCGCAACCGGAATATTCGCTGCCCAAGCGACCACATGTGGATTGGCCCTACCGGCCTTGGCCCGTCTCAGCTCGGACACCACATTGGTATCAAGTAGGTACATCACTCCAACACCGCTGGCTGGAATAGTGGACCTTCCAAACGGGGTGGCTCGAACTCGATGTCCACCGCCTCTGGCATCGCCAACAACTCGACGAGGTTCGGCTGACCACCCGTCAAGCGCTGGTACTCCTCGATGGTCAACAGCACATGCGCAGGCCGTCCTCGATCGGTGATGAAGACTGGCCCACATCGCGCAGCCTTTTTCGCCCGTGTCACATCCTGATTGAATTCCCGACTGGAAAATGTCGTGATCGCCATAATCTCTTGCTCCACCCATTAATATAGTTATGTTACTACATTAATAGATCTGCACTCCATCCTCCCTCGGCAAGCAGGGACTATTGCTGATGAGCAGTCTGCTTGGCCTGTTCAGCGTTTTTACATTCCACCTCAAGCCCATCCCGAACCTCCCCTTCTCGCCTGCGGGGAGGTTCGGCGCGCAGGTCTCACCTCAAAGCCGTCCATACCCGATATATATGTATTATATATGATATTTTCTATGAGACATGGCTGCTCATAGTCATATTATATATTTATATTCATATAGTTATATAATTTCTAATTGTATCATACATATTACATGTGCATTGACGTATATTTATTTTTACATGTAGCATTTCTCGGGTTCGCTCTCCGCCTTGCGATGAAGCCCACACCCATCAACCCGAGGAATCTCCCCTATGCGCACACCACATTCTTTTGCTCCTCATCGCTTGGCCACCGCCGTCGTGCTGGCTCTGAGCGGACCGTCTGCACTCGCGGCAGACTTTTATGTCGGCGCAAACTCCGATCCCGGTGATAGCGATCCGGCCAGTCTGGATTGCAGCAATGCAAGCAACACCACTTGTACCCTCTCTGCAGCCATTTATGCCGCAAACCAGGCCAGCGGTAGCGATACCATCTTTTTGACCACGGACGTTACTTTGACCGGCATTATGCTACGGCTCATCGATAGCGATATGACCTTGGATGGTCAAGGCCATACCATTGATGGGGGTGGCTTTCGCCCGCTATTCGTCAAATCCGGCACCGTGACCATCAAAAATATGGTCATCAGCAACGGCTTGGCTCAAGGTGGCGCTGGCTATTACAGCTACAACGGTCATGACTATGGCGGCGGTGGCGGCGGCGCGGGCTTGGGTGGAGCGCTATTTATCTACTCCGGAACGGTCACGGTCAGTGATACAACCTTCAACGCTAACAAAGCGCAGGGCGGTCTTAGTAATCCCGTCCATGACGGTGGTGCTGGCGGCGGTGGCATGTTCGGCAACAGTGCCTTTGGCGGTGGAGGTCTATTCGGAAATGGCAGCAGCTTGACTGGTGGGTACGGCGGCACTGGTAGTTACAACAGTACCAATTCTACCTTCGGTGCCGGTGGTAACGGCTCTGACACAAATAATAATGCTGCCACTGCCGGTGGATTCGGTGGTGGTGGTGGTGGCGGCGGCGGCAGTGGCTATAGTGATTGCTATAATAGTGGTAGTAGTGGCAGTGGCGGATTCGGCGGCGGCGGCGGCAGCAGCTGCAACTATGACATCGGTGGCAGCAACGGTGGATTCGGCGGCGGCGGCGGTGGAGCTAGCTATCCATCATTCCATACCGGTGTTGGTGGATACGGCGGCGGCGGCGGCAGTGCCGGCAGCGCCGGCGACGGCGGTAGCGGCGCGGGCTTTGGCGGAGCCATCTTTGTCATGCGAGGGGAACTGACCCTCCATAACGTGAATTTCAGCGGCAACGACGCCACCGGCGGCAGCGGCCAAAACCCTGGTCAGGGTCGTGGCGGCGCCGTGTTCATCTGCACCGCTAACTTGACCGACTCCGGCACCAACCAAGCGCCAACCCAGTGCGGCGGATCAATCAACGAGACTTCCTGTGGGGTCATCACCGCTAACGACACTGCGTCAGATGGCCAACCAGAGCTGTTCTGGAAGAACGCCAACGACACCTATCTCGATTTCAGCGCGATCGACGCTACTAAGCCTTGCCCCGTCACACCCACGGGTCCCACCTCCCCCATCCCCACCCTCAGTGAATGGGGACTGCTGATGATGAGCAGCCTGCTCGGCCTGTTCGGCGCCTGGCGGACGCGGAAAGTAGCGGGAAGTAGGACAAAGCGCCGAACATGAGGGCTCGGCAACTCAGATCAGAAAGCGAGCGCTTCAGCCCGACGACTTGTTCGACCGGGCCTGCTCGCAGCGGCGGCGGAATTCCATGTTGAATGGATTGATCGGACCGAAGCGGTCGATCCGAAACGGAGCCAGATCGAACGGCGGCGTGCGTTCCGCCGCCAGCGCCGCAATACTCGCCCCGACCCCACCCGCCGTGGCGATGCCCGCCCCCGAACAGCCGGTCGCAGCGAGAAACCCGCCCAGGCCCGCAACCGCCCCCAGGATAGGCAAACCATCCGGCGTATAGGTCGACAGGCCGGCAATGTAATGGGCAATGCCCAACTGATCCAAAGCCGGCAGGAAGCGTCGCAGCGCCGGCGCACCGCCTTCCAACGACGAGTGACCGCCTGCCTCACCCAGCGCGAACCCGCTCGACGTACATGGCAACCGGCGTGGATCGATGCTGACCGACTGGCGCTCCCGCAGCCCGAACAACAGCCCACCCAAATCCGGCCGGCTATAGGCCCGCGCATCGGGCAGAATGGTGATGGGATGATCGGGCGGAAACAGCGGGTCCGGCGCGGTGATCCAATATTGGCTACGCACCGGCGCCATCGGCAACCCGACCCCCAGAGACGCCGCCAACAGGCCAGCCCAAGCCCCGGCGGCATCCACCACGCAGGCGGCATGAACCGGCCCCTGGGTGGTCGCGACCCCGCTGATCCAATCCCCCTGGCGCAGAAATCCCGTCACGGCAACCCCTTGCCGCAACTCCGCACCGCAGCGACGGGCAGCGCGGGCATAGGCCATCGCCAGACGATAGGGATCGATGAAACCGTCATCCGGCATGAAGGCGGTTACGGCGTCACCTTCCAGATTCAGCCAGGGCACGCGCCAGATGGCGTCATCCGCGGTCAGCCAGTCCACCCGCAAACCTGCCCGCTCGGCCACTCCGACCAGATCCTGCAACTCGCGCCGATGCAGCGCACTGGCGGCGACGTGCAGGCTACCGACCCGATGCAAATCCAACGTTTCGTCGAGTTCCGCCTCCAGCGCAGCGATGTCGGCATAGGTCTGGGCGATCAAGACCATCAACGCCGTCTTGACCCGAGCGCGGGTCAGCAGCGCAGCAGCACAACTGGTCGCGGCGCAGGCCAGGATATCGCGCTCCAACAACAACACCCGTCCCACGCCCAGCCGGGCATAGTGCCAGGCGATGCTGCAGCCGAAGATGCCACCCCCCACGATCACCAAATCCGCTTGATGACTGCCGTTCGCCGGCGCGCTCATGACAGCGACAGTTCTCCTTCGGTTTCGGCCAGGCAGCTGTCCAGAATATCCAAGGCGTCGTCCAGTTCGGCGGCGGTGATGGTCAACGGCGGCGACAGGGTCAACACATTGCCCAAGCTGATCTTGAAACTCAGCCCGCGCGCCAAGGCCCGATACAGCACCGCTTCGGCCACCGCACCGGCCGGGGTTTTTTCCAAGCGATCGCTGATCAGCTCCACACCCAGCAACAAGCCACGGCCACGGACATCGCCGATCGAGGGATGGCGCATCTGCATCTGGCGTAGCCGCTGCAAGGCTTGCTCACCCCGCTGACGGGCGTTGTCCACCAGCTGTTCGTCCTCGATGATCTCCAGGGTGGTCAGCGCTGCCCGGCAGGTCACCGGATTCTTCTCGTGGGTATAGTGGCCGAAAGCCCAGGCCCAGCCGACGTCGAGTTCCGCCCGCGCCAGCACCGCAGCGATCGGCAATACCCCACCGCCCAGCGCCTTGCCCA
>Ga0116180_1001441_pt1 | contig 20083 bp, 18 predicted proteins | sample AD_UKC073_MetaG_FD_89804 | JGI IMG/M metagenome (GOLD analysis project Ga0116180, IMG submission 89804) | Active sludge microbial communities of municipal wastewater-treating anaerobic digesters from USA - AD_UKC073_MetaG | ecosystem: Engineered > Bioreactor > Anaerobic > Digestate | place: USA...
CCACCGACCGGACTTCGTCGGCTCGACCTCGGCCGTCACGGGGTGGGTGAGCACGTCGATCACGCTGCGCAGCGCGGGAATGGTCGCATCGACCAGCTCGACACAGGAGCAGTAACCGCCCAGCGCCATCCCCACACGCTCCGCGTCGAGGTCGTGCGGGGTCGTGACCGACCAGTCCGGGTGGATCGTGATCGGGTGGGTGAGGGCGTCCTCCGTGGTGCGGCTCGTGCGGCACCGCACGACCAGCTGCAGCGGCTCCTCGCCCGGCTCCGGGCCGCTCCTCGGGGTGCTACGGGTCATCCCACCGACTCTGGCAGAGGACGGGTGTGAAGAGAAGACCGTTCGACTGGTGACCGCCCTGAAGGCGTCGCCCCCGGCAGAAACCTTGGCATCTGAGCCAAGATCCTCCATGCAATCTCGATGCTGTTCGTCGAGTTGTCGCGGCCGCTCAGATCCCTGCCGTGGTGTGGGGGGCGGCGCACGGAGCGACATTGCCACCTGTTCCATCGGTGGCTCCACCTCAACCGGCTCGAGGTGCCATGCAGCAAGCGGAGGACGACCAATTTCGAGCTGCGCAAGAAGTACTGGGCGCAAACGAACTGAGGCGCAGGAAGGAACAATCGCAGCGACTTGCGTTGCGACCCGAAGAGGCGAGGGACTCACGAGATGAGCGTTGAACCTATACCCGCCGTTGTATGTACAAACATTCGCCTAAACTAGGCTAAGCGTGACGGGAGCACTTCCCTAAGAGATGATCACCTCAGATATGGCGGTGATGTTGCGTTCGGTCTCCTTTGGCCCGGTTGCGACGATGGTAAAAGCTACCGGCGAATCCACCACTTGACCAACGGGAATGGTAGCGCCACTGGGGTCGCGAGAATTGACATCGAAGGTTTGTGGGTAGATCTTTTGCCCGACTTGCCACTCACCTGTCTTGATCCGGCGGTTCTGGGCCCAGCGGTCTGTCTGATCAGTAGCGTCGACCTTCTGGTAGCCGTTGAGAATCCCAACGCTACTGAGCAAGCAGGGTTCATCGAAGGTTATCGTCACACTCTCGCCGACACCAGATCCGCGCACTCGCCAGGCAGTTTCGGGATCCCCGTCAGTTAGGTTCGAGGCGGGGTACGAAACCGGGTCGCCAGCGGCATCGACGCTGTCGGGTGCGGTTCTAGATGCAGCAGCATGCAAACCTACGGAACTGCATGGCGGAGCCGCAGCCTCCGTTATAGCAAGTGGGCCTTCGCCAGCATTGGTAATCTGCGTCACAACGAATATTGCCACCGCAAACACTGCGACTGATGCCCAAATCCACTTCGACATTATCGCTCGCCGGTTCGGCGAATATGGGGGAAAGTGGGGCTGTCCGGCTTCGCCTGCGGCAGGTGCTGGTCGAAAGCGAAGAGCGTCGGCGACGGTGGTCTGGTCATCGAATTGTGGGCGAGGCTCTGAATGCCTCCTCACCACTGTGCTGTCCTCGCTATCACCGACCATGGGGGGTGCGCTCTCTCGATCGGTCTCCGACGGTGCAGGTGTCAGCGGTGAGTTGTGAGGCATCGCCGGCACCGGGTGGCGTACCGGCCCCACTGGAGTGCTGGGACGCGGAAGCGCAGTGCGGGCAGTCTCGTCATCGACCTCAGGCATGGCTTGGTGACGATAGCCGCAGCGCATGCAGAAAGTTCCCTGTGCGGGATAGCCGCACTGAGAGCAGGATCGAGGCGTCCGCGAAGAGCCGCTGGGTTCACTCATTGGTTGTCTCCGCTCTCGTCATCCAGTTGGTTGCAGTGCTGCCGGGTGGACCCAGCCGTCATCACCCCGCCCACGGGCGAGCGCCCCAAGGCTGCAAGGGGGTTGTCCAAGTTGTCGCCCACTGCCTCGAGTTGCTTCGCGTTCTCGTCTCGAACTTGGTCGATGTCGGGACTGATGTCATCGGGCGCCAGGTCGGCCAACTCTTCCCACATCATCTGAAGGTCCCCGATGGCTACCAACCCACCGCCGATGCCTGCCAGCGATCCGCCTGTGGTCTCTGACTCCAGTGAGTCCGTTGCAGCACGCATGGCCGTGAGGTGGCGGTCCTTGTGGTTGTCCATCACCGCGCAGAATCGCTCCGGCGAGCATCCAGGACCATAGCTCCACGACGACTGAGACCACCGCAGTGCCCGCGGTGCGTGTAGTGCCTTCATCGAATCTCCGTTTCACTGGTGGATCGGGGACGACTCATCGACGTCCCCCTGGCCGGCCACGGCCGTGCAGGCGGCGAAGAGCCAGCCATGACGCAAAGGCACCCAGGACGAGCAGAGCCGCTGCCGCTCGGAGGTACGACCAGCCTTCGCTGATCCACAGCCCATCCTCGGCTCGCCCATGGGAGAGGGCTTTCAGGTCTGCGATCGGGGCAGCACCGGCGTAGCCCCAGCGAGCGGGAGTTGGCCACGACAGCTCTTCCAGGACGGCACGGCCGGCGACAGGTTGTCGCCGCCACGCGCGCGGTCCCGGCGGCGCTGCTCACGTCGTCGGGTTGGCGGCGTCGGACGGGCCCTCGTTCACCTCGGCCCCCTCGATGTCCTGCCGGAAGGAACGTGCTTCGCGAACAACGTCTATAACGGCCACGATGTCGTCCGTCCCTTTGGCCGACCCCCCTGGCGAGACGGAATCCGGTTGGTCCGACAGGTCGCCGGATCGGGCTCCGGCGTCGCTGTCAGCGTCCTCGTCTTCACCGCCTGCAACGGCTGGCACGACCACCTGAGCCGGTGTGGGCTTCGCTGCGATTGAGGTCACCGCGTTCCCCACCACGCCTTGATCGGCTTGTTCAACTGACCCGCCGATCGCAGCCGGGTCGGATTCCACCGGTAGGTCAACCGGCGGGGAATCCGGTAGGACCAATTCCGGCCGGACCCAGACAGCGACCGCTGTCCGGTCATCATCGAAGCTCCGGCGGTACACGTTGATGTCCGACATGAAGCGGTCGGCCGTGGGCGGCGTCCCCCAGCGGAGGGCCAGTTCTCGAGAGAAATCGTTGGTGCCATCACCCAGTGGGTCCCCGAGACCATCGGTCGCCAAGAGGAGCAGGTCGCCGGGCTGCAGTTGAATGGTGGCGACTTCTGGGCTGGTTGGGCCGGGCAGCGGCTTGACACTGGTGGAGGAGATCAACCCACCGAGCTCCTTTCCCCCGCTCACCTGGGTGAGCGCCTCGCTCCCACCGAGCATGCGAAAGGCGCCCGAATCACCCGCGATGACACTGACCTCGACCTGGATACCGAGGTGGGTTGGCGAGCGTCTGAGGACGGCGGCGATCAGCGTGGTCGACATCTTCAAGCGAACGAGTCGGACTCGTTCGTTGATGTCGGCAGCGTGCTCCGAGGTCGATGCGATCTGGCGGTACTCGGCCTCCTCGACGATGCGCAGGGACACCCGGCGAGCCAGTAGCTCCCAGTCGACCACCCCGTTCTTGGCCATCTCGGCGGCCGCCAGCTTCACAGTCGCGCGGGCCGCAGTATCCGCTGCCACGTGTGGGTGGGGTCCCTCGGACACCCCGTCGGCGACCGCGATGACGAGCGCATCCTCCCCTACGAGGATGGAGTACGCGTCCTGGCGCGGGTTGCCCTTGTACCGATGGCTCCAACCTCGCGTCGAGCACGCACGCAACTCCAGAGCGCCGAGGCTCAGGAAGTCGAGCGCGGTGTCGGCGGTCCCCACGTTGAGGTCGCTGGAGACGCATCGGATCTCGGGCTGGCGCCCCGGATCCCCGATCGCGTTCGCGGGGTCGAACGGGCTCCAGCCGGCATCTGTCGTTGTCATCGAAACTCCTGGTACCAGTCCTTGGCGGTCGGGCGATCTGCGGGTCGGCCTCGCAGGCTGTTGTGAAGCAGCGAGAGCGTGGTCGCGGGAATGACGCTTCTGAGGTGGTTCGGGTCTCGCGTCTCACCGGCCCGCGGCACCCGGGCGAGAATGCGGAGGATGGCCAATCCAAGCTTGTAACGATCCGTTTCGAAGTTCTGGACGGCGAAACCGACTTTGTCACCTTTGCGCGCGGCTGCGACCGCTTCGGGGGGCTCCCAGTCCCCAGTGTGCGGCTGGACACCAAGAGCAGACCTTCCGCCCTTGGGGCGCACCGCATCCGTGTCGACGAACATCACAGAGACCGTCGGTTCTAGGCGATAGAGGAAGTTGCGCAGCGAAAGATCCCCGTAAATCACCTCGGCCCGGTGCAACTTCCCCATACCCAACGACAGGCTTCGGCAGATCAGCAGCCGCTCCTCCATACTGGGATTCGGGATCCGCCACCGCTGGAAGAACACGTCCGTGGCCGTAAGGTTCTGCGCCTCGTTCGGTTTCTCGCTGACCTCACCGTAACTGTTGTACTTCTTGGCGAAGTACGTGCCGTCCAGTCTCGGGAGCAGGATCCCCGCGGCCCGGGTTGATCGTCGACGACTACCCTGAGCATCCAGTTGAACTGCTGGTCCATGGCCTTCTGCTGATCGGGATGAAGGCCGTCGCGCAACTTGACTAGCGCTTCCAGACCGAAGACCGGAACTGGCCTGACGGCCCTCTTGAAGCGCTTGTAGACCATCGGCCAGTCGGGGTGCTCCCCAATCCGGAAATCCGGCAGGTCGAACAGTTCCGCCATGCCGCCGCGCGCCAGGGGCTGGAGTCGCCCGAGGTCGCGTTCATCGACCCTCAAAGCCAAACGGATTCATCCTCGTCCGGCTCAGGCAGCACGAACGCGCCGCTTTCTGATCCCTCAGAGAACGAAGTCGCAGAGCCGACGATGCTACCAATTAGGATTTCGGCCATCGCCCTGATCCCGTTGGCGGCCTCGTCCGGATTTTGCTGGATGAAGGACCGCATCTTGCCTTGTGGATAGACCAGTTGGTCGAGAATGGCCTTCTTCGCCTGTCCGACGCCGAAGGGGATGAAGTTAGGGCGTTCCTTGAAGCTTGGGCTCGTCAGGTCGGCGAAGGTGGCCTGCCACTCGGAGTCACTGTCGGTCGGATCACCGTCCGTGAGGAAGAAGACAGCGGGGCGGTGCACCTTGTGACCATCAGCCTTCAGCTGCGCGACATCCTGCCGGATCTGCCTTTGCATCAACCGGAACGCGGCGGCGTATGAGGTACCCCCTCGCGCCGTAAGGGTGGGGATGTCTTGCGGAGCAACGGTGGTGAGGTCGCACATCGGGATCACGACCTGAGCGTCGTCGGAGAAGTCGATGAGCGAGAAGCGCACTTTGTCGGAGAGCAAGGGCGAATCCTCCAGCGCGACCTTGACCTCCTTGATGACGTTGTTGCCGCTCTGTATGGGTGTCTCATGCGCGCCGTCAGAGCTGTGTCCCATGGTCATGGAGTAGGACACGTCCATCACCACATAGAACGGAAGGACGAGCATCTCGGTCATGGTTAGGACCCTTCGTTGTGTGCGGACGCGACGTAGGTCTCCGCTAGAGCAAGTAGCTGTGTTCGCGGATCGCGGCTTCGAGCGCTCGGCGTGCATCGTCCTCGCCCACCGGGGATGCGGATAGCAGGGCTTGTACGAGGCTCTCAAGCTGGGACCGAGTCGCAGGATCGACCAGCGGGATGATCTTGTCCTGGGCCCGGGAGATGGCCAGACGACTCTCGGGCGACAAGTCGGCCGTTGCCGCGCCATTCGTTGAAGAGGGTGCTCGGCCCCCGCCCTCGGTGCGCAGGCCATCGATCCGCCTGCGCATGTTGACCAGATCTGACTTGTCACCTGCAGCTCCGAACGAGAGCTCCTCCTCAAGGATGACTTTGCCCGTCTTCTGGTACGCCGCTCTGACGTGGAGGATGCCGTCGACGTCGTACTCGAAGGTCACCGCGAACGCCGCATCCTTCTTCGGAAGGGACTCGAGCTCGACGTCCCACGCCTTCAGAATGACGTTGTCCTCATGGGCGAAGTGTGCCTCCGGGTCCCCCTCGATGATCTGGATGAGGACGCTCTCCTGCTCATCATGTACAGGAACATACGAGTCCGTCGCCTCGGCCGGCAGCTTCGTGTTGCGAGGGATGAGTACCGAGAACTCTGGCTTGTCTGGCCCGTTGTTGTGCACCACGGTCCCGAGAGCGTGTTCGGTGCCCACGAAGAAGTCGTGATGCTCGACCTCGCCGGCGAGAATGGCTGCAGCGAGCGCGGCGCCCTCGGCGATGGCCGTCATTGGGTCGACCTCCGCCATCGGTTCGAGCTTGAGCAGTTCGCGGATGTAGCGCTGTGCCATGGGGACCTTCGACGATCCTCCGACCATGACGAGGTGATCGATCCGAGCGTTGCCCAAGTCGGCCAAGCACCTCTCCACAGGTTCGCGTGTGCGGTTGACGAGGGGCCGGATGGCGTTTTCCAACTCGCCACGGGTCACCTCCACCGTGCCGCCTCCGATGAGGGACAGCACGGTTGCCTCCTGGGTCGAGAGCTTGATCTTGGCCAGCTCCAGATCGAACGGATCGAGCTGGGTGCCGGCAGGGAGCCTGGCGCGGACAGCGGCCGCGAAGGCGTCGTCGATGTCCATGCCACCAAGTCGCTGGATGCCCTTCGAGGCCTCCTCGACGAAGGCGCCTTCTATGTTCTGGAGAACGGTGACGTCCAGCGTGCCTCCGCCCCAATCGAATACCACAACTCGCTCGCCGTCCTTGATCGTCTTCGCGTAGGCCATGGCGGCCGCAGTCGGCTCGTTGAGCAGTGCCTCGACCTGGATCCCGGCGAGACCCGCGCTGACCTTGGTCCGGTAACGAGCCGCGCCCCGGCTGTTGGCGGGGATCGTCACCACCGCCTGGTCCAGGGTGAGTCCAGCGTTCGACGCCCGCTCCTTGATCTGCCGGAAGAAGATGGCAGCGGCTTCCTCCACCTTGAGCTCGATGGACCCGACCTTGACGTCGTCGTCCGTCTGGAACATCCGCTTGACGGCAGCAAGCCTGTTGGGGTTCCGCTTGGCCGTCCACCCGAACTCGATAGCGCCGTTCCGTTCGGCAAGGACGGTGGGAAGGACGCGGTCGAAACCGTGATCACCAAACTCAACGGGTGGCTCGTCCAGGGCGATGGTCTCCATGGAGCTGCCGTGCGCGACGGCGAGCACGCTGTTCGTGGTTCCGAAGTCGATACCGAAGGCGCTCACGCGATCGCATCCTTTGAGTCCTCGTCAGCCTGCGCGTCGACGTCCTGCGCGTCGACCTCCTCAGCCGTCACCGGCTCGACTTTTGCAGTTCGAGCCGCCAACTTGGCGCGCCCCAGGCGAAGGATGGTCCCGGTCTGCGTGTCGAAGTATGCAGGTTCGACGATCTCCAGCGCACCGTCCAGGCCCTTCCCACCGATGTCCTCGAACACGTGGCTTGCATCACTGCCCACCGGTACATGGCGTATTGGCATGATCCCGGCCTGATCCATCCACTCCTGGACTTGGGGTACCAGGTCACTGACTGAGGTCGCTCTTGACACGGCGACCGCCATGGCAACGATCTGCGTCAAGTGGCTGCGTCGTTCGGCCGCTCCAGCGATCACCTGCTTCCTAAGACCGTCGAAGGCCTGCGAAGCCTGGATAGTGCTCGGTTCCTTGACGATAAGGACCGTCTTCATCAGTTCGGCCTGGTGCTCCAGGCCTTGGAGGCGTTCCTGCAGATCGACAAGCAGACGACGGGACCTGAACATAGTGGGTACCTTTCACGTCAACGTGGTGGGAGCGTGGCGTTCAATGCGATCTCGTCGTGGAGCACCGAGACGGCCTCCCTGCGAGCGACAACGAGGAGGCGACTCCACTCGGCATCGGAGGACGATGAAGTGCGGGGCATAAGCTCGCGTCCTGGGCGCAGGACGCCGGTCCCAACGGGTTCAAGCGCGACAGGATCAGCCGGGACGCGGTAGACGTGCAGGGCGGTCCGCGGGTCGCGGATCGCTTCCGTCACCTGGTTCAGTGCCCACGTCAGGTCGGTGAGGTCACTCCTGCCGCCACCGCCCCGCGTCCGCCGCTGGCCCTTGGCTCGACGGGCGAACGCACGTGTGGCTACGTCCCGAGGGGACCCAAAGGCGATCCCAAGCATCACATAGGGATTCCGGTCAAACACGGCGCTCCCCCATCACAGATTCCTCCGCAGACCGTTGATCTCGTCCTGCCATGCCTGGACATCCTTCGCTAGAGCTTGGGTCAACTCCCGCCTCTTATCGGAGCCCAGCCGTCGCATGTGTTCGACGATCTTCCACAGCAGCGCCAGGACGCCCTGCTCCGTATCGTCCAAAATGCGCCGCATCTGGGCCAAGATAGAGTAGCGGTTCTGAGCGTCCCACTGCAGCCGCTGGACCATGGCGTTGTAGTCTTCTGCGACGCCGTCCCTAGCATTCCCGAGGATATGCAGGCCGACGTTACCTAGACAGAGGGTGAAGTTGGAGGCCAAGAACTCGACGTACGAGTCAGTCAGGGTATTGCGTTGCTGCTGGAAGTCCGCGATCGGATCGAAGAAGAACTTCTGCAGTGCCTGTGCGTTGAGCCACTCGCTGCTCTCGGAGAACAGCGCATTGAGGTGGGCGCCCGCCTGCGGCGCCAGGAGGAAGCGGTCGTCGTCCTCGAACAAGTCGCGGGCTTCGACGAGTACCTTGTCGATGAACTGCGCGCTGCCGACGGCTTTGCCGAAGTCCTGGAATATCGAGTCCTTGATTGTATCGACCCACGTCTTCCAGTCATTCATGAACCATTCGACTCGCCCGACGGCGCGGTAGAGACCGATGTACTCGTCTGCCAGGTCGGACATGTACATGTTGTCGTCGGTCTTCCACCGCCCTCGGATCTGGATCAGTCGGTACGGCCCGTTTAGTTCGCCCCCGGGGTCAGGGAGCGAACTGATGATCTCGGGAGCGACGATGACGGCGATCCGGCCGACCCGCAGGTAATCGTCAATGGGCTGACTGGCGCTCAGTACCGTGCGAAGTGCAGGAACCAGCACCTGAGGGAAATCCACGTCTGTCCCCTCCCACAACGCGATTGCTTGGTCGAGGCCCGCCTGCTGGAGCTCAAAGGTCGGGGCCTCGGACACCAGCCGCGCAAGGTATCGGATGCCCGCCTCCGGCTTGGCCTTGCTGGCGACAATGCTGGCGTTCACCAGGAGGTTATCTGTGTAGAGGTCTTGGAGGGCGTGTTCGAGCAGTTCCAGGGCGTCATCGATGAAACCCAGTTGATAGAGCGCGTAGGACGTGAGATTGAGAATCTCGTCCCGTTGTTGCTCCACACTCGTCGCCTGCGAAGCGAGCAACTTGCCGTGGTGGACAGCCCTGGATAGATCGCCCTCCCAGATGAGTCCAAGCAACCGATGCGCGGCGATCCAGATGTTGAGGGGGTCGCTCGCGACAACTCCCGAATCGGGAGGTAGTTGGCCGCTAATTGCGACATCGGCGAACATCGGCCAGAGTGACGGGTCCGCCGCGACTTCGGCGGGCAGACGGGCGGTCGTGCCTTCCTTGATCTGTGCGAGCGCGGTGGCCGGCAGGTCCAGCCTGCGGATCGTGTCCGGGTCCAGCCGGCTGTCGTCCGGAGCCGCACCCTCGACGACGTCCAGCAGCGCCTGGTAGTGCTCCACCCGCTTACTGGGTTCCAGCCCGGAAAGCGTCGCCTTGTCACGCGCCAAGAAGAGCCGTCGGGCGTACTCGCCCACATGGCCGATGTTACGGATCTGCTCGTCCTCGAGCTTCTCCGGGTCGAGCCGAGCGACCAAGTAGGTGCCGACGTCACCTGTCAGTGAGGAGAGGTCGGCTGCGCTGGTGAGTCGGCCCTGATCGATAAGGTCGTCCAAGAGCGCGCACTCGAGGGAGGCCAGTTGTCCCAACTCCGCATCTAGCGGGGAGGACCGGTCTGACGACGAGAACAGACTTGCAGCGCTCCACGCCGGCGCTTCGGCGATCGGCGGTGGTGGGATGTCATTCCCGGTGTGCAACTGTCCCTCGAGGTGAGCCCACGCCGACCGTCGGCCGTCAGGGGCTAGAGATGCCGCCGCCCGTAGGGACTCCGACCAGGACCCGACGGCCACGGCGCGAATCGCCTCGGCATCCTTCGCGCCCGCCGCAGCGAGGGTTTCAAGCACCGGCCTCCACACTTGGGATTGTTCACGGATGGCTGCGAGATGCGGCAACAGCAGGAGGGCGCGAGCTGCATACCCTTCAGAGGGAAGTCGGAGCAGGGCGTCCCTGAGCAGGTCCACGTTCCCGGTGGCGGCTGCGTAGTGCGCGGTGCGCCAAGCCTTCTCGGACTCGCTCAGCGGCGCCCAGTCGAAGGTGTGCTGCCACCCGAGTGCCAGCGCGTCGTCGGCGAGTCGGCGGAGGACCCGGATGTCAGAGCAGAGCTCCGCGGCACGCCTGCGCAGGCCTTGGTGGTCCCAAGAGTTCTTGACCGGCTGCATGTCGGCGGCGAAGAGCAGTCGGGTCGCCGGGCCGAGATGAGCGGGGACAACCGCTGCCGGGACAGAAGAACGTGGAACACGACCTGGCTCCTTGTCCTTCACCGAGAAGTGGAGGATGAGGCTGTCACCATCAACTGCCGTACAGACTCCGTCCTGCTTGCTCATGCCCCATTTGCCTCGAGTCTCGTAAACGAGACCGATGGGGGATGGCTCAGGTGGGGCGATCAAGAGCTCGGAGTGACAGGTTGAACACCGCCCGGACTGTGCGGTCTGGTCGGTTCCGCACGCGCGGCACCACGCGGTCACGTCGCTATCACCTCACTGGCGTCTCAAGTCAGCACAACGAAGCCCCGAGAAAAGCCTCGACCTACCGGGGCGATGTGAGGCTAGCAGTAACGCGCCGACCCCTAACGGGGAATCAGAAACCTTGGAACTGGATCCTCAGGCACGACCAGAGTCCGCGTCACTCAGCCCAACCCCATGTCGCGAGCATGCTCTCCAATTGCGCCCAGTAGGCGTCCGCGTGGCCGCTTGGAACCGACGCCTCGAACTGCACCGTGATCGATTCGCGCGGGACGATAACCCGCCACGTCGTGTTCTTGTGGTCATTGAGTCGGGTCAAGCGACCTACGGCTCTGTCCAAGGCCAAGGGTGTATTCACCTCTATGCGTGCGCCCGGGTACAACCTCGCCACCGCCGGTGCCCAGTCAGACCGGACAAGAAACCCACCACCGGTGTCCACCCACACGATGACCGCGGCGTCGTTGTCACTGCGCGGCGCGCGCAGCTCCAACTTGGGCACCACTCCGACGTCACGGCCATAGCCGTCTACGAGCGGTTGGGGGTCGAGGACCTCGAACCACGGCCACACGAGATTCATGCGCCCGATGCCATCAGCGCGACACCATCCGTCCGTGGGGAGCCGTTGCACCGGGACGTAGGGCTGGCCCAATCCAAGGATCCGCTGAAGGAGTCCGGCCACTCGCCCGCCTCACGCTGCGTCGGAAGAATCGCACCCATGACGTGGGTCCGCACAAATAGTATGGCGAGGCCGATGTCTTCGGGTTGAAGGGCTCTGTCATGGCAGGTGTGGTGCGTCCTCTCAGCCTGGGCTGGCATCCCATCGAACCGGAACCCGGCCCGCGAAGTCCCCTGCTTGACCGACCGCCGTCACCTGCGCAGGGAGGCCTCGAGTCGGCGTACCGCAATTGGAGGGCAAGCGTCGAGGCTGATGAAGCCCGCCTGCATCAGCAACAACTGGCCAGGCCGTTGTGGCACCCCATCCCCCTTCCGGGCGGCGTCAGCGTGATCCCCGTGTACGGCGGAACTGCTTCTTCCATCGAACAAGTAGTGACCACGTTGGCGATCTCCGGGCTGGAAAGTGGGCTGGACGCATGCCACGTTCTCAATCTCTCGGGCTGGGATCTCACCAAGAGCCTACGGAATCAGATGAGCGGTGCCAGGAACAACCGTGCCCAATTTGAAAGGATCGGTTCGACAGGGAGCACGGTCAACATCTTCGGGAACCCCAACACCGCGCAGGCCGTGGCTCTCATGGTCGATGCCCTCCGGACCTCACACGATCGAACCGCTGGTCGGCAGAACCAACAGGAGCAGCAGGAGCTCCTCAAAGTCGTCGACCTATTGCATGGCAAGGTAACCATCGACCGGATCGTCGATGCGATCGATGTCGCGCTCGGGGCGGTGTCCAATCCGCCGTCGCTCAACGTCTCCGAACTGCGCGACCTGCGGGATTATCACGCGAGCGTCGTCTCCCAACGTCGAGCGACCCAAGATCGACTCTCCGACCTGCACCTCGACCTCGGAGCGCTGCGCGGGTTTGGCAGGACCTCCTCCATGAGCCCAGACGTCGTCGGGGCCGGAAAACTGTCGATTCGCTGGTACGACGTGATGTCGGGTCACTCTGCCCAAGAGGTCGAGCTGGGTCGGCAGCTCAGCGCCCGCGCCGTGCTGCAGGCCTTCAAGCGCCCGACGTCCAACGAGTTGCTTGTCATCATCGGGGCGGAACGGCTGTCCGAGGAGGTTCGCGACGAGATGGTCAACACGGCCCACGCAGGAGACAAGCGCGTCGCCCTTCTATACACCCAGATCAACGACGCCGGACAACGCATGCTCGGCTATGCCGGCGCCTCGCTGGCGATCTTCTTGAAGATGCCCAACCCCCAGAACGCTACCGTGGCGTCGGAGTTCCTTGGTCGGGAGTACAAGTTCGTAGTCAATGGGATCTCCATCGCGCAGGGCCACACGCAGGACTGGAGCAACTCCTACGGCAGTTCGACATCCCACGGACGCAGCCGCAGCAGGTCGTCATCGAGCAACAGTGGCTGGGGCGGTGGGTTCAACTTCAGCAGGTCGGTAGGTTCAACGGTGACCAGTTCCTTCGAGCGCGGAACGTCCGAGACCCACACCACCGGAGGGTCGTCGTCCACGACCACGACCACGTCCACCGGCCGGGTGCACGAGTACGTCGTCGAACCGGAGGTATTCCAACAAATGCCCGACGACATGATGATGATCGTTGCCCGAGAGACGGTGATGGTGGCGAGCTGTTGTAACGAGCTTCGCTGGTCGAAGCAGACGTCCAAGAATTACGTGGCGATCCCGTGACGGGTCTGCCGAAGGAGTGGACCCTCCTGTCACATCGCCTGCTCGAGATTCCACTGCGCGCCGAGGATGACCGGCTGCTCGGACGACACCGCCTTCGCGGGGCTCTTGCGATCGCCCACAGCGTCGATCAGCCCGTAGTCGTGTCTTGGGTAAGGACCCGTCGTCGAGGTGCAGTCCAAGTGTTCGTCGGCGGGGTCGAAGCAGAACCAGGATCCGATGAGGTCGCGATGGGCTTCCCGGCCGGCGCGCGAGGACGCGCGTCGGCGACAAACATCACAAAGGGCACGCTGTCCGGGCTCCACTGGGAGCAAATGCAGTCCACCCTCGACGCTGCCTCGGCCGTCGAGGAGTCGTCGGCCGATCGGCTAGAGGAGCTGTTTGCCCTCACGAACGCGCCCCTAGGGATCTTCGTCGTGGCACGACCCGTAGCCGCCGCACAGGTAGCCGCGTCGATGGACGTGCTCAGCGATGAGATGGCACGTCTCGAGGCACTGCGGAGCGGTCGCGGCGTCCATCGGCGGAAACTGGCTCGGCTGGAAAAGGACTTGGAGTACCTCGACCGCAGCCAGGGACTGGGCTGCTGGGAGTTGGAGGTGTGGACGGCAGGAGTCGACGAGCGGGGCGCTCGCTCGGCCGCCGCGAGGGTCGCCGGGTTGGGGGATCTGGCCGAGTCGCCCGTGATGCTTCGGCCGGCCTCTGCAGACGCTGCCGGCCAACATTCGTGGAGGGACAAGGTGCTCGTCGGGCCCGATGCCGTAGCGGCGCTAGCGCGCCCTCCCTTCCGTGAGCTGCCCGGCGTGCGGGTGACGCGGCTGCCTGAGTTCGACCAGAACATCGAGGACACGATCCAGATCAAGTTGGGCTCTGTCCTCGACGGCTCGCGGTCGCCGGCTGCCCCATTCGGTGTCTCGATGAACAGCGTGAATCGTCACGTCTTCGTCTGTGGGGCCACCGGTGCCGGCAAGTCCGAGACAGTGCGAAGTCTGCTCCTGGGCCTAAACCAACGCAGCATTCCGTGGATGGTGATCGAACCGGCGAAGGCGGAGTACGCCGCGATCGGCCCTTGGCTTGATCCCGGGAACCCTGTCGTCGCCATCCGGCCCGGGGACCCCGACTCACCGCCACCCATGCTCAACCCCTTGGAACCCAGTTCGGTTCTCGTCAAGGGCGTTCGGCGTACCTTCCCCCTGCAGACCCACCTCGACCTGGTCAGGGCACTGTTTGCAGCGTCGTTCGACGCGCAAGAGCCCTTCCCGCAGGTGCTGAGCACAGGCCTCACTCGGGCGTACCAGACGCGAGGCTGGAACCTAGTCACCGGGGCTGCGACCGATCCATCGCTCGCGCCACCACAATGGCCGATCCTGAGCGACCTGGTGCGCGAGTCGCTTTCCGTCGTTGAGGGTCTGGGGTACGGAGCCGAGGTCCGCAACAACATGCGCGGCTTCATCCGGGTCCGCGTCGAGAGTCTTCGCAGCGGAACGCCGGGCCGATTCTTCGAAGGTGGTTATCCGATCGACTTAGAGGATCTACTCACGCGCCCAACAGTGTTCGAGATCGAGGACCTCGGTGACGACAAGGACAAGGCGTTCTTCATCGGCAACCTCATAATCCGCCTGGTCGAGCTACTCAGGCTCAGGCAGAAGTTCGGGCTCCAACAGCCCGGCCTCTCCCATGCGCTGGTCATCGAGGAGGCCCACCGTCTTCTTCGCCGTAGCGCCGAGGAGGGCCCGCCTTCGCACGCGGTCACGATGTTCGCCAATCTACTCGCTGAGGTCCGCGCGTACGGGGAGGGCGTCGTCGTCGCCGAGCAGATCCCCTCCAAGGTGATCACGGATCTCGTGAAGAACAGCGCAGTGAAGGTGATGCACCGTCTTCCCGCCAAGGACGACCGCGACACAGTCGGCTCCACGATGAACTTGACGGAGGACCAGTCAGCACATGTCGTGTCGCTCGATCCGGGTACCGCAGTCGCTCACAGCGCAGGGATGGACCGCCCCGTCCTGGTCCGCATCGACCGGGTATCGTCCCGAGAAGCGACCGGCGGCACTTCGTCCGCGCCGACATTGGGTGTCAGATGGGGGGCTGCCGCCGAGGAGCCTAAGGGGCAGATGCTCACCCTCGGCCAACTCGAGTCGGCGAGGGACCTCGTGACCTCTTCTGTCGCACTCTGGGCGGAACAGGTCGCGGTCGCGCATCTGACGCACGAGGTGGTCGGAACGCCGTCCGGTCGGTGGTTCGTCACCCTACAGAACGCGGACCTCCGGCTGAGCCGTTGCGCGATCGGATTGGCGGTGATGGCGTCGATCGAGCGTCGATATGCCTTGGTCCGGGATTGGCATGACCCGGCCGCGCTGTTAGATGCAGTGGCCGAACTCATGGCTGCACAGTTGGCGTCGGGGCGTGGTCTCGGACGCCCGAATTGGAAGTGGTCCGTGGCCCAGTACCGCTTTACGAAGATCCGCTTGGACCTCGACGATCACGCACCGGAGACAGACCGGACTGCGCCCCACCCGGCGACGGAACGATGGAGGGCGGCCGGAATCGATATCTCCGGCGACTCATGGAGCGAACAACTCGCTCACGTCGATGAGTTGTGCATGCGGCCACCACTGGTGTGGCCACATCAGCTGGCGGGCTCACCCCCCGTCCTCGAGGAGTTGGCGGGAGCGCTGGGGTACGTGTCGGGGACCCCGGAACAGAACGTCGCCGGGGCGATCGGCTCGCTCGGGCTTGAACGCCGGTGGCTCGTGAGGCGAGTAGGCGCGCATGGCGGCTGACATCACACCAGACGTGGACGACGACGGCGACGTGGAGGCCGACGCCGCGGCCGCGGCCGCGGCAGCGGCGCGCACAGCGGACGTCGTCGGCCGCGGCGACCTGAACTACGACTCGCTCCCCGACCCTGGCGCGGAGGTCGCTCCCGAGCCCCCAGACCCCAATTACGAGAACCTTCCAGATCCGGGCGCGGATGCTCCAATGCCGTGGGCGCGGGATGAGGCGATCTCGCTACGTGTCGACACGCTTAGGGAGGGAAGCTCCGACGATCCCAAGGTCAGGCTTGTGCACGTTCCTGCGGACGGGGCGCCCGACTCGCAGAGGGCACGGGTGGAGGAGGCGCGGAAGGCGGTCGGCGAGGCCTACCTTCAGGGAGGGAGGGGGCGCATTCCGGAGAACACACCACGGCAGTTGGAGGCGGGCGTGCAGCGGTCAATGGATGGTTTGCCATCCGACACCGCGGCCAAGGAGGTGGAGTTCGAAGTCCGCGGCCCACCCAACGAGGTGGAGTTCCAAGACCCCACGGGCGGGGGGCCGTCCGCCATCTCCCCCGACTGGGCCGACGGGGAACTGCCCTCGATCGCGGTTCAGACGGACAGGCCGATGGAGCTCCACACACCAGAGGAGCAACGGGCGGTGGACGCTGCCAAAGCGGAACTGGCGGCTCGCGAGCGGGAGGGCGAGGTTCTCGGAGGCGACCCTGTGGCCCGGGCGGAGCAGTGGCACGAGCAGGGCCACAACGACCGCGGCTACCGGCAAGACTGTGCGTTGGCCGCCACCGCGGCGGTGTTGCGTGACTGCGGAGTCGACGCGTCCGAGTCCGACGTGGTCGACCAGGCCAGCTCTGAAGGACTGTGCGACACCACCCAGTTGAATGCAGCGGAAAACGGTGGCGTCAAAGACGGTCGGGATATCCGTGAGTTGCTGACCCGCAACGGAGTCGAGAGCGCAATCGAGAATCCACAGAACGCCGAAGAACTCGCCGTATACGTCGAGGAGGGCCAGGGGGTGGTCACGGAGATAGACGCGGACGAACTTTGGGACGCGCCGCCCACCCCGGATTCACCCGGCTACTACGACGCAGACGGCCGTTCCCACGTCAACCATGCCGTGCAGGTAACCGGCACCGTGCGGGGTATTTCCGGTGAGTTAGCAGGGATCGTCATCAACGACACTGGCCATCCCGAAGGTGCCGGAAGAGTCGTGCCACTGGAGAAATGGGACGCCTGCTGGTCGAACACCAACAACGACCACGAGACGGTCGTCACCACGCGTCCGACGAGCGTCGAAAGGGCGAGCCAATGACGCGAGCCACGGAGATGGACCGGACGATCAGCAGTCTGTTGCCCCTTGAGTCCTACAGATCCCCATGGGTCCCAACGCGTCGGCTTGGGCAGGATGCGCTCATCGCGGCCGCCACACCGTACCGACAGGTCAGCGAGTTCTCGGTCTCGCCGACCGCGTGGTTCGCCGTCGCTCCCGACTTCTCGAGACTACTGGCCTTCGCGCGGACGAGTGTCGTCACACCCGTGACCGGCTTCGTGCCGGCTACGCTCGGGCCCAGGACCCAGAGCTGCATGAGTCCCCGGGAGGCACACGCCCGTCTCTGGGCCCTGTCGGACACAGTATGGCCGACCTTCTTCGCGCGCCATGACCTACCCGATGGGATCGCTCACGACGTCGCCGCAGCTATCGACGCCACGGTTCCCGTACGCCTCAAGCCGTGGATAACCCTATGCTGCTTCGACTTCTTCGATTGGCTGGCCGGCCAGCATTGAGGGGCCGTACGGGCGAGTCGGCTCTTTGCTGGCAGCTCAATCCGGACGACGCGCCGGTGAGTAGGATCCGTCACTGAGTGCCCTGATGCTAATGGTCGCCGACGGTCTCGGCAGTCCTCCGGAATGGAGTCACAAGGAACTCATTCCGTTCTTTAGGTACGGAGCACCGGACTCCTTTGCCTAATGGGGTAGTTGGATCTGCTCTCCGGGCTTGTGGCTGGGAGGCTGTTGGCCGAGCCGTCGGCCGGTGAACACCGCGTCAGCTGGAGGCATTTTCTCTACGTCTAGATCGTCTCCCGCCGGCGCGTAGGTCACCCGTTGAGCGCTGCTGGGATGGCGTGCCCCTGCGTGGTGGGCCCCCATCTATGTCGCTGCCGGGGCGGTCGCGCGCTCGATTTCGGCGGCGGGGATCAGGTGCCGGGTCCCGAGATGCACGGACCGCAGGTCACCGGCTTCGATTAGTTGGTAGATCCTGCGCCGGCCAACCCCGAGTGCGGTAGCGGCCTGGTCGATCGACAACAGGCTTGGGGTGACCGCGGGTTCGGCGGGCTGCTCGGATAGAGCGAGCATCGCCTCCCCGATGCGGGCGAGGGTGGCGCTCTGGAGGAGCAGGGCATCTGCGATGACGCGGATCGCGTCGCCGGTGTTGGTGGACATGGTCTTCCCATGTCTGGGGGGACCGGTCTCTCCCAGCCTCCCAACAGCTACCAGCGTGCGCTGGCGGTCCGGATCGGCTACCACGTCGGCTACCAGAGCCGGTTCGTGGGCGGCAGGTTCGGGGTTCACACCCGGTTTGACCTGCGGTTTTTCGGTGGATCCAAGGGGACTCGAACCCCTAACCCCCTGCTTGCAAAATCCCCGAATGGGGTCCGCGAGGGGGTACATAAGCCCAGTTCAGGACGCTGCAAGGCACCAGATCGCGTCACTTTCGTACCCCACTGCCGTACTTTGCTGGGGTACGAATTCGAGGTCCGGCGGTCGTAGCTTGGGCGGTGGTTGAGCACTACGAAGGCGCGAGCGTTGCGGCCGTCGCAAAGTGGCATGCTCCTGCAGTACTACGCCGTCCGGCGGGTCTAGACGCTAGGGGACGTTCAACGCCGGCTTGACAAGCGACCCGGCTTCCCGTGGATTGCGCCCTCTCGCGCGCCACGTAGCGATGTGCGTCCGGGGCCCTACGGCGCTGTCGCTCCGATCTCCCCCAAGAGCCACCTTCGGCAGGCCACGCGCCAGACGCTGCGACTACAGGATCAGTCAAGGCGCCAGAGAGGTTCCTGCCCAGCCCTGAAACTGGCCCTCGGTGCGATCGACCGGGCACGCCAGACTGCGCCACCTGCTGGTGCCCCCCACGCCGGCCGCCTGACGACGGGTAACTTACGGGCCAGCTGGCGTGCCAGGAGGTCACGTGTCGGTCGGGCCAGATAGTCTGCGTCAGTACCATGAGGCCCCAAGGCAACCCGCCCCTCGTATCCAGGAGCCAGACGTGAAGTTCGCGATCAGCGGAACGCATGGTTCTGGCAAGTCCACGCTCTTGGGTGCCATGGGCTCCCGAGGTGACCTCCACATTCTGGAAGAGATTCCTCGGCTCGTAACCGAAGAACTGGGCGATCAACGAGCTCTCGCTCGCGGGATCAACACTCCCGCTCGCCAGACGCTCATACTTGGCCGCCAGATGTCGGCAGAAGGCCAGGGGCTCGATCACGTAGCGCTACTGTGCGACCGCTCAATTGTCGATCACTGGGCGTACACCACGGTCCTCTTTCCGACGTGGTCGAGCAGTGATGAGGGCCTGGCTTGGGGACGCACCGTCAGGGCATGGGCGGGCACATATCACCACGTCGTCGTCCTGCCGAGTCCAGATTGGGGCTCAGTTGACGATGGTGTCCGTGAAGCCGACCTCGAGTTCCAGCATGAAATTGCAGCACGGATCGAGGAACTCCTTGAGGAGTTCGACGTACCTCACACCGTCTGCGTCCCGTCATCGTTGCAGGAACGCGTCCGATATCTAGAGCGACTGCTCTTTAGAACCAATGAGGAGCCTCAATGACACCCACCAACTCACGGGCACTTCGCACAGATGATGACTTTACGTCAGTGGCGCCCCCGTCCGCCCCGCGGGGTTTATCATGCGTGAACAATGAAGCGCCGGTCTCCGCACTGAGCTTACACTCCCTCCAGGAGCTGCAGAGGAACTTTGACGCTCTCGAATTCACGGGGGCCGATGCAGAAGACTTCTCTGCTAAGCGACGGCACATTGCCTTTCACTTAGGGATCCTTGTTGGAAAGGTGATGCGTGTCGAGGAATTGACGGATCACGGCCACTCAGCAGGAGACATTCTGATACGAGAAGTGATCCCCGATCTGCTGGTCTATGCTTCTCAACTCGCTAACTTGACAGGAGAAGATCTTGAGGAGCTCTACCTAGCCAGGCTCTCCTACGTCTCGCTGAGAAACGGTGAACGCCAGTCGCGGTTCTGCTAGTTGACAGATCTGCCCATGTAGGGATACCACCTCGGCTGCTACCCGCACTTC
>Ga0116180_1001442_pt1 | contig 20080 bp, 18 predicted proteins | sample AD_UKC073_MetaG_FD_89804 | JGI IMG/M metagenome (GOLD analysis project Ga0116180, IMG submission 89804) | Active sludge microbial communities of municipal wastewater-treating anaerobic digesters from USA - AD_UKC073_MetaG | ecosystem: Engineered > Bioreactor > Anaerobic > Digestate | place: USA...
CGGCCGCGCCCACGTAGTAGCGGGTCTGCGCGTAGGCGTACGTGCCCCAGCTGCCACCCACGATCGCGAGCACGAGCGCGAGGATGGCGACCACGATCCCCGTACGGCGACGGCTGCGGCCCTTGCGGGGGGCGTAGCGGGAGGACTCCCTGTCAGCGGGGGCCAGCGCGGCCGGGGCGGTCGCAGGAGCCGGCGCCTTGGGCACCGGGTTGCCAGCCTCGTCGGTGATCTCTTCGTCGTCAGCGGCGTCGAGGCTGACAGCCGGACGGGCTGCGAGCGCCGGGATCTCGCGGGTGGCGGCGGCGCCCACGACCGTCGGGGTGGTGATGTAGGAGCTGGCCGCTCCGTCGGCGACGGCGGCGTCAGACTCGGAGTCGTACACGTCGGCGATGATGATCGTGATGTTGTCGAGCCCACCGCCGGCATGGGCCGCCTCGGTGAGGTCGCTCAGCGCGTGGTTGAGGTCGGGCTCCTCGAGCAGGTGGTCGATGGTGGCATCGGTGACCAGGCCGCACAGCCCGTCGGAGCAGAACATGATCCTGTCGCCGGCCTGCACGTCGACCAGGAACAGGTCGGGCTCGTGGATCGGCTGGCCGTTGAGCACCTTCAGGATCAACGATCGGTGCGGGTGGTAGAGCGACTCCTCCTCGGTGATCCGCCCCTCGTCGACGAGCGTCTGCACCCACGAGTGGTCATGGGTGAGCCGGTCGAGCTGGCCATCCCGGCGCAGGTAGCCGCGCGAGTCACCGATGTGCACGACGCCCAACTGCGCACCGTCGAACAGCGCGCCGCAGACCGTCGTACCCATACCGTCAAGGCCGTGGTTGTCGCCGATCAGGTCAGCCATCCGGTCGTTGGCCCGCTGGACGGCGCCGGCGAGCACCTCGAGCATCTCCTCGCCGGAGTGGTCGCCATCGGCCTTCCGCAACTCGGCGATCGCCACGGTGGAGGCGAGGTCACCGGCCGCTGCCCCGCCCATGCCATCGGCCACCACGATGAAGGTGGGCGAGGCGTAGCCGGAGTCCTGGTTGTTCTTCCTGACCAGCCCGATCTCCGAGTGGGCGACGATGCGCAGAGCGAGGCTCATGGCGCCTCCACCCGCATCTGGGTGCGCCCGATCCGGATCGTGTCGGCCGGTGTGATCACGGTGGGAGCCGTGACCCGGTTCTCGTTCACGAACGTGCCGTTGGTCGAGCCCAGGTCGTTGAGGATCCAGCGGCCGGACTGGTCGAGGGCGAGGGTGGCGTGGCTGGTGGAGGCGTAGTCGTCGTCGAGCAGCAGCTCACAGTCGGCCGATCGACCAATCCTGACCACATCGACCAGCTGCAGACGTGCCCCCGCGTGACTGCCCGTGTCGATCGCGAGGACGCGTGGCTCCTTGCCGCGCCGTCGCTTGCGGGACTGCGGCTCGGGCTGGCTGGCGGCCACAGCAGCCACCTCAGCTGGGGCGAGCTCACGGCCGAGCAGGTCGTTGCGGATCACGTTGGCGACCAGGAGCACGAACAGCCACATCCCAGCCAGGAAGGCGATCTTCAACGCTGCCACGAGGAGGTCGGACACGCGTCAGTTCCCCGCTGGGGCGTGCACGAGCATCTTGGTCTTGCCGATGTCGATCTTGGTCCCGTCGACGACCGCGGCCTCCCGTACCTTCTGGCCGTTCACCGTGATGCCGTTGGTCGATCCGAGGTCCTTGATCAGGATGGTCTGCTCGTCACCCGTACCCGTCACGACGATCTCGGCGTGCCGACGTGAGATGCCGGGGTCGTTGATGCGCAGGTCGGCCTCGGTGCCGCGACCGATCACCAGACCGGGCGGCTGCAGCGGATGACGTACGCCGTTGACCTCGAGGACCAGCGCGGCACGACGGATCGCCGTCTGCGACGAGCCGGGCGAGTCCACCTGCGCGACCGCCTCGGATGAGACATGGAAACGGCCGGTCGGCAGGTCGAGGCGCTCTTCGTAGTGGATGCCGATCGGGCCGTTGAAGACGTAGCCGCGGTCGCTGGCGTACTGCCGAAGCTCAGGGATGATCTCTGCGTTCAGCGTCTTCGAGTACGGGAAGAGCCGCGCGTAGTCCTGCTTGCTGAGGCCGACCAGGAAGTCGTTGGGCACGAGGCGCTTGTCACGCGACAGCAGCTGAGCCTCGGAGTCGAGCTCCTTGCACAGGCGATGGGTGATCTCGACAGGCTGGACGTCCCCTCGGAAAGCGCGCGCGAAGATCCCGCTGACTGCGCCCTCGATCCGCTTCTCGACCCGGCCGAAGATGCCCACACGCGCCTCCTCTCCTCGTCCGTAGGCCAGCAACACCTCGTCCCCGGGCATTGATGGTAGCCAGACTATCCATGACCGGGCTGTCCGCCCCCCGGCGCGCGCGACCGGGACACCACCAACCGGCCCCTCGACGGGGTGGGTTCCAGGGACGTCGGCGAACCCCGCCTGGGTACAGTGCCTCGCGAGAGACCGGCTCTCGACCCACGCGGTCACGACCGAAGGAGACGACGATGTCATCGTTCGAGGCGTTCCAGGAGGCCCGCGGCGCAGCCGCGTTCAACGACCCTCTCGCCCATGCCGGGCAGATCGCAGTCGAGGGACTGGAGCCAGGCGACATTGCGATGTCAGAGGACCTGGCGGTGGGCCTGGAAGAGTCAGTGCGCGACCATCTCGACGCGGAGAACGCCGTGCTCGACGAGTCCGCGACGGTCGACGACGTGGCTGCGGACGATGGCGCCGCGGTGGCGGAGCAGCCGATCGAGGAGCCCCTGCGTGAGGAGCCCGTCGATGAGGATGCGAACGACGATGTGCCTGACGCACCGGGGGTCTCCCCGGTGATGCCGCTCGGTGGCCTGGGCGACCGGGGTTCGGCGGGCGCGGGCGGCTCGGGCGGCGGCGGCTGGTAGTCCCGCGGTTGTCAGGGTCAGACGCGGCGAAGTCCGGCCGCGAGCACCATGTCCTGGTGCTGGCCACCGACGTGGGTGATGGCGAACCGGTCGACGGTGAACTGCGTCCCGTACGCCAGATGGGCCTCGACGACCGACGCTGTGCCTGAGTCGTCGACCTCGCACCAGACGTCGTGCGGCTGGTCCTGGTCGGTCACGATCACGTCGAACGGTCGGCCGAGTTCATCGGCCGCGAGTTTCGTGGCCTCGTGGCAGCGCACATGGTCGGGGTGTCCGTAGCCGCCGTCGTCGGCGTACGACACCAGCACGTCAGCACGCCACCACTGGGCAGCGGCCACGATGTCGGCGGCCACCTCGGCCAGGTCTGCAGCGGTGAGCGAGTCCGGCCCCGCGGTGTCGCTCGGCCCGGCGAGTTCGGGGGTGACCCAGCGCATGCCGGAGTCGCGGTAGCGCCGCGGCTCGACGCCCGGGGCACGGGCGGGCGGCTCGCCGAGCATGGCGTGGCCGGTCACCCCGAGGACGGCGAGCGCTGAGGCGAGCTCCGCCTCCCGTACCTCGGTGATCCCGGGCGTGCCAGCGAGGTGCGAGTACGGACCTGCGACGATCTCGCCCTCTTCGCCCCTGGTGGCGGTGACGACCGCGCACGGGTTGCCAGCGCGGACGAGGGCAACGATCAGGGCTCCCGTGGCGAGGGTCTCGTCGTCGGGGTGGGCGTGGACGAAGAGGTAGCGGGTCACTGGGCGGCGCCGCGGTCGTGCTGATGGTCGCCGTCGAACTCCGCTGCAGACCAGAAGGCCTCCGGGTCGAGCGGCTGGGTGAGCTCGCCGTCGGCATTGTCGAGCAGCTTCTCGTACAGACCCGTCAGGCAGTCGGCGGCCGCCTGCCACGAGTAGCGACGGGCATGGATCCTGGCCACGACGCCCATCCGGGCGAGCAGGTCAGGGTCGGCCAGCAGGCGGATCATCGCCGAGCCCCAGTCCGAGGGCTGCCGGCTGTCCATCAACTGCCCGGACTCGCCGTGGACGACGGCTTCGCGCAGACCGCCAGCGGCCGAGGCGATCACCGGCGTGCCCGAGGCGGCAGACTCCAACGCGATCAGACCGAATGTCTCCGAATGCGACGGGACCAGCGAGAACAGCGCCCCGCGCAGCATCTCGGCGAGCTTGGCGCGTGGCTGCGGACCGACGAAGGTGACGTAGTCCTGAAGGCCGAGCCGCTCGACCTGGGCGTGCAGCTCGTCGGCGTACGCGGCGAAGTCCTGGCTGACCTCCCCCGCCATGACGAGGTGGGGTCGGAGGTCGACAGGCACGTGGCTGAGCGCCGCGATGGCGAGGTCGGGGCCCTTCAGGGGCTGCAGCCGAGCGGCGAAGAGCACGTAGCCCTTGGCGCAGGCGGGGCCAACATTGTGCGGCCAGGTCCACTTGGGTTCGCCGGTGGCGCGGGGCCGGAACAGGTCGGTGTCGACGCCGGGCGGGCAGATCGCGACGCGGCTCGGGTCGGCGCCGCAGCGCTCCACGACTGTACGGGCCTCAGCCGCCGAGATCGCCACGACCAGGTCTGACTCGCGGGCCAGCATGGCCTCACCGGCCACCCGGTTCGGCGACTCGGGCGGTTCGCCCTCACTGAGCTGGTCCCCCACGCGGGCGGCGACCGAGTGGTAGCTCTGCACGTGCGGCACACCCCACGCGCGCGCCTGCGGGAGGGCAGCGACGCCGGACATCCAGTGGTGGCTGTGGACGAGGTCGTACGGGTCGAGCTCAGCCATCGCCTCGGAGAACTCACCGATGTACTGGTCGATCGCCGACTTGGCGAGGCGCTCCTGCGGCCCCGCAGTCAGGTGCCGCAGGGTCACGCCGCGACCCAGGGGCATCACATCAGGCTGCGACGGGTCAGAGCGGCGAGTGATGATCTCGACCTGGTGCCCGAGCGCTGCGAGAGCCTCAGCCTGGTGGAGCTCCACCACGTTCATGCCACCGGCGTCACCCGATCCGGGGGTGTCAGCGGGCGAGGTGTGCATCGACACCATCGCGAGCCGTAGGGGTTTCGACGTCCGCACACCGGGGAGCCTATCCCGGTCGGTAGTCCGGGTTGCGGGATGCCACTCGGCTGGACGCTGCCGTGCGCACGTGGACCCTCCCGCACGCCTGTCCGTGCTCGACGGTTCCATCGAGCCGGGCTACGGCGGAACGTCCGAGGCAGGACGGTACTTCCTCGCCTTCAAGCAGTCGTCGATCGGCAACGATCCTGGAGATGGCTCGATGTATCAGGAGATCACCGTCACGTTCTCCCGACCGGTCGACGGCCTCAGGTTCGCACTGCACGTGATCGACGCTCTGGATACGCACGACACCTTGGCCTGCACGGACTATTTCGAGTGTGAGCCCACGCCCTGCCCGACTGGTCCTAGCGGGCGGCCCATCGCCAGCCGACTGTCGTAGGGTCGTGGCACAGTTGCCGCGTGGATGTTCTCGACCGCTTCTCCCCGGCCACGCAAGCGTGGTTCCGGTCGAGTTTTCCTGCGCCCACGGCCGCCCAAGCAGGGGCGTGGGAAGCGATCTTGAGCGGCCAGCACACCCTGGTGGTCGCGCCGACCGGGTCAGGCAAGACGCTGTCGGCGTTCCTGTGGGCCATCGACGGGCTGATGACCCGCCCCCCGGAGACCGACCGGTCGCGCTGCCGCGTGCTGTACGTGTCTCCACTCAAGGCGCTGGCGACTGACGTCGAGCGGAACCTGCGGTCGCCGTTGGTTGGCATCGGGCATGCATCGACGAGACTGGGGCTGTCGGCACCGGCCGTACGGGTGGCGGTCAGGTCGGGCGACACGCCCGCCGATGAGCGGAGGAAGTTCAGCCGCGACCCCGCCGACGTGCTGATCACCACCCCTGAGTCTCTGTTCCTGCTGGTCACGTCGCAGGCACGAGAGGCGCTGACGGGGATCGAGACGGTGATCATCGACGAGGTGCACGCGGTGGCCGCCACCAAACGGGGCGCCCATCTGGCGCTCACGTTGGAACGGCTCGACCAGCTGTTGGCCCGGCCTGCGCAGCGGATCGGGCTGTCGGCGACCGTACGGCCGGTGGAGGAGGTAGCCAGGTTCCTGGCTGGCGGGCGCCCGGTCGAGATCGTGCAGCCACCGTCGGAGAAGAAGTGGGACCTGCAGGTCGTCGTACCCGTCCCTGACATGGCCGAGCTTGCCCAGCCACCGATTACCGCGGGTTCTGCACACCGGGAGACGACCGCCCGCCCGCCACAGTGGGACGGTACGGGAGATCCGCTCCGTACGGTGCTGCCGCCACCGGCCGCCGCGACCCCGTCGATCTGGCCTCATGTCGAGGAGCGGATCGTCGATCTGGTGGCCGACCACCACTCCACCCTGGTCTTCGCCAACTCCCGCCGACTGGCCGAGCGGCTGACCGGCCGGCTCAACGAGATCTGGACCGAACGGCACGACCCGGATGCCCTGCCGCAGGCGGGGTCGACGACACCGGCCCAGGTGATGGCGCAGTCAGGCTCGACCGCTGGCGCCCCGGCTCAGCTGGCGCGGGCCCACCACGGCTCGGTCTCGAAGGAGCAGCGCGCCCTGATCGAGGACGACCTCAAAGCGGGCCGACTGCCTGCGGTGGTCGCGACCTCGTCGTTGGAACTGGGCATCGACATGGGTCTGGTCGACCTCGTGGTGCAGGTGGAGGCACCGCCCTCGGTCGCCTCTGGCCTCCAGCGCGTGGGGCGGGCTGGCCACCAGGTAGGCGCAGTGTCGCGGGGAGTGCTGTTTCCGAAGTTCCGCGGCGACCTGGTGTCGACCGCAGTGATCGTCGAGCGGATGCGGGCCGGGGCGATCGAGTCGCTGCGCGTGCCCGCCAACCCGCTCGACGTCCTGGCCCAGCAGATCGTGGCGATGTGTGCGCTCGACGACTGGGCGGTGGGCGACGTGCTCGACCTGGTGCGCCGCGCAGCGCCGTACGCGACCCTCTCCCGGGGGGTGCTCGACTCGGTTCTCGACATGCTCAGCGGCCGCTACCCCTCCGACGAGTTTGCAGAACTTCGGCCCCGAATCACGTGGGACCGGGTCACCGACACGCTCAGCGGTCGGCGCGGGTCGCAGCACCTGGCCGTGACCTCAGGGGGCACCATCCCTGACCGCGGGTTGTTCGGCGTGTTCCTCGCTGGCGGGGACGGACCCGGGCGGCGGGTCGGCGAGCTGGACGAGGAGATGGTGTACGAGTCGCGGGTCGGCGACGTGTTCACCCTCGGCACCTCGACGTGGCGGGTGGAGGACATCACCCACGACCGAGTGCTGGTCACGCCTGCCCCTGGACAGCCCGGCAGGCTGCCGTTCTGGAAGGGCGACACGCTGGGTCGACCCGCCGAGCTCGGGGCAGCTGTCGGCGGCTTCGTCCGGGAGGTCAGCGCGCTCCCGGCCGATCGCGCCCGTTCGCGGGTCCTCGCCGCGGGCCTGGATGACTGGGCTGCCGACAACCTGCTCGGTTACCTGCGCGAGCAGAAGGAGGCGACCGGGCACGTGCCTGACGACCGCACGCTGCTGGTCGAGCGGTTCCGCGACGAGCTGGGTGACTGGCGCATCGTTGTTCACAGCCCGTACGGGGCGCCGGTCCATGCACCGTGGGCGCTGTGTGTCGCGGCCCGGCTGCGTGAGCGGTACGGGATGGACGTGCAGGCGATGCCTGCTGATGACGGAATCGTGCTCCGGCTGCCCGACACGTCGTTCGACATCGGGTTCGACGACGACGGAGATGGGCGCGGGGGTGGTTCGAGTGGTCCGCCGGCGTCGCTGCTCGAGGAGCTGCTGCTCGAGCCTGACGAGGTGACCGATCTGGTCACCACCCAGCTGGCCGGGTCTGCGGTGTTCGCCGCCCGGTTCCGCGAGTGTGCGGGGCGGGCGCTCCTGCTGCCACGACGGCGGCCCGGGCAGCGTCAGGCCTTGTGGCAGCAGCGTCAGCGGTCTGCCCAGCTGCTGAGCGTGGCGTCGCAGTACCCCTCGTTCCCGATCGTGCTCGAGGCGGTGCGGGAGTGCGTGCAGGACGTCTTCGATGTGCCGGGGCTGGTGGACCTGCTGCGGCAGGTCCGCTCGAAGAAGGTGCGCGTCGTCGAGGTCGAGACGGCGTCGCCGTCCCCGTACGCGAAGTCGTTGCTGTTCGGCTACGTGGCGCAGTTCATGTACGAGGGGGACTCTCCCCTGGCCGAGCGTCGTGCAGCGGCCCTCTCGCTCGACCCCGTGCTCTTGGCTGAGCTGCTGGGTGGCGGTGACGGGCTCGCTCTGGCCGACCTCCTCGACCCTGACGCTCTGACGCGCACCGAGGCCGAGCTGCAGCACCTCGACCCGGGTCGCGGCGCCCGTGATGCCGACGACCTGGCCGACCTGCTGCGGGTGCTGGGGCCGATGTCGGTGCGAGAGCTCGAGCGGCGGGTGGCCAGCCCTTCGACAAGCTCAGGGACCGATGTCAGCGCCCTCGAACCCGCAGCTGACTCGGGCATGGGCCTCGGCGCACAGGCGGCCGCAGCTGCCCCTTCGACAGGCTCAGGGACCGAGGCTGGCGCGCACGGGCCCAGAGCGGGGTCCGGGACCGAACCCAGCGCGCCGGAACCCACCGTTGGCTCAGGGACCGAGGTGACGGGATGGCTCGGTCACTTGCAGCAGGCTCGGCGGGTGTTCCCCGCCACCATCGGTGGTGAGTCGCGGTGGGCGGCGGTCGAGGATGCAGGGCGGCTGCGGGACGCGCTGGGCGTGTCGCTGCCCGTGGGTCTGCCGGACGTGTTCACGGCTTCGGTCGCTGATCCTCTTGGGGATCTGGTGCTGCGGTATGCCCGCACGCACGTGCCGTTCGGGCACGCTGAGGTGGCTGCCTGGCTCGGAGTTGGGTCAGCCGTGGCTCGCGACGTCTGTCGACGCCTCGTGGCTGAGGGGCGGCTGGTGGACGGTGACTTGCGGCCGGACGGCTGGATGTCGCGGGCCATTCTCGGCGCGCCGGAGGTCGTGCCTGCTCCTCACCTGTGCGATCCGCGGGTGCTCGCACTGATCCGGCGACGGTCGCTCGCAGCTCTCAGGGCTGAGGTCGAGCCGGTGGCGGCAGCCGACTACGCCCGGTTCCTGCCGGCCTGGCAGGACGTTGGGGGCGGTCTGCGTGGCGTCGACGGCGTGCTTCGTGCCGTGGAGCAGCTGGCGGGTGTGCTGCTGCCGGCCAGCGCCCTGGAGTCGTTGGCGCTGCCTGCCCGGGTCCGGGACTACCGGTCCGGCATGCTCGACGAGCTCACCGCCGCTGGCGAGGTGGTCTGGCAGGGCCAGGGCGAGCTGGGCAGCAACGACGGCTGGGTGACACTCGTGCCAGCCGACCTGAGCCTGTTGCTGCCCCAGGCTGCCGATGACCCAGCAGGAGCTCCGGACCTCGACCAGCGAGTCCTGGCCATGCTCGCCACCGGGGCTGCGTGGTTCGTCCGGCCGCTGGCCGACGCTGTCGAGGCTGACGTGGGTGCGGTGACCACATCCCTGTGGCGGCTGGTCTGGGCTGGCCGGGTGACCAACGACACCCTCGCGCCGCTGCGGTCACGGATCGGCGGTAGCGGGGCTCACAAGGTCAGAGCCAAGGCACCGCGGCAGTCGCGGTATGGACGCCCTGGTCTGAGCCCGAGCCGGGTCTCCCTCCGGGTGCCCCAGCCTCTTGACGCATCCGGGCGTTGGACCGTCGTCCCGACCACACACGCCTCGTCGACCGAGGTGGATCTCGTCCGGGCCGAGGTGTTGCTTGACCGCTACGGCATCGTCACCCGCGGCTCGGTGACGGCCGAGAACATCGCGGGTGGGTTCGCTGGTGTGTACCGGGTGCTGGCGGCAGCCGAGGAGGCCGGGCGGGTGCGACGCGGCTACTTCGTTGAGGGGCTCGGCGCGGCGCAGTTCGGCGGCACCGGCGCGGTGGACAGGCTGCGAGCCTCCGCCAGACCCTTGTCGACGGGGACGGAGGGCGGTGACGTCACGGTGCTGGCCGCGTGTGACCCCGCGAATCCGTACGGGGCGGCTCTCCCCTGGCCGACCCGCGAGCCTGGGCCGGGCGAGTCGCGCGGCCATCAGCCGGCACGTAAGGCGGGAGCGCTCGTAGTGCTGGTCGACGGAGCCCTGGCCCTGTATGTCGAGCGGGGCGGCAGAACACTGCTCAGCTGGGGATCAGGCCTTGTCCCGGCGGCCCGGGCGCTCGCCGGCGCTGTCCATGCTGGTGCGCTGGGCAAGCTGACTGTCTCGAAGGTCGACGGTGCCTCGGTGATGTCACCTGGCTCACCCCTGACTGCAGCGCTGGAGCAGGCAGGCTTCACCCTCACACCGAGCGGGCTTCGACTGCGCCGCTGACCTCGTCCGGCCTGGACGGACGGCTATCGTGTGCCCGCAGGAGGTGCCCATGGCACAAGCATCGGGACGGTCCGCCCCGACACTCGAGGGTCGGCTCGTCGTCGTCACTGGTGCTTCGCGCGGCATCGGTGCAGCGACGGCGCTCGCCGTCGCTCGTCACGGCGCCGACGTCATCCTGGTCGCTCGGCGACGCTCCGAGCTGGAGGCCGTAGCCGGGCAGGTCGAGAGCCTAGGCCGGTCGGCTTTCATCGTGGTCCTGGATCTCCGCGACTGCCAGGCCGCGATCTCCGCAGCCGAGCGCATCGTGGCCGACGTCGGGACTCCGGATGTAGTCATCGCGAACGCCGGTCACTCGATCGCGCGGGGAGCCTTGGATTGCGCGGAGCGGTTCGACTCCTACAGCCGGACCATGGGGGTCAACTTCCTCGGCGCTGTGGCGTTCCTGGGACCGATCCTGACCGGCATGGCGGCCCGCGGCTCCGGTCACATCATCGGGGTGACGACGGCGGCAGCACGAACCCCACTGCCAGGCTGGGTCGCCTACGCAGCATCGAAGGCCGCCTTCGACACCTGGCTCCGCGCGGCCAGGCCTGAGCTTGCGGAGCGGGGTATCCACGTGACCATCTGCGAACCTCCGCTCACTGACACGGCCATGATCCGGCCCGTGCACGGCCACTCGCCCCGCGCCATCCCGCCTGAGCGGGTCGCCGACTGGATCGTCTCGGCCCTGGAGCGGCCTCGTGCGCACCTCGGCCCGTGGTGGATGCGGCCGGCTTCCGTACTCGTGGCGGCAGCCCCGTACGCTACCGCCTCCCTGATGTGGCGCTTCACGAGGCGACCCCAGCTACGGCCGCGCACCCCGACCGAGAGCGGCTCTGGCGCGTGAACGAGGCGGTGCGCGGACTGGGGCGGGTGCTCGGCTCGTACGGGAAGACTGCGCTCATCAGAGCCGTCCTTCGCTGGGGACTGACCCCGCGTGCACTTCTGACGGCCACCGCTGCCCGGCACCCAGACCGCGAGGCGTGGGTCGATGCGCAGGGCTCGCTGACGTACACCGAACTGGTGGCGGAGATTCACCGGCGCGCGGCACCCCCTTCGACCAGCTCAGGGACCGGAGCCATGGGGCCGGGAACGGTAGTTCGGGAGACTGACCCTCGGGAACTGGTCCTCCAGGCCATGGCTGCCTTGTCTGCTGGCCGGGGCGTCCTTGTCGGGGGCGAACGGGCCGGGACTCGCGCCGTCACCTCCCCGCCACGGCGAGGGATCGTGTTCTTGACCTCCGGCACCACCGGGGCTCCGCAGGTCGCCCGGACGAAGGGTGGGATCCTGCGACTGCAGCCGTACCTAGGCATGATCGGTCGGCTCCCTGCCTTGACGGCACCCCGCGTGGGGTCAGTGGCGCTTCCTGACCACGGCCACGCCTTCCTCCTGGTGGTGATGACCTGGGCGCTCGCTGGCACCTACGTGCAGGTGTCCGGCCGCGTGGACCGGCTCGACGTGCTGTCCGGCGTACCGATCCAGCTGTCGGACGCGCTGAACGCTGGCTGGCTCGGGTCGGTGCGGCTCGTTGTGGCGGGCAGTGACCGGCTCCCCCGGGATCTGGCGCAGCGGCTTGGCGCTGATCTGGGAGCCGAGGTATGGGACTCGTACGGCTCGACGGAGGCTGGGTCGATCAGTCTGGCCAGCCCAGCAGATGTCGCAGCAGGAACCGTCGGGTACCCGCTGCCGGGGGTGTCAGTGCGATGTGTCGGTGATCGGCTGGAGGTGACGACGCCGTCCACGCTGTCACCGTTCACCGATGACTGTGGCCGGATCGATGCGGCGGGTCGCATCGTGCTGACCGGGCGCGCAGACAACCGGCACGTCAGCGGCGGCGAGGTCGTCGACCCCGACCTGCTGCAGCAGTGGCTGGCGGCCGTTCCGGGAGTCAGGGGCGTGGCAGTCCAGGTGGTGCCCGATGCCCGGTTTGGTTCGCGGCTGGCGGCCGAGGTGGTCGGAGAACTGCCCGACGTCGAGCTCATCCGCCAGCGGATCAGGCGAGATCTCGGACCCGCCCACGTCCCGACCACGATCGTGGTGATCGATTCCGGTTCGGGGCTGGAAGAATGACCCCGTGAATGCTCTCGCACTCGCCATCCTTGCGGTGGCCGTCGTGCTGGCCGTCAGCGGCGCTGCGAAGGTGTCCGCCCGGCAACAGACCGAGGACGCCTTCGAGGCGCTCCGGATCCCTCTGGTGCCACGTGCACTGGGAGCGGCGGTGCTGCCGTGGGGCGAGATCGCGCTCGCCCTGGCACTGCTCGTGCTGCGCGGCCCAGCTCTGGTCGTCGCTGCCGTCGCGGCGCTGGTGCTGTGCCTGGCGTACACGGTGGTGATCGGGCGTGCACGCGGGTTCGCCGAGCCGGTGACGTGCTCCTGCTTCGGCAAGTTCGGCGCTGCGAAGGTGTCAACGACCACGCTGTGGCGAAACATCGTGCTCAGTGCTCTGGCGCTCCTCGCTCTGGCTGGCGCTGCCACTGGGCAGCATGTCTGGTCGCTGGTGACCGAGCACCCTGGCTGGGTCGTCGTCGCTGCCCTTGTCGCTGCCCTGTTCGCCCTGATCGCTGCTGGCTCGGGGACCCCCACGACATCGGCCGTCTCCGGATCCGCTGCCGGATCTGCCGCTGTGGACCCGGAGTCTGAGGTTGTCGGCGAGGAGCTCGACTACGAGCGGCACCCCATCCCGTACGCGCAGCTCCGCACGCCGGAGGACACCGTGACCACCCTGCGCGACCTGGCCCGGACCCAGGCCCGGCTGCTGCTGTTCCTCTCGGCTGGGTGTGGCTCGTGCCGCCGGACCGCGGAGCGGATCGACGGGTGGGCCGAACAGCTCGCGCCAGCGGTCAGCATCGTGCCCATCTATGCGCACGCCCCTGGCCAGGTCGAGTTCGCCGTGCCGTTCTACATCCAGCCCGACTACAACGCCAGCCAGGTGCTCGAAGCCCACGGCACACCCGCAGCCGTCCTTCTGGGTGCTGACGGGATGCTCGCTGGCGGTCCGATCGCCGGGGAGGACTCTGTACGACGGTTCGTGGAGGAGATTCTTGAGCAGATCCATGGCGCGCCCGAGGTGACCGAGCTGCTCGAGTCCGACATCGTCGAGGGCACTGTCGTCTGAGGCTCGGAATTCTGAGAACGACGAACCGGCCCCGGTCTCCTTCACAGGAGACCGGGGCCGGTTGGTGTGTGACCTGGGTGGGTCAGGCAGCCTTGACGGCCACCGCGATGTGAGCGGTCACCGCATCGTGGAGCTTGATGCCCACGGTGTGGTCGCCCACGGTCTTGATCGGCTTGCCGATCACGACGGCGCGCTTGTCGACGGCCGGGCCACCGGCCTTCTTCACCGCGGCAACGATGTCGGCCGCGGTGATGGCGCCGAAGAGCTTGCCCTCGGAGCCGGCAGCGCGGGCGTCGACGCTCACGTCGAGCTTCTCGAGCTGATCGCGCACCTGCTGGGCGTGCTCCACGCCACGGATCTCGCGAGCGTCACGCGCGCGCTGGATCCCTTCGATCTGCTTCTCGGCACCCTTGGTCCACGCGATGGCGTAGCCCTGCGGGAGCAGGAAGTTGCGGCCGTAACCGGGCTTGACGTCGACAACGTCGCCGGCAACGCCGAGCTTGGTGACGGCAGCGGTCAGAATGAGCTTCATACCGATGTCCCTTCTCAGCGAGCCGTCGAGGCGTAGGGCAGCAGAGCCACCTCACGGGCGTTCTTGACGGCGGTGGCGACCTTGCGCTGCTCCTGGACCGACAGGCCGGTCACACGGCGAGCGCGGATCTTGCCACGCTCGGAGATGAAGCGACGCAGCGTCGCGATGTCCTTGTAGTCGATGGCGCCGACGCGCACTGACTTCATGGGGACAATCTTCTTCTTGTTCACAGGCTTGCGCTGTGGTGAGGCCATTGTGGTGCTCCCTTTCTCGTGAGCCCGGCATCAGCCGGAATGTGCCTGGTGGATGGAAGTGAGCGGGCCCTTCGACATGCTCAGGGACCGAAGCCGGAACCCCTCGTCTTGCTCAGGGCCGACCAGTGTGCCGATCAGAACGGGGGCTCGTCCGGCTGGGCCTGGGCCCACGGATCTGCGGCCGGAGCTGAGGAGGGACGGGAACCGCCGCCACCACCGCCACCGGACCAGCCGCCGCCCGACGTCGAACCGCCGTCGGATGACCAGCCGCCACCGCCGCCGCCCGCGCCCGGTGGGTTGCGGGTGACCTTGGCGCTGGCGTACTTGAGAGCAGGCCCGACCTCTTCGACGTCGACCTCGAAGACCGTACGGCGCGAGCCGTCCTGGGCCTCGTAGGAACGCGACTTCAAACGACCCTGAACGATGACCCGCATGCCCTTCTGGAGGGACTCGGTCACGTTCTCGGCCGCCTGCCGCCACACCGAGCAGGACAAGAACAGCGCCTCGCCGTCCTTCCACTCGTTGGACTGCCGGTCGAAGTTGCGCGGGGTGGACGCCACCGTGAAGTTGGCGACCGCCGCCCCGGAAGGGGTGAAGCGGAGCTCCGGGTCGGCCGTGAGGTTGCCGACGACCGTGATGAGTGTTTCGCCTGCCATGAAGCTCTCCGTTGCTGGATGTGTCGAAGTTCGGTCAGGACAAGCCTGACAGTCACCTCGGACAGTTTTTGGGCGAGTCCCGACTACTTGGCGTCGAGGCGGAAGACCTTGGTGCGAAGGACCTTCTCGTCGATCGTCATACGACGGTCGAGCTCCTTGATCGTCGCCGACTCGGCGTCGAGGTTCACCACGACGCGGAATCCTTCGGACTTCTTCTTGATGTCATAGGCGAGGCGCGAACGGCCCATCATGTCGATGTTGTCGACCTTGCCACCGGCCCCGGTGATCACCTTCAAGTGGTTCTCGATCAGCGCCGGAACCTGACGGTCGTCAACGTCCGGGTCGACGATCACCATGATCTCGTACTTACGCATGCGCGAACTCCACCTCCTCTGGTCTGTACGGCCACGGGACGTTCCCGTGGCAGGAGGGCGAATGCCTTCGGCCGCCATGGGGGCGACCAAGGAGGAACTCTACCGGTCGCGTCCGACGGGTTCCAAACGCTCGCTACAGGCCCACCACATCGTCGGCCGGTCCAGTCTGTCTGGCGCTCTGATGGGTCAGCTTGTCGAGATCCGAGGACACTGACGCGTCGATCTCCTCCAGTCGCGCCGGGTTCACCGGCGGGACGCTGAGCCGTCGGATCAACGGGTGGGACGTGGGCTCGTACGTCTCGTCGGCACTGATCAGCACCTCGTGCAGCTTCTCTCCGTCACGTAGCCCGGTGAACGTGATCTCGATGTCCTTGCCGGATCGGGCGATCAAACCCTGGGCGACCTCGAGGATCTTGACCGGCTCCCCCATGTCGAGCACCAGAACGTCGCCGGTGTTTCCGATCGCACCAGCCTGGATGACCAGCTCACACGCCTCCGGGATCGTCATGAAGTACCTGGTCACCTCACGGTCGGTGATCGTCAGCGGTCCACCCGCCTCGATCTGGGCCGTGAAGGTGTGCAGCATCGACCCTCGTGAGCCGAGGACGTTGCCGAACCGGACGGAAAGGTAGGTGGCGCCGGCCTCCTGGCCGTACCACGCCGTCAGCTCCTCGGCGATCCGCTTCGTCTTGCCGAGCACCGACGACGCCTCGGCAGCCTTGTCGGTGGAGACGTTGACGAACCGCCGCACTCCGTGGCGACGAGCGGCATCGAGCACGTTGCGGGTGCCGAGCACGTTGGTCTTCCAGCCCTCCTCCGGATACTGCTGGAGCATCGTCAGGTGCTTGAGGGCAGCGGCATGGAAGACCACGTCGGGCTTGTGGCTGTCGAAGACCGCCTCGAGGGCGTCGACATCTCGAATATCGCAGAGCACCACGTTCGGGGTGTCGAGCAGTCCGTGCCGGAAGATCCGCAGCTGGGTACCGTGCAGGAGGGACTCGTCGTGGTCGAGCATCACCAGCTCGCGCGGGCCGAACGAGTGGACCTGTGTGGCGATCTCGGAGCCGATCGACCCGCCGGCACCCGTGACGAGGACGACCTTGCCGCGCAGGTAGCCAGCGATCTCGGCCAGGTCGGTCTTGATCGGGCGTCGGCCCAGGAGGTCGGTCACGTCGATCCGGTGCAGCTGAGCGAGGTTGACCCGGCCACCCACGATGTCCTTCGTACGGGGCATCACCAGCAGCTGCAGCCCCTCCCGGTCAGTCACCTTGGAGACCTCCCGCATCAGCTCCGCGCTGGCGGTGGGCATGGCCACGAGGATCGTCCGTACACCCAGCTCGTCGGCCACCCGGACCATGTCGTCGCGGCTGCCGACGACGGCGTACGGGCCGAGGTGCAGGTTGCGCTTGGCCGGATCGTCATCGAGGAACCCGACGATCTCGAACGGGGAGTCGGGGTCACTGGCGATCAACCGACCCAGCTGCTGACCGGCGTTACCGGCGCCGTACACGAGCACTCTGGTCGCATCCGGGGCACTGCTCTCGCGGAGGTGACGGGTGAAGTAGGCGCGGGCCGCGAACCGTCCAGCGCCCATCAGCATCAGCGCGCCGATCGGCACGGTCAGCGTGACGAACAACGGGAAGCCAGGAAGCGCGATGATCCACGACGCCAGCCCGAGCACTGCCGTGATGACAAGCGTCAACAGTCCCAGGGTCAGGGCCTCCTCGAATGACCCGACGTGATGGCGGCCGCGGTAGATCTTGGTCACGTAGCCACCGACGAGCTGCATCGCGATGGCCCCGCCGATGTACCAGCCGATGTAGGCCCAGTCCTCGGGGTGGAGCTCGAAGTTGTAGCGGGCACCGGAGAAGAAGAGGGTCGCGAGCACCCAGCTGACCACGTCCCAGGCGGCGAGGCTGGCGCGCTGCCAGGTCACGCGCAGTCCGTCGCCGACCATGTCTCCCTTCCTGGGCCAGAGCCCGCTGGCCGTGGGTCAGTCTACTGTCGGGCGACTGGGTCCAGCGTCAGGGCGCTCCAGCCACGTGGTCGCCTCGCCCGCCGCTGCAAGCTTGTGCCGGTAGGCGGCGACGACCATGCGTACGGTCTCGTCGATCCCGAACGTCGACGTGTTCACGACAAGGTCGAACAGTGCTGTCTGCCGGGGATCCCAGCCGAAGATCTGCAGCGCCACCTCGGCGCGGGAGCGATCCTCACGGACCAGCCTGGCGCGGGCGCGGTCGACGGTGATCCGTCCGTCATGGGCTGCTCGGGCGACCCGGTCATCCACCGCGCCGTCCAGCTTCACGTGCAGCACCCGCGGATCCCGGCCGAGCACCGCGGTCGCGTTGCGGCCCAGAATGACCCCACCCGCCTCACCGAGGGCCTCCTTCACCGACGCTGTTATGTCGATGGCGAGCTTCGCATCCTCGTTGGACCGGTACCGGGACTGCTGCGGACCCGAGATGGCGGTCATGATCGACGTCACCAACCCCGATCCGCTCGCCCGGGTGTCGACGGCCTCAAGCCGCTCGCTGGCGAGGGTCGGGCCGATCCAGGGCACCCCGAGCTCGTCGGCGACGCGCGGTCCCACCTGCGAGGCGCCAGCCCCGTACGCCTCGAACAGCGTGACCACCGGTGCGTCCATCACGAGCCTCAGCGCCTCCCGCCTAGAGCCGGCCGGGGGCATAGACCGGCACGACGTAGCCGGTCGCCTCGAGCTTGGTCAGGTCCATCCGGGACCGGAGCGGCCGGGGGGCGATGCCCGCCTTGCCTGCGTAGTACTCCTGGGTGGTGACTGGCGTGACGTCGTCAGCGGAGGCGCCGTGGGCCTCGTACACCGCCTTGGCGATGTCAGCCCAGCTCATCGCGTCGCCGCCGTCGGTGCAGTTGTAGGTGCCGTACGGAGCGTTGCTGCGCACGAGGTGCGCGATCGCGGCGGCGAGGTTGGACGTGTGCGTCAAGCGACCCACCTGGTCGCTCACGACGGTCGGCTTCACACCCTTCTCCGCGAGCCCCGCCATGATCCCGATGAAGTTCTTCCCGTCGCCGACGACCCACGTCGTACGGAGGATGTAGTGCCTCGGCAGCACCCCGACGGCGAGGTCGCCAGCGGCCTTCGACTGCCCGTACACCGACAGCGGCGCCATCTCGTCGGTCTCGGTCCAGTCGTGCTTGGAGCCGTCGAAGACGTAGTCGCTCGACACATGCACGAGGGTCTGCCGGTTCGCGAGGGCGATCCGGGCGAGCATCGCCGGGACCGCAGCGTTGGCCTTCCACGAACCACGGCGCCCTTCGTCGGTCTCGGCTCCGTCGACGTTGGTCCAGGCGGCAGCGTTGAGGATCAGGTCGTAGTCGGCCCACGGGAAGGCAGCGACCTGCGCCTGGTCGCCGAGGTCGAGGGTGTCGATGTCGAACCCGTCCGCGTCGGGGAACTCGACGGCAAGCGCACGCCCGAGCTGGCCCTTGTTGCCGAGGATCAGGGTCTTCTTGGCGGGGATCCGCGTGGCGTCGGCGAGCCGCGGGTGGGCCTTGTCCTTCTCGGAGATCTCGGCCTGGTCGAGCGGGATCGGCCACGGGATGGCGACGGTCTCGTCGGCGAGGTTCACGTACGAGTACGACGGGATCTTGTCGGCCGACCAGTGGTCGTTGACGAGGTACGAGTAGGTCACGTTCGGCGTCAGCGTCTGGTAGGCGTTGCCGACGCCGCGCGGGACGTACACCGCGACCGAGGGGTCGACCTCGACGGTGAAGACGGTGCCGTACGAGTCGCCGTCGCGCAGGTCCACCCAGGCGCCGAAGTAGGTGCCCTGGGCCGAGGAGACGAACTTGTCCCACGGCTCGGCGTGGATGCCCCGGGTGGTGCCGACGGCGTCGTTGTAGGACATGTTGTTCTGGACCGGCTCGAAGTCCGGCAGCCCGAGGGCGACCATCTTCTCCCGCTGCCAGTTCTCCTTGAACCAGCCGCGGTTGTCGCCGTGCACGGGCAGTCGCACGACCAGCAGACCCGGGATGGGGGTGGTCTCGACAGTCAGATCCGCCACGGCGGCAACTCCTCTTCTCGTCCGTCCGGGTCAGGATAGTGCGAAGCGACGTACCCTCGCCTGCGTGAGCGAACCGACCCGACCGCGACGACCGGCCTTCACTGATCCGGCAAGGATCGAGACCTTGGGGACGGGCACCGATCCGATCGCCCGGATCGATGCGGCCCACGAGACGGCAGCCGTCCTGCTGGGTACGGGGCGGGCGGCCGCCGATCCCATGGTCACCGCCCGACTGGTCGCGATCGTGGACGAGGTGGGGATCACGACGCTGGCTGACCTGTGGGCCGACCGCCCCGCGCAGTCGTTGCCTGGTGCGCTGTGGCGGCTGTATGCCCTTCGCCAGTGGATCCGTGAGAACACCCCAGACCTGGCTCGGGAGTACGCGTACGGGGTGGGCTTCGCCGACGTCGACCATGTGGTGGCTGGGGTCGACCCACCGGGGTTGGAAGAGGTGCGCGAGGTGGCCGACCAGATTCTGCGGGGCGCCTTCGAGGGCGACTTCGCGGTGGCGTTGGAGCGGGCGGCCGCGTTCTGCCGGGTGGTCGTCGCGGGTCGCGCCTATGCCACCGAGGGGCTGCGCGCCGCGATCGGAGCTGCCAGGATCCGCGACACTGCGACGGAGCTGACCGAGTGCGCCCGACTGTGGCGTACGGGAGATCTCGCGTAGTTCGAAGCCGGCTGCGTGGACTGAGAACGCTGCCCGCGCGAGCGCTGAACAGTGCGTGAGTGCGTCGGGCCGGGAGCGCCTCTCGGCGCAAGGCCGCTCTCGGCGGCGAGTTGTGGAGCCCGGGGCTACCGCGGCCCGACGCAGGGATGACG
>Ga0116180_1001445_pt1 | contig 20047 bp, 12 predicted proteins | sample AD_UKC073_MetaG_FD_89804 | JGI IMG/M metagenome (GOLD analysis project Ga0116180, IMG submission 89804) | Active sludge microbial communities of municipal wastewater-treating anaerobic digesters from USA - AD_UKC073_MetaG | ecosystem: Engineered > Bioreactor > Anaerobic > Digestate | place: USA...
ACGTTATCCTTTGTAAGATGGATATTGCGGATAAAATTGTCCTGTTCATGCTTTTGTATCCAGCGCACATCGAAGGCGATGTTTCCGCCTGCATACTCAACGCACAGCAGTGTCATGCGTTTTATAAAATATAAAATAAGAAATACGACGAAAAGTATGATCCCGATTACAAACGACAATACAGAAGCTTCATCGTTCCCTGTCTGGTTGCCCAGGTAGGCCGAACCGAAAAATCCAAGCACTATAGATAAAATACTCCACCACACATAATGCAACGGGCGGTAAAAGACATACCCTGTGCCCGTTATATCGCGGTTATTTACGATTTTGCGCTGATTGATCGAAACGAAACGGCCCTTGTTGTTGAGCGAATAGACGGAACCGCTGAAATAGACGCGCTTGTTGGTCAAAGTCGCCCCGGCACGCTTGTTGCCTGCGCCGGAAATAGTATTTGCCAGGTAGCCTGTGCCGATCGTGCAGATTTGATGTTCATCAGGTGCAAAAAATGTACCGCCATACTTACTGCTGTTGTTCATAATTATTGCTCCTCTCATTTAGCTTTCAGCTTTTACCATTATACTATTTATGACGGCAAATGACAACAGGATTTTCACCCTGATCACTTTTGCTTTTGGCCATTTTATCATGGGGCAGGTGAGGATAAGAGACTGTCAGGCAGGATCTGTATTTACACACCCAATCTGACAGTCTCTGCATTTCAAGTAATTACCCTATATACCGGCCTGCATAGAAGCCTTCCCGTATAGCATTTCCTACTTTTCCGATCCGTTTGCAGTCGCCGATTACACGTGTCTTCAGGTGATATTTTGAAGCTATTTTTTCAGCGATTGTGTTATTCGGCTTCATTCCAAATGCCGCAACAATCGTATCACCTTCAATAAATACTTCTTTGCCGTCTTTTGTTAATGCCTTGACACCATCAGAGGTTATTTCAATTACTTTATGACCCGTATATATTTCAACACCATACCGTTTTAGCATTGGAATAAGAGCTGCTTTATTTATAAAGTGATCATCAATGGCGACCTCATCGAGCATTTCTACGATAACTGCTTTCTTCCCCTCCATTGCGATTTCAAGTGCACTGTCGCAAGCAGATAAACCTCCACCGCAATAAACTATTCTTTCTCCTTTTAACTTGTCCGGATTTTCATGAGCGGTTATTATATCAACGGCATTTTCTATTCCCTTAATTCCCGGCATCAGGGGTACAGCACCGGTCGCAACTATAATTGCATCAGCTTCGTCAAGCTCAGGCATATCTTCTGCTACCTCTGTATTTAGGTGCACATCGACATTATGAATTACCATTTGATGCCTGTACCATTCAACCAATTCGCGAAGCTGCGACTTAAAATCAGGGGTTGCTGCGCTTTTTAGCTGACCACCCAGGGAATTATCCTTTTCAAACAGTTTTACTTTGTGGCCTGCGATAGCTGCGCTGCGCGCCGCTTCCATTCCTCCCGGGCCTCCTCCGATTACGACCACTTTTTTACTTTCCTCATCCTTTTGGTCTTTTATGCGCTCTTCAAATCCTGCTATCGGGTTTACGGAACAGCTTATCTTGGTAAGCCGGGTAATTATTCTTCCAATACAGTCATCATTACAACGAATGCAAGGACGCACTTCTTTCCTTTTTCCTTTTAGTAACTTTTCAGGTATTTCAGGATCTGCAATAAGCGGCCGTCCAAACATTACAAAATCAGCGTTTCCTGATTCTATAAGCCTTACCGCTGTCTCCGGCGTGTGGTTGCCTGAGTTCAGTATCGGAATACTTACCGCTTTCCTCGCCGGTTCACATACATCTTCCATACAAGCATCCCCGAGGTAAGCCGGAGGAAAAATGTATTCAATGTTTTCATAGCTTCCACTGTCAATGTCAAGGGCATCAACCCCGGCATCCTCAAGCATTTTGAGCATTGGGACTGTTTCCTCGATAGTGCGTCCGCCTTCAAAATGATGTTTACATGCAATCCTGAACAAAATGGGGAAGTCAGGTCCAACTGCATCCCGTATCGACTGGACTGTCTCAATAGCGAATCTCATCCGCTTTTCCGGAGTGCCGCCATATTCATCGGTTCTCTTGTTCCACACGGCAGACATAAATTGATCTACTAAATATCCGGCATGCGCGTGAACTTCAATAGCATCAAATCCGGCATTCTTCAGTAGTTTTGCTGAGAAGTTGAACTGCTTCATAATCTCATGAATTTCTTCAACTGTTAAGGCACGACATAATAAATCAGGATTAAACATTGATGGGATTGGAGAAGCTGAAACCGGAACATCTTTCAACATATTGCTGAATGCGTTCTTCCCTGTTCCGCAGCTTAACTGGGCACAAATTTTTGTGCCGTACTTTTGAACTGCTTCGCAAAGATTAGTTAGCTGTGGAATAACATACGTCTTGTCAAGGTAACCTTCAAGGGAACCTTGTGCAAGCTCTTCAGTAAGGAACTGACAGCCCGCAATGATAAGTCCCACACCACCACGGGCACGTTCTTCAAAATAATCAATTTCGTCATCACCGATTCTTCCATCCGGATGAGCAGCATTAAGCCCCATGGGAGACATTACAATCCTGTTTTTCACCTCCATTTTGCCGGTCCTGAAAGGAGTAAACAATTTCAAATAATCCACTTAGACTACCTCCTCGAAAAATATTTTTCGCTGGCACATTTTTTCAAATTTTCAGCTAATGACTGTAAATTTGACAGCCACTTCTTCACACCCAACATTATTATGTCCGCTCTGCCTTTTAGTGGGACCGTCGTTCCGGACGGCTATTGTTTTCCCTATATATCTATTGCTCCGCTGCTTCGGATTGTAAGCATGTTTTTGTGTTTTAGATTCAATTTTGCGCATGAAGTGGTATCCCAGGTCAACCGGAATGCGGCAACTGCAGATACCATTGTGAAGCCCGGGCTGGCATCCGGTCCGGGATAATTTGCGCAGTTCAGTATGAATTTTCCCGATGTTTTTCAGGAAAATTCATGCCTGTACGAAATCTATTGACTTCTGCATATGGGTAAATGTTAGACTAAATGTATCACCGCATTACATAATGCTGAGTACAGGATGAGGCAAAATGTTCGAGATCAAAGGCAAACACAACACAGCTAAAATATTCACTGACAATATCGACAGCTCGGCAATCGATCAGATCAGGGAACTGTGCGACCAGGAGTTCGTCAGAGGCAGCAGGATCCGGATCATGCCTGATGCACACGCCGGTGCCGGATGTACCATAGGGACCACGATGACGGTCAGGGACAAAATCGTACCCAACCTGGTGGGAGTAGATATCGGCTGCGGTATGGAAACTGTCCTGCTGCACGAAAGCGAAATCGACCTGGAAAAGCTGGACAGAGTCATATATAACAAAATTCCTGCAGGATTTGACGTCCGGAGTACAAAACATCCCTATACCGAGAAAGTTGAACTGGAAAAACTGGCCTGCAGAAAGCATGTCGACATGGGCCGGGCAATGTTGAGCATCGGCACTCTGGGTGGCGGTAACCACTTTATCGAGGTCGGCAGGGATGATTCCGGCGATCTGTACCTGGTAGTCCACTCCGGAAGCAGGCATCTGGGAAAGCAGGTTGCAGAATACTACCAGAACAGGGCGTACAGGGAACTGAGGGAAGCAGGCCGGGCTGCGGGAATAAACAGACAGTTGGCTTACCTGCACGGAAACAGCTTCCGGGAATACCTGGACGATATGAAAATCGTGCAAAGGTATGCGACGATGAACCGCAAGGCGATCGTTGATGAGATACTGACGCATATGAAACTGAACGCCGTGGACCGGTTCACAACGATCCACAATTACATCGATCTGGATTCCATGATCCTGAGAAAGGGTGCCATTTCAGCCCGGAAGGACGAAAGGGTGCTCATCCCGATCAACATGCGCGACGGCAGCCTGATCTGCATCGGGAAGGGAAACGAAGACTGGAATTATTCAGCGCCGCACGGGGCGGGCCGAATCATGAGCAGGCGTGAAGCAAAGGAGTCTATTTCTCTGAAGGAGTATGAAAATACGATGAAAGGAATCTATTCAACTACAGTAAACCGCTCCACGCTGGATGAGTGTGCACTTGCCTATAAGCCGATGGACGAGATCATCAGCAATATCCGGGATACGGTCGAAGTCATTGAAATCATAAAGCCCATTTATAACTTTAAGGCAACAGAATAAAGCGGTGGAATGAAAACCTTGAATCATTCCACTCTATGACAGCGAATCCTGACTAAAGGCTGTCAGCATCGGGATTAAATTTTCCCAAAACGCTAGCTTCGAAAGGTGATGAGAACTACTTCAGTTCAGATCGATATACCGTGCCGTTATGCCTTCCAGGCTGTTGAGTTCTTCGACGAGAGCCTCAACATCTTCCTTATTGCCGTAAGGCTGTAATACGATAATCCCGTCATTTGAACAGGCATTCTCACTTACCTCATGCAGGCCCAAACGTGTCTTGATCTTGCACCCGTTTTTTGTGAGTACCTCCTGGAACTTTACCGCGTTGTCGATCCTGTTGTCCATCCGGACGCCTATGATATAGTAGCAAGACATCTGACAAACCTCCTGTGCAGCAGACTGCATCTTATTTTTAATATAATTATACCAGTTTTATATAATGTTCGAAATGCAGTTTTCTATAATCGTACGACTTTCTAATGGCGGCTGTTTATCTTATGCAAATGCATGAACAGCAAAAGAAGGGTTATGTAAAATGATGCAGAATTATCTAAGTTACGACTGGCTTTGTGCCTAAAAAAGCAGAAGTGGGAACAGGAGCATCCGCAAAAAAAGGTGCAACGCCATGAAAGCCGGACAATAACCGCATTATCGACAATACTATCATGGTTCTGCGTTTTCCGGACAACAGCAAGGCATTCTGACTGTTTGACACTTAACTGTAAGGCATTCCAACTGTAAGGTATTTTAACTATCAAAGGAAGGCAATTGAGGTAAAATTTTAAAATGCCCCTGTTGCTTTAATGCAGACTGCGGTATGATTATATTATAAGAAGAAAAACGATTTACAAAAAGGGGGGCAGGATATGTTGAAGAAGGCAAAAGTCACAGTACATCCCGATTACAAAATAGGCAAGGTCGAAAAGCGCATGTTCGGTGCTTTCCTCGAATCAATAGGAGATAATGTATATGGCGGTATTTACAACCCGAAACATCCGACCGCCGACGACCTGGGCTTCAGACGGGATATCATCGACGCGGTGAGGGAGTTCGATCTGCCCGCTGTCCGTTTGCCGGGCGGCAATTGGGTATCTGGCTGGGACTGGAAAGGATCGATTGGCCCGCGTGAAAACCGAAGGGCGCAGCTTGACATGGCCTGGTTCAAGATAGAGCCGAATATCGTCGGCCACGACGAATACATCGAGTGGACGATGCGCGCCAATACGGAGCCCATGTATACCATCAACCTCGGGACCGGAGACATAAACAGCGCGGCTCATTTGGTCGAGTATTCCAGATATGAGGGCGGCACTTACTGGTCTGACCTGAGGAGAAAATATGGTCACCCTGATCCGTACCCGATCAGGACATGGTACCTGGGAAATGAAATGGACGGCCACTGGCAAATCGGTTCATGGGAGAAGGATCCCGTCGGCTTTGGCATCAGGACGCATGAGATATCCAAGGTAGTCAAGTGGATAGATAATACTGCTGAAACTGTTTTTGCCGGAACTTCGGACCACCACAAGCATTTTCCTGAGTGGGAAATGGCGGCGCTGGAGCAGTGCTATGAATCAGTTGATTACGTCTCGCTGCATCACTACCATACGGCGCCTGAAGGCGATATCGCGAATCTGCTCAATGTTTCGTCGGTATTTGAGGACTATATCAGGACTACCATCGCGACCTGCGACTATATCCAGTCAAAGATCCGCACGCCAAAGAAAATGTACATATCCTTCGACGAGTACGGCGTCCACTTCGGGAGGCAAGGAGAAGTGCTGTTTGGCAGGAGGGGCTGGCAGGATGTGACGAAGGATTACCACCAGTTTATGCCGCGTGAAAATAAGTTTGCCGTGATAGATCCGGAAAACCCGGTGGAAAGGAAATGGAAGTTCAAATCGTATCAGATGCTTGAGGCGCTGGGACTGGCCTCGATACTTATGACGTTCATACGCCACGCGGACCGTATCAAGATCGCCTGCATGACCGGCGGCCTGCGTTTTGCCATTGCCTTCGACGGCAAGCACGTCTGGAAGAACGCGGCGTATTACCCGTACTACCAGATGAACAGGCTGGCACGTGAAGGCATGTCGCTGCTGCCTGCTGTTGACGGCCCGACCTTCGACACGGAGCAGTTTGCCCTCAACGGGTCCTGCCAGTGTCACGCCTACGAAAATGTGCAGGCTATCGAATGTGCTGCCGTTCATCATGAAGACCGGGACGAGGTGGACATATTCATCATCAACCGTTCCGCGGAAGACGACATAGAAATCGACCTGGATGCCAGGGGATTTGAGGGGTACAAGCTGGCGGAGCATATCGAGATGTACACGGACGACCTGGAGAAGGCCAACAGCTATGGAAATCCGGACGCAATCAGGCCCGTGGCGAATACCGAAACGAAGATGGAGAATGGCAGGGTGTACTGCGTCACCAAAAAGCTTTCATGGAATGTGATCCGCCTTACGAAGTAAACAAGAGCATATTAAGGGAGGTAAGAGTATGGCCAAATTCGATGACCTTTCAAGGCTGCTGGAACAGTTCGTGAAGAACGGGCCGCCCGGCTGCGGCTGTGCTGTCGCCAAAGACGGCAAGATTCTGTATGAAGGATATTTCGGGTACTCCGACATCGAGGAGAAGAGACCGGTGACCGAAGACACGGTTTACCGGCTGTTTTCAATGACTAAGGTGATTATCTGCACAGCAGGCATGATGCTTTTTGAAAGAGGCAAATTCCTGCTGAACGAGCCTTTGTACGAGTACTTCCCGGAATACCGCGATACCCATATTTTTGTCAACCATCCCAACGGGAACGTCGAAATACGGAAAGCCAAAAATCCCATACTGGTCAAGCACGCATTCACAATGGCGTGCGGCATGCCGTATAATTTCGGCAACTTCCCGACGGCGAAAGAGATGGAGAAGGTCAAGGCCGAACTGGTGAAGAAGCACGGGAAATACGACATCGTGACCGAAGTGCGCGCGATGGGCAGCGTACCGATCGCATTCGAACCCGGGACCCGTTGGCTGTACGGGTACGGGCATGACATCGTCGCCGCTCTCATCCAGGTGGTTTCCGGAAAGACAGTGGGTCAGTTCCTGCAGGATGAAATATTCGATCCGCTCGGCATGAAGGACACCGGTTACCGGTACAAGGGCGATATCGAACAGCGCATGATATCTCATTATAACAGAGACGAAGACGGCAATTATAAGAAGATGCCCGGATTCCTGGACGAGTTCCACCAGCCTGACGCTATCTACGAGATGGGTGGGGCAGGACTTTACTCCACTGTAAGGGATTATCTGAAATTCTCGCAGATGCTTGCCAACGGTGGAGTGTACAACGGTCAGAGGATCATCGGGAGAAAGACCATAGACCTGATGCGGTCCAACCATTTAAATGAAGAGCAGCTCAAGGACTTCAGGAATTCGTACCTGGCAGGGTATGGCTATGGCCTTGGAGTCAGGACGATGATGGATATCGCTGAAGGCCACTCCAACGGATCGCCGGGAGAATTTGGCTGGACGGGAGCTTTGGGTACATACGTGTCCATCGATCCTTCGGAGAAATCCTCAATCGTGTACATGCACCAGATGCTTCCCAACATGGAAGAGTATCACCATCTCCGGGTAAGGGCAGTTGCCAACGGCTGCCTCGAGTAAATTGCCGGTGTGTTTCAGGTAAGCTGATCGATACATCTCCGGACAGATTTTGGTGTGTTCTTAAGAAAGTCGGTAGAAGCATCCAGGGTGAATTGCCGATGCGTTCTCGTGAAAGTCGCTGAAAGTATCCCGGGCGAGTTGCCGATACGTTTTTGCCTAAGTTGTTAGTGCATACCCGGGTCAACTGCCGATGTCTTCTTAAGTAAATCTCTGAAACTCAAATATATGGCCGTGCCTGCTTAGGGCACGGCTGTATTGGTGTATACGCATCGCGTCGGCAGTGATGCTTCATTATTATTATTATATATAAGTCAGGTTGACAAAGGACTTGAGTTCGAATTTTATCAGCCCTGGTGTACAGTTTTTCAATTATTGTCCGCATTTCCCAAGATTTTTATTGAATTATTTCAATATTCGTCAACATAATATCCCCAATACTGCATTATGGTTAATGAAAAATTTCAAAGCCAAGGACATTAGTTGAAATTTTGAACAGACAGTGGGCAAATTTGAATAGACAGTGATTATTTCCCGGCAGGTGTCACATATTTACATGTCGCTGGTACTATGTTACAATATGCTCAACCGATTGAGCAAAGAGGAAGCATGCGGAAACATGGCTTATAGCTTCAAAAGGAGCACAGGCGGGGTGTTCTGGCAGAGGTGCGGCCCAATGTGCCGGTCGGGAAAGCCAAGTCGGTGTTCTGGCAGGGTACGGCCCAATGCGCCGGTCGGGAAAGCCAAGCCGGTGTTCCGGCGGGGTGCGGCCCAATGTGCCGGTCGGGAAAGCCAAGTCGGTGTTCCAGAGGGGTGCGGCTCAATGCGCCAACCTGGCATAGCCGGGTGTGCAAACGGGGGCACAGGTGAACAAAAGGCAGGAGTGTGATCAAATGTACCAGGAAGTCAACGGCGTAAGACTGTATTACAGGGAATATGGTTCGGGAGAAAAGTATATCCTGTCGGCTCAGATGGGTTTTGATCCGGATGAAAAAGGATGGCCCATGGACCTGGCTGATGAGGGCTTCCATGTTTTCACTATACAAATAAGGGGATACGGAAAATCCTCTCATGTTTCCGAGGACCTGGGCGGTGAGTGGTATAACATCTGGGCTGATGACGTATATGCCTTTGCGCGAAGTAAGGGAATAAAGAAATTCTTCTATACCGGACAGTCCCATGGAGCAGGCATAGGATGGCATCTGGCCCTGCGCCATCCGGAAGCTCTTGTTGGTTTCGCTGCTTTGGTGGGCGGGCCTCACTCCAGAAAAGGAGGGGAGACGTCAGCGGGAAGGCTGAAGACGATTATGTCGGCGGATGACCCGGAAGCCAGGAGAAAGATGGCGGAAGGTGTCAGAGACTACTATCTCTCATTCGCAGAGAAGTTTGCCGATGATCCTGAATTGAAAGCGGAGTTTGAAGGCAAGGCGCAGAAGGTGTATGAAGGGCAGCTCAGGATGGCGCCCGAGGAACTGAGGATCAATCCAAGGAAACCGCTTTCGCACCTGAAGACGGACGAAGAAGTCTACCGGGAACTTTCCAGGATAAACATCCCGGTGCTGATGATCAACGCATACCAGGACAAGGTCGTACCTGTTACGGATATCCTGTGGCCGGTCACAGTGATCAGGAACTCGAAATGCGTGATTTACAACAACGCCGGCCATGATGTCCATTATGACTGCAGGGATGACGTAAGGCGGGAAATAGCGATGTTTGCTTCCGCCCTGTTCTGAATGGCGGGATGCGGTGAGTCAGGGGTGAAGATGAATCACTGCAGGTAATGGACCGCAGGAGTTAAATTTGCCGAAGGTGATATTTTGGTAAGTATCTATGATATCGCGAAAGCCGTCGGCGTTTCAGCCAGCGCCGTTTCATACGTGCTGAGCGGCAGGGCCGGCAAGGCGCGCATTTCAAAAGAGAAGCAAAAACTCATACTGGATGCAGCCAAAAAAATGGGATACATCCCGAACATGGCTGCGCGCAAGCTGAGCCGGCGGGATTCTCCGCATCTGCCGGAAATAGCACTGTGCTGGTCGCCGGAACAGCATCCCAGTTTCCTGAACACATTCATAGGCATACTCCAGGATATGACGGCCGGCGGACAGGTCAGGGAGATGCGGTTTACGATACTGCCGTACAGGAACGGCAAGCTGGAAGAACTCGCGCCCGTCCTGACGGCTAATTATTACAACGGCATAATCGTACCAGCTGTATCGGAAAATGATGTAGAATTTTTGAAAAATGCGGATATACAGGTCCCGACGATTTTGCTGTTCGGAGATATCCCGGGGTATCACCTGGTGACGGTCGACAACTACAGGACAGGGGCAGAGGTCGCGGAAATCTTTCACAGGCACGGGCACAGGTCCGTGGCAGTAATACAGCCCGTGTACAGGCAAATAAGCATGACGATAGCGCAAAGGAACTCGGGATTCCTTGAGAACTGCAGGAAACTGGGAATGGACGCGGCAGTGGTCACGGGAAGACCAGGTGAACTGTATTCCAACAAGATCGGGGAAGGCAGGGCCCTGGCAGTCGAAATGCTGGAGAAGGGCACCCTTCCCACATCTGTATTCATACAGCATGACCTGATGGCGCTGGGCATCCTCGACGTTTTTGGCAGACATGGGATCCGCATACCCGAGGATATGGAAGTTATCGTATACGGCAACAACGAATCACTGGAGATCCACAGCCCGTCGGTCACTACCGTGCAATATCCGACGCATGAAATATCCAGGGAATGCATTGCCGTGATGGCCGAATTGCTGGATAAACCCGGAGCCGAACCGGTGCGCAGGATACTGGAGACTCCGTTCGTTTTCCGGGAAAGCTGCCCGCCGTGAAGCCTGCATTCACCGGAAAGGCACATGACTGAGGCTTGCGGTACGGCTGGAAAATAAACAGCAGACGGGATCAGATACGGCAGGACATCGGGCGCAAATGCAGCAGACGTGATAATACAGGAAAGTATATCGGGCGCATATCGGAAGGATATGAGGCTACATGCAGCAGGACGCCGGGTTCATGTGAGACATGGCACCCGGTGCATATATGGCAGGTCAGACTGCTGAAAGATGGACAACCGGAGGTAAAGGGGTCAACATGAAGAACGGCTTTGCTTTGCAAAAGGATGAAAGTGCATTTGGCGAAAATGATGGAGGCGTATACACCGCAGAAGCGTGCCTTGCAGGGACAGGAGCAGGAACAGCGGCAGAAACGGGGGCATGCAGTGCGCAGGATGAAGGAGCATGTGCCGCAGAAGGAAATAACTCAGAAGCATGTGCAGAAGAAAGTATCGCCTATAATGAGAGGCTATGGACTGCGCCGTATATTACATTGATTTTGCTTGGCATATTCATATCCGTTAGCTTTTACATGGTCATGCCTTTGCTTTCGAAATATGCATTGCAGCGGGGAGCATCAGTCCCCGCGGCAGGCGTCATAGTGGGCATGTTTTCAATAACTGCCCTGTTTGCAAGGCCCGTTTCAGGGATCATCTCTGACAGGCTGAACAAGAAATACGTTTTTATCGCGGCAACGGCGCTTATCGGGTTTTCACTGATAGGCTACGGTCTGTCAACGGGTATTGCCTCCCTGGTTGTTTTCCGCATATTCCATGCAGCGGCATTTTCCGTCAACGGTACGGTCAACCTTGCGCTGGTGGCACAGATCATCCCGAGAAAAAGGATGGGCGAAGGCATAGGATACTTCGGGCTTGGGCACATCATTGCCACTGCGTCAGGACCGGCACTTGGGCTGTACATAGGGGAAAGATACGGCTTGTCAGCTGTATTTCTCATTGCCGGTACGATAATGCTTTCTGTGTCTCTCATGATGTTCATGCTCCCATATACAGAACAAAAAAGGAAAAGAGCAGAAACCAGTAAAGGAGAAACGACCGGAAAAGACAGGACAGACACCCGCGTTACGGACAGGACCGGACTCCGAATTACCGGCAGGACGGGGTTGCGCATCTCCGATATCATAGCTGCACAGGTGCTGCCCCTGGCTTTTTTCGGCAGCGTATTTTCTATGTTCAACGGCGTGATAGGATCATACCTGGTTCTCCTGGGTGAAGAAAGAGGTATAGCGAACATCAGCCTCTACTTCACAGTCAATGCAGTTGCGCTGATCCTCGTGAGAGTTACTGCCGGCAGAGTTTATGACAGGTACGGAATGTCTGCAGTGCTGATACCGGCATTCATGCTGGCTGCTGTTGCTGCCTTTTTCATCGGATTTGCAAAGGCACTGCCCATAATCCTGGTTGCGTCAGTAATCAAAGCCTTTGCCCAGGGATCGGCACAGCCGACGATCCAGGCTGAATGTATCAGAATGCTTCCTGAAAAAAAGAGCGGAGTGGCCACGAGCACATATTATCTGGGAGCAGACATCGGGCAGGGCATAGGTCCGATGCTTGCGGGCGTGATTGCTTCGGCATGGGGTTACGAAGTCATGTTTTCCACATGTGCCGGGATTTTTCTTGTAACACTTCTGCTCTATTGTGGCAGACTCTATATGCGAAGCCGGGTCAGCCGGGGATAGTTTACCGATCTGCTGAGGATGACCGGGATCAGCTGGCAGGCCGTTTTTGAAAGAGCGGCTAAAGGCAAAAAGCCGAGCTTATTTTGGAAAATGTGATATAATAAATCTGTGAAACGTATGCAAATTTTTCAGGAATGAGAATGATCCAAAACTTGCCGGCTCTGTTAGCTTAATATAAAAGAAATGAGACCTGTGAGGAGGATACTATGAATTACCATGTCAGCAAGACCGGGAGCGATTTGAACCCCGGAACCGAATCTCAGCCTTTCTTAACCATCAGCAAAGCTGCATATGTCGCAAAACCAGGAGATGTCATCACAGTTCATGAAGGAGTCTACCGCGAATGGGTCAGCCCGAAACGCGGTGGCACCAAGGCACAGCCGATAGTTTACCAGGCGGCCCCGGGCGAAAAAGTAGTCATAAAGGGCTCCGAGGTCATCACGGACTGGGAAAGGGACGGAGACATCTGGAAAACGGTCATCGACAACAAATTTTTTGGTGATTTCAACCCTTACAGCGAAGTCCTGTTCGGCGACTGGCTTTTTACGAGAGACAGGGTATTTCATCTGGGTGAAGTCTATCTGAACGGGCGCGCGATGTATGAAGCGGTCTCCGTCGATGAGGTGCGTGATCCGCAGAAATCGAAGACTTCACTGGAGCCGGAGTTCTCCGTATACAAATGGTATGTTGAAGTTGACGACCGCTATACCACCATTTATGCCAACTTCCACGGGGAAGACCCCAGGAACGGGAATGTCGAGATAAATGTGCGCCGTTTCTGCTTCTGGCCTGAGAATCCCGGCCGCAACTACATCACGGTCCGCGGATTCATCATGCAGCATGCCGCCACCCAGTGGGCACCGCCGACCGCTTTGCAGGAAGGTCTGATAGGTCCCCACTGGAGCAAGGGATGGGTGATCGAGAACAACATCATCAGCGATTCCCGCTGCACCGGCATCAGCCTTGGGAAAGAAGAGAGCACAGGCCAGAACGAGTGGACGACCATATTCACCAAGGTTGGCCACCAGCGCGAGCAGGAAGTGATCTTCAGGGCATTGAACAACGGCTGGAACAAGGACAACATAGGAAGCCACATCGTCCGAAACAACATCATATACAACTGCGGGCAGGCCGGCATCGTCGGGCACCTGGGGGCTGTTTTCAGCATCATCGAAAACAACCATATCTACAACATTAGGTACAAGAGGGAATTCGAAGGTGCCGAAGTCGGAGGGATCAAGCTGCATGCCGCCATCGACACCATCATCAGGAACAACATCATCCATGACTCATTCAGGGGCGTCTGGCTGGACTGGCAGGCACAGGGGACACGTGTCTGCAACAACATCATGTTCGGCAACGACAGCGAGGACATGCTGGTCGAAGTCAGCCACGGACCGACGATGATCGACCACAATATCATGCTTTCCGGCCATTCGTTCAAAACGCTCAGCTACAGCTGCGCTCTCGTGCACAACCTGATGGCAGGGACGATATCGGCTGCCCAGGACATAAACAGGCATACGCCCTACCATGTCCCGCACAGTACTTCAGTTGCCGGAATGAACAGGTTTACCGGCGGTGACGACCGGTACTTCAACAATATCTTCCTAAGGGAAAAGGACGATCCCCGTTCTGACGAACCATACCTGGAAGGCTTTTTCGGCAACGATAAACTTAATCCGGAAGACGTAAAGCCGAACACATGCGCGTTCATGTCATACCCTGTCGGAACGGCGGTCTACAATGATTACCCCGGCCCGGATGACGAGCCCGCGTGGATGATATTCAAAAGGCTCTTTACCGGGCAGCTCAAGGAAGGCGAAGAGGTTGGCCAGCTTTTTGCGATCCTTGGAAGGCCCAATCCGCACCCTGTCTTTATAGAAAACAACGTTTACTTCAACAGGGCACTGCCTTACAAGAAAGAAAAGGGGGCAAAGGTATACGAAGATTCAGGGATCGAGTATGAAATCGACAGGGATAACAAAAAGGTCATCATCGAAATAACTAAGCCTGAAATGCTTGCTGAAAATGCCGGCGAAATAATCACCACAGAAAAGCTTGGATACGGATTCCATACCGAGCAGCTTTTCGAAAAGCCTGACGGTTCGCCGTACTGCCTTGATACGGACTTTTTCGGTGAACCCCGCGGCGCGAAGGCCGTACCCGGTCCGTTCCACGTGACCGGCACGAAGAGGTACGAGTTCTCATTCGCGGAAAATGATCTCCCCGACTGGAGCCGGGCATGAACAGAGACGCTGCTCACATGATACCGGCATGATACTTGTACGATACAGGCATTATCCTGATTTGGAAAAGGCTGCGGAAATTGTGCCCGCAGCCTTTTTCATGAAGCCCGGATCCGTGCCCGCCGGTTCCCGGAAAGATTTCCCCAAAGCGTCCGGCGGATCCGGACCCCGCAGGGCAGCCCGGCACTGCATCAGCACCGTTGACCTGCTCTGCCGCATACCAGGAAAAACTTCTGTAAGACAAACTGGAAAATCCGACCGTATAGTGTTATGATTATTCTGCCACATAATAAATGGAAGAGGAGAGTTGGAAACATGAGAAAAGTAGTATCTTTAGCATTGAGCGCTGTTCTGCTTTTGGGCGTGCTCCTGTCTCCGGCGGCGGTTTTTGCCGCTGATGACGGACTTGTGCCGCTCCCGGAAGCGGGCGACATCATCTCGGGTTTCAAAGTGACGGAAACAGGGGAAATTGGCCTGGTGAATGCCAGGACGGTGCTGTTTGAGCATATAAAAACGGGTGCTAAGCTCTATTACATACAAAACAGGGACATCGAAAAGTCATTCACCATTGCATTCAGGACTCCTGCCGTTGACGACACGGGCGTCAACCATATCCTTGAGCATGTGGTACTGCACGGTTCGGAAAAGTATCCGCTGGATGACGTTGCTTTCGTACTGATGAACCAGACATACAGTTCGTACGTTAATGCCTTCACGGCACCCACATTTACGGCGTATCCGGTAGCGTCCATGAGCGAGGACCAGCTTCTGAGGCTGGCTGACGTTTACCTGGACTGCGTTTACAATCCCATGGTGTATAAGGAAAAGAATATCTTCCGGAGAGAGGCCTGGAGGTATGAAATCCAGGACGCCGATGGTCCCCTCACTATCAACGGGACGGTATATAACGAGATGAAGGGCAATCTCAGCAACATAACCCAGGCAGCATACAACAACACTTTGAAAACGCTGTTCCCCGGCAGCCCGCAATCCAATATATCCGGGGGTGATCCCGAAAATATCAGGAACCTGACATACGATCAGCTCATCGAAACACACAGGGCATACTACCATCCATCGAACTCGCTGATGATTCTTTACGGAGACCTTGACTATACGCGTTTCCTCAGGCTGATAAACGACGGATACCTCAGCAGGTACGAAAGGATGGACATTGATATCGATTACGGGAAGGTCGGGCCGTTTGAGAAAAAGGCCGAGGCAAGGTTCCCGTTCCCTGCAGCGGCGGCCTCGAACACAAAAAATGCGGCCCAGATCGATTATGCATTTGTGCTGAACGATATCACGATGGATGATCTCTACGGCATTTCAGCCATCGCGGCATTGCTGAACGACGATTCATTTCCGCTGAAAAAGGCATTCAGCGAAAATCAGATCGGCGGCAGCATTTATGTCGGACTAAACACGTCCACGATACAGCCGGCGCTGATCTTTACTGCCGCCAGCGCTGATGAAAGCAAGGCTGAGGAATTCAGGGCACTTGTGGATGGATGCCTCAGCGATATAGTTAAGAAAGGGTTCGACGAAGAATTGCTGGATGCGATGCTTTCCAGGCAACTGCTCAATTACTCGGTCATCACGGAGCAGCAGCACCTGGGCGTCAACCTGTCGGTATCACTCAGCCTTATGTGGGCAAACCATGATGACCTGGACTACTACAGCGACATGGTTGGATACATCAGGAACCTTGCGGACAAACTGGGCACCGGCTACTACGAAGGCCTGGCAGAGAAATACATACTGAATAATAACCATGCGGCGCTGGTGACGACGTATCCGGAAGCAGGGCTGGCTGAAAAGCAGGAAGCTGAGCTCAGGCAGTACCTGGACGGACTGAAAGCTTCGATGAGCGCTTATGAGATCGAAAAACTGGTAAACGATACGAAGGCCTTCAATGAGTGGAACAGCCGTGACGCAGGAACGGAGATGCAGGAGTTAATAGAAGTTCTCCAGGCTGTAAAGGCTGCGGACCTGCCTGTCGAGGTCAGGGAACGCGAAATAAAGGAAGCAAAGGGGCCTGACGGCGAGAGGTTCGTCACAGCAACTGCCGATGTCGGCGAAACGGGCCTGACCGGCATCATGTTCGATACATCGGCCGTACCCGCTGAAAAACTGCATTTCCTGAGATTGATCTCAGACCTGCTTGGAAGGCTCGGAACCGAGAAGTATACGAGGGAACAACTGAGTACATTGGTCATGAGACATTTCGCAGGAGCAAGCTTTACCCTGGACACGATAACTTACAAGGGATCCGGGAAATTCACCCCGGTCCTGGCTACCAGCTGGCTGGGCCTGATGGGAGAATACGGCGACCAGGTAGAGCTCCTGAAAGAGATATTGCTCAACACTGATTTTTCGGACAGCAGCACCGTGCTTGCTATAATAAGGGAAAGCATCGCGAACATGAAACAGTCGATAACCTTTGAACCCCTTAACATATTGATGATGCGCAATATGGCTGTTGCAGACGACAGCAGCAATTACAGGAACTACGTACACGGACTCGACTATTACAACTTCCTTGTGCAGCTGGAGCAGGTGATGCAGACTCAGCCCGAGGCAGTGATCGCGGAGCTTGAATCTGTGCACAGGCTGGCCGTGAACAGGACGAACATGATCGTGGCCTTCGCCGGAAATGAAAACGGTATCAGCGTGTTTAAAGACAAGATCGGTGACCTGGTCGACGCTCTGCCGGCGGAAGAGATAGTTCCGCAGGACTACTCAGCACTGCCGAAGCCTGCCCGGAGAGAGGCCATAACGCTCGATACCACCGTGCAGTACAACATGCTTTCCGCAGGCAACGATGAAATGGGTATCGAATACAACGGCAAATTCATACCTATACTGCAGATGGTGAATGATACTTACCTGCTGCCTGCACTCAGGTACCAGAACGGCGCATATTCAGTCATAGCAAGCTATGACGGCCATTCGCTGAGGCTTGCCTCCTACAGGGACCCGAACATTACCAGGACATATGAAATTTTTGCGGCGATCCCTGAATTCCTGAGGAATGCCGCCATTACCCAGGAGGACCTGGAAAGGTACATCCTGAACACGTTCGGCGCAAGGACTCTTCCGACAGGAGAACTGAGCAGCGCTTACGGAAGTATCGTTGATTACCTGACGGGATGGTCCGCTGAGGACAGCATGAAGCTGCTGAATGAGATCAAATCGGCGACAGTGGAGGACCTCGAAGAAGCTGCGGTCTTGTTCGAAAAACTTTTGGAAAACGGGACATACACGACAGTCGGCAGCGCATCAAGGGTGAGTGAGGAAATTGCCCTGTTCGAATCGGTAATAGCTTTCGAACAGCAGACCGATACGGACGAAGCCCTGACGACGGCACAGTTCATCGAGTTTGTGCTGCAGGGTATCCCTAATCCCCTGGATGTTGCAAAGCAGGCAGGGCTGCTCCGCGGTGACGGAAAGGGGAATTACATGGAGGGTGAGCCGCTGACGAGAGAAAGGCTTGCCGTGTTCCTGGTCAGGATAGCTGCCATGAATGGTATCCAGCTTGACGGTATCGATGCTGATATAGCCGACTGCGATGACATCAGCCAGTGGGCAAGGGACAGCGTTGAGGCGCTTGTCGGCCTGGGCATCATGGGACTGGACGAAAACGGCTGCTTCAATCCCGGAGACGCCGTGACATTATCAGATGTGAACAATGCCATTTATGCCCTGACCGCGCTGCTCATGGCGCAGGCGTCGTAACATGAGGCTAAAGCTGCTGGGATGACGGATGCGGAAACTGACATGTGTTGAAGGCTATTGACGCATTGACGAACCCGGAGAGTTACTGACACGTAAGGCAGCGGACGACATCAGGGGAAAACGGGTTATGGCCCGTTTTCCCTGTCCGCCGCTTTCATGGATATAGAAGCAGTACACCGGGCCGGCATATGTGCCCCGACCGGAGACAGGGCTTCGGTATGGTACGGAAAGACGCACTGCCCGGAAAACCATGATAAGGAGGAAAAAGCTGAATGAAAAGATTGATAAAATGTCTTCTGGTTTCAGTGATATTAGTCTCCATCTTCATCGTGGCGAATTACTTCGTGTATAAGAGTACAGGCCGCCCGTTAACTGCTATTAGATTTGACGGAGGCGAGAGTGCATATTATATAGGGATCGGATTTACCGTCAGCATGTACTACCATTTGGCGATGGGGGATGATGCTGCGTTGGGAGTGAACAGTCATTTTTCAGTCAGTGTTATATCAGTTGTGCTGTTTACAGCTATATTCACAGGCATACTGTGGCTGGCCGTGGCTTTGGCAAACAAATGCAGGAAAGAGGGTAGAAACGATACTGCCGCATGAATTCCGGCGGCTTCCACGCGGTGACGTCAGAACAGGTTTCTGTCAAGAAAACTGACCAGTATTTGCTTTGCCTCTACCTGTATGTCGGAATAGTTCCATATCCCGGCGTAGGCCAAGGAATAGCAGATATCGCCCGGTCCTGAGACAATCATCAGATGTCCGATCATAATCCTGCCAGATGGCGTTTCCGTTAGGCCGGCGAATTTTTTATACCGACGCATTCCAGGAAACGTATCTCTTTAAATTCCCCGATAATATCAATCAAAGCTGTGCTCAGAGATCTTAAATTATTTGGTATCGCCAGTATCTCATTTTCAAGCTTGTTCAAACCGGTGCGTGCAAGTTCAAATGAACTGAACGAACTGAGATTGCCAGCGACCCAATAAAACCCCTCAAACTGGTGAATGTAAAGTACTCTTTGTACTTTTACCGGCAAGCTGACGTTTATATTTGCTTATTTTGCAAAAATGATATATAAGTATAATTATAAATGTAATTATTTGTATTATATACTGCATGTTGACAGAGTTCAACAATAAATAATGCAAAAACAAAACCCATAGTCATATCCGGGAGGGATCCAGTTGAAAAAGGTCGTGAATTTTCTTGTAATCATTGCTGTTATGTTATCCATGGCCGTGCCCGCATACGGGCAGGAAACGGTCACATCGTTCAGCGATGTGAAGCCGGGACAGTGGTTCTATGAATACGTGATGACACTGACGGGCAAGGGCGTGATAACGGGAGTCACGAAGCCGGTGAACGGTGTAGGAAAGTATGACCCGCAGGGAACGGTGACACTGGGACAGTTCCTTGCCATAGCCACAAGGCTCGTGGCGTCGGAGTACATAAAGGAAGTGCCGAACCCGAGGCACTGGGCGGAGCCGAACTATAACGCGGCAGTTGAGAGCGGGCTTATAGGGAAAGGTGATTTCGGTAATTCTCCCGCGTATCTCAACACACCCATAAGCAGGGAGGACATGGCATACATACTTGTGAACATGGCGAAGCTGAAC
>Ga0116180_1001446_pt1 | contig 20043 bp, 23 predicted proteins | sample AD_UKC073_MetaG_FD_89804 | JGI IMG/M metagenome (GOLD analysis project Ga0116180, IMG submission 89804) | Active sludge microbial communities of municipal wastewater-treating anaerobic digesters from USA - AD_UKC073_MetaG | ecosystem: Engineered > Bioreactor > Anaerobic > Digestate | place: USA...
AAGAATTTTTCGCGCATCACACAAGTAATTTTACGCAACAACCGCGCACAATCACCTACAGAAAAAAAGATAATTTTTGGGAAGTTAATAATTTTAATGCACAAACCGACGAGGAAAAATTGCAATGCAAACTGAACATGCCGAACAAGTCGAGCTTATCCAGTGGTATCGCCGCACCTACGGCAACAGCCTGCTAGTGGCCATCCCGAATGGCGGCGTGCGTCACGCAGCAGTCGGGGCGCGACTGAAGCTGGAGGGCGTATCTAAGGGCTTTCCAGACCTATTTTTGCCGATCCCTACGCCCACGCATCACGGCCTCTTCATCGAGCTGAAGCGCCGCGAAGGCGGGCGGCTATCAAAAGAGCAGAAGGAGTGGCTGGACTATCTGACTGGCGCGGGCTACGAGGCGAGAGTCTGCGCAGGGGCAGGGGAGGCAATTATAGTGATAACAAATTATTTACAATCTATTACAAATAGGTAGTTTACAGCTAGGGCATGATGCCCTATAGTTCACTCATCGCAAGGGCATCACGCCCAAGCCCAGGAGAAAGACCATGAGCACAATTTACCTGATGAACCCACACACTGGCACCGTACAGACTGAAGCAGAATTGGCTGAGGAAGGCTTCAACCATGACAATGCGGAGCTGGTCGAAGTGGTGAAGGTAGCCGTCAAAACAGTCAACGACAACGGCCTTGAGCAAATCGCCAATCTTCTCGGTGAGAAGCACAAACTTGGAAAAGACCACTTCACCGACTCAATGCTTTTGGCATGGGCTGAAGAGGTAGATGATAGCCTAGCCGATGGAAACGGCGCGTGTTTTGAGATTCGCGCATTGGATTCAGTGAGCGGCCATACAGAGCGCTGCTGCATAACGGATAAAGGGCTGGACACCAACGAAGCATGGGTGGAGGTTTAAAAATGATTGGCTACGAAAACAACACATCACACCACGCCTACAAGCGGGAAATGGACGACCTCGACCGCGAAAATGCCATCGCACTTCGCGCCGAGGAAATCGCCAAAGATATTGAGGCGTTGCCCTACGAGGCTGACGACCTCTACTGCGGCGTTGAGAGGGCTGAAGAAAAAGCCCGCGTAGAAATCGCGGTGCTCATCAACAACGGCGCGTATTTAAAAGCTGCCGAAAAGCTAGAAATCCTGATGGATGCTGCTCGTTCAAGACGGGCTGAATGGCAGGCCGAAGAACGGGCTTATAAGGAGTTCGAGTGATGGACGAGAAGATTTTAATGGGGATGGCTTGCGCCATTTTATGGGGGCTGGCCTTTGTCATCTTGGCCACTACCCCGATAGTAGTACAAGACCACGATGGCAATTGCATCAAGGTGGTGCCCTCGTCGGCAGGTAGCTGCGAAGCACTGCCAACACGCTACGAGATTAGCAGAAGCTCAGAATGAATACTGTTGAACAACCGAACAAAATAACGGAGAACTTAAAATGAACGTACCTGAAAAACACAGAGCAATAGCCCATGCTTGGGTAGATGGAGCAAAAGTAGAAGTACGATACCTTAAAGGTACCTCGCCTACACCCGAAGAGTGGGCGATTTGCTGGAAGCCCTCATGGCATGAGGACGACTGGGAATACCGGATAGCTCTAACAAAACCATCCATAAACTGGGAGCATGTAGCACCCGAATATGTGGCGTTAGCCATGGATGAAAACGGGAGGTGCGCACTATATAAAAGCATGCCAACTGTACGAGAAGGTGATAGCGTGTGGCAGGCTGCAGATATGCTTCATCGATATGCCGATACTTTTGCGTCCCTAGAAAAAGGAACCTGCGACTGGAAAGACAGCTTAGTTCTCCGCCCATCGGCGGATTCGGAGAAAGATGCCGCACCTTCACCAACTACCGCACACACCCACACCCCCAAATTGGAATGGAGCAAAACGCTGGCGAGTGGCAAGCGCGTGACTTTTGCCGAGGCCGAAAAAGCCGTTGCCGAACTTGGCGAAGGCTGGCGATTACCAACACGGCAAGAATTGGAGTCCATTCTAGACCTGTCGCGCCACACCCCGTGTATTGATACGGAAGAATTCCCCGACACCCAATGTGAGCTGCACTGGTCATCCTCGCCCTGCGCTTGGAACACGTCTGCCCATTGGGTGGTCGGTTTAAGCCTCGGCACTGTCTTAGACTTCGGTGTCTCCGACAACGCTTGTGTTCGTGCCGTCAGAGAAGGAGTCACGCCATGAATGATTACATCGGATTCAGCTTTAAGGCAGAGCCTATAACCAGTTCGCACTTCCTGATATTCGCTATTGGGTTCCTTTGGGCGAGCAACACAGGCGGCAACACTGTATATCACCTGAATTAAGCCGCGAAGCGGCGGAGGCAGTATTTTTGCCGGTAGCGTACTGGTGGCCGCATGAGTGAAGGAGCGTAGCGTATGAACGTGTTGAACAAGTTGCTATGCGTCAACAAGCAAAAAGAAAATCAAACAGTTGTCCGTGTAGAAACGACATACTGGCATGATGCTAGTGGCGCATACAGCAAGAAAAGTTTGAAGGTATTAAAGCGAAAGAGTTTCGGATATAACTACTTACTTGAAGAATGTAGCGTATCAGGTACTTATGATTGCTTTATTAAGATAACAAACTTAGATACTGTGCCAGACGGAATCTATGAGGTTGTGATTTGTGACAAGCACAGAGATTGGGAAACGGGGTATGTAGATGATTGGAATTTGAAGCTAGTGCCGTTTGACACATAACACCGAGTTAAGCCGCACCGCAGCGGCTTACACACACATACCAAGCCACTATAATGTTTATTTAGTTGGAGAAAAGAAATGAAAGTGTACTTCACTAAAGACACGCCGGACACATTCGTGACGTACGGCGTTGACTCACTGACTGTATGGTTTACGAAACCCACCTTCGTAGAACCGTACTATTATCAGGTAGAGCTTGGAGACAGGGATGTAGATAAATACTCCACTGGGTATTGGACTTCTGTTGGTAACGCGTCTAAAAATGCCAAATATTTTTTAGACGCGTTAGATGCAGCTGAGTCCTTTATACAAACGCGAATGTTTGACCTGGCAAAACACACGTATGCCATCGATGCCCCACCAGATACTTTCTACGACACGCTGTCTAAAACATATCAAGATGCCATGTATGAATTTTATCATGCGCATAAAGCAGATATGTATCGTGCGGCATTGGAACGCGACTACCTCGCGCAAAAACATGCAGCTGAAGTAACTGAACGCGAAGGCATGCGCTTCTATGAGTGGATTGGTGAACTGGACTTATCAGTGTCACTCAGTCCCCCCATCTCCTCACAAGCATAAACCGGAGCCTTCCAATGAGAACCAACAACCCCCCACAACAACCTCGGAGTACTACCATGACCAACCTCACCTACACCGCTGAACAGCTCGCCGTCATCGAAGCTGCACCAACCACTTCCCTCCTCGTCCGCGCCCGCGCAGGGGCCGCGAAAACGACCACCCTCATCGCGCTCGCCTCCGCCCTGCCGCAGTTCCCTCCGCTCGGCTACGAACCGCCACTATATCTCGCCTTCAACCGCGCCATTGCCGACGACATCAAAGGCCGGATGCCCGCGAAGGTAACCACATCTACCTTCCACGCCCACGGACTCTCACTCCTCAAACTCTCCACGCCGAAGATAAAAATATCTTCCCGCAAGTATAACGACATGCTCTCAGCGCGTGGAATAGTCGGCGACGAATACGATGCCTGCATGTACTGCATCGAGGCCATCCGCAACCACAACCTTGCGCTGGACACGAATGCCGTCGCACACATAATCGATGAAGCGGACGCCATCTATGACTGCCGTCCCGACGCCACCATTCTGTTCGAAGTTCTTCACGCCGGACTTGCGGACAAATCCACTATCGACTTCACGGATATGCTCTGGCAGGTCGTCCGCTCCCCGAAAACTTTCCGCCCACATTCCCACCTCCTCATCGATGAAGCGCAAGACACCAACCCGCTCCAGCTTGCCTACCTTAAGAGGGTTCGCAGCGAATCTACCTTGCTTTACTTCGTGGGCGATGACCGCCAGAGCATATACGCATTCCGTGGCGCATCACACACGGCCATGGACGATATCCTCCGGACGTTCGCACCGCTAAAAGAGCTATATCTAACTACCTCATTCCGCTGTGCTACCTCCATCATCGACCTCGCTAAGCGCATCGTCCCCGATATCCAGGCGCGGCCGAATGCACCCGTCGGCATCGTTGACACACTCCCTTATGCCACCTCCCTCTTCCGTGGGAACGCAGCGCTAGTGGTCTGCCGCAACAACGCACCGCTGGCAAAGCTCGCCTCCGACCTCATAAAAGCTGCTATCCCATTCTCCATGAAGAGTGAGTGGTTCAAGCAACAAACGCGCTTCATCACCGCTCGCGCCTCGGCTTCCTCGTCTATCCCTGCGTTCCTGAACAAGCTCACAATGTGGGAGGACGAGCAGCTCACCGCCTTCCCTTCCCGCGCCGAGAGCGTGACCGACCGCGCCGATGCCCTCCGCGCACTGGCCACATCACTCCCACCGGACGCTACCGTCTCCTCCCTCCTTCTCCTGCTAGAGAAGATAGCAAATGCAAAGGGGGCGAACGTCCTCTCCACCATCCACAAAGCGAAAGGTCTTGAGTCCGACACGGTATACTTCCTCCGGCCAGACCTACTCCCCAGCCGATATGCCACCACACCTTCCGACCTTCGCCAGGAGGACAACTTGTGGTACGTGGCGGTAACGCGTGCAAAAAACACGCTCATCTTTCTCGATAACAAGGCAGCGGCAGTTTAGGTCGAATGCTTGCGACCCTGTCCCATTATGCAATAATGAATATGTAATGGGGCAGTCGCCCTCTCTTTATAGGTACTTATCATGGCACGTATAACCCGCTCCGTCCGTATCGAGGAAGAACTCGACCATAAACTGCGCAAGCTCACCTACGATGACTTCCGCTTGTCGTCCCGCCACGGCGCATTTTCCGATATAGTTAATGCCGCCCTGCTTGCGTGGCTCGAAGCCTATGCCCGCACCGCCTCCGCTCCAAAGGAAGATTAACATGAACGAATATCCCCGCATCGACTCGCTTAACACACTCATCAATGGCCTGCGCTTAAAGGCACTTCGTGGCGAGCCAATCTCCCTCGAAGAGTATAAGAACGGCATCACGCAGATTCGCGCCGTCTACGCTGCACGCAAAACCGCAAAAGCAGCCGGAGAAAAGCCCGTCCGCGCCACAAAGACCAAGGCAAAGACAACATCGGTCTCGCTAGATGACCTTCTCTAACACAGGAGACTCTCATGCAACTTACATATCCGCACCACTTCCCCGAGCTAGTATCGTCTAGCACAATCGGGACGTATGCTGAGTGCCCGCGCAAGTTTTTTCTGTCCGTATGCAATGACTTGCGCCCTAGCTACGAAAACATCCACTTCCGTGCAGGCCGCGCCTACGCCGATAGTATGAACGTCTTTCGGCGCACTTACCATTCCCCCCTATCTCCCCATAAGGGCGACCTGGAAATGGCACTGACGTTAGCTTTCAAATCCCTCTTCGAGGCGTACGCGCCAGAGACTATCTCCGCCGACAAATGGGAAACAGTATCCAGCTCTCCGAAGTCACTTGCTAATATGGCATGTGCACTAGTGGCTACCATCGAAACATACAATCCAGCCGACCCCACCTCGCTCCTCCCCGTAGTCGATGCCAATGGTGAGGTCTGGGCAGAGCGTACATTCTCCCTTGAGACTCAAGTCCTCCACCCCGATACCGGCAACCCGATACTATATTCCGGTCGAACAGACTGCATCGTCGCCAGCTCGCAAGGGAACTACATTATGGACGAGAAATCAACGTCCTCCATGGGGGAACAGTGGCATAAGCAATGGGACTTACGCGCACAATTCATTGGCTATAAGCTCGGCTTCTGGTCTAACTTCCCCAACCTCAACGGAGTCGTAGTTCGCGGCGTTTGCCTTCTAAAAGAATCTATCCGTTTGCAGGAGTACATAGTTAATGTCCCTTCCTGGCTCGTAAAGGAATGGTGGACTGACCTGAACTATATGCTGGCCGACGCGGTGCGAGATTACAAACGTCTCCACTTCCGCGCAGCCCGTGATAAAGCATGTACGTCTTTCTCTGGCTGCGACTTCCTGAGTATATGTACAAAGGCACCAGAACACCGTGAAAGTTTTATCCGCCCAGCCTTCATCCTCATGCGTTACAACCCTCTGACCGGCGAGGCGGAAAATGTACATAACGCAGGAGAAGAATAGTGACCCAGTCGTACACAACACCAACCTTCCCTACGAGGGCAGTTGGGTATTTGTTTGCCCTGAATGTGGGGAAGAACTCTGCCGCTGGAGCACACCTGGAAAACACCGGTGGGTTGTGTGGAACATCCATCCGGCAGACCGTTTCCTCTTCGAACCGTGCGGGGGTTGGGTACTTTTCCAGAACGTACCTGCACCGCTGCGCATTACCCTTCTCAACCACTTCTTCGAAGAAGCTCTTCTAGGGGATTAACTATGTCCTTCATCTTAGGCGTGTGCGCTTTCATCTTGTGCGTGTATATTGCCACCAACATTGCGCTTATCTTTGCCAACGCCGCAAACCACGCGGATATCTCCGAAGGCGCGGAGGCACTTCGCCTAATACTAGTCGCGCATTGCAAGCGGGACATTGCCCACATCTTCCTTCGCGGCGGCAAATGGTATGCGCACCTCGCAAAGGGCGATGTACTTGTCTCCGACCTCCTCAAAAACCCACTCATCTAAAAGGTACTTGTATGAAAATCCTTGCGTTTAACCATTGCCCAGTCTGCCGCGTCCGTCACGAAATTGACACCGACTTAACCAGAGAGCAGTTCGAAGCTGCACTCGTCCGCTATAGTGAAGGTGCATTGCTGCAAGACGCGTTCCCCGACATGCCAGCGTCCTCACGCGAGATTCTCCTAACAGGTATGTGCGATACCGCATGGAATGTAATCGTAAGGGAGGACTAAGTTAGGTCGATTGCTTGCGCCTTTTTGTATAATTGCTATTATGTAAAGGTAATTTTCGACCTTTACATAATCCTTAACCTTGACCAAAAGAGACTTTAATCATGACAACATCCCCCCTTCCCTCCTGGCTTACCGACTCAGCAAAAGTCATTCCAGGTGTTAAGGCTCTCGCACTTGGTGCCAGCGGCTCCGGCAAGACCTACCTGATGACAACGCTCGCACAAGCTGGGCTGACCGTCATCCACATCGGACTTGAACCGTCCCGCCAGACCCTCGCCAAAGCCATTACATCCTCTAAGGACGTTTCCTTTGCAAACTACCATTACATTGAGGTGGAGACTGCGCCTACCTCTTTCGCGGCTCTCAAAGATACTGCCAGCAAGCTGAATGCGCTAACGTTCAAGGCAATCTGTGACCTTGAGGGGATTAACCGCGACAAGACACGCGGCTTCCTAAAGCTACTCGACTTGCTAGGTAACATCGTCATCGACGGCAAGTCTATCGGAAGCGCGGACACTCTCGACAATAAATATGCCATCGTTATCGATTCGCTCTCCGCGCTTTCCATCCTTGCGAAGCAGCTCATTGCCGGACAAAACCCCGCGCTCTCTCCGTCACAGTGGAACATGGCACAGGACACTGTCCGCACACTGCTGAATAAACTCTGCTTTGAGTGCAACTGCCACGTGTTTGTACTCGGCCACCTCGAACCAGAAAAAGACGAAGTGACTGGCAAGGTAGTCAACATGCCATCTACCCTCGGCCGGAAGCTCGCGCCGGAACTATCCCGTTACTTCGACGAAACCTTTATCGTCAAAGGGGAAAACGGCAAGCACACTATCGCTACGCTGGATAGCATGGCCGCAACCAAGGCGCGTCTATTCCCTTATAGCAAGGAGCTGCCAGCGACACTCGTCCCGCTCATCAACGAGTGGCGTTCCGTCAACAATCTAAAGTAAGGTAGTTTGACTTAAGCCATCTGCTACTTGCGGGTGGCTTTGGGCACACTACCCTTTCGTAAGGTGTCACTTTAACTTTAATCAAACCAGAGGCTTTAATCATGTCAACATTTGACTCATCATCTTTCTTAAACACGACCTACACCAGCGCAACTGCAACATCTTTTGTACCCGTACCAGAAGGCGTTTTCAACGCAGTGACCTTACAGCCCGATGTTCGCCAAGGTAACGGCAAGGATGGCAAACCCTACTACCAGCTAATCCTCCCCGTTGTCGTGGACGACGCCAGCGTGCGTGAGCTGCTTGGCCGCGATGAAGTTCGCATGACCTACCGCTGCTTCCTCGACGTTGAGAACGGTGTGCTCGCACAAGGCGAAGGCCGCAACGTCCACCTCGGTCGCCTGCGTGCTGCGCTTGGCCTCAACAACGAAGGCGAGGACTTCACGCTTTCCATGTTGTCTGGTCGCGGCTGCAAGATTGACGTGAAACAGCGCGTACGTGAAGAGAGCAACGAAATCATCTCCGATATTGCTGGCTTTGGCGAACTGTAATAGGTAGTAATGGGGCAGCCATATTCCGTGGCTGCCCTTTTTTTTTTGGAGAACAACATGCATACACTTGATATATCTTCCATCATCGTCCCCGATGGGCGGCAGCGAACCGCCTTTAACGAAAAGCAATTAGACGAGCTAAAGGCTTCCCTGTCCAAGTTCATCATCCACCCCATCACAGTCACCTCCCTCGACGAGAAAGTCCTTATCGCGGGTGAGCGTCGTCTCCGCTGCGCCAAAGCACTGGCCGACGAAGGCATCGCACTAACCTTCATGGGCGAGCAACTGCCACTTGGCCATGTTCCCGTCCTCCCCTTTAATCAGGTTGATGCCAGCCTTATCTACGAGGCCGAGCTAGTCGAAAACATTAACCGAGCCGACCTGACCTGGCAGGAGAAGGCACTCGCCGTTGCCCGCTTGCACGACTTGCAAAAAGGTGCAGCCGCTGCTACCTCCTCCCCCGCGCCTACTCTCCTCGACACCGCACGCGCCGCCCTCAAGAAGTCCGAAGTGTCGGTGGCTGAACGCAAGGAAGTGGCCGCGTTGGTTCACCTCGGCAACGCCATCGAGAACGACTATGAGCTGGCAATGGCTAAGTCCGAATCCGACGCACTAAAGATTATCAAGAATCGCGAGAAGAAAGAACAGCGTAAACGATTGTCTATCTTAGCGGACACTATGTCACTCGGGTGCGATTTGCGCAAGGGCGACTCCTTCGAGCTTGTCAAAACTATACCCGACAATAGCATCGATGTTGTCATCACCGACCCGCCATACGGAATCGAGATGGGGGAGAAAGGAACCTGGAGTGTAGATAACCACGACTACGATGACAGTGCTGCTATGATAAACCGAATCGCAAACGAACTCCCTCTGGCACTTTATCGTGTTATGAAGGACGGTTCACACGGTTATGTTTTTTGCGACTGGCGTTACTTTGATAAACTATCGGTCGCGTTTGCACTCGAAGGGTTTATCGTATGGCAACGTCCTATCATCTGGTACAAGGGGAGTATCGGCGCGTTTGTGGATGCGAAGCATGGACCTCGCTACACTTACGAAATGCTACTCTATATCCGTAAGGGCGAACGCCACATAGACCGCATCTACGACGACGTTATCTCCATCAACCAGAGTACGCATCACGCACATCCAGCCGGTAAGCCGCCAGAGCTTTTTAAGTACCTGCTCGACAGAAGCGGACTACCAGGTCAGACCTGCCTGGATATGTTCGCAGGTGGTGGGCCGCTCATCCCCGCCGCTCACGAGGCAAAGATGAAAAGCATTTGCTTCGAAATGAACGACACGTATTTTGATATGTGCCGCGAACGCATAAGTGAACTGAAGTAAAACAAGGAGAACTGTCATGTTTAGTAAACTGCAAGAAGAGCTTAGTCTGGCATGTCGGCACGAGTGCGACGACGTTACCCATCTACGCAGCCTAGCCGAACGAGCCGCCGACGCGCTATATGACATAGCACAGTATGTTACTGCTTTCGAAAAGCGCTTGTCAGCACTCGAAACTGACATAGAATCAATCTTCAACACCACGGAAGAAGCTATGGTCAATATAGAGACTATCCGCGACGACTTAGGGGACTTGCAATGAGCGAAGAAAAAGTTTATAGCGATAATGCGTCAACCACTGACAACGCAAAGTTTATCCTTAGCGATGATGTGGCTGCCGCATTCAAGGAACTTACGGCAGATGACCTTGAACAGATAACCAATGCTCTGAACAATCAGAGCGAGAGTGACCTGTTCGCAACACTGCATCGCCTTGTAACAACAAAAGCCTATGCACGTTGTTATTCTGAACTGGACGTTTAAGGAGGTCTTATGTTTTCTGGCAGCCCGACTGCCAAAGTTTATCTAGTGTTTGACTTCCCGTTTGGAACGTCAAACACTAGCTTTAACTCTGGCACAGTTTTAGAAGCACTTAAACTCTTAAACGCGAATGGCGTAGATACACGTAGCGTCCGTCTCGCGTACGCCTACGGCAAGAACGTACCCGAACGTCTCATGTCTAATCTGCTTTGCACAAAAGTGAAGGAGGTTGCTGACTGTCCCATTCAGTTTAGTCGAAAGGTTGGCATACCAGCATACCTTACCAGCGACCTAGAGGTTGTCCGGCACGATATTCTTTCGCACCCCCGCGACCTCGTACTATGCTTTGGTATGCTGGCTGCGCAAACACTAACTGGCTGCGCACACTCTATCGACTCGCAACATAAGTGGCGCGGAAGTATGCTTGACGCAACCGGCACGAAACGCGCAATGGTAACGCTGTCCCCTGCCGACTGGCTCGTAGATTACAGCTCGCGCTTCCTTGTCCAGCACGATGTTCGACGTGCTATCTCCGGCCTCGGTGAACCCTGGGTGCGAAAACAGTATGACTTTTCTGTAGCAGACCCCACCTTTGAAAGTGTATGCGACTTGCTCGCGCCAGCCGAAAGTGCAAGTGTAATCTCGGTTGATATTGAAACCGCAAACGACCTTATCACTTCAATCGCAATAGCTTGGAATGAGACGGATGCGGTCTGTATCCCGTTTGTGTATGGTGATGATGAGTGGTACTTCTCTTCGGACGAGGAGGCTGCTGTAGTCCATTATCTTTCTGGCTTGCTTATGCGCATCCCCAACATCGGGCAGAACTACAATTACGATAGGCAGTATTTTGCGACGCGTTGGGGGATAGCTCCCCCTTGCTGGCACGATACGCTAGGCGGCCAGCACGTCCTTCTCAATAGTTCTATCCGTAAGGACCTGGCAACGCTCGCCTCCATCCACTGCTCGGACTATATTTTCTGGAAAGACGAGAGCAAGAGCCGAGTTGTAGGTGCAGGGGATGACCACTCGCAGTGGATATACAACTGCAAGGATGCCGCATACACATATGAGATTGCCATCTCCCAAATAGCTGCCCTGCAGTCTGCCGGACTTTACTTGCAATATTACTGCTGGCATGGCAGTTTCGAGCAGGCATTCCAGACGATGTTACGTGGCACTCGATTTGACGCCAAGAAGCGTGCAGCTCTCTTTGCGGAAAGTACTGCGCTGCTCGATAGGTATGACGACTTATTATCCACCATCGTATCACCTGCTTCACTTAACCACGATGGGAAAGGTAAATGGTACAATAGTAACAAAGCCATCCAACAGCTTCTCTATGACGAGTGTGGTATAGCCCCAATCTATAAGCGCGGGGCTGGAGTCACCACGGACGCGGAAGCCCTTGGGAAGATTGCCAAGAAAGAACCATTACTCGCCCCGCTCATCTACACCATCCTAGACAACCGCCGCATTAGTAAGAACGTAGGGACATACCTTGCTGCTAAGTGCGATGGCGACACTCGAATGCGTACCATGTACCAAGCTGCGGGCACAATCACATACCGTCTCGCGTCCCAAAAGACTGCATTTGATACGGGCATGAACCTACAAAATCTAACCAAAGGTGACCGGCACGATGCTGACCCTCATAATCCTTTTAATCTTCCTTTTGATATCCCTTCGGTGAAGCAACTCTTTATCCCAGACCCAGACTGCTACATCATCGACGTCGACCTCGAACAGGCCGATGCGCGGGTTGTGGCATGGGACGCTAACTCCGCTTATCTAAAGGGTGTTTTTAATACGGCTGGTGCTGACCTCCATACCGAGAATGCCAAGCTCATCTTTTCGGATAATACTATTGACAAAAAACATCCACTTCGTCAGCGTGCAAAAGGCGGGGTGCACGCGGTCAATTATCGAGTAGCTGCACCAACTTTGGCCAAGACTTTGAAAGTTACTGTCGACGAGTCGCAGCACTTCATCGACGTGTGGCTGGAGAAGAACCCAGAAATAGTGGATTGGCATAACCGACTAGAATGGGAAGTACGCTCTCGTGGATATATAGAGAATGTATTCGGGTATCGTCGTTACTTCCTCGACCGAGAATCCCCTCAGACTATGTCAGAAGCGGCATCTTGGAACCCGCAATCTACCGTAGCGATATACATCAACTTAGTGTGGCAACGCATCGTATCACTCGCCAAGAAGGAAGGGATGCGGATTGACGTACTAATGCAGGTACATGATTCACTTGTAATACAATGCCCGCGTGTTATTATACGGGATGCACTTACCCTCATAAAAACTGCTTTTGATACGACCATCTGCCCTTACCCTGACCCGCTCATAATCGCTTGTGGAAAACCTGAAATATCATTGTCATCATGGGACGCGGTGAAACCCGTAAACTGGGATTTGTCTCCGCTTAAATAATCTTGGAGTCATTATGCGCAGGCTTGACGATTGGATTAAGGCTTACATGCACTATACCAGTGACCTTGAAGCCTTAGACCAGTTTCACTTTTGGGCTGCTGTCCATGCCATTGGCACAGCCCTTGGAGGTAAAACATGGTTCAACATGGGGAAATTCAAATGGCGACCATCTTTCTATATTGTATTTGTCGCACCGCCTGGGGTTGCCACGAAGTCCACAACGGTGGGCGCGGTGGAAGACCTACTGGGAACGCTTGATGGCGTTAAGTACGGTCCTGCCTCCGTAACTTGGCAAGCCCTCTTTGATTGCTTCGTGGATAGTGAGACGGTCAGTGTGGTGAGGAATGCGCACACCTCTGTCACTAACGTACCTCACAGCTCGCTATGTATCCAAGTTAGCGAATTGGGGAACTTCCTCGACATGCAAGACAACGGGTTGATTAACTTCTTAGTGGATATTTGGGATTCCCGCGAGCGTCCTCAAAAGAGAAAGACGCGCGGCGGTGGGGAGTTGGAGTTCCGCACCCCCTGCTTGAATTTGATTGGGGCTACAACCCCGTCGTGGATGAAAGGGAACATGCCGGAATACACTATTACCGGCGGTTTAACATCTCGAATCATTTTCGTGCGCGGGGAAAGCAAACGCCAATTTGTCGCGTACCCCTTTACGCAATCGGTTTCCGACCCTAACCTAAAAGAGAAGCTGGCGTTAGATTTGAAAAGCATATCCGAACTTTCGGGGCAATTCATTCTCACGCCGGAAGCTCTTAAGTATGGCGAGGAATGGTACAACACCTATAATGCATCTCCCCCAAAGCATCTCCAAGACGAGCGTATGCAGGGGTATGCAAGCCGAAAGCAGTGTCATGTACACAAGCTCGCTATGGTGTTTAGCGCGGCCAAGGGCGATAGTATGGTGATAGAGAAGGAAGACCTAGAGGCCGCGCTGCTCGTCACCACTGAACTGGAAACATCGCTTGCAGAAGTTTTTAACGCAGTCAGCGATAATGATGGTACGAAGCAGCTGGCCATCGTGGTGAACGTGGTTAAACAGCATGGCCGCATAACGAAGGCCGCTCTCTTTCGACAGTGTTGTGTTCGGATGGATTATCGCGCATTTGAGAACGCACTGACGGGTGCCGTAAATGCAAATTTCATCAAACAAATCGTCGGCAGTAAAGGGCTTGAGCTTCAATATATGGGTAAGTAAGGAAGGTGGGGAATTATATAAAGGTAGAAAATTACCTTTACATAATCCCCCACTTTTTCTTTAGAACAGACTAACTTTTCCCGTCACCATTTTCGCAGCATTCGGTGCTGTCGATTCGCCAAACAGATTGTTTGTCTGCTGAAAGAGTGCTTGCTGATTCTTCCTCCGCGCATAGCCAGCTTCAACGCGCTTCCTGTCCTTCATCTCCGCTTTTAGGGCTGACCGGACACGGCTCATCTTAATTGCAAAGGCTTTGCCAACATCCATATCTTTCACAAGATTATTATGCCGAGCAATAGCCTCTTTCGCAGCCGCTATAGCTTCAGGGTCTTTCGATTCAATTGCCCTCTTAGCCAGCTCCGTAACCCCTTGTTTCTTCGTCGCCCAATAAGCTGCCGCCTCCGAGTCCATTCCGTACTTCTCATAAAAGCGAGACAGCTTTGTCGGCGTAAACCCTAACGATTTGAATGCAGCGTCGGCCATATTGTCCTGCTGGATAGGATATACGTTTGCCCCCTGTGCATTCACCACACCTCCATCTTCTTTCCAGCGATAGGCGGTTGCTAGGTTCCTCATAAAGATTGGCATACGGCGTTCGCGTTTCTTTGCCTCGTCTAAACTATCGTCTGCGAAAGATGAGTAGATGTCAAACGCGATTCCAGCACCAGCACCACCAAACGCCTTAATGATTCCGAGCAATTTATTTTTAGCGTCCAACTCATTATTACGTGCAACTTCCGCCCATGACCCTGGATAGCCCATCTGCAAACTGCCGGTTAAATCTACATTGAAGTCCGGTGCGCCTAGCAAACTTGCCAGCGTCAAGAAGGGCACACCATTCTCTCGTGCAAACCCATGCATCCAAAGGTCTGGGTTTTGGTCGGCCTCAGCCAGCACTTCCCTCAGGTCACGCCGCGCATCCGAGTAGGTGTATTCTTCACCAGTAAGTTTCAGGTAGGTAGATTTAAGTACGTCAAATATATCTATACCAAGTCCGCCAAGCAGCGGCACACCTTCTATGCCGGTTACCAGCATCGCCATCATCAGTACCCGAACCCCTACTTTCCACTTAGCTGAGTTCAGGGAGAATCCGCCAAACGCCAAGTAGGACATCATGGTGACGTGCTGGTTGAACATTAACAAGAAGCCTGTCTTTCCTTTGAAGACTTCCGCACGCGCTTCTTTGCTCATATCGAACTGCGTTAGCTCAAGAGCTTTCGTAGCCGCGACATAGGCCGCATCTGCGTTCTGCGTATCTGCATATGCTAAGTCGAATGCCGCGACAAAGGTAACCCGACGGTTCAGCGCTTCCGCTTTCCTAAACATATAGAAGCCATTATGGATAACGTACTTGGCAAAGAATCGTTGTGTGTCCAGTCCGGTCATTTTATCAAATAAGTTCGAATCCCCCATCGCGCTCAGTTCAACGACCGCACTGGCATCTAACTGCCCATCCGCAATCGCATTCGAGAGAGCCGCGCTTAAAGCTGGGTCTAACTTTCCATTCTTAAGTGCCTTTAAGGTTTTGGTGTATGCGGCTGCTATAGCTTTGCCAGTGGCAATATCACCGTACTTCGCAGAGAGGTATGGGTAGGTTGCCATCGGCACTTGCCATAAATTTGCGATTGCACTCTTTGGATTATACCCAAGATACCATGCACTAGCCAGCGAACGTAATGTACTCAAATCTGTGTCGGCGCTATTAACATCTGCGTGATGGCTGCGCACAAAATCCTGCAAGACAGTCCAAGCGGTATTGTCCACTGCCGTCACAGCTAATAACTTATCCTTCGCCCGCTCGAACGCATTTATTGCAGCAGTGTTTTCTACGATGAAGTGAGTCCGACTTATATTCCCCGCAGCTCGGAACATATAGGCATTGTAACTGCGTTCAAATTGAGCAGTATCATAACCTTGAATGTCATTGCGCCGCAGGAAGTTACGAAGAAAGCTCTTACTAGGCGTATATTCCAATGCCATCGCATGTAGTTCCGCGACCTGGTCTGGAGAAAGGTGCAACTGACTGTTCGCTAACATCGTGTCGATAAACGTTCGCGGGAGGCCTGCAACCGCCTTTTGCATGTCCGCTAATTTATCCCCCTTAATACTCACGGCATAACTAGCGAGGCTATTCCTTAGTGTGTTCATTTCCGTGTTACGTGCTTTCTCGCTATCGAACGCGGCAAAGTAAATTGTATCACCGGCTTTATATGCTTGCCCCGCGAGGATAACGTCCGTTGTCGCCTTCACCCGAACAAAATAATCCCCATGACGCATTTTCGTCATATAATTGCGTGTACGTAAACTGGCCGTTGACTGCATGATGTTCGTAAGGCGTGCCTTTAAGTCTACGAGCTGTGGCAGTCCCGACGCTGCGAATGTTGACCCAGCAAAGTTCGTCTCGATAGCATCCCGCGCCGCCACCGTTGTTGCAGTTGACCACTGTTCAACAAACGATTCTACCGCATTAAGTGGTAATACTCGTCCAGCCGCTTCCACCATCTGCGCAGTCTGCATTCGCTCTAGTACAGCGGCAAAAGAGTTATCGACCTCCACCGCGACTTTTGCTGCTTTATCAGACATTTTCCGTCCGAACGGGTTTCCTGGGTACGTACCAGTAGCTAACTGCACAATTTCGACCGGAGTCATGCGTCGACCTTGTTGCTCACTGAAGTCATTTAAGAAGAACATAAACTCGCCAACGAGTCTACGCTCACTACGGCTCAGCCGGTTATACGACGTCATCACCTCGCTGCCAGTTGCAAGGATATTATTCTTCAAAGTTTTTTGTCGCTTAACAACATCCCAATAGTTTGCCAATTCAGGCACGTTAAATCGGTCGACAAGTTGCGGAAAGTTAAGTATCTTCTTTAAGAAGGCAAACCCTTTTAGACTCAAGGAACCTTGGCGTTGGATTGCAGCGACTTGATTCGCACTTGCACCGATAGAAAGTGCGTAACTGACACGAGCAGGTGAGTTCATCTCCATATACTCTGTGCCATTAGTGACCGAGGTCGGAGCCATCGCACCTACCGCGCCGACAGCTGCAATCTCTCTATCCTCCATAAAACCATTTGGCGACTCTTCCACAGCCGACTGCACTCTTGGCGTGGTAAGGATTTCTCGTAACGCTTCTCGCATCTCGGCAGGTGCTTTAACCGAACCATAGCCGCGAATAACCGCGAAGCGTTTGATAGTATTAGCTACGCTTGTTAATGGCTTTGCGAGTGGGTGTGTTGGACGTAAGTTCGTTGAGGACAGAATATCCGCAAAGATTCGTACGAACTGCTCTTCGTCCCCCAGAAAGTAATTTGCGGCATCTCCCATCCCCTCGGCGATGGTTAGCGAGTCTGCACCAGAACCGATTTTAGACAGATTACTTGGGGTGTTAATGTCGTAGAAACGTTCAGCTACTTGCCGAAACGTCAGCTCCGCACCGGCTGTACGCTGCTGTTCAAACAATGTAAGTACGCGGGCTTTAACGTCTGACGATAACTGCCCCCAAGCCGTACGGATGATTGCGTGCCCAAACTCATGAGTAATAGTGTTGTCAAAGGCACGCAAGTCAACAGCGCGGCCTCCATCTTGAGAAAGACCTGCCAGCTTATTAACATTAACAACGATTATTGCGGTAGAAGCATTTGCGTCTGACGTTACATTAAGCTGCAATAGTAGCCCATTCGACGCGAGTGTTTCTGAGTCTGTCAGCACTGCAACTACATTTGACACCTCTGGAAAGGTTTTCTGCAGTTCAGAAAGACGCGCATGCAGTATCTCCGGCAACGCACCATAATGCGATATACTCCCATGTGTTATCATGGTTAATTTTCGCTGCGCTTTGCCGGTTACGTGCGCATGAGCAGCCCGCACTACTGCCTCTACCATCTTTTGCGGGAACCTCTCTTTCACGATGTCTATTAGTGTACGCCCAGCCTGACCAGTGAAGTCTGCTGGGGTCGCAATAGTCAAGCCTGCCCGCGCGTCACCCGTCGGTGAGAGATTATTATCCGTATTTAAGATAGTGCTTTGTCCCGTACCTATGCTTGGGTCTGCTGCATAAGTTCCGGCATCTACCTCAGTCCCCGCAAGCAGGACGTTCCCAGCTTCGTTAACAGGCTGACCATGCACCAGTGCGCCAACCTTTGGCCGCGCCACTAAAAAGACTTTATCCCCCTGTTTCACGCGCATAACATTTCGTGCCCGCAAAGCTGCATTCGATGGGGCAACATTTGTGCGCGTCGTGTCGTTTGTGCCCGTAGAGTCTTGGACTAAGACCTTAAAGTCTCCTTCCAGACTGCCAAGAACAGACGCTAATGCTAATTGTGCTTTAGCCGATTTAGTTCCCGAGACGTCCATTTGTAAGGTCGACCCCGACGACTGAGTCATTGGCACTGACCACATCTCCCCATCTGCGGCCACTAGCTTAAGATTAGTCTCCCCAGGCGTATAGGTTAGTTCAATCCCATTTCGTGTTTGCGTCCCAGTCTCTCCAAAATAGGAGGTAGCTAGCGCATGTGTGTTTTGTAAATCTGCGTCAGGTTGGGTACTAATGGTCGTAGCATTTGTCTCAGCAGTCGCGCTCGTCTCTGTTGTAGTAGAAGCAGCCGCATTTTGTTCAACAGGAGCTGGCTCTACTGGCAGTGTGACTGTTGGCGGAGTGGTAGCTGTTTCAACGGGGTCTGTCGACTCGGCTGCTTTTTCACGCCGACGCGTTGCATTAATCTGAGCTGCCGTCTCGATGACATTTATCACGGCTTCTGGTGTAGCAGCCGGAGAGCTACCTATGTTCTCTTCCGTAACGCCAGTAATACTATTATGCTCTTGTGCGCCGTCTAGTCCGAGAGCGGCGCCTCCGGCATGAACAACCCCGCCCATAATCGCGCCCATCACCCCAGCGTTAGCGATTTGCCGCATATGCTCTGGGTAGGCCGCCCATAGACTCTGGTCTTTCATCGCCGCAACCATGCCGACGTCAATTACTTCCTGCAGTGCTTCGGTGATACCCTCAACACCAGCCACCTTTCCGCCGGTCTTGGCCGCCTCGCGGACAGCAGCTTTTAGCCCCTCGTTCCGCAAGATTTGTTTTAGCCCGCGTTTAGATGCCTCTTCGACAACATGTGCCGCAAAGAACTTCCCCAGCCCAAGCGCGTTAGCCATTTGTGACATACCGATACTATCTAGTGCAGCTTTAGCACCGGCCGCGGCGAGCACCGCAGCTTTGTTGGGGTTTTCTATACCAGAGTCCGCAGTTAAGTCTTTCGTCTGCTCATACTGTGTCGATAGGTTTGTTCCGTACAGTCCAGCGGTCGTGGCAACGTTTGCGGCTTTTGCTGTAACGTCTGCGGTAAAGCCAAGCGCCCGCGACCCCGCGCCTACGAGCGTACCCGCCCCGCGACCCGCAAGCAGCGCCGGTACCATATAAGCGACAGAATCGCCTAGATTTTCCGCAAGGAATAACCCAAAATCGCCAAGAGACTTTTGGCTGAAAATATCCCCAGAAGATGAGTGTGGGTTAGCGTCAATTAGCTCGCGCTGGATTTGTTTCGACGCATTACTAATTACGCCATATGGGTCAATCCCCGCATTAACAAAAGTATCCGCTACTGTCTTTTCGGTGATACCGACAAAACGCGCTGCCCCTTTGGGGAGTCTATTGATAGTATTTATTACCGGATTAGAAAAGTCCGGTTGAATAAATTGTGGATGCTGTCTCCAGTACAGCTCGTCCATCACTTGTTTGCGGCGTGCAATCGCATCGCTGGCAGCGGTTGCAGCACCTTCATTTAAGATAGTGTCGCGCAGTAACGGAGTGTCTGTGAGTAAATCTGAATTATTCATCCTGTTTATTCTCCCCGCATCTTGGCCATCTTCGCCTTGATACTGTTTATCTGCTTGACCGCCTCGTACCGTTTTTCTCCTGACTGCGTGGTGTCACGTGAGATTAACAACAAATCGTCAACCTGCTTCTTGTACTGCCGGTACGTCGCGGTTGCATCTGCCCCATTTTCTGCTGCCCGAGCTGCAGCGGCAGCT
>Ga0116180_1001473_pt1 | contig 19867 bp, 5 predicted proteins | sample AD_UKC073_MetaG_FD_89804 | JGI IMG/M metagenome (GOLD analysis project Ga0116180, IMG submission 89804) | Active sludge microbial communities of municipal wastewater-treating anaerobic digesters from USA - AD_UKC073_MetaG | ecosystem: Engineered > Bioreactor > Anaerobic > Digestate | place: USA...
ACGGCCTGCAACTTGAATTCTGGCGTGAACTTCCGCCTCGTTTTCTTTTTTTCGCTCGTGCTCATTGAACACCTCGTTGGCTTCCATCATAAGTGAGGTGTCCACGTAAGGGGGGCAGGATCAATCGTTCGCTGGCCAACGAGCGTCACCGCGAACGCACGGCCAACCGCTATCTGAAACAGATCGTTTATGGCAACCGCACGCCGCTACTGGACGACGCGGGCCACCGCCACCGCTTCTTGACCGCAGCTCAACTCCAACTCGATAAAGATCACTACAAAGATCACTGGATGTTCGAGGTGGTCTTCGACTACGGCGAGCACGATTCCGATGCGCCGATGCCGGAGGAGCCCGGCAAGGCTTGGCTTATCCGAAACGATCCTTTTTCCTCCTACCGCGCCGGTTTCGAGGTGCGCACTTACCGCCTGTGCCGGCGTGTGCTGATGTTTCATCACTTCCCTGACGAGGTGAGTGTTGGCCAGAACTGCCTGGTGCGTTCGACGGCGCTCGATTACCGAGAAACGCCGGTCGCTGCCTTCATCACCGCCATCACTCAAAGCGGCTATAAACACACCGACGTCGGCGGCTATTTCCGGCAACCCCTGCCGTCGCTGGAGTTCGAATATAGTCAACCCGTTATCGGGACGGACATCTACACCGTTGATGCTGTCAGCATCGAGAACCTGCCCGTCGGCGTGGACGGCATGGCCTACCAGTGGGTCGATCTCGACGGCGAAGGGCTCTCGGGCATCCTCACCGAGCAGGGTGGCAGCTGGTTTTACAAACGCAACCAATCGGCGCTAGCCGAAGATCGGAAGACACCGGGGGATGCCGCCCGCTTCTCGCCGCTCGAAACGGTCGCCCGCGTTCCTCATGGCAGTCCCCTGGCCCGAGGCGCGCAATTCCTTGATCTGGCGGGCGATGGCCAAGTGGATGTGGCAGAATTCGGCCAGCCGATGGCTGGTTTCTACGAACGTACCGACGACCAGGATTGGGAGCTATTTCGTCCGTTCGCTTCCGTCCCGAACCTAGACTGGCGCGATCCAAATCTAAAGTTCGTCGATCTCACCGGCGACGGTCACGCCGACGTGCTGATCACCGAGCACGAAGTCATCACTTGGTATCCGTCGCTGGCGGAAGCCGGCTTTGGCCCGGCGGCGCGCGTCAACGTGCCGACCGACGAGGAGCGCGGCCCGCGCGTGGTGTTCGCTGATGGGACCCAGACCATTTTCCTGGCTGACCTGTCCGGCGATGGGTTGACCGATATCGCCCGTATCCGCAACGGCGAGGCGTGCTACTGGCCCAATCTCGGCTATGGCCGCTTCGGCGCCAAGGTCACCATGGACGATGCGCCCTGGTTCGACGCGCCGGATCAGTTCGACCCGCGCCGCATTCGTCTGGCCGACATCGACGGTTCCGGGACGACGGACCTCATTTACCTGGGTCGCAACCAGACCCGGTGCTGGTTCAATCAGTGCGGCAATCGTTGGAGCATCGCCAACGAGCTGGCCGGTTTTCTGCCGGTGGACAACGTAGCCTCAGTCGCGACCGTCGATGTGCTAGGCAACGGCACTGCCTGTCTGGTCTGGTCCTCGCCGCTGCCGACCGATCGCCGCGCGCCGATGAAGTACCTCAAGCTGATGGCCGAGGGGAAACCGCATCTGCTGGTGCGCGCCTGGAATAACCTGGGGGCCGAAACCCGGGTGCACTATGCACCATCGACCTATTTCTATCTGCGGGATCAAGCCGAAGGGAGACCATGGATCACCAAACTGCCCTTCCCGGTGCATGTGGTCGAGCGGGTCGAGACCTTCGATCACATCAGCCGCAACCATTTCGTGACCCGCTACGCCTATCACCACGGCTATTTCGACGGCGAAGAGCGCGAGTTCCGTGGCTTCGGCATGGTCGAGCAGTGGGACACGGAGCAGCTGGCCGCATTGGCTGGGGGCGCCATTCCAGCCGACAACATCGCCGCCGAATCGCATGTGCCGCCGGTGCACACCAAGACTTGGTTCCATACCGGCGTGTATCTTGGCCGCGACCGCGTCTCCCGCCACTTTGAGGGTGAGTACTTCCGTGAGTCGGGACTGACCGTCGTTACCGCGCGGCCACTGCTGGTCGACGACACCATCATTCCGCCCGGACTCACGGCCGAAGAAGAACGCGAAGCTTGCCGTGCCCTTAAGGGCTCGATGCTACGTCAGGAGGTTTATGCCGATGATGCCGACCATCCTGGCGCCGCGCAGGAGCAGATCGAGCGCGCCAGCCGGCCATTCACCGTCACCGAACAGAACTTCACCATCCGCCCGCTACAGCCAAGAGGAGGGAACCGCCACGCCGTGTTCTTCACTCATGCGCGCGAGGCGCTTAGCTATCACTACGAGCGCAATCCCACCGATCCGCGCATCCAGCACGCGCTGACACTGGAAGTCGATGACTTCGGCAGCGTTCTCAAGCAAGCCGCCATCGGTTACGGCCGGCGCGCTTCGCCGTTGTCGGAGCAATGGGATCGTGATCGGCAAACCACGCCGCTGCTCACCTACACCGAAAACCGCGTCACGAATCCCATCGACTCGCCGGGCACGCACCGCAACCCGCTCCCCTGCGAGGCGACCACCTACGAATTGACCGGCTACCCGGCCACCGGATCGGCTGGCCGCTACCAAGCCTCGGACTTCGTCGAACCTGATCCCGCAAAGCCAACCCGCCTGCGCCACAAGTTCACCGCGCCGGAAGTCCTGTATGAGGCCACCGCCGCCGGCAACCATCGCCGTCGCCCCATTGAGTGGCTGCGCACGCTCTACCGTCGCGACGACTTAACCGGCCTGCTTCCGCTCGGCGACCTGCAACCGCTCGCCTTGCCGGGAGAGAGCTACAAGCTCGCTTTCACCCCCGGTCTGCTCGCCCAGATTTTCCAACGTCCGCGCCAGGGCCAGGCCCCCGAGCCGCTGCTTCCCGATCCGGCCGCAGTGCTCGGCGGCGAAGCCGGCAACCGGGGCGGCTATCTGCAAAGCCAGGTGCTCAAAGCCGACGGCCGCTTCCCCGCGGGCGACGCCGACGATCACTGGTGGATTCCCTCCGGGCAATCGTTCTTCAGCCCGAACCCCGCGGACAACGCGGCTGCTGAATTGGCGCAAGCTCAAGCGCACTTCTATCTGCCGCGCCGCTACCGCGACCCCTTCGGCCAGAACGCCTTCGTCGATTTCGACGCCCATGACCTGCTGATGGTCGAAACCCGCGACGCGCTGAACAACCGTGTCACCGTGGACGCCAACGACTACCGTGTGCTGCAACCACGCCTGGTCAGTGACCCCAATCGCAACCAGACCGAGGTCGCTTTCGACATACTTGGCATGGTGGTCGGCACCGCCGTGATGGGCAAGCCATCATCTACACCTGCCGCGCCGGCGGAAGGCGATTCGCTCGCCGGCTTCGTCACCAACCTCACGCAAGCGCAGCTGGACGCCTTCATGACCGCACCGAGTCAGGCTGCCGCCGATCCCGGACGCAGCGACGCGACGCCAATCGCGCACGACCTGCTGCAAGGCGCCACCACGCGCATTGTCTACGACCTCGATCGTTACCGGCGCCTGGGCGAACCGCCGTTTGCCGCAACCATCGCGCGCGAGACCCACATCAGCGATTTCGCCCCCAGCAAGAAGAGCCATCTGCAGATCAGCTTCAGCTACTCCGACGGCTTCGGGCGCGAAATCCAGAAGAAGATTCAGGCTGAACCGGGTCCGCTCGACGTCAATAACCCCGCATCGCCGATCGCCAACCCACGCTGGGTTGGCAGCGGCTGGACCATTTCCAACAACAAGGGCAAGCCGGTCCGTCAGTACGAGCCGTTCTTCGACGACACCCACGACTTCAAGTTTGCCGCCATTCACGGCGTCAGTCCGGTGCTGTTCTACGACCCGGCCGAACGCGTCGTCGCCACGCTGCACCCGAATCACACCTACGAAAAGGTGGTGTTCGATCCCTGGCAGCAGACGACCTACGACGTCAACGACACCTGCGCCGCGCGCAACGCACAGACCGGCGACCCGCGCACCGATCCCGACATCGGCGGCTACGTCGAGGAGTACTTCAAGAGCCAACCCGCGACCTGGCAGACCTGGTACGCCCAGCGCATCGGCAACGCCTTGGGCGCCGACGAGCGCAACGCCGCCGAGCGTACCGCAGCCCACGCCGACACGCCCACGACTGCCCACTTCGACGCACTGGGCCGGCCCTTCCTGACCGTCGCACGCAACCGCGTCGTCTGCCCCGGCCACGACCTCGACGGTACCGAAGAGCGCTTCGCCACCCGCGTCGAACTGGACATCGAAGGCAACCAGCGCGAGGTCTTCGACGCCAAGGAACGCGTCGTCATGCGCTACGACTACGACCTGCTCGGCAACCGCATTCATCAGCTCAGCATGGAAGCGGGCGAGCGCTGGATGCTGAACGACGTGGCCGGCAAGCCCATTCGTGCCTGGGACAGCCGCGGCCACCACTTCACGACGGCCTACGACGCGCTGCGTCGCCCGATCGAACAGTACGTGCGCGGCACCTTCAGTGACCCCGATCCGTTGCAGCCGAATTCCGACCCGCGCACGCTGAATCTGCCAAATGAGGTCGGGCTGCTGGTCGACAGAATCGAGTACGGCGAAAATGTCGCCGAAGCTGAGACGCTCAACCTGCGTACCCGCATCTACCGCCACTTCGACTCCGCCGGCATCGCCACCAACGCGGGGATCAACCCAGACACGGCCAAGCCCGAAGCCTACGACTTCAAGGGCAATCTGCTGCGCAGCACGCGGCAACTGGTCAGCGACTACAAAGCCGTCCCCGACTGGTCGCAGAACCCACAACTCGACATCGAAAGCTTCGAAGGTAGCACCCGCTACGACGCGCTGAATCGTCCCATCCAGTCTGTCGCACCGCGCAGCAGCCTGGGGCGCGGCAAGTTCAACGTCATCCAGCCGGTATTCAACGAAGCCAATCTGCTGGAGCGGCTGGACGTGTGGTTGGAACGTGCCGCCGAACCGGCCAGTCTGATCAATCCGTCCAACGAAGCGCCGTCGCCGGTTAGCATCGCCAATATCGACCGCGACGCCAAGGGCCAGCGGCTGCAGATCGACTACAAGAACGGCGCCAGCACCTTCTACCGCTACGACCCCCTCACCTTCCGCCTCATCCAACTGCTGACTCAGCGCAAGCCTGCGGACTTCCCTGGCGACGACCCGCAGCCCCCCATCGCCGACTGGCCGGGTAAACAAGTGCAGAACCTGCACTACACCTACGACCCCGCAGGCAACATCACCCACATCCGCGACGACGCACAGCAGACCATCTACTTCCGCAACCAGCGCGTCGAGCCGAGCAATGACTATGTCTACGACGCGCTCTACCGGCTGATCCAGGCCGACGGCCGCGAGCATCTGGGCCAGGCGGCTGGCGGTGAACGCTTGCCGCCGACGGCCTCGGACGGGTTCAACGCCTTTCACACGCGACTCGATCATCCCGGCGACGGCAACGCCATGGGTACGTACATCGAGCGCTATGTGTACGACGTTGTCGGCAATTTTCTGCAAATGCAGCACCGCGGCAGCGACCCGGCGCATCCGGGCTGGACACGCGCCTACGACTACCTCGAAACCAGCCTAATCGAAGATGGCAGTGGCGTAGCGCCGCTCAAGACCAGTAACCGCCTCACCCGCACCACGCTGAACCCGGCCGGCAACACGCCGCAGCCGGAAACCTATCTGCACGACGCCCACGGCAACATGATTTCCATGCCCCATCTCACGCGCATGGATTGGGATTACAAAGACCAACTCAGCGCCACTTCGCGCCAAGTCATAAATGATACGCCGCCGCCCGATAAGGTGCCCGAAACTACCTATTACATATATGACGCGGGCGGACAGCGTGTGCGCAAGGTGACGGAGCGGCAGAACGGTAAGCGCAAGTGCGAGCGCATTTATCTTGGAGGATTCGAGGTCTATCGCGAATTCAAAGGTAATGGCGATGACATCGATTTGGAGCGCGAGACACTGCATGTAATGGACGACAAACAACGAATTGTGCTGGTGGAGACACGCACGCTAGGCGATGAGGCGGATGTTCCACAGAGGCTGATCCGCTACCAGATCGGCAATCACCTGGGTTCTGTGAGTCTGGAGCTGGATGAGCAGGCGCAGATCATTTCATATGAGGAATATTCGCCGTACGGGAGCACGACTTATCAGGCCGTGCGCAGCCAGACGGAGACAGCAAAGCGATATAGGTATACGGGGAAGGAGCGGGATGAGGAGAGCGGGTTGTATTACCACGGGGCGAGGTATTACGCGTCTTGGCTTGGCAGCTGGACGGGTGGGGATCCAGCAGGCCCTGTCGGCGGCTTGAACGCCTTTCGGTACTCGGTAACCAATCCGGTCGTGCTCATCGACGCCGATGGGCGCTTGCCCAGTGTGGCTGACGTCAACCGTAACTTGGATCGGGTGAACCGATACGCCACAATCATGATGGGACCTGGGGCCATCGCGCTCCGGGGGCTGTCCCAAGGACTGACCGACGTCGCAGTCAGCTACATCAAGGACGACGGCAAGGGCAACGAGAAGGCCGAGAAGCTCGCCGACGACGTCATCACCTCGAACATCCCGGTCGTCGGGACGGTGAAGACGGTCGTCGAGGGTACCAAGGAGGTCGCCCAGCACATCGACGCAGCGCGCGAGGCCAAGAAACAGGGGAACTCACTGGAGGCGGCTGGCCACTACGTCGACGCGGGTTTGGCGGGTTTGGAAACCGCGACGGTCGTCGTGGGCGATCTGGTCACGCTGGGAGAGGGCGGCAAACTACACGCTAAGGTGGTCGACCCAACGCGGGCTCCGAAGGTGGTCAAGACCCGAATGGCTGCGCCACACACTCCCACGGCCAAGGAGGCCCCGCCCATCCCTCCACCCAAGCAGGCGCCGCCCCTGCCCGCGGATTCGCCGGTGAACAAACCGACGACCCAGGAAGCCAGGGCGACCTACATTCACGATCGCTACGGTGAGTCGGTCGTCGGAGGGGCCTTGACGGTCAGGACGTTCGAGGTTACGTCCAAAACCAAGCTGGATACGCGGATCGCTGATCACTACAACGCGTCAACCGGCACGCTGTACGAATTCAACACTACGCCCTGGAGCCAGCTACCCGCAGACACGCTGAAAATGAAAGTCGACTTCAAGGTCGCCCAAGTGGGTAAGGATTTGCAGCTGCGTGCGGAGGGAAAGATCCAGCAGGCAGTGTGGTACGGCACCGAGGCGCTTCCGACAACCGGCGAAGGCAACCGGCTGCGGCAAGCGCTCATTGACGCGAACATTCAGTACCAGGTGGTGCCGCTTCCGGCGAACCTCGCCAACCTTCGTCCGCCCGTGTACTAAGCTGCCCACGAACGAAACTCCATACCTGATGCGGCAAGCGTAGGTCGGGGAAACAAAGGAACCCCAACACACGCGAGGCACATCAATAACCGCACTCGTTGGGGTTCGCACGCTCACCCCAACCTACGAATGAACGAGGTGTGATGCGATGAACGACGGAATGACAAACGATGCGGTATCGACGGGCGGATGTGGCGGGTGGAACGTATTTCTTTACGGTCAATCTGCTCGACCGCACGCAACGCATTCTGGTGGAACACGGGGACATCTTGCGCGAGGCGATGCGTACCGTGAAAACCGCATCCCACTGCCGGGTGCGCTGCTTACCTGGCGAGGTGGATCCAGCCGTGTTGGGGGATCACTACGCCAGACCCATAGGTGGGGGTAAACGCAATGAACCCCAACACTTTGAGACGACAGGAGATGATGATGTTGGGGTTCCCGTTGGTCACTACAACCTACGGGATGCTCACGGTCCTCCGTGCGCCGCCCAGAATTCCGCTGGGGTGCGGATGGGATAGCGGTCGCTCAAAGCCAGCAACGCTTTGTCGCCGGTGATCAGCACCCCCGCCTGCGCGCTGTGCAGTGCGGCGATCAAAGTGCCCAGCACCGGCTGATCGTTCGCATCGGCGAGCGCCGCCTCATTAACGGTCTCGGGCTCGACCAGCTCGGCCTGGATCGAGAGGGCGTCGATGAGGTCGTCGATCTCACTCGCGCCGAGTCCGTGCCGGTGCGCGAGTTTGGGCAACACACGCCGCAGCTCGTCGAGGATGTAGCTGGAAAGGACCACTTCCAGCGCTCCGTGCCGCCACGCCGCGATGAGCTTGCCCGGTACGCTGGCCGGATAGGCGATGCCGGACAACAAGACGTTGGTATCCAGCACCGCGCGCAGCGCGGGCACGGTCAGCGCCCGACGCGAACTTCGGCCACGGCCGCGTCGATTTCGGCCAAGCCCTCGGCTTCGGGCACCGCGGCGTACCCGGCCTCGATGCGCTGGCAGAGGGCGTCGAAGCGGGCCTGCATGCGGCGAATGCGCTCGAACAGGTGCGCATCGACCAGGGCAGCAACGGGCTTGCCGTCCTTTTTGATGAGGATGCTGTCGTGACGATACTGCACTTGATTGAGCATTTCGCCCAGGTTCTGACGGAACGCGACGGCGTTGGTTTCGCTGATCATGCGGTTTGGATCTCTATGGTCGATATGATCATTATGGTTAATACGGCAAGGTTGGACAAGACCCCGTCGTAGACGGCCTTCGCCAGCGCGATCCAGGGTCAACCGCCATTGACCACGACATGGCGAGGATGCGGGATGCATTCGACCCCAAAATCCTTTATCGGCCTGATGGATTTCTTCTCCATCCTGCTGCCGAGCACGCTACTCACCTGGCGGTTGATGAGCGAGGTGCATCCGGTCGTGCTGGGAAATCGCTATACCCAGCTCGATGGTGCGCAAGCCTAGGCTGCCTTGCTGGTGGGGAACGATCGATATACCTGCCAGAACGCCACGAAGCGTGCAGCTTACCTGGCTGCCATCTGGTTGAATTTTCTGAAGCTTCAATTCACAAGGGTCGCTCTCGATGGCAATCAACACAGTCAGACAACTCCAGGATGCTTTGCGTCGCGTCGGCTTTCTGAATCCGGGGTATGCGGAAGGCGAATTGGACGAAGCGACGCGCGCGGCACTCGCCAACTTCCAACGCGATGCCGGCCTCGTGCGCGAAGACCAGGTAAGCGGCCTGCCTGACGCACAGACCCTGAGCGTGCTCAAGGATCGGGCCGATCAATCCGGTCGGTACATCCTGCGTGGCTGGATCATCGGCGCCGAAGGTCCGTTTTCCGAGGTGCATGTGCGCGCCGAGGATCGCGACGTCAACGACCTGCGAGAGCCGCTGGGCGATCGCGACGGTCAGCTCACCGATCGCTCGGGGCGCTTCGAGATTCTCTACACCGAGGATCAGTTCACGCGCGGAGATAAGAACAACGCCGACGTGATGCTGACGCTGCAACGCGGCGAAGAACGCATCACCGATTACCGCGTATATCGCCTGCAACTTGATACCTGGCCGCCGCGCGACAAGCGTCCCAGACCCTTGTTACCGCTGAGTGCAAACGATCAGTTGGCATCGACTCGCGATACTTTTGAGAACGTACCGCTTACCGCCGAAGCCTTGCAACTCGGCATACCGGCGCGCCCGATCGAAGAACTGAAGATCATCGTCGGCAATGCATCCGATGGCACCCCGAGTGAGTATGAGCGACTGCGCGACGCAATTACACCGCTGCTGCGCGATCGTTCGCCCACCGCCCTCGACGAGGACAAGTTCCTCGATTTCACCTTCGTTGCACGCGAGATCGCCTGGCCTCGAGAACGCATCGACGAATATGTCGATGCATGGAAGCTTGCGGAAGCCAGCGACATCAGACCAGAAGTGTTCTACGGACTGCTGCGTAATGGTCCACCGGCCAACCTCCCAGGCCTGTCGCATGATCTTCCAGTGCTACTCGAATCCGGCGAAACGGCTTGGCGTCGCAAGCTGGAGGAATCGCTGTCGTTAAACTTCATTCCGTCGCGCCTGCTTCGCGACTTCGACGGCACGATCGAGCAACTTAGGCGTGCGCGTGTTAGTCAGGCCGATCATCCGATGGGACCCGGCCGCGCGAGCCTGAACGATTTCCTGGTCAGCACGGCGCCGCTCGCATCGGCCGACGCGCGGAGCAAGTTCCTCGATCTTTATCATGCACACGAGGGCTCGATCGACGACTTCTGGCAAAAGGCCATCCCAGAGGCATTCGGCTGGACAGCGCAGGAAGTGCAACAGGTCCAGACGGCACTGCAACTGGCCGAGCTGACTTCGTTCAACCTGCCGCTCGTCGAACGGATCATACGCGAGCATTCACCAGAGAAGCTTGCGGATTTGATCGGCATCGACGACGAGGGGTGGCTGCGGCTGGTTCAAACGGCAGGCGTTCCAGAGGATTCGCCCGGAGACAGCGCTGCCGATCGGCAGCGGCGCGCCGCAGACGGCATCCTGCGCACCCTGCAATCGGCATATCCGAATCGCTACGTCGCGCGGATCGCCTCGCGGACCAATGACAGGCCCCTTCGTGAGGCGTCGGATCTGCTTCAGCGCTTCTTTGATCGCGAGCAGAATAACTTCGATCTGAGCACCACGCCCGTCTCGCACTACCTACGCGACAACGATGAGCGGGTATACGAAGGATTGACGCAGGAGCAGCAGGAGCGGCTTTCGATCCAGCTGAAGCGGCTGCAGAGAACGTTCCAGCTGAGCACCGGATTGCCGCAGATGCAGGCGTTGCTGGAGCTTGACCTCGATTCGGCTTACAAGGTTGTCACCCGCACCTCGCAGGACATGTTCCGCGAACTGTACGCAGACAAGCTCGGCGGAACGGACACGGCAGACGCGATTTATGCCCGTGCAATCAAGGTGCATTCGACTGTCACCGCCGTGCTCGGCGACCTGGTGCAGTTTTCGCAGGGCGGGTTGCCGAGGGTGATGTCACCATCTCCAGAAATTGAGCAGAAGCTCAAGGACAACCCGACCTACACGGACCTGTTCGGCAGCCTCGACCTTTGCGCCTGCGAGCAATGCCGTTCGATGTACAGCCCGGCCGCGTACCTGGTCGACCTGCTGGCTTTTCTTGATACTCCAAAGCATGCGGCAAAGCCCAACCCGCTCGACATGCTCATCGGCAACGATACCAAGGGACTACCCGGCCGGCGCCCAGATATCGCATACATCCAGCTGACCTGCGACAACACCAACACGCGCATTCCGTACATTGACCTCGTCGATGAAATCCTGGAAAGCTACATCGCGCACAACCAGCCATTTGCGTTCAATCGCCCGCCAGATCCTCCGAATGACGAGTTGCCGCATCCAACGGCCGAGGAGCTGGGGGCCAATCCGGTTTATCTCACGCAGGACTCTGATCAGTCGTCGGGCAAGGCATCGGATGCATTGCGCACTGCGGTTTACCCGCTGAAGCTGCCGTTCAACACCGAGCTCGTCACCGCGCGGATCTACCTGGAGCATCTGGGGACCAGCCGCGAGGAAATCCTTCGCACCTTCGCACTCGACGAGGAGCTCGACACGTTGATGGCGACGTCGACCGAGACGCTCGGTCTATCGCCTCAGGATTTTGAGATCATCGCATCTTCGCAGTTTGCTAGCGCATCGTCGACAATCGTCGCCACGCTCGGAGAAACCTATGGATTCTCGGAAGCGAACGACTCGGGCGTCGATTTTCCGCCGCACGCGGCGGCGCCAAGGCTGCGACTGAACGATCCGCGCAAGCTGGCCGTAAAGGCGCTGCAGCATTACCTCAATCTCGCCGACGCAGCGCCATCATTGCAAATCACTGGCGTCTTCGATGCGAAGACGCAGGCCGCCCTCAATACATGCCAGGTCGCAGCCGGCGACGCGGCGACGGGCGAGGCCGACGGCAGCGTATGGTTCAAATTCGATACGACGTCGGATACGCCACTCTCGCCGCTGATGTCGTACGTCCCGATCTTCCTGGAGAGAACGGGGTTGTCGTATGCAGAGTTGGTCGATCTGGTCCAGACACGATTTTTTAACGGCTCAGCACTCGATCTTGATCTGTTGAAGCAGATCAGCTTCTCGCTGGACGAATTGTCGGCTTGGATCAAGGCAGGATTTCCGGCGTTGACCGCCGAGCAGACGGCGAAGCTCGCCGCAGCGTCGATGCCCGTAGATCAATTCCAGCGTTGGGCGGACAGCCATCGCGGCGTCGTTGTCATCGCCGCACCCCCTGGCTCAGATTGCAACCTCGACGCAACGATTATCCGCCATTTGGACGGCTCGCTGCTCAAACGAGCCGAGCTGCTGCGACTGAATTCGTTCATCCGCTTGTGGCGTCGGCTTGGATGGTCGCTGCAGGTAATGGACAACGCCTACGCGCTGCTGTACGACGATCCATTCAATTTCATCGTGCGCCTTGCCGATGCCGTTCGCGTCCAGCGCGCGCTGGAAATCGAGCCGGAAGTATCACTTTGCCTCTGGGGTCCCCTGGACACGCGCGGCGCCCCGTCCCTCTACGACCGGCTTTTCCGCAACATGGCGGCGTTGCGGATCGAGCCGATCCTCGTGCTCAGCGAGTCACGCAGCGAGCTGAAGGCAGTCACCGACAATCCCCTGAACCCGCCGAAGATCGCCGATCACGTGCCATCAATTCTTTCGGCGCTGCGAATCCGCGGCTCCGATCTGGATCTGCTGTTGTCGACGCTCAGCGTTGGGGAGATTCTCAATCTCGCCAGTCTTTCGTTGCTGTATCGGTATGTGTTGCTTGCGAAGTCGCTGTCGATTCCGATTGCCGCGCTTCTGACGCTGAAGACGCTTTCGGGAGTCGATCCTTTCGCGCCCGGTCCGAACCCGCCGCGCACCGCATTCGACTTCATCGAACTGGTGCGCAAAGTGCGAGCCGGAAATTTCGATGCCGCGCTGCTTGATTTTATTTTCCGTCATCACGTCACACCGCCGTCTCAACCGGAGCGTCCAACCGCAGCGACCTTGCAGTTTCTGAACGCGCTACGCACAGGTCTCGACAAGATTGAGGCCGAGCATCGCGTCCAGCCCGATCCTGCCGGTGAGTTCACGCGCAGCGAGTTGTCGATCGTCGAGAGTGATTCGCACGTCGTGGACCAGGCGATGCGGATGATCGATGGCAGCGTGCGCTATGTAGTGAAGCTCGTGGACGTGCCGGCGGCCCCGACGATTCCGGTCAATCTCCAGCAAAAGGTCTCATACGACGCCGACGCCGGATTGCTGACGTTCCAGGGCGTGATGACGCCGGATGAGAAGGCGGAGCTTGAAGGCGTCGCCGCCGCATTGCCCGCTACGGTGCGGCCACTTTACGATAAGGCCGTCGGCGATTTGTTCGATCTGCCGCGGACCTTCTTCAACGACCATCTTGCGGCTTATTTTGCGGCTCCCACGACAGCGGCGGAGAAGCTGCTCAATCGTCCATCTCTGGATTCGTTGCTGCGTCCGGTCATGCTGGACAGTGCAGGCAGTGTCGTAGCGCGTGATGCTTCTGATAGTCTTCCAGCGGCGACTGAGATCGTCGATACCGAGATCGGCAGCAAGTTCGCGTTTCTGCTCGAAGCGCTGGTACCACTCACGCGCGAGCGGCTTAAGACTGCGCTGGTGATGCAGAGCGCCGCTGATGCTCTCGGCATCGACACCCGGGTCGCGGCGGCGCTATTGCGGAATCCGACCGTGATGCAGTCGATCCGCGATCCGGGCGAGTCGGCGATCGCCGACTTCCTCGATCTGACGGGCGACGGCTTGAGTGCTGCATATTTCACGAACACGACACTCGTCGGCGATGCTGTGTTCGTGCGCACCGACGCGACGGTCGATTTCGACTGGACCGCGGCCACACCGGATCCCGTAAAGATTCCAGCCAGCGACTACAGCGTCCGCTGGAGCGGATTGATCATCGCCGAGCGGAGCGAGGAATACACGTTCAGCATTGCATGCGCCGATGGCGCTCGGCTTTGGGTCGGCGGACATCTCGTGATCGACGACTGGCAGGACCAGCCATCCACGACACACATCGGCAAGCTGAAGCTCGAGGCCAGCGCGCTGACCTCGCTGCGGCTCGAGTATTACAAGAAGACCGTGCCCTCGAAGGTGCAGCTGATGTGGAGCAGTGCTTCGGTGGCTGAGGCGGTGGTCCCGGTTACTGCACTGTTCACCGGCCAGGCCGCAACGCGGTTGACCAAGGTAGCGCTGATCGCATCAATGCTGCGCCTCGACGCGAAGGAGATCGTCCATTTCGCCACGGCGAAACTGATCGAACTCGACAAGCTGCCGTTGAATGGCGCAACAGACTACGATCCCACGCAGTTCCGGAATTGGGTCCGGCTCGTCGATTACGTGGCCTTGCGCAATGCTGTCCCCGATGGCGAGACTGACCTGATCGACGTGCTCGCTGCGCCGACGCCGGAGGAGGCGCGTCGACGATTGGCTGCAGTAACCGGCTGGCCTGCAAGCGAGATCGATGATCTCACGGGCCAATCCGGATTCGATTTCAAGCCCACCGACTTCAACGACGAGCAACGGCTGGGCCGCCTTCCCGCCTGCTTCAAACTGATGCAACGGCTTGGCATTACCGCGAGCCGCGCGCTGCAATGGGCGCGAATCCGACTCGAAGACACGTCGGTCGCGCCATCGACCATCTATTGGGCATTCACCATCAAGGACGCCCCGCGCGCGATCCAGCTCGCCCAGGACATGCGCAACATCGCGCGCGCCAAGCACGACGACAAGAGCTGGATCGAGATCGCGAAGCCACTCAGCGATGCCTTGCGCGACCAGCGCAAGGCCGCATTGCTCGGATACGTGCTCGCGATGCCGTCGAGCATCGAGCGCAACATTACCGACTCGGGAAAGCTGTTCGAGTTTTTCCTGATCGACGTGGACACCACGAGCTGCACCGAGACGTCGCGGATCAAGCAGGCGATCTCGTCGGTGCAGCTGTTCATCCATCGCTGCCTGATGGGTCTCGAGGATCACGGTCCACTGGTTCCGTACACCGTGGTTCCCGCACAAATCGACGAGCCGCGGTGGCGCTGGATGCAGCGCGAGGTGCTGTGGGAAGCCAACCAGAAGGTATTCCGCTATCCCGAAAACTGGCTCAAACCCGAACTGCGCGACGATCGGACGCCGTTCTTTCGCGAGCTCGAGTCGGACCTGCTGCAGAGCGATCTCACCGATCCCTATGTGGAAAAGGCTTTACTCAGTTATCTGGAGAAACTGGACGACATCGCACGGTTGGAAATTTGCGGCGTGCGCGAAGAACCCTCAGCGTATGCGCTGCATGTGTTCGGTCGCACGCACAACACGCCTCATATTTATTTCCACCGTACGCTGACGCGCAAGCGTGGCGATACCTGGGATCACGGCGTTTGGAGCGCATGGCAGAAGGTTCCGCTGGACATTGAAGGCGTTGATGATGGCGACAACGGCCAGCTGAGCGGTGTGCATCTGCTGCCGGTGATCTGGAATCGGCGGCTCTATGCGTTCTGGCCCACGTTCCGCAAGAAGCCCGACACCGCGCGCAACGCAAATCTTCCGCAAGAACTCGGCTCTATCGAGCAATGGGACATCCGCCTCTCGTGGAGTGAATTTTTTCAGGGGAAGTGGCAGTCGCGCGAGCAAAGCGATGCGGCGCTGGTCGGTATCCCTGATGACTACGAATGGATCAACAACAGCCGTCACATCGATCACTTCGCGCCGGCAGAGGGGACGATTGCTTATACGACCATCGATTACTTCATGGGTATCAAGACGGGCAGCCATAGCGACACGCGGCAGACGGTATTCCCGAAAACGATCTCCGGCGGCGAGCTCGATGGAGTGCACCTTGAGACCGCGTCGGACTACGCCGAGGTCGACATCAACGAGAGTTCGTTCGAGATGAACCAGTTGCTGCCGCCGCCGGCCGGGCATCTGTTCTCCATCTCGCCGGGTTCGGATCAGCTCCGTATCGACGTCTATCAGCGCTACACCGGGACTGCGACGGGGAAGAAGATCACCAAGACTGTCGTGGACACGGTCGTGGTGCAGGACGGAAAGCATGATGCACGGCAGAAGCGCGACGAGCAAAACGAGGATTCGACGCGCATCGTCACCCGCTATCGCTGGATTGGACGCTTCACGGTCGATGGCTGTCGCAATAAAGTGGTCAGCTCGCCGGGCAATCACACGTATTCGTATGATTCGTTGCTTCGCCCAAAGGGAAGCAACAACTTCTTCAACTGGATGCGCGCTGATCCGTCGCAAAAGCGCTTCGAGATCGATCCGTCCCCTGTCATTCTGAATCGGGTGCCAAGTCCTTTCCGTGTGCTCGATTCTGATCCAGACCAGGATTTCATCGATTTCTCGCCATTCTTCTACCAGGATGCGCAGCGCGTCTACTTGGTGATCACATCGGATGCGCCGCCGCTTATCCCCGTTGATGTCGGCAGGCTCGGTGCGCTGCAGGTGGATGCACCGCTGCTGCAGAAGGCATTCGATCCGAGATTTGATCTCGGTAGACCCTATGCATTGGCAACGTCACAGGCTCAGATGCGCGTGAATCCCTGGATCGTCATGTCATCGGTCCCGCTCGACCAGCCCGCGTCGGGAACTGAAGCGGCGAACCTGGATGATCCTGGTGCAATGAGGACTTTATCCAGTAGATTGCCGCAATCCCAATCTGTCGGCATACCTTTAGTGCCCGGAGTGACGATTGATTCTTCCTCCTACTACCCGTTTCGAAAACTGCGCTATCAGTTCCTCACGCATTGGCATCCGCATGTATGCGAATTCATCCGCCGCCTGAATCGCGATGGCCTCGCTACGCTTCTCCACACCGACACACAGCGACTGAGTAACGACAGTTTCTTGGTGCAACATCAAGAGAAATTTCGCGCTGCGTACGCGCCTACTTCTTCAGTAGCACTACCTTATCCGCTCGAAAATGTAGATTTCCAGAACGGTGCATATTCGCTCTACAACTGGGAGTTGTTTTTCCACGTACCGCTGTTGATCGCGCAGCGCCTGAGCAAAAATCAGCGCTTCGCCGAAGCGCAGCGCTGGTATCACTTCATTTTCAATCCGCTCGACAACAGCAATGAAGCATCACCGGCCAAGTACTGGAGATTTCTGCCGTTCAAGACCACTGAACCCGAGCGCCTGATCGAGATGCTCGAAACACTGGGCTACCAGGGAACCGATGCGACAATACTGCAGCGTAAGCACGATATAGAGACCCAAATTGATGAGTGGGCGCATGACCCGTTCAATCCGCACCGGATTGCGCGCCTACGCCATAGTGCATACATGAAGAATGTGGTGATGTGTTACATCGATAACCTCATCTCGTGGGGCGACTATCTCTTCAGTCAGGACACGCTGGAGTCGATCAACGAAGCAACACATCTCTACGTGATCGCGTCATCGCTGCTGGGGCCGCGACCGCAGAAGATCCCGGAGAAGACCGGAGAGACCCGGAAGACCTTCGCACAACTCCGGCCCTCGCTGGATGCGCTTTCCAACGCTCACGTCGCAATGGAAACGCTGTTCCCGTTCGCAACCAGCGACGTGCCGATGACGCCGACCAGCGGTGTATCTTCAGGTCACAGTACGACGACGCTGTTCTTCTGCCTGCCCCCCAACGACCAACTGCTCGGCTATTGGGATCGGATCGAAGATCGTCTGTTCAAGATCCGCCACTGCATGAACATCGAGGGCGTCGTCCGGCAACTGCCGCTGTTCGATCCGCCAATCGATCCGGCGCTGCTGGTCGAGGCAGCGGCGAAAGGCGTGGATCTCAACAGCGTGCTCAACGACCTCTACACACCGCTGCCCCGGTACCGCTTCGAGTACATGCTGCAGAAGGCGCTGGAGATGTGCTCGGAGGTCCGCTCGTTCGGTGGCGCGCTGCTCGCGGCGATGGAAAAGCGCGATGCCGAAATGCTGGCGCAACTGCGCACGACGCACGAGCGCGCAGTGCTTGACTTGGTGCGCAACGTGAAAACGTCGCAGTTGAGCGAGGCACAGGCAAATCGCGACGCGCTGACCAAATCGCGCGCGGTCGCCGCACAGCGCTTCATGCATTACCAAGGGTTGTTAGGCTACAAGGCTGATGCGGACTTCACGCCAGGCTCGGCAGCCCCGATCGTCAGCGATCGGGCTGGCGACAATCGGTTCTCCGAGGAGATCCATCACCAGGAACAGATGCGAGTGGCGAACGATTTGCAGGAGCAAGCCGCGGATTGGGATCTTCTATCGAACGCGATTCACTACGTGTTTCCAGATTTTTCTATAGGTCTCTCTAAGCCTGACTACAGCATGTCGTACGGCGGATCGAACGTCGGCGCGGCGTTGACGGCGATGAGCCGTTCGCTCGGAAACAATGCAGCGACGGCGACATATTATGGCAACAATGCCGAGGTTGAGGCGTCATTCCGCCGCCGTGACCAAACCTGGGTGCTGGAGAGCAACGTCGCCGCGCGCGACATCGAGCAAATCGACCAGCAGATCGCGGCTGCCGATATCCGTATCGCAATCGCCGGGCGCGATCTCGATGCGCACGACAAACAAATCGAACAGAACGAAGAGATGCGCGCGTTCCTGACGGAGCGCAAGTTCACGCAGGAGGAACTCTATTTCTGGATGCAGAATGAGCTGACAACGCTGCACTTGCAGTGCTATCAGATCGCGTATCAATGGGCCAAGCAAGCGCAGGCCTGTTTTCGCTTCACCACCGGTACCGACAATACGTTCGTTCAATTTGGCTCGTGGGACAGCCTGCGCAAGGGGTTGTTGAGCGGCGAGCGGCTCTATCTGCAATTGAAGCAGATGGAACGCAGCTACATGGAGCAGAACCGACGCGAATACGAGCTGACGCGTCACGTATCGCTGGCGGCGGTCGATCCGGCAGCGTTGATTCGCCTGCGGCAGACGGGGCAATGCGAAGTGAACCTGCCGGAGACATTGTTCGACCTTGATTTTCCTGGCCACTACATGCGCCGGTTGAAGAGCGTGGCGCTGACCATTCCGTGCGTCGTTGGCCCTTACACTGGCGTCAATTGCACGTTGACCCTGTTGCGCAGTGAGATTCGCAAGAGTCCGCTGCTCTCGAACGGTTATCGGCGGACCGACGACCAGGATTCGCGCTTCATCCTCGACGTGCTGCCGACTCAGTCGATCGCGACCAGTCAGGCGCAGAACGATACCGGGACCTTTGAACTCAACTTCCGAGACGAGCGCTTCCTGCCGTTCGAAGGCGGCGGTGCCATCTCGACCTGGCGCATCGAACTGCAGAACGAATTTCGGCAATTTGACTACGACACCATCGCCGACGTGGTACTGCACTTGAAGTACACATCACGCGAAGGCGGTGCCCTGCTCAGTCACGCAGCGGTCAAATCGCTGAAGGAGGCGATCAAAGATCTAGAAAAGCAGCCAATAATGCGACTCTTCAACTTGCGGCAGGAGTTCGCAGCGGAATGGTATCGGTTCCTCAATGCGCCTCCAGCGGGACCGGGGGACCAGTCGCTGACGATGTCGCTGACAAAGGACCGGCTCCCATTTGCGTTCCAGGCGTGGAAGATCGGTATCAAGACGATCACCGTGTTCGTCAAGGTGCGGCAGGAGTTCGCGGCGACGCATAACGAGGGGACGCTGAAAATTACGCTGGAGCCGGGCGTGGTCGCGACGCCGGGCGCTGCACCGGTCACGCTCACGACCTGGAACGGGCTGCTGCACGCGGAACTGGCGCCAACTGGCGATCTAGGCAACTGGACACTGACCGCGTGGTTGACTTCCGGGGACAGCGCCCGTACTCGCTTGGCGCCGGGTGCGCTGGAGGACATCGCACTTGTCTGTACCTATATATGTACGTGAGCAGATGAGA
>Ga0116180_1001475_pt1 | contig 19855 bp, 20 predicted proteins | sample AD_UKC073_MetaG_FD_89804 | JGI IMG/M metagenome (GOLD analysis project Ga0116180, IMG submission 89804) | Active sludge microbial communities of municipal wastewater-treating anaerobic digesters from USA - AD_UKC073_MetaG | ecosystem: Engineered > Bioreactor > Anaerobic > Digestate | place: USA...
CGCCGGGTTCATCGGTGGCCATCCCGCCACCGGACGGCTCACCCTCATCCATCCCCCCACCGGAGGACTCACCCTCATCCATGCCCCCACCGGAGGACTCACCCTCATCCATGCCCCCACCGGAGGACTCACCGACATCCATGCCACCGCCGGATCCCTCGTCGGCGGTGTAACTGCTGCCGCCACCGTCATCGTCGTAGGGATCGGCGACGCTGACCGGCGAGCCGGCGATGAGGGCCGAGAGCGAGACCACCACGGCGGCCGAGAACGCCGCAGATCGCTTCGTCGTTCTCACGACACCGTCACTGTCCATGGGAAACCTCCGCACAGTAGGTCAGTCCAACACTTTCCAGATCCAAACAGCTGATCCCACCCGCGGCACGCTTTCTCAGAAAACCGGGAAACCGACAGTCTGATGCCCCGGACTGACTGCGTCGGAACTAGAGGTAGCGCCGCAGGATTTCGACGTCGTCGGGGTAGCCCAGTTGAGCCGTGACGCCGATCAACTTGGCCAGATGCACTTTGGGCACCCGGCGCAACTCGTCCAGGGGGTACTCGAGCCGGCCGGACTTCTTGTGCGGGCCGTACCGGTTCTGCCAGACCTGCTTGCCCTGCCGAGCGATGGTGCGGCCCAGGAAGTCTCCGAGCACGGCGTCATCGCCCGGATGTTCGATCCGGAAGACCACACCCGGGTCCGCCCGGCCGGTGATCTCCTCCAGGCAGATGTCGTACCAGTAGGCCAGCGACATCACCGCCCAGCCGAAGAAGTCGTACACCCCCTCGCCGGCGGTCTGGTTGTCCCAGACGAAAAGGTCGACGCGGCGCCGCTCCCAGATCAGTTGGCTGCGGAACCCGATCGACCGGATTTGCTGGTTCTCGGTCGCCACCGAGTTCAGCGCGGCCAGCGGGGAACGGGCGACCAGGAACAGTTTCGCGTCGTCGGGATACTCGGCGAGGGTGTTGCCCCACGGCCCGGCCCGGCGTTTGGCCACCTGCATCCAGGAGATGACACCGTCGGCGCCGATGTCCTCATGCCGCACATCGAGGCCGTGTTCCCGAAGCAGGCTGGCCGCGAAACCGGTTCCGCATCGGGGATGTCCGAGACCGACGATCACCGGCGCAGGTTACCCGGGCGGGAGTCAGCCAGGGCGTCCGCCGAGTCCTGATCGGCTCCGGTGACGGCTCGGCTGAAGCGGACCCGGGTCCCGTTGCGGGGTACCAGAACCGGCCCGGCCCGGCCCCGGGGACGTTCCGGACGGCTGTCGACCGGTTCCAGTCGACCTTCCCGCAGCAGGGTGTGCAGCACCGTGGTCAGCTCACACATCGCGAAGGCTGCGCCGATACAGCGCTTCAGACCGCCCCCGAACGGCACCCACGCCGAGGCTGGGGGACGCTGACCCAGGAAACGGTCGGGGCGGAAGGCGTCCGGATCCGGGTAACTGGCCGGGTCGCGGTTGATGACGTCGAGCAGCAGGACGATCCGGGTCCCGGGTTCCAGGGTGTAGTCGCCCAACTGGTAGCGACCGGCGGTCATCCGTCCGGTGATCGGCGCCGGCGGCCACAGCCGCAAGGTCTCGTTGACGACCGCCTCGGTGTAGCGGGTGCCGCCGTCGCGCGCCTCCTCGGCGACCTTCCGCAGGGCTTCCGGGTGGTGCAGCAGCAGGTCCACGACCCAGGCCAGCGTGGTCGCCGTCGTCTCGTGACCCGCCAGGATCAACGTGACCAGATCGTCACGAATCTGCTTGTCCGACAGGCCTTCCCCGTCCTCGCCACGGGCGTCGACCAGCATCCCGAGGATCCCGGCCGGCCGGCCGGGATCGGCGCGGCGGGCGGCGATCAGCGGAAGGACGGTGTCGTCGATGCGACGGTTCACCGCGCCGAGCCGGCCCCACATCCGCAGCGCGCCCAGTCGCCGGGCCGCGTACCGCACCGGGGTTTCGTCGGAGAGGGCCAGCGTCAGCAGTTCCTCGAACGGCTCGCCCAACCGGGCCACCTCGGCGGGGTCGTCGACACCGAACATGATCCGGACGATGACTTCCAGTGTCAGTTCGCGGGCGGCGTCGAGCATCCGGATCGGCCGGTTCTGCGGCCACTGGGCCATCGCGGTGCGCGTCGCCGCCTCGATGATCGGCACGTAGCCGTCGAGGACGCCGCCGTGCAGGGGCGGGATCAGCAGCTTGCGGCGGCGCAGGTGCTCCGGTTCCTCCTGGACGAACATCGACCGCGACCCGTAGATCGCCGCGGCCGGTCCCACCCCCTCCCCGCCGAGCAGGACGTCGGGCTTCGCGGAGAACGCCTGCTTGGCCAGTGTCGGATCGCCCACCGCCACGACCGGTCCGTAGCCCAGCACCGGCAAGGCCACCACCGGTCCCATTCTGCGCACGACGTCGGCCACCAACTGCTGACCACCGAGACCGTAGGCGGCGGCGTAGAGACCACCGAAGACATGGGTCAGCCCGAGCGGGACCGGCAGTCCGGGAGCGCGCATTCCCCCACCGTGCCACATCGGTGGCCCGGGTACGGTCGGAAAAATGAGTGTCGGCCCGGTCCATCAATCGGTGCGTCCCAGCCCGGTCTTCCTGGCGCTGATCGGTCTGACCGTCGGCGGCGGGGCACTGGCCTGGCTGGCGGCCGATTCGGTCGGCCCACTGGCCCGGGTCGGTGTGTTCGTGTTCGTCATCGCCGGGTGGGTGGTCTCGCTGTGCCTGCACGAGTTCGGCCACGCGTTCACCGCGTGGCGGTTCGGCGACCACGACGTAGCGGTCCGCGGCTATCTGACACTCAACCCGCTGAAGTACTCCAACCCGATGCTGTCGATCGGCCTGCCCCTGCTGTTCATCGCGCTGGGCGGCATCGGCCTGCCCGGTGGGGCGGTGTACGTGCGGACCGGTTACATGACGCCGCGGCAGCGTTCCCTGGTCAGCCTGGCCGGGCCGCTGGCCAACCTGATCCTCGCCGTCCTGCTGCTCACCGCCGCCCGGCTGTTCTACGACCCGGACCGCCCAGTGTTCTGGGCCGGTGTGGCGTGCCTGGGCTTCCTGCAGGTCACCGCGCTGGCCCTGAATCTGCTGCCGATCCCCGGGCTGGACGGGTACGGCGCGCTTGAACCCCACCTGAGTCCGGCCACCCAGCGTGCGGTGGAGCCCGCCAAGCAGTTCGGCTTCCTGATCCTGCTGGTGGTGTTGCTGGCCCCGGGCCCCAACGAATGGTTCTTCTCGGCGGTGTTCGCACTGTTCGACCTCTCCGGGGTGCCCCGGCTCCTCGTCGGCGCCGGCCTGGAACTGACCCGGTTCTGGTCGGCCTGGCTGTAGGGCCTTCGCGCCGCAGCGCCGTCGTCGTGCTGTATTAGATTTCACCCGGTGGGAGCCGGACACAGCCATGGCAGCGCGGACTCACGTGTCAGCCGGATGGTCGCCGCCTCGGCGATCCTGGGTGTGTTCTTCCTCGTGGAGGTCGTCACCGCGCTGGCGATCTCATCGCTGGCATTGCTGGCCGACGCCGGACATATGCTCACCGACCTCGTCGCGCTGTTCATGGGGGTGGTGGCGGTGATGCTGGCCCGGCGCGGCAGCACGTCGCCGTCGCGCACCTACGGCTGGCATCGCGCCGAGGTGTTCACCGCGGTGGCCAACGCCGTGCTGTTGCTGGGAGTGGCGGCGTTCATCCTCTACGAGGCGGTCGAACGGCTCGGCGCCACGCCGGAGATTCCCGGCCTGCCGATGATCGCGGTGGCGCTGGCGGGTCTGCTCGCCAACGTCGCCGTCATGCTGCTGCTGCGCTCGCACTCCGAGAGCAGTCTGGCCGTGAAGGGCGCCTACCTGGAGGTGGTGGCCGACGCGGTCAGCAGCGTCGGGGTGCTCATCGCCGGGGTGGTGACCCTGACGACGGGCTGGCCGTACGCCGATACCGTGGTCGCGGTCCTGGTCGCGCTGTGGGTTCTGCCCCGGGCCTTCACGCTGGCCCGGGCGGCGCTGCGCATCCTCTCGGAGTCCTCGCCCAAACACATCGACGTCGACGAGTTACGTGCGGCACTGGCGGCGGTCGACGGTGTCACCGAAGTGCACGACCTGCACGTCTGGACGCTGGTTCCGGGCAAGGACATGGCCACGGCACACCTGATCACCGACGGGCGTTCCGATCGGGTCCTCGACGACGCCCGTGCGGTGCTGTCCGCCCGCGGTGTGGACCACGCCACCGTGCAGGTGGAGCCCCCCGGTTGGGCGGACGAGTGCCGGGCCCACACCAGCCCCTAGCCATCGGAAGCCATCGGACCCGTCCGGGCGTCAGGCCAGACCGAGCTCCGCGCGTGCGGTCGGGTCGCAGTCGTCGAGCAGGTCACAGCAGCGGGCGAACTCGGCGGTTTCGCCGATCAGGTCCGCGGCGCGGGCCAGCGCGGCGACACAGCGCAGGAAGCCGCGGTTGGGCTCGTGGCCGAAGGGCACCGGCCCGAAGCCCTTCCACCCGTGTCGACGCAGCTGATCCAGACCCCGGTGGTAGCCGGTGCGGGCGTAGGCGTAGGCGGTGATCGCCTTGTCGTCGGCCAGCGCGTCCTCTGCGAGCTGAGCCCAGGCCACCGAGGCCGCCGGGTGGGCGGCCGCGACGATGGCCGGGTTCTCACCCGCCGCCAGGGCATCCTCGGCATCGAGGTCACCGGGCAGCAGCACCGGCGGTGGACCCAGCAGATCACCGAATGACGTCATGACGCCAATTGTGCCGTGAGATATCAACCGGTGCCGCCGGGGGCTTCCCGTCGGTCCCAGCCGCTAGGGTCGAGGGGCACCACTACAGGAGGAACGCAGCACGCCATGTCGAACCCGTCCGGGACCGGCCACGATCCACACGAGCCGCAACCCTCCCACACCGAGAACCCCTCGCCCGATCTCTCCGACAACGGCCTCTCCGACAACGGCCTCTCCGACAACGGCCTCTCCGACAGCGACCCGGTGACCGAGGTGATCGACGTCGTCGTGGCCGCGGACCCCGCCGACACGTCAGACACCCCACACTCGGCGGACCCCGCAGACGCCGCCGTCGCCGAGGAGCGCCGCTACACGGCGCCCGGTTTCGACGCCGGCTCCACCCAGATCATCGACCGGGTACCCGACCCGCCGACGGAGTTCATCACCACGCCCACGGAGCTTTCCGAAGCCGCCTACCAGGCCGCCTACACCGGACCGATCGACACCTCCCGCCCGCGCACCGGCCCGCAGGAGATCCTGCCTGCCCGCAAGGCCCGGCCGCGCTGGCTGCGGCCGGTCGCTGTAGTCGCCGCGGTGCTGGTCGGCGCCGCCCTGATCGGGCTGTTCCTGGTGCATCGCAGCAACGCGGCGAAGGCGTCGCGCGAAAACCTGGTCCGCACCACCATCGAGACGTTCGACACCGCGGTCCGCGATGGCGACCTCGCGACGCTGCGCACCATCACCTGCGGCCAAACCCGGGACAGCTACGTCAACTACGACGATCAGGCGTGGGCGGACACCTACGAGAAGGTGGCGGCGGCCAAGCAGTACCCGGTGGTCGCCAGTATCGACCAGGTCGTGGTCAACGGTGACCATGCCGAAGCCAACGTCACGTCGTACATGGCCTATGACCCGGCGACCACCTCGACCCGCAGCTTCGACCTGCAGTTCCGCGACGACCAGTGGAAGATCTGCCAGGCGTCCTGAATCGCACGCCCGGCAGATCCCACGGTCACGGGCCTAGCCGGAGATGCTCCGGCCGGCGCTCTTGAGGTCGTTGCAGGCCTCGACGACCCGCTCGGCCATTCCGGCTTCGGCCTTCTTGAGGTAGCTGCGCGGGTCGTAGACCTTCTTGTTGCCGACCTCGCCGTCGATCTTGAGCACCCCGTCGTAGTTGGTGAACATATGTCCGGCCAGCGGGCGGGTGAAGGCGTACTGGGTGTCGGTGTCGACGTTCATCTTCACCACGCCGTAGCGCAGGGAGTCCTCGATCTCGGACTTCAGCGATCCCGATCCGCCGTGGAAGACGAAGTCGAACGGCTTGGAGCCTTCGGCGAGGCCGAGCTTGGCCGCCGCCACCCGCTGGCCCTCGGCCAGTACCTCGGGCTTGAGCTTGACGTTGCCCGGCTTGTACACGCCGTGGACGTTCCCGAACGTCGCCGCCAGCAGGTACTTGCCGTTCTCGCCGGCGCCGAGGGCGTCCACCGTCTTCTCGAAGTCCTCAGGGCTGGTGTAGAGCTTCTCGTTGATCTCGGCCTCGACACCGTCCTCCTCACCGCCGACCACGCCGATCTCGACCTCGAGGATGATCTTGGCGGCCACCGCCTGCTTGAGCAGTTCGGCGGCGATCGTCAGGTTCTCGTCGATCGGGACCGCCGAGCCGTCCCACATGTGCGACTGGAACAGCGGATTGAGCCCCCTGCCCACCCGCTCCGCCGAGATGGCCAGCAACGGACGCACATAGGTGTCCAGCTTGTCCTTGGGGCAGTGATCGGTGTGCAGTGCCACGGTGATCGGGTACTTCTGGGCGATCACATGGGCGAACTCGGCCAGCGCCACCGCACCGGTGACCATGTCCTTGACCCCGAGACCGGAGCCGAACTCGGCCCCGCCTGTGGAGAACTGGATGATCCCGTCGCTACCGGCGTCGGCGAAACCCTTGATGGCCGCGTTGATGGTTTCCGAGGAGGTGCAGTTGATGGCCGGGAACGCGAACGAGTGTTCCTTGGCGCGGGCCAACATCTCCGCGTAGACCTCGGGTGTGGCGATGGGCATGGCGGATCCTCTCTGCTGCACTCACGGCTGATCGGGTTGTCTGGGAAGTATGTCAAACGACCCCGGTATCTTGGTGCCCCATGACCACGACCCTGCTCGCCATGCCCGACATCTTGGACCCGATGTACTGGCTCGGCGAGGGCGGACTTTTCGCCTCGGCGGTGCTTCCGGGCATCTTGATCATCGTCTTCATCGAAACCGGCCTGCTGTTTCCGCTGCTCCCGGGCGATTCGCTGCTGTTCACCGGTGGCCTGCTGGCGGCGGCGCCGAATCCACCGGTCAACATCTGGGCACTGGTGTTCACCGTGCCCATCGTGGCGATCCTCGGTGACCAGGTCGCCTACTTCATCGGGCGCCGGATCGGTCCCGCGCTGTTCGACAAGGAGGACTCGCGGTTCTTCAAGAAGAGCTATGTGACCCAGTCGCACGCCTTCTTCGAGAAACACGGCCCCAAGACGATCATCCTGGCTCGATTCGTCCCCATCGTGCGGACGTTCGCGCCGGTGCTGGCCGGGGTGTCCTATATGAGTTATCGGCTTTTTCTGTCGTACAACATCGTCGGCGGCATCCTGTGGGGCGCCGGGGTGACCACGGTGGGGTACTTCCTGGGCAATGTGCCGTTCGTCAAGCACAACCTGGAACTGGTGATCCTGCTGATCGTGTTCCTGTCGATCCTTCCCGGGATCACCGCCGTGGGCCGCAGTCTGCTGGAGCGCCGCCGCGCACGGCCCAAGGGGGACTGAAGTCCGTCAGCGCTCCACGCCGAGTCCGTCAGGGCTCGGATCGGCCTACGGCCAGGACGTCCGGTTTGGTCCGGGGGCTGTATTGGTCGGCAGATTTGCACCCGGAACCTGCGAGTTCTGCAGCGCACCCAGGCACAGCCCCAGTCGGCCGGGCAGACACATGCCACCCGTGCCGTTGACGCCGGTGATCCCCTTGGTCTGCGGCCAGCAGACGCCGGTGACGGGATCGGAGACGGTGCCGCCCGGACAGGGTGCGGCAAGCGCCGGCTGCGCGGTGATCATCGGCGCCGCCATCAGCCCACCGCCCAGGACAGCTGCCGCCAGAAGTCGAGAAGCCGTGGATCGGATTGTCATGTGGTTCTCCGTACTCAAGTCGGTGTGGACGGTCAGGACGGGAGGGCGATCTTGGTCTGCGCCCGGATCACCTTGGCTGCGTCGATGACGACCTGCTCCTGTCCGCCCGGCGCCTCACCGTTCAGTTGGAGGACGAACAGTGCGTCCTTGCCGGGGATGACGATGGTCTCCTGACCGACCGAGCGGGTCTCACCCTCCCACTCGTAGGTGCCGACGTAGTTGACGGAGTCGAACCCGCTCAGCTTGTCCCGCTGCGGGGGGCCCTCCACGGGCTTGAACCCGGGCAGTTCGTTGAGTTGGCCGGGTGCGAGTTGGAGGATCTTCTCCGGGTCGACCGCTCCGGTCAGTTTCGAGGCGATGGCGTACATGAACGGCGGGTTCGCGGGGTCCTGCGCCTTGTCGTAGACGATGGCGCCGTACGCCCAGTCCGGGGTGCGATCACCGGCCGGACTCCAATCGGGCGGCAACGGGAAATCGATCTTCGGCGTCCCCGGGTCGCCGGATTGGAACGGCACCTCCGCGATCTTGTTGTCGAGGATGTACTGGTGCAGGTTGGAACCCTGCGCGGGCTCCTCGAAACCTTCGCCATGCGCACCTTCGTGGGCGGGCGCGGGGGAACCCGTCCACACGCTCGGCGTCGTTCCCGGCGTCGTCGAAGCCTGCTCGTTCGGTGTGCAGCCCGCCAGCACGACGCTCAGCGACAGTGCGGCCGCCGCAGCCGTCGTGGTTTTCATGATCGCCACCGCTGTTCTCCTTCGTTCGCCTGCTCCCGCCAAAACCTAGCAGCTGACATGACCGCGCGCGTGGACTCGTGAGGCGAGCGGGAAATTGGGCGGAGCGGCTCGGAGCCGGTCACCCCGGGCGGACCGAGACCGTGTGCGCCGCCTCCATCAGCATCCAGCCCGAAATCTGCACGGACAGATCGCGTTCGGCGACCTCGGAGGCGTGAACCGCACCGCTGGCGAACCGCGCGGTCCGCCCGCCGGCGGTCGGCAGCTCGGCCGGCCGGTCCCAGAAGGAGCCGAACAGCGGCAGACCGTCGACGCTGCACCGGTTGTCCCACGCCGCCGCCGCCGAGGCGAGCACGATCTCCCGGGCCGCCTCTCGTGCGTCGCGATCCCCGGGCAGTCGATGGGCCGCCAGGGCCAGATAGCGGGCGGTGATCCCGGCGAACAGGCCGCCGTCTCCGCCGCCCCCGCCGCGCAGCACTCCCCCGGGCGCCATGTGTTCGGCGATCGCCGCCACCAGCCGGCCGGCCCGGCGCACGTGCCGGGGCTCGCCGGTGCGCACCGCCAACTCGGTCTCCAGCCCGACCACGACACCCTGGCAGTAGGTGTACTGGGCACGCACCAGGGAACCGTCCCGGATTCCGTCGAACACCAGATGGGTCTCCGGGTCGATCAGGGTGTCGTCGAGCCAGTCGGCCATCGCCTGGGCGCGGGGCAGATGCTCGCCGTAGCGGGCCAGGAAGATCCCGGCCGGGCCGTTGGCCGGCGCGTTGAAGAACCGGTCCTGCTTGCGCCACGGAATCCCGCCGCCCGACTCGGGCATCCAGGATCCGACCAGCTGGCTGCACAGGCTTGCCAAGGCCCGGGGCCTACGAACCCCGGCCAGTCGCGCGGCCCGCTCGAGCGCCAGCGCCAGCCAGGCCATGTCGTCGTAGTAGCTGTTGGTCCAACGGCCCAGGTTTCGGGCGTGGTGACCGCGGACCTGCCGCCGGATGTGAATCAGGCGTTCCGGTCGCGGGTCGCGTAGCTGGGCGTCGATGAGGGTGTCCAGCAGATGCGCCTGCCACCAGTAGTGCCAGGACCCGAAGGCGCGGTCCCGGGCGGTGGGCGGCCAGCCGACCACTCCGAGTTGGGTTCCGGGCAGCTGCCAGAGGCGCCGGAGATGTCGCCGGACGATCGCCGCCTCGGCATCGGCGGCACGCGCACCCCACTGCGGCTCCATGCCGCCCAATCCTGCCCTACCAGGCCTTCGACAGGTCGGCCCATCGGGATATCCAGGCGTGCATGGCGATTCCGGCGGCGACCGCGGCGTTGATGCTCCGGGTCGAGCCGAACTGGGCGATCGACACGGTCAGTTCGGCGCCCTCGCGGGCCGCCTCGGAGATACCCGGCCCCTCCTGACCGAACACCAGCAGGACGTCGCGGGGCAACTCCGTGTGCTCGAGTCGTACCGCCCCGGGCACGTTGTCGACGGCGACCACCGTCAGTCCGGCACCGGCCGCGAAGGTCAGGAGATCGGCGGTGGTGTCGTGGTGGGCCAGTCGCTGGTAGCGGTCGGTCACCATGGCTCCGCGCCGGTTCCAGCGGCGACGGCCCACGATGTGCACGGTGTCGACGGCGAAGGCGTTGGCGGTTCGTACCACCGCGCCGATGTTGGCGTCATTGCCGAAGTTCTCGATCGCGATGTGGAGGGGGTGCCGACGGGTGTCGATATCGGCGACGATGGCGTCCCGGGTCCAGTACCGATAGGCGTCGACGACGTTGCGGCTGTCCCCCGCGGCGAGCAGTTCGGGGTCATAACGCGGGTCCCGCGGCTCGGCGCCGGGATGGGTGTCACACCACGGACCCACGCCCGGGGTCCCGGTGGACCACTCGGTGGGGCCCGGCACTATACCGTCGTCGCCGCCGGTCACACCCATGGCCGCCGCGTCGTGCGACCGGCCGCGGCCCGGGTCCGCCTCACCCGCCGGCGAGACCGAGGTCGGACAGGCCGAGCACGCTGCGGTACGGCAGCCCCGCCGCCTCGATCGCCTCCGCCGCGCCGGTGTCCCGGTCGACCACCGTGACCACCCCGACCACCGTTCCGCCCGCGTCGCGGACCGAGCGCACCGCGGTCAGCGCCGAACCACCGGTGGTACTGGTGTCCTCCACGACGAGGACACGCTTGCCGGCAACGTCGGCGCCTTCGATAAGCCGTTGCATCCCATGGGTTTTCACCGCTTTACGAACGACGAATGCGTCGATCGGACGGCCCGGGGCGTGCATGACCGCGCAGGCCACCGGATCGGCCCCCATGGTCAGTCCGCCCACCGCGGCGTAATCCCAGTCCTCGGTGAGGTGACGCACCAGGCGGCCGATCAGCGGCGCCGCCCGATGATGCAGGGTCGCCCGGCGCAGGTCGACGTAGTAGTCGGCCTCCTTGCCGGAGGACAGCGTCACCCGGCCGAACACCACCGACAGTTCACGGACCAATCCGGCCAGTTCGGCCCGTTCGATTTCAGGTGCGGTCACGGCCCCGTCCCAGTCGTTTGGTGGCCGCGCGGACCAACCCGCGCGGGATGAATCGTCCGGCAGTGGTCAGCACCTTGTACTGAACCCCCGGAATGCTGATCACCCGGCCCTTGGCGATATCGGCCAGGCTCTCGCCGACGACATCGTCCACACTCAGCCACATCGGACCGGGAATGGACGCCATGTCGATACCGGCGCGTTGATGGAACTCGGTGCGCACGAATCCCGGGCACACGGCGTGCACCCCCACCCCGGTGCCGCCCAGTCCGTTGGCCAGGCCCTCGCTGAACGAGATCACCCAGGCCTTGGACGCCGAGTAGGTGGAACCGCGCCCGGACAGCAGACCGGCGACGCTGGCGATGTTGACGACGGTGCCGCGGCCGGCGGCCAGCATCGGTGGCAGGGCGGCGCGGGTGAGGTGCATGACGGCGGTGACGTTGACGTCGAGTTGGCGCTGCAGCACGGCGGGCTCGGTGGACCAGAACTCCCCCGAGGTCCCGAACCCGGCATTGTTGACCAGGACCGTCACCCCGGCGGCCAGTCGCTCCCCGACCGCGTCCCGGCCGGCCTCCTCGGAGAGGTCAGCGGGGAGGACTTCGACGGCGATACCGTGCGCGGCCGTCAGTTCGGCCGACAGGGCCGCAAGCCGGGCCTCGTCCCGGGCCACCAGGACCAGGTCATAGCCGTCCCGGGCGTAACGGCGGGCATACCCGGCGCCCAGGCCAGAGGTGGGTCCGGTGATCAGAGCGACGGGACGCGACACCAGGTCACCCTAACCGTTCGGGCTCGACGGATCGGCCCGGCGGTCAGTGTTGGTAGTTGGGCGCCTGAGCGCCGGTTCTCGGCTGCTGCGGCCGGACCGGTGGCGGGGCATCGGTATGGCCGGTGGGGAGTTCGCTGCGACCGGGCGCCGGCTGCGGACGCCCCTGGGCGGCGAATCGGCGTCCCCCGGACTGCGCGGCCTGGGCGGGGATGGGCGGCAGCACCCGCAGCAGGTCGTTGAACTGCCGCACGGCTCGCAGTCCGTCCTCCCACTGGGCGCGGGTGGCCGAGATCGGGAGGGCCGCCAACGTCCAGTTCTGTTCGTTCCAGAGAATCTCGGCGCATTCCGGCGCGGTGTTCGCGAAGGTCACCATCCGCCGGTCACAGGCCCGCCGCGCGGCGTCGAGGTTGTTCGAGTAGAGCATCCTCGGGCCGAGGGCGCCGAGCAGCCAGACATCGCTCTCGCGCGGTTCCTTCATCCCCTTGAGCCGAAGGTCCATCACCACGTCGGTGCCGACCTTGCGGTGCAGGGCGATGACGGTGGCGACATCCTCCAGGTCGAAGACGTACACGGCCTCGCCGCGTACCTGACCCAGGACGACATTGCGGGCCGTGACGTCGCCGACGGTGGACATCACGCCGCGCTTCCAGCGGTCGATGATCTCCGCCGACTCCTGCTCGTAGTCGAAGCCGTGTGCCCGGGCCCAGGACTTCCGACGACGCCCCAGACCCCGGCGGCGACCGATGTCGACGTACAGCAGAACAGCCGCGCCGGTGAAGCACAGCGCGGACAGAGTGAACCAGAACGGGACCATCGGAGGTAGCGTAGCCGTTTCTGGTCATTCGCCAAGAGGGCCAACGGTCACAACAGGGTCACCATTCGCGTGAATCCCCGCCGAACAGACGCGCACCCGCACCCGGAACTCCGGGTGCGGGTGCGCGTCGGCGGGGGGGTTTCAGCCCAACACGAGGCTCTCGCCGTCGACCGATACGTTCACCGGGACGACATCGCCGTCGTGGATCTCCCCGGCCAACAGCAACTTCGCCAGTTGGTCCCCGATGGCCTGCTGCACCAGCCGGCGCAGCGGCCGGGCACCGTACAGGGGGTCGAATCCGCGCTGCGCCAGCCATTCCTTCGCCGGCAGCGACACCTGCAGCTCCAGGCGCCGCTGGGCCAGCCGCCGCTGCAGCTGGGCCAGCTGGATGTCGACGATCTGCACCAACTCGTCCGGTGAGAGCGCGTCGAAGATCAGCACGTCGTCGAGACGGTTGATGAACTCGGGCTTGAACGCCGCCCGCACCGCCGCCATCACCTGTTCCTCGGTGCCACCCGATCCGAGGTTCGAGGTCAGGATGAGGATGGTGTTGCGGAAGTCCACCGTCCGCCCCTGGCCGTCGGTGAGCCGACCTTCGTCGAGCACCTGCAGCAGCACGTCGAAGACGTCTGGGTGCGCCTTCTCGACCTCGTCGAACAACACGACCGTGTAGGGCCGGCGGCGAACCGCCTCGGTCAACTGACCGCCCTGGTCGTAACCGATGTACCCGGGGGGCGCACCGACCAGGCGGGCCACCGAGTGTTTCTCGCCGTACTCGCTCATGTCGATGCGGACCATGGCGCGCTCGTCGTCGAACAGGAAGTCCGCCAACGCCTTGGCCAGCTCGGTCTTGCCGACGCCGGTCGGGCCGAGGAACAGGAACGACCCGGTGGGCCGGTTCGGGTCGGCCACCCCGGCCCGGGTGCGCCGGACCGCGTCGGAGACCGCGGCGACCGCGCGCTTCTGCCCGATCACCCGGCGGCCCAGTTCGTCCTCCATCCGCAGCAGCTTCGCGGTCTCCCCCTCCATCAACCGCCCGGCCGGGATCCCGGTCCAGGACGCCACCACGTCGGCGATGTCGTCGGGCCCGACCTGCTCCTTGAGCATGACGCTCTCGCGGGCCTGAGCCTGCGGCAGCGCGGCGTCGAGCTTCTTCTCCACCTCGGGGATCCGGCCGTACCGCAGCTCGGCGGCCTTGGCCAGGTCACCGTCGCGTTCGGCCCGGTCGGCCTCGCCGCGCAGCACCTCGAGCTGCTCCTTCAGCTCCCGCACGATGTCGATGGCGTTCTTCTCGTTCTGCCAGCGGGTGGTGAGCTCGGCCAGCTTCTCCCGCAGGTCGGCAAGTTCCGCGCGAAGCTTCTCCAGCCGGTCCTTGGAGGCGGCGTCCTCCTCCTTGGCCAGCGCCATCTCCTCGATCTCCAGGCGGCGCACCAGACGTTCGACCTCGTCGACCTCGACGGGACGGGAGTCGATCTCCATCCGCAGCCGGGAGGCGGCCTCGTCGACCAGGTCGATGGCCTTGTCCGGCAGGAAACGGCTGGTGATGTAGCGGTCGGACAACGTCGCCGCGGCGACCAGAGCCGAGTCGGTGATCCGCACACCGTGGTGAACCTCGTAGCGGTCCTTCAAGCCACGCAGGATGCCGACGGTGTCGTCCACCGAGGGCTCGCCGACGAACACCTGCTGGAAGCGCCGTTCCAGGGCGGCGTCCTTCTCGATGTACTTGCGGTACTCGTCGAGGGTGGTGGCGCCGACCAGACGCAGCTCCCCACGGGCCAGCATCGGCTTGATCATGTTCCCGGCGTCCATCGCGCCCTCGCCGGTCGCGCCGGCACCGACGATGGTGTGCAACTCGTCGATGAAGGTGATGATCTGCCCGGCGGACTCCTTGATCTCGTCGAGCACGGCCTTGAGTCGTTCCTCGAACTCGCCGCGGTACTTCGCGCCGGCGACCATCGACCCGAGGTCCAGGGAGATGACGGTCTTGTCGCGCAGGCTCTCCGGCACGTCGCCGTCGATGATCCGCTGCGCCAAGCCCTCGACGATGGCGGTCTTGCCGACACCGGGCTCACCGATGAGCACCGGGTTGTTCTTGGTGCGACGGCTCAGCACCTGGATGACGCGACGGATCTCGTTGTCACGCCCCACCACCGGGTCGAGCTTGCCCTCCCGGGCCCGGGCGGTCAGGTCGGTGGAGTACTTCTCCAGCGCCTGATACTTGGCCTCCGGATCGGCGCTGGTCACCCGAGCACTACCGCGGACCTTGACGAAGGCCTCGCGAAGCGCCTGCGGGGACGCGCCGGCACCGGTCAGCAGTGTCGCGACGTCGGAGTCTCCCGTTGCCAAACCGAACAGCAGGTGTTCGGTGGAGACGTATTCGTCGCCCATCTCGACGGCCAGTTGCTGGGCGGTGGTGATCGCGGCCAGCGACTCCCGGGACAGCTGGGGCTGCGAGGTCGCACCACTGCTGGTCGGCAGCCGGTCGACCAGGCGCTGGGCCTCGGTGCGGATCGTCGCCGGATTGACCCCGACCGCCTCGAGCAGTGGGCCGGCGATCCCGTCGGCCTGGGTGAGCAGGGCGATCAGCAGATGGGCCGGCCGGATTTCCGGGTTGCCCGCCGCACTGGCGGCCTGCAGGGCGGCGGTCAACGCCGCCTGGGTCTTCGTGGTCGGGTTGAACGAGTCCACGACACCTCCATTTCTGTCTTGAGAAGCTTGTCGACGGATACAACACCAATGACCTTGAGTCTGTTCCGCTCAAGTTTAGTGAAACGCCCCGGGGCGGCGATAGAGCCTTCGGCCACCTGTTCACCGGCCGCACACCGTGACGGTATTCGAACATATGATCGAGACGTGAGCGACCTTGCGGCGATCGGGTACAACGGTCAGCCGTTGCGCCCGTCTTTCCGCCTGGTGCGCCCGCCGGTGGCCGTGCGGATCGACCTGGCCGCGCTGTTTCCCCGTCAGCCGCACCGCACCGGCCGGTTCCACCCCGGGGGTCTGCAGATGCACGCGGTCGTCCCCGGCACGCTCAGTTGCTGGGGGCTGTGCGAACAGGGCGAGTGGTGGGGCCTGGTCACCTACGGCATCCGGTACGGCAGCGCGTGCCGGCCGGTCACGCACTGGGTCCCGGCCTGGACGCTCAGGCCCGATGAACGACAGTGCTCCGATAGCGCACAGCGGCCCGCTACATTGCCGGGATGAGCATGCAGGGCGGCGGCGAGGCCGCCGAGATCGTCGAACTCATCCCCTTGGCCCTCGTCATCGCCCTGTCACCGCTCTCCGTGATCCCGGGCATCCTGATGCTGCACACCCCGCGGCCCCGGCCGACCGGCCTGGCGTTCCTGGGCGGCTGGACCCTGGGCATCGCCGCCGTTACCGCAGCCTTCGTGGTGGCCTCCGATCTGGCCGGCGGTCTGGACAAGGCACCGCCGGGGGCGGCCTACGTTCGCATCGCGATCGGTGTCCTGCTCATCGCGTTCGGCCTGTACCGCTGGTTCACCCGCAACCGGTCCGAGCACACCCCGAAGTGGATGACCTCGATGACCTCGATCGGGCCGAGCCGGGCGTTCGTGACCGCCCTGGTGCTGACCGTCGCCAACATCAAGGCGCTGCTGATCTGCGCGGCGGCGGGCGCAGCGATCGGCACCGCGGCCCTGGGCAGAACCGGTTCGTGGATCGCGGCACTGGTTTTCACCGCGATCGCGGTGTCCTCGGTGGCGATCCCGATCCTCGGGTATCTGATCGTCGGCGAGCGCCTGGACCCACCGCTGAACCGGCTGCGCGTGTGGATGGAGACCAACCACGGCGGGTTGGTCGCCGCGATCCTGCTCGTGATCGGTGTCGCTCTGCTCTACAAGGGGATTCACGCACTCTGAGGCCCACCTCGGACCGGGCCTAGAATCGGCGACCGTGGGCCTCGACGACCGCGAAGCGATGGCCGTGCTGGCGTCGGCGTTCGATGACGAGACCCGCGCGCGGACGCTGATCCGGCGGTTCTATGACACCTGGTTCGCCATCGACGATTCGGTGCGGGAACAGTTTCCCCCCGATCTGGACCACCAGCGTGCGACCTTCGGCCTGGCACTGCGCTGGGTGCTCGGCGAACTGGCGGCCCAAAGAGCCGAGGAACCGGTGGCCTTCCTCGCGCAGTTGGGCCGCGATCACCGCAAGTACGGCGTGACCCGCGGGCACCATCGCAGTCTCGGCCGGGCACTGCGCTACGCCATGCGTACCGAACTCGGCGACCGCTGGAGTCCCCGGGTCGACGAGGCCGCGACGGCAGCGCTGGCCCTCATCAGCGCCGTGATGGCCGGTGCCGCGGAGGCCGATGACAGCCCACCCTGGCTGGCCGGCACCGTGCTGGAACATCACCGGGTCTCCCGGGACATCGCGGTCGTCCGACTCCGCCTGGACCAACCGCTGGCCTACCACGCCGGCCAGTACGTCAGCGTCGAGATCCCGCAGTGCCCACGGCGCTGGCGCTACCTGTCCCCCGCCATGCCACCGGACCCCGAGGGACACATCGAGTTCCACATCCGGTCCGTACCGGGCGGTCTCGTCAGCCCGGCGGTGGTCACCGAGACCCGGCCCGGCGACCGCTGGCGGGTGTCCGCCCCGCACGGCGGACTGCACATCGACCGGCAGGGCGGTGACGTGCTGATGGTGGCCGGCAGCACCGGCCTGGCGCCACTGCGGGCGTTGATCATGGACCTCGCCCGCTTCGCCGACAACCCGCGGGTGCACCTGTTCTTCGGCGCGCGCTACCCCTGCGAGTTGTACGACCTGCCGACCCTGTGGGAGCTGTCCGGTTCCAACCCGTGGTTGTCGGTGTCCCCCGTCTCGGAGTTCCCGGGCGACCCGCCGTGGGCGGCCGACTACCCCGATGTGCAACCGCCGCGCGGGCTTCATGTCCGCCAGACCGGCCGACTGCCGGAGGTGGTCGGCAGCTACGGCGGCTGGGGCGATCGGCAGATCCTGCTCTGCGGGCGGCCCGCGATGGTGCGGGCCACCCGGGCCATGCTGGTGTCCAGTGGCGCGCCGGCGGAACGCATCCAGCACGACCCGCTGGCCGCCTGAGCGATCGGGAAACGCCGTGCGAGGGGACTTTCGTCCCTTCCCCGTCAGTATGTGGTGCGATAAAGATCACAAGAGGGTTAAGCAGTGAGGGGGCCTCATGGCGGGCGCCACGGCGGCTAGCGACATCAGCAACGACACCGGTGACGACATCGACGTCATCGCATGGCGGTTTCTGGGCTCCCGCTACACCCGGCGCGACTACTGGGACTGGCCCCTGGAACGGCGCGTCGACGCCTACCTGCGGTACATCAAACATTCCGAACTGCTCCGGAACGGGGCCGCCTACATCACCCTGATCGACCGCGTGATGGACAACATCGCCCGAGCACGCCGGGATGGACTACTCGACGAGGACGCCGAAGGACGCGATGAGTGACAGCCGCAATGGGTGACGCCGTCATCCGCAAGGAACCCGCAGACCTGAGGGTGACGCCGAACTTCACCGATTACGACACCACCCGCGCATCGTTCGACTGGGCCGATGTGCCCGATGTGTGTGCGGGAATGGGATCGGGTCTGTGCAACATCGCCTACGCGGCGGTGGACCGGCACGCCGAGGGTCCGGCCGCCGGGAAGACCGCGCTGCGGTTCATCACCGACGCACCCGGAACTGGCTCTCTGGCCACCCATGACGTCTCCTACGCGGAACTGGGCCGGCTCACCCGGACGTTCACCAACGTGCTGCGGGGCCTGGGGATCGGCAAGGGCGACAAGGTCTTCGTCATCATGGGCCGGGTTCCCGAGCTGTACATCAGCATGCTGGGAGCGCTGCGCAACGGCAGCGTGGTCTCACCCCTGTTCTCCGCGTTCGGGCCCGAACCGATCGCCACCCGGGTGAACATCGGTGCCGCCGACGTGCTGGTCACCACCGCCGCCATCTACAAACGCAAGATCGCCAAGATCCGCAACGCATTGCCCTCGGTCAAGCACGTCATCGTCGTCGGCGACGAGATCGACGGCACGCACAACTTCGCCGCCCTGATGGACGCGGCATCCAACGTCGCACCGATCGAACCGACCACCGCCGACGATCCCTCGCTGCTGCACTTCACCAGCGGCACCACCGGCACCCCCAAGGGCGCCCAGCACGTGCATGCCGCGGTCGCCATGCACTACGTCACCGGACTCTTCGCCCTCGATCTGCACCCCGACGACATCTATTGGTGCACAGCCGATCCCGGCTGGGTGACCGGCACGGCCTACGGGATCATCGCGCCATTGCTGCACGGCGTGACGTCGATCATCGACGAGGCGGAGTTCGACGCCGAACACTGGTACCGGATCCTGCAGGACGAAGCCGTCACCGTCTGGTACACCGCACCGACGGCGATCCGGATGCTGATCAAGGCCGGCCCGGAACTGGCGGGCACATACCGCTTCCCGCACCTGCGCTTCATCGCCAGTGTCGGGGAGCCGCTCAACGCCGAGGCGGTGTGGTGGGGAAAGCGTGTGCTGGGCCTGCCGATTCACGACAACTGGTGGCAGACCGAGACCGGCGGGATCATGGTGGCCAACACCCCGGCCTTCGACATCAAACCGGGGTCGATGGGCCGGCCACTGCCCGGTGTCGACGTCGTCGTCGTCGACCACGATGAGGACACCGGCGAGGTCAGCATCATCGACAAGCCGGACGTCGAGGGGGAACTCGCCCTGCGGGTGGGCTGGCCGTCGATGTTCCGCGGCTACCTCGATCAGGATGAGCGCTACCGCAAGTGTTTCCACCCGGATTCTGGCGGTGATCTCTACCTGTCGGGCGACCTGGTCAAACGGGATTCCGACGGCTACCTGTGGTTCGTCGGCCGCGCCGACGACGTCATCAAGGCCTCCGGGCACCTGATCGGACCGTTCGAGGTGGAGAATGTGCTGACCGACCACCCGGCGGTGGCCGAAGCCGCGGTGATCGGCAAGCCGGACCCCACCTACGGCGCGGTGGTGAAGGCCTTCGTCACACTCAAGACCGGCTACACCGGCGACGACGCACTGCGCCGTGACCTGATGGGACACGCCCGCAAGCGACTCGGTGCGGCGGTGGCCCCCAAGGAGATCGACTTCGTCGACTCCCTGCCGCACACCCGCAGCGGCAAGATCATGCGCCGCCTGCTCAAGGCCCGCGAACTCGGCCTGGCCGA
>Ga0116180_1001479_pt1 | contig 19838 bp, 37 predicted proteins | sample AD_UKC073_MetaG_FD_89804 | JGI IMG/M metagenome (GOLD analysis project Ga0116180, IMG submission 89804) | Active sludge microbial communities of municipal wastewater-treating anaerobic digesters from USA - AD_UKC073_MetaG | ecosystem: Engineered > Bioreactor > Anaerobic > Digestate | place: USA...
CAAATTTCCAAGGAATATAGCAACACTTACAAGTTGAGTGATTAGGTGCAAGCATTTGAAGTCTGGTAGATTTAGCTCTACGTTCTTTCAATGTCTTTGGTATTTGAACAGGTATTATTGACATTAATCTATTATCGAATTTATTTTTGAATCTCTTTCCTTTGTTAGATACCACTGATATATGATATCTTCTTTTATTAAATTTACATCACCTTGGTCAGTATAAACATCCTTTAGAAGTTTAATAAACTCTTCCATTTCAAGTTTAGTTGGCTCTCTCCAATACTCGTAGTATTTACCAGGTTCTTTCTCTATCGTTCTTACATAACAATATCCATCTATCTTCTCAATGACATCATATCCCATAAGACACTTCTCAGATCCTATAAATGTTGGTTTGTTGTCTTTTTCTTCAAGAGTAGTTATTATACCCTCGAATACCATTTTAGAGCACATAGTATTTATGTCCTCATTATCCCAAGATCCATCGTTATCATTGTAAAACGGGTCTTCTCTACGAATTATAAATTGTAATTTCTTATTCATTATGATATAAATGGGATTATAACCATTGCAATTGGGGTTAATAATAATATTCCCCAAATAATGTTGTCAATTAAATCTTCTCTCATTGTAGTATTTCGTTTAGTCTGTTTTCTCTTAAAACACCAACTGGTATTTTACCTGCATTAAATTTATCAAATAATGTATCTGCTTCGAAGTAATCATCAATAGCATAAAAAAAGAATGATAGATGGTCTTTTGTGAACTTATCATATGAAAATGATTTATACATAAATTTTGAATCATCTTGTCTGAATGTTAATATAACATCATTTTTAAGTATTCTAACATCAATATAATGATCATAGTCTACTTCTGAAAGGTACATTATACCATTCAGATCAGCATGTCCTTTTCTATGATTTGGATCTTTTTCGAGCCACTTTCTTTCGAGTTCGTAGTAGTCTCGTCTTTCAGTATTTGGATATCTCTTAGTAAGAGAATCACCAATTAACTTATCAATTTCTTCAAATGTCATTTTACAAATGTATGGAATTAATTTAAAATAAAAAAACCTATCTTTTCAGATAGGTTTTACTTTACTCACCTCCTCCTAAAAGGAAGGTGTTACTAATTGTTTTGAAAGAGATTCTTTCTGGAGAGTCAATTGCTACCCATACGAATCCTTCTCTATCAACTAAGTCGTTGATTACAGATTTACCATCAGCTAAAGATAAAGCATCTTCAATAGTTAAAGGTAATTCTCTATCAGACCAAATTACTGGAACACCTTCTAATCCAAGAGAATTGATAATTTCCATTTTCTCAACTTTTGGTAAGTATTCAAATCTATCAATATCAAAGATATTGAAGACATATAATTTGTGTCCTTTTAATCCATAAGGATTTTTTTGGATACCCTCTCCGATAATCTCACCTTGGATTGCTAAGTTTCTACCTAAAGATTTTAATTTTTCTTCAAGGTTGTTTTCAATAACAATTTTCCAATGTGTTTGATTTTCATCTCTTAGAACATCTAAGTTTCTTGTACAAACACCGAAGTCAGTATCTCTTAAGTAACAAGTAAAACTTGTACCATCTAACTTCTCAGTTACAAAGTATCTGAACTTTCTGAAAGTTTCCCAATCTCTTGCGAAATTTTGTACCCTTTCTTCATCAGTCTTCTTAATGAAAGATGGGAAGTTACCTTTAACAACACCTGCTAAGTTTGCAGGAATAGGTGCTTCATATTTAGTAACACCTAATGCGTCTGTAACATCATCATCTACATTCCAATCACCAACTGGAAGTACAGAAAGAGGAGTTACTAATCCTTGTGATATTTGACCACGAAGACGAATAGTTTTCAATCTGAAACCTTCGGTTCCATCAGGTAATTTTTTGTAAGAAGACTTTCTAAGGAATTCAAATTCTTCACGAACTGGAAGAAGTGAGTCAATCTCAAAGTAAACGATTGTCTCGCCTACTGTGTGAATGCCTTTGTTTACTACTACGTTCCAACCATCAATGGTTGCAACTTCAATTCTATCAGCTCCTTCGATTGGACGAAGCGCTGAAATTTTTCTAATACTTGCTAATTTTCTCATTTTCTCTTATTTTAGTTTAACGTTTTATCACTGATTTTTTGGGGGATTAGTCAGTGTGGTTTCGAGTCCCGTCAGCCGCAATAGAGAGCTTTTATTTATACTTACAAATGTAAGGAAGTTTATTTAATCTGCAAAATTTAATTTTATATATATCTTATGAGAGATACATATGATATTTGGACTAATTACATAACATTCTGTATTGCATGTTATCAGTTACCATTTATGACTTTGTATAATTTACAAAGAGAATTAAATAAGAAGAAAAATTAATATGTATCTTCTGTTGAAGAAGTTACAATTATACTTTTAGGATTTCCTAATTTATCCAAAGACTCCTTAAAGTTAGGTAAATCAGATGGTGCATTTTCTGATAATCCACGATAGACAACTTTATTAACTCCATGATATTCAGTTAAGAACCACGAATTATAACTTGGCATATCATCTTGATGTAACATAAGAATCTCATTCTTACTGTGATCAGTTGATAACTTAGTACTGTTTTTGAAGATGCCTAATTCTCTCATCTTCTTGTTTGTTTTGTTTGTTTTTATTTCTTTTATCATAGTTTTATTATAATTATAGCTGCAACTAATCCCAATATTATTGCTACACATAAAAGCAAATTCATTTGTAGATTAACATCTTTTTTTAGTCTTTGAATAAATTTCATAACCTCAAATATATGAACAATATTTGAATTATCCAAAATTTAATAATAAGAAGTATAAAACTTCTCTGTTTTATCAAATTTTATAAGTATGTACTTCTTATATTCTTCTTCTTCCCAGTCTTTGCATCCGTTTTCACTTTCAAATTCTCTACCATCTTTGTATTTTCTTTCTTCTATTTTCATTTTATTATATGCTTTTTTTTATGAAATTCTAAACATTCTTTTCTTGTAGTGAAGATATATTCTTCTTTTATATCATTAAATATATTATCAATATAAAGATATTTACCATCTTTTAGATAAAAATCTTTCACACTAGATTTACAAATACTATCCATTAGTAGATAGTATATCCTATCTCCTTTGTCAAACTTATTCACTAGTAAATTGACCATAGTATTGAAAAGGTCCTGTATAAGTATAATCCATCCATGCTAAATTATCACCATCCACTGTTGTATCTGGTCTTATCGTTAAGATTAGACTAGATGATACTATTTTAATATCAACTATAACTTTTTCATATAGTGATTTAATTCTACCTGTTAACTCAGATATTTCATATAAAGCATCAGACATTTTTTTATCCAACTTCATAAGCCCATCAGTTGATGATATAGCATATGATATACTGAACACATCTTGTGTCTTAGACATACTTGGTTCACCAAGTGCATCATTGATATGAACTAACATATCAGTAACACTATCAGGTGTTATATTTTTTCTATAATTAGATAATACCTCGGATGTATATAATTTCTTCTTATAAAGACGCGCCTCTTCTTTGAAGTTGTTTTCAACTGCCTCTTTAGCAAACTCTGATATTTTCTCTATAACATTATAAATTTGAGACAGGTCACTTATGCGAATGTCTCTTGTGTCTATTTTAATATCAAATGAGTTACATGCTTTTGATAATCCTTTTTGGTCTACTTGTGATACGCTATTAATACTTTTATAGATATCAAGGTATACTTTTCTATTAACATTCAAATTATTATGAACTTTAATATTAAATCCAACTCCTACTTTTGTTATAGTAAGATTTACAATACAGCCTTGTATTTCAGTTTCATTATATCCTTTAATACCATTATCATCCACTATAATCTTGGATAATCCTCCATAATAACCAGGAGTAGCCATTGCATAATAGCTATGTTGAAAATCATTTGAGAATCCTAATCCGGGTTCTCTATCTAGGTTGTTTTTATACCATAGTCTTGAAACATTTAAGACTAACTGGAAGTTAGTCGTATCATAATTCCCATATGTTCTAAAACTATAATCTATATATTGAGCATTTCTAGTAAGTGAACCAATCGGAGTTGTTAACCCATTTAGACGATTTAAATAATCATCTTCTTTTGGTACGACTGGTTCAGGTTTAGTTGCATCAATTGATGTGCTACCGCTTTGATCATAGATAGGTTCTTTGTCTATATCGAAGTTTGATGATGGTGAGTTGAATAAGAAGTCAAATAATCCCATTATACTAATTTATTTAAGTAACAAACTAAGAATAACATTTCAATAGTCATACCATCAGTATATCTAAAAAGTATATTAGATTGATATGTATTTATTCCCTCGTAAACAAATCCATTTTTAGCAGTGAATACTACATCTGATTGGTTTGTAGAGTTTTTCTTGTAGATTTTACCATCTTTGAAAGTAAAAAGTACATCTGATTGGTTTGTAGAAATACCTTTATATAACTTACCAGATCTAATAGTGAAGATAATATCAGATTGGTTGTTGGAAATTTTATTATAGATTTTACCATCCTTGATAGTGAATTGAATATCTGATTGGTTTGTAGAGTTTTTCTTATATAATCTACCTTCGTTGATATTACAAATAACATCGGTTTGGTATGTAGAATTACCTTTGAATATTTTAGTTTGTGCCATAGTGGTTGTGAATATCATTAACAATATACAAATATAAGCATTTTTCATATAATTACCAAATTATTTACCTATTATACTTCTTATTTTAATCTCTCTCATTAAAGGGATATTACCAGATTTTATAGCTTTATCTATAATGTGTTCATCTATATGCTCTTTTATATAAGAGTCTGTATATTCAAACCAGTCATTTTTACCACCAGGTTCATCAAATTTAAACAGATTTCGGTGAAATGTATTCATTTCCATAGTAACATAGGTGTCTCCTTTCCAGTGAAATCTACCTTCATTCCATCCATTTCTTAGATGAAATTCCAAACCCCATTCATTCATTATTGAATTTATCTTATGTAATTTAATTGATGGTCTATCACTATCAATTAAATCTTTTTTAATCTCTCCACTGTTATAAACAACAACATGGTAACTATCTTTGTCCCATTTTGTGAATGGATCATTCTTGTCTTCAAAACTTATATACTCTGTTGATATAGTTTTAATACACAACAACCACTTGTTTACTTGGTTGATGCGTTCATCTGACATTTCGTGTATCATTTATCTAGTATTTCCTTTAGTTTAATATCTCGAATTCTCTGTGTATTATCATTATACCAAATTATGGTATGTGTTTTTACCCAATCATTACCTCCCCATTTTCTAAGAATTTCCTCCTTCTTAATTGTACCAGAGCTTCTATCAGGTATAACATCATGTATTAATATCTTAGTCATTTCACCAGCTACTTCGAGCTCTTCTATTTCTATAATACCACGGTCTCCTGTGAATGAGTTATGAAATTGTATAATACCCATCTTACTTGTACCCTTTCTTAGTTTACTATAAATATCATTTATTTCGGTTTTATACTTTCGTTTGGTAATTAGATATCCTATAATATATCCAATTATTAATGTTATTGGAATTAGTGCATACAACATGTGTTAAATTATTTAAATTTATGCTAATATACTAAATATCTTTAATATAAAAAAATATATAATATCATATGGGTAAGTTTAAATTTGGTGAAATAGCTCTTATAAATAAAGGCTCTTTTAATACCGTTAAAGTCGGGATAAGATTTGATTCAAAAGTAACTAACAAGCGAAAGAATAAATCTGGAATATCTTATTATATCGAAGGATATAATTTAAGAGATTGGTGTTTTGAAGAAGAATTAAAGAGACTAAATATCTTTCACAAGATTATATTTTTTATATTCAGAAGAAAGTCTAGTAATTAATATCCATATTAATTTCATTTACGATATCATCTCCGTCTAAAATAGATTTTAATTTATTATCTCTTGATACTTGCTTATCATATTTAATTGTTAATAAATTTGATGGTGAGTGTATATCCACATAACATTTAAACTCACCTAACACACCAACATAATATATCCCATCTTTATCAATTCCATCTTGAACATCTCCTGTGAATTGGTCATGATATTCAAGTATATTAAAGACAGCAATAGACATTATAATCCAGTTAAATTGATGGTTCTCATTGATGGATTTTATTTTTTGATAGATATGTCCGGACTTCAATCGAGATAGTTCATATTCATTTAATTCGTGTCCGTTTCCAACATTAGTTAAATCAATTTCCATTTAATATTTCATTTATTTTATCATCTCTTAATTTAGAGATATTTTTTATTATGATTTTAATTGCATTGAATTTACAATCATATAACTTATATTCTATTGTGTGTATCCACTCCATTTCATGATATGGCTTATTATTCTTAAAGTCTTCTGAGTTTGACATTTCAATTTTATATTCCATATTTTGAATAGAATATACTAAACTTTGAAATGACTTATCAACCGCATATAAAACTAACTCATCATCTGAATCTTCTACAAATGGTGAGTAAAATACATCTGTGTGTAGTCCTGTTAGTTTAGTTAGTGAATAAAAATATCCGGGAAATGGTTTTGTTGTTTCTAATTGAAATCTATTATCAAATCCACAAGACCTATATGATTTCTCGGATGAGAATATATAATGTGGTGATGATCCCAATTCGTTTGATATTGCTGATAATATCTTATTCGTATCAAGTGCTTGCCATTTACCACTTGGGTATTTAAGAGTTTCTTCTGGTATAACTAACTCTCTTGATCTTGATTTTAGATTATTGAAACTTTCCTCATATATCTTAGTTATACAATTTATCATTACTGATGGTGAAGTAAGTGGGGATTTTTTTGTCTCGTTATAAACACTATCAGTTGAAAAGTTAACATCACCATCATATAAGTATTGAATACCCATAAGATTGGTTTCTAATGTTTTTTTATATTCTGAAAATGATTCACGCATCCATTTAGTTTTATAGATCAAAATGTATAAAGTTTCAATTCGGAATTTTTAATATATAATAATATGAAGTATATTAAAATATTTGAAGACTTTAACCTTAGTGAAATAACAGGGTTGTCAGAGCTAACTAATAAGTTAAAAGAGTATAAGGTCCCAACTGATTATTGGGGAACCGGAAATGCAAAAACAATAGAACATCTATTAGATGAATTAGAAAATGAAGAGTGTTCTATTGTAGACGAAGGTGGGTATCTTGTTAGATACATTGAGTTCGTTGGTATAAAGGTATTATATAAAGATAAAGAAGGTAATCTATTTATGCTCAAAGAGGATAGGCAGGTTTTTAAGGATGGTAGAGAAAGAAGAAGAGACATGCCAACTTCTGTTGCTGAAAAAATGAAGTTTGGTGAGGATCCATTGAGGTCTGCGATAAGAGGTATAGAAGAAGAACTTGATATAAAAGTTTCTCCAGACCAACTAAGAAAGTTAAGAGACTTGAGTTATGATGGTGATTCACAATCATATCCTGGGTTAAAAGCAAAATATAAAGGACATCAGTTTACTTGCTTTCTAGATGATAGACAATATAAACCTATTGGATATATTGAAGTTCAAAAAGATAAATCTACATATTTTGTATGGCACAAGAGAGAACAATAATATCTTGTGGTGTTTATCTATTCAATAGTGATAATAAACTTCTATTAGAACATCCAACTGGTCATAAGCCACATATTTGGACTATCCCAAAAGGTAGAATGGACGAAGGTGAGACTGATTATTTTGAAGTGGCTAAGAGAGAACTACTAGAGGAAACAAATGTTAATTTGAATAATCTTAATATAATAAAAAAGGAAGAGTTTGATCTAATAAGATACAGAGAAACTAATAAATATCTTAAAGGTTTTTTTGTTAGAGTAGATTCGGACTTATCAGACATTGAACTAGGATGTGAATCAATGGTTTATAGAAATGGAGTTCCTTCTTTCCCAGAAGTTGATGGATATAAATGGGTAACAATTGAAGAAGCCAAAAAAGTATTGAATGAATTTCAAATGGCTAACCTAGATAAGTGTTCTGATATGATAAATGAGAGGTTAAGATATATAGTTGAGTACAAAATGTACAAAAAATAGGAAAATGAATTTTAATATATATATAGATTATAAAACAAAAATAAACACTGAGTATGAAATACCTAAGAAAGTTTGAAAGTTTCAGTATAAATAAAAACGAAGGACAAGATCCTAAAATGGAAGAAGTTGTTAGCCAAAAGGTTAATGCACTTTCTGACGAAGATAAAGAAAAAGCTAAGGCTGAGATAACTGCATTAGCAGGTAAACTTGGACTATCTCCAGAAGATATGACTGATGCTTCTAAAGTTGAGGCAGCTCTTTCTAAAAAAGAAGGTGAACTTAAATTAGAATCTAATTCAGTTAATGAAGGTTTAAGTGAATGGTGGGGTAGAGCTAAGAATAGTTTCTACAAATGGTTAACATATACAGGTATTGGTGGATTAGTTGGTGGTATAACTTCAGCAGCTATTGGAGCATCAATGATGTCAGATGCTACTAATTTAGCTGACTACACTGGAGCTACAGTTCAACCAAATACAGCTGCTATCGTTGGTGGAGCTGCTTTTGTAATATCTCTTATAGCTACTATCGTAGGTATGAAAGGACAAGAAACATCAACTGCTGGTGGTTCTAAATCAGAATTAAGTGATGGAGATAGACAAATAATTGCTAATAGAAAATCTAGATTAGGTAGAAGACAATAATAAATTATTTAAAATAAAAAAACCTCAGAGAAATCTGAGGTTTTTTTGTTATTTAGTTTTTTCGTCTTTAATCTCGTTCAATACTTCAATAGTATAGTTGAATTCATCATAAGTATCTTTACTGTTAGTGAATAGAACTTTCTTGTATAATGTTTTGTATAATACAAAGTGTGCTACCATTAAAACAACACCAACTGATGCTCCAACTTCAACCGGAGAGTTTAATAAAGCGTAGATAGTCACTGCTAAAAAAGGAATCATAGATACATAGAAGATAGTAGACTCACTATATAAGAATTTCATAATCTTTGAAATCTTAATAGCTACATTGATATTTTTTACTGTTTCGTTATTGAAATCGTTTTGAATTTCTGATCTTAATTCTAATTTGTTTTTCATATTATTTAAGTTTTTTGTAGTGATTTATATATAATACAAATATAAGCTACTTTTTCTAATCCGCCAAATTTTATGTAAACTTTTAAATATCTAATAATATAAATTGAAAATATAATTTAGTCATGATTAAAAAAGGAAGTAAAATTAGTGTTAATTATACAGGTAAACTATCAGATGGAGAAGTTTTTGATTCATCAGAAGGAAGAGACCCTCTAGAGTTTGAAGTAGGAACTGGTCAAATTATACCAGGTTTCGAAGAAGCACTTATCGGTAAAAATACCGGAGATAAAGTAACAGTTACTATTCAAGCTGAGAATGCTTATGGTGAAGTAAGAGAAGACCTTATGGTTAAGGTACCTCATGATAAACTACCAGGTGAGGTTTCAGTTGGTCAACAACTTAACGCTGTTGGTCAAAATGGTCAACCAATCCCAGTTACAGTTAAAGAGGTTAATGAAGAATATGTTTTAATAGATGGTAATCATCCGTTAGCAGGAAAAGAGTTAACATTTGACATTGAAGTTGTTGGTGTAAACTAAAAATAAAAACCCGTTAGAAATCTAACGGGTTTTTTTATAATAAATTATTTTGGAATATAACATTGTCACATTTTATAGTCGATTTAATAGACTCTATGACATCTGAATTATTTGATATTAAATCATATTCTTCATTCATAATATAGAAACTCATATCAGTTAAACATCTACATCCGTTTAAATACCTTTCAACAATATCAATAAATGAGTCTAATGAATTATTAGATTTCAACTCTTCTTTATTATTTAATATCTTGTAGAGTTCAAGTGGGGATTTAATAACTAATGTTCTTGATATTTGAGCTTTCATTAATTATATAGTTTATCTTCCCTGACCTCTATAAGCTTTTTTATAATTTTTAGAAGTTTTACTTTTAGAATTTTTCTTTTTACTGTGGATACCTGGTCTTTTAGTCTTAGGTGCCTTTAGGTGTGACCTAGTGATTGAGTTGCTTGCTTTAGCCATTTTTGTAGTGATTATTTTTTTGTATATATTATAATTTGTACAAAAAATACCTTAAAACACTAGTAATAGTCAAGATTTATTTTTGAATTTCTTGTTATATGTTGATACTATAATAGATTTAATTGAAGTTATAGGATTATTACCAGAGAATATAAAATGAAGAATAAAACATATTGCGGTTAGGCAATACAATACCAGGTTGGCGTTATAATATGATCCTGTTATCTTTATTAGAGATATTTGAATCGGATTAGTGACCACAAGATATATCATCTTGTTAAATCATTATATCCAAGATATACATTTACATTTGAAAGATCTAATCCAAAAAGAGCTTCAATGAATGTTATTATAGAAACGATGGAAGATATTACTTCAATAATAGAAAGACTTAGATCTGATGGTTATATTATAAATATTGATACACTTACTGTTGGTAATTCTATAAATGAGAGATTAGAAATATCAATATATCACCCATCAGATGTTATTGATTGGGATATGATATTTATTAAAAAGGAGCTTCGTTAATTAACTCCTGATTTTATAACTTCAATTGTTTCGTTTTGATAACCCTCAAACAAATTTTTCTTATTAAGAGTCCATCTACTTACTCCTAACTGCGCGTCAGTATATTTCCAGTAAAGTTTACCAAGGTTGGTAAATACTTCAATGCGACCTGTTAGTTTCCAACGAACACATATAACTGTTTGACTTCTCATATTTTTATAAAAAGAGAGAGAAAATTATTCTCTCTCTTCAAAAAGTTCACCGACTCCTAAAAGTCTGTGTTTAGTTCCATACATATTTAATACATCACTTCTATGAAAGTGTCCATAATAGTGATTGGTAATATCATTATTCATTTTAATTAGTTGAAAAATATCTGTTAACATTTTTCTTTCAACATGTAAATCTGTTTTTAATTCAGTGTCTCCAGTATCTCTAACAACACCATCAACAAAAGGTCCAAATCCAAAAGTGTTATCTGGAGTGCAATATGTTGGGGCAGTGTGAGTAACAATAATATTTATATCACGAAGGTCTTTAACTTTATCTTCATCATATATAAATTCTTCATGAGGCCACCAGCTTTCAATACCAGTAGGTACATCATTGTTTTCAAAAATACCACTTCTTTGTTTAGTAGTTTGTCTCCATCTACGGTCAACACTTACTGCACCACCCATGCAAAGAATATTTTTACCTTCTAAGTTAAGAACAGTATAATCTTTTACTAAACGAATATTTGTAAATCCAAATGGGTCGTTATCAAAATGTGGTTTGAAGTCATGGTTACCTCTGATTGCCCAGACAATAACATTATGTTTTACAAGTTTTGTGTGAAACATTTCCAACATTCTTTTTTCTTTGGCTATGGTATTGAATCCAACCCCAAAGTCTCCAACTTGGATAATGTGCGCGTCTTTTAGACCATAGTGGTCGATGTATTGACCAATAAGTCCAAAATTTCCGTGTATGTCACCAAGATACATTAATCGCATAATCTATATATTAGAATATAAATATACGAAATAAAATTTAATATATAGAATATATACATAGAAAATAAATAAAAATAATTATGTCAATAGTTGAAAAGGTAATAAATTTCTACCCTATAAATGGGTTTAATAAAACAAAGGAGTTTTTAAAAATAGGTGATAAAAAACTAAGAAAGATAATATTGGAGAATAATTTAGAGAAAAAAAGTAAAGTTAAAATTGATTTTTCTGACAAAAAATTTATCTACACACTTGGGTTATTGTGGTCAGATGGTTATATAAACAAAAATAGAACAATTGGAATAGAGTGTGTAGAGGATGACATGATGGATTTTAGAAAAGTACTTGAATGTGTATCAATTTGGTCTTTCTATAAGAGGGAAAGAGAGTTTAGACCAACAATAAACGCATATCTTAATGATAAAAAAATGTATGATTTTTTAGTAGAAAATGATTATTTAGTTAAAAGTTCATATAGCCCTATTAAAATATATTCAAAAATATCAAAAGACATGGTTTCTTATTTTCTACTAGGTATTGTTGATGGGGATGGGTGTTTCTACTATAATAAAAAAAACTATACTAGACAGTTCGTTCTTACTAGTAGTATTGAACAAGATTGGAGTATTTTTGAAAGAATACTCATTGATATTGATGTTAAATATTCAATAATAAGGAGAGTAAATAAGGTATCAGGATACTCTCAGTTAAGAGTTACTAATAAAAAGGATATAATTAAAATAGGAGAATTTATATACAAAGACATGATAGTATTGAATAGAAAGTATGAATCCTGGAAAATATCAATTAGTTATTAATAGATATCATGATGTTACATGAAACCGCGTAATTATCCCTATTAAAACTTATATTTTTTAAAAGTTATAAGTTTATATATAGACTATGAAAAACATTAAAACATATGAGAGTTTCTCAAATGCTAAATCTTACATTGCAAATGTAATAAAAAAGGGTGGTGATTTAGCATCAAATGTATGGTCAGCTACTAAGGTAGAGAGTCAAGAAACAAAAATAGCATTGGGTATCTTTTCTAGAATGATTAAAGGTGAAGAAGTATCTGATAAAGAAAAGAAATTCTTAAGAGCACAGTCTAAAGATATTGCTAAGATTTTACCATTAGTAGCTATACAAGGAATACCGATTCCTATACCTATAACTCCTTTGTTAATTATGTTAGGTAAGAAATACGGATTTGATTTTCTACCAAAAGACAATAGAGATTTGTTAGATTAGTCTACTATATAATTACCATCAAGTATAAGATAATCTATAACAGATTTCCAGTCTGGGAACCTTTCAGAACGGAAGTGTATCCATTCTCCTTCAAATGAGCTTTGACCAGCTCCATCCATATCGTCTATAAGATAATCTCCTTTTAGTAAAGACTTATCACCAGACATAATTGTTTTCTCAACAACGTGGAAACCTAAGTGGTCCCAAATCCATTGAGCCTTTTCAGTAAAGCAGTTCACATTTCTAAATGATGGTCGAGTTAAAATCCAAACATCAAACTTTTCTTCTAATCTTCTAAATGATTCAACAGCATCTTCTATTTCCTCCAACTTCAAAAAGAAGCCCCATTGAGATTGAGGATATTTTTGTTCAGGATTATCAGTTAGTGCCTTTTTAGCAGCTTTGTAGAAGTTACAAAGTACCCCATCCATGTCTACATAAAGTCTTTTCTTTTTCATAATATAAATATACGGATATTTTTTTACTTTAACTAAGAATTTCACCCAATTTATAGTCTCTTTCCCATTCGGTAATAAGTCTTTTCATTGGTTCTGTTCTCATTAAATCGGTTTCTGAGTAGATATCTCTATTAAGAGGTAGTTCTGTCACCAGAACGTTCCTAAACTGTTTTACCTCATCATACATAGAAGCCATTCGATAGTACTTATTAACTTCTTCTTCATCTTCGCTATCAGAATCTAATCCATCAAAGATTGATTTATTATTCTCATAGAACTTCTCCCACTTATCTTTTACTTGATGTGCCTTTTCTTTATCAAGGAATACTCCTATCATATATGACCAAGATGATTCATAACCATCAAAGCAAGCTTCTACTGTGTATATCTTATCACTCATTATAAAATCTCGTCTAGTTTTCTACTACGGTTTAATGTTTTTAATTTGGAACCAATTGATTTAATACTTTGAAGATAACTGTTGGTTCTATCGCTATTTTCATTCTCATGGTATTTAATTATATAGTCCCATAAGAATATAAGTATATCATTAGTCATTGGTGACTTTTCTCTATCAATAACAATTGACCCATCTGTTGATCTAATGTGGCACTGTCTGAGATATGGATCTTTTTCCAAACCTCCAAATCCTAATCCTATTTTATTAATAAATTTTACATTACCATCATGTGATGTGAAGTTAACATCATAAGCCATGCCAATTCCAAAGTCTGGTTTAACCTCTACTTCCCACTCTTCTAGTTTTATAGACTCAATTACATCACGAACTAGAGTTTGATTCTTATCAACATCTTCATATGTGATGTTAGCTGGGATAGGTTTTAATAGAATACCTTCTACTTTTTTAGGTTTAATAAAAGGCTTTATCTTATTGAATATAAGGTAGAAACTAACAATCTGTGATATTGATAGTAAGGTAATTATAAAGTATATCATTTTACAAATATACAAAATTTTATTTCAATTTATTAAAATTAATATATAATTTGTGAGAACTATTAAATCTTATAACGTATTCAATGAGGATAAAAAAGTAGCTGATATAATTAACTACTTAGATTATTCTATTAATGAGTCAGTTGACATAAAGGAACTATGGAATAGTGCTATTGATAAGATTAGAAATCTATCTGATGTTTCAAAGAAAAAGATACTAAATCATATAGTTGCGTCATTATTAGTATTCAATAGTGTAACTGCTGTAACTAATATGATTAAGAAGTCAGATGCAGAAGGTAGATTAAAAGAAATAGCTTTGGGATTTGTTCAACCAAAGGATGACAAAGTTGAGAAGTTAGAAGAGGAGAAATGGAAGAAGGGTTATGAGTTTACACTTTCACAAAAAGGGTGGGATCATATAAAAGAAGAAGAGACATTAAAGTTAACCGCATATTCAATAGGAGATGGAATGATATCAATTGGTTGGGGTCACGCTGAACCAAAAAATAATTCTTCATTTACTATTGGACAAGATATAACTGAAACTGAAGCAGATGAATTATTAAAAATGGATATGACTACTGTTGCTGATGGTGTTAGAAGAATATTCACTGATTGGGAAAAAGAGGGAGTTGATATTAAAATAACACAAGATATGTTTGATGCTTTGGTATCAATCGCTTATAATACAGGAGTTGGTGGATTAAGAAGGTCTGAATTAATAAAAGATATTAAGAAGGGTGATTATGATTCAGCTGGTGAAAAAATTAAAACTTTTAGAGTTAGTAAGAAGTTCCCTGGATTGGCTACTAGAAGAGAAAAAGAAAGTGAAATGTTTTTAGCATCATTATGAAACACTTAAAGAAGTTTAACGAACTTAAATCAAGTACTTATAAAAAGGTATCTAATAAGTTAAAAGAGATGGGTCATCCAAGAAGATCTGGAGTTATGGCAAGTTGGGCTACTGAGGTAGAACAAAGAGAAAAGGACGCCAAAGAACTTGAAACATATAATGAGTGGTTTAAGAATGGAGATGTTTTCGAGATGGATATAGTTAAACAGAAGTGGAATGCTGCTGAAAAAAAATACTATAACGAAACAACAATGTCTGGTAGATTTGTATTAAACGCATCACTTGAATCAGATTGGGCTGGTGATATGTTTGCTGATAACTATTCGGATAATAATTTTCAATATGGATTTAGCTTGCCTTTTGAAATTGGTATAATGCCAGCAGATGAGGAAACTAAAAAAGAATTTAGAGAAAAAGAGAATCAGTTTTCTGATGAAATTTATGATGGTGTATATTGGTGTACTAGAGTTTGGGTTAATCTTATTAAAGGTGGTGAAGGTTTGGTAGTAAATCCATCCGGTCAATGTTCAATAGACTCTAGAGATAATGATCTAGCTCTATTTAAAAATAGAAAAGAAGCGATAAGATTTAAGAAGTTGTTTGTTGAATCTATTGAGGGTAAAAATAAATTCGGTTCAAGTAGATGGTATCCACATGGATTAGGAGAACAAGTTAAGAAGTTCTTAAGTGAAAAACCATCGTCAAGAATTGAACAAGAAGAATTTGACACATTGATGGAAGGAGCATATGAAAAGTTTGTTAATTCTGTTAAAAAAATGTCAGTAAATATATTATATAAGAACTAATGAAGTATATAAAGAACATAGAAGAATTTGTAACAGAGGTTATTAAAATACCAATTAAGGTAGGTGACACTGTATTGGGTGGTCGTTTTAAGAACAAAAAGATTGTTGTTAAAAAGATTGGTAAGAACGATAAAGGAGATATTACAATAAATGGTAAACCACTTTTAAAATTCAGAATAGTTAAAGAAGGTGCTTCATATGATAAGTTGGAAGATGATGTACAAGTTTATCTAGCTCACTTAAAAGATGATGGATTTGAAGTTAATTTAGGAGGTAGTACTATGGTTGGTAAACCACATGTTAATAACTATTATATAAGAGTTTGGAAAAGTAATAGTAAATCAAAACCCTATTCATATAATAATTGTGAATCTTTTGATTTCAAGTCAATTGAAGATGAATTAATAAGACTAGTATCGATTGTATCAGAAGAATGGACTATTGACTATATATATGTAATTAATACTAACAATGAAAGAGTAAGTATTAAAAAACGTTCTTATGGTGGTAAAAGGAGTGATGAACTAGTTGGATTTGATTGGGTAGAAAGTGGTGATCCAGAATATTATACTATAAATAAAGTCAAATCTTTTGTCTTAGGTCTTAAAAAAGAAGTTAATAATTTAGACGAATGAGATATATTAAAAAGTATAACGAATCTTTATCAAAGTCAAGCTTAGAGGAATACTCATCAGCTCTTATAAAGGATGTTATTTTACTAAGATCAACTGATATGACTGTGCAAGCTGAAGTTGTGTATCGTAAATATGAATTCGAAATTTTAGATGCTAATGAACAGAAAAATATATTAGTTTTTGATGAGTCTTTTCTTATATCCCCTTTGAGAAAAGTTAGAGTTTTTTATCCAACAAAGGGTTCATATTTAACAGATATAAATAATTTAAGAGAGTGGAGAAAAGTATTTGAGATAATTGAAAGTAGAATTGCTAATGCAAGTGAACATGTTAAAAAAATGGATTTAGTATCTAAGATGTTTGATGTTGTTACTAAAGAAGTTATAGCTGAACATTTTGCTGATATAATTGATATATCTCATAGTTCTCAAATTTCAGAGGTTAAAGACTTTGATAGACCTTTATATTGGAATATATTTATTGAGATACCTTGTAATGTAAGTGATGAACGTAATATATTACTTGATGATAAGATAAGAGAAGTTCTTGACATGATAGTTGTTAATAGCAAACGAATAGAGAGTGAATTTGGAGTTCTAACTGCTGTTAGATTTAGCACATTACCCACTCTTAAACTATCTATCTTTGCTAAAGATTCCAAAGGACAGCCAATTGGGTATAAATTATCATAATATATAGAATATGAAATATTTAAGAAGATATAACGAACAATTAACTAGTATTTATGATAAGAGTTGGGAGAATTTACTACCAGATACCCTAATTGTTATAAAAGATGGTGGTAGTCATTCTTTTACTAAAGGTAATATTATGTTGCATTCTGATATGGTTCAGATAACATATGATACTACTGGTGGTGAGGTATGGGGACAACCTGATACTTTAGAAATTGACATATATTTTGTAAAAAATGGTCACATTGAACTTAATGTTGATATAACATATGGTGACCTTGTTGCCTCTGAATTTAAGGCAAAACAACCAAATACGATAGATGTAATTCAATACACTTCATATCATTCTAAGTTTGATCCGTCAAATACTGTTTTCGCATTTGATGATGATAGTTTGAAGAAATTTATAGACTTCCTAAATAGATTTGGATTCACTTTTACTATTGATGATTTCAAATTTTTGGATAAAAATGATGGTTATTCGCCCGAATAATTAAAAATATCTACTCACTCATTTTCGCTTCTTACTCAGTAATTTAAAGGTACGGCTGTTCCAAATACGGTTTCTAATAATTTTGTTACATTCTCACCAGTTGGTCAATCTAATACATCAACTTGGTTATGGGAACTTGGTTCTAACAACACTAGTACAGATAAGAACCCAACAAAATCCTTTGATAGTCAAGTTAATCAGTTGATAACCTTGGTTGTTACAACAGAATTTGGTTGTAAAGATACAATATCAAAGATAGTAGAAGTAAGAGATGAATTTTTAATATTTATTCCAAACGCATTTACTCCAAATGGTGATGGTAACAATGATAATTTCAGACCTAAAGGACTTGGTATCAAAACATATGTTCTATCAATATTTGATAGATGGGGTAACTTAATATTCCAGAGTGGTGATAAAGGTTGGGATGGTACATATAAAGGTAATCTTTGTCAAGACGATATATATGTATATAAAATAATAGTTATTGATAATAATAATCTAAAGCATGAGAAAACAGGACACGTCTCATTATTAAAATAAAAATTAAAACCCAGTCAATTGACTGGGTTTTTTTATAAACTTTATCGAAATGTATAAATATGATAGTTTGATTTTAATAAATACATTATCCAAAAAATAACTTATCAAACATGAATCCATCAAATCTAAGAGAGTTAACTATTCTATCCTATCAAGGTGAAGAAATAAAAGAAGGAAATGAATTAGTTTATAGATTTAAGGGTTTCATAGAAGCATATTGTGCTGAATTAAAAAAGACAGAGAACGATGTTTTATATAATGATGAGACATATGATATAGTATTATCTTTATTCAAAAACGTTCTTAAACATAGTCCTGAATTTTCTTTATCCGTTTAAATAAATTTTGTATATTTACATTTTACTAAAACTATCTAAAATGTATATTAAAACTTTATTAAAATTTTTCTTGCTATTTTTATTTGATGTTATCAAAACCAATCCTGCTAAGATTATTTTCTTAGTTATATGTTTATTTTCCTTTAGTAAGGCTGGTACATATGCGGATGTAAAAGAGTCTTATACAATAGTTGATTCTTTGAAAGTTAAAGAACATAATGGTATTAATCACTTATATATCACTGCTGCTTTAGATAATAATAAATTAAAATATGATTTATTATCATCTACAACCCCACTAAAGATTGTTAATGGTAAGTATGAATATATGGCGTACTCAGATGTTAATTTAGGATTTTGGGTGGCATTTTGGATTTCACTTGCTTTTTTAGTTATTGCTTTTTTTATGGGATTGGGAGACGATGATATATCTTGGGAAATACCCAAATGTTGGCAAGGATCCTTTGCATCAATGATAATATGCGAGGAAGAAAATGGAAAGTTTTACTATATGTGTTTAGGTAGATTACTTATAGTTAGAGATCAAGTTTATAATACCTCTTATAGAAGTATGTATCATGATTTTAACATAAGAGGATTTAGAGATTTGAATTTATATCCTAAATTTCAAACTAAACAAAATAAAAGACAGTCTAAGTTAGATAAGTTAGGAATTTAACCTCTTGGGTTTCTTGTACCATCTTTGAAAGCTCTTTTAGTTGCTTCTTTCATTCTAATTAAATCATCTAATTTTATATTGTATTTATCACAATACCCTTCGATTGCGCCAATTAAGTCAGCTAACTCAACTAGTAACATAACTTTGTTATCTTGTTCAAGAGCATCTTCTGCCTCTAAGAATTCTTCTCTTATTTTTGAAAATTCTCCAAACTTACCTCTTGGTATTTCTCTAGTGTGATATCCCATTTTTATTTATTATATTTTTAACCACAGACATTCTGGGCTCTGCTAAACCGGTTGCGTATATCCAATCTAGGTAATTACATGATCGTATGCCATATGACCCTATTTCGATTCCCTGATACTCTAAATCATATCCTTGTTCGGTTTCTA
>Ga0116180_1001482_pt1 | contig 19775 bp, 15 predicted proteins | sample AD_UKC073_MetaG_FD_89804 | JGI IMG/M metagenome (GOLD analysis project Ga0116180, IMG submission 89804) | Active sludge microbial communities of municipal wastewater-treating anaerobic digesters from USA - AD_UKC073_MetaG | ecosystem: Engineered > Bioreactor > Anaerobic > Digestate | place: USA...
CGTGCCCCCCGTACCACTTGGCGATCGTCGTCGGCGGCACGTCGGCGGAGTTCGCGCTGAAGACGGCCAAGTACGCCTCGGCGAAGTACCTCGACTCGCTGCCCACCTCGGGCTCGATGGCGGGGCACGCGTTCCGCGACGTCGAGCTGGAGGAGGAGGTGCTGCAGTTGACCCGCGACATGGGCATCGGCGCGCAGTTCGGCGGCAAGTACTTCTGCCACGACGTACGGGTGGTACGGCTGCCGCGGCACGGCGCCTCCCTACCCGTGGCGATCGCGGTCTCCTGCTCGGCCGACCGGCAGGCGATGGGCAAGATCACCGCCGAGGGCGTCTTCCTAGAGCAGTTGGAGACGGACCCGTCGCACTTCCTGCCCGAGACCACCGACGAGCACCTCGGCGGCGACGTCGTCGAGATCGACCTGACCCGACCGATGCCCGAGATTCTCGCCGAGCTGTCAAAGCACCCCGTCAAGACCCGGCTGTCACTGACCGGTCCGCTGATCGTCGCCCGCGACATCGCCCACGCGAAGATCAAGGAGCGCCTCGACGCGGGCGAGGAGATGCCGCAGTACCTGAAGGACCACCCGGTCTATTACGCGGGCCCGGCGAAGACCCCCACCGGAATGGCGTCGGGGTCGTTCGGGCCGACGACCGCGGGCCGGATGGACTCGTACGTCGACCAGTTCCAGGCGGCGGGCGGCTCGATGGTGATGCTGGCCAAAGGCAACCGCTCCCAGGCGGTCACTGACTCATGCGAGAAGCATGGCGGCTTCTACCTCGGTTCGATCGGCGGCCCGGCGGCGCGGCTGGCCCAGGACTGCATCAAGAACGTCGAGATCGTCGAGTACCCAGAGCTCGGCATGGAGGCCATCTGGCGGATCGACGTGGTCGACTTCCCGGCCTTCATCGTGGTCGACGACAAGGGCGAGGACTTCTTCGCGGCGGTGACCAAGCCGATCGCGATGTCGATCTCGAAGCGCCCGGGGCTGTAGTGCCGCCCAGGCACGGGGCTGTGCCGAAAGGCACCAAAATCACGCATCCATGGTGAATATCGTGCCGAAAGGCATCGAAATCAACTGCCGACAGTGATTTTCGTGCCTTTCGGCACCGAAATCACCGGCCTGGGGTGATTTTGGTGCCTTTCGGCACGCTCGGGGCTCCTCCCGGGTGACCTCAGCAGGGCATCAGTCCGGTTTCGGTGCGGTCGCTCCAGTGACGCCCACGCTCGCGGCGATCACGCACGCCATGGCGACCATGTCGACCACGCTGAGCCGCTCGCCCAGCAGGAGCAGCGCCGCACCGGCGGCGACGGCGGGTTCGAGCGACATCAGGATCGAGAACACCCGGCGCGGCAGCGTGCGCAGGGCCTGAAGCTCAAGGCTGTACGGAATGACGCTCGACAACAGGCCGACCGCAGCGCCTGCCACAAGGATGTGGCGGCTGACCAGAGCACTTCCGCCCAGCAGAACGGCCGGGACGGCCAGCGCGGCCGTACCCATCACCGAGGCGACCGCCAACCCGTCCAGCCCTTTCCAGGCTCGACCCAGCCATGGGCCGACCACGATGTACCCCGCCCAGCCCACACCTGCGAGCAGCGCGTACGCCACTCCGACCCAATCGACCTGGGTCGGCGAGAAGCCCAGCAGCACCACGCCGGCCCCGGCCAGCAGAGCCAGCAGCACCTCTCGCCAGCCCCGCGACATCGCAACGGCGACCGCCAGCGGGCCGAGGAACTCGATTGTCACTGCCAGCCCCAGCGGGATTCTCGCGAAGGACTGGTAGATCGCCCAGTTCATCAGCACCAACGTCACCGCGTAGGCGGCCGCGACGAGCCAGTCGTGCCTGGTCCGGCCTGCGAGCCGTGGCCGGACGATCACCACGAGGATCAGAGCTGACGCTGCGAGCCGGAGCCAGACCATGGCGGTGGGGTCGATCTGACCGAAGAGTGACTTGGCGAACGCGGCACCACCCTGCACGCTGACGATCGCTGCGATCACCAGCCAGATGGCGCTCCTGCTCCTCGACACGAAGCACACCCTAGGGAGGTAACCCCTCATCCACGCGCAGGGTCTCGCCCTTGGAGCGGCTCCCTGCTCGTGGGTGAGGAGTGAGCTACTCGACCCGTACGGCCCTGGCGTGTCCCGTCCGTCAAACCTGGGAGATCGGGGAGATGACGAGTTCGTCGATCCGTACGTGTGGCGGCGAGTCGAGCACGAACGCGACGGCGCGGCCGATGTCGGCTGGCTGCAGCATGACCGCTTGGGCCTCCTCGCCCGGCACGGTCGGCCGGAGCTTGAGGAAGTCGGTGGCGACGTCGCCAGGGCAGACGTGGCAGGCGCGGACACCGTGCGCGGCCTCCTGGCTGTTCAGCATCTGGCAGACCGACGCCAGCGCCGACTTGCTCGCGCTGTAGGCGACGCCAGCGATGGGCGAGTAGCGCCATGCCGAGTACGACGAGATCACCACCACCTGCCCGCCGCCCCGCTCGCGCAGGTCAGGCAGCACCAGGTCGACCACCCGGACGACAGCGGTCAGGTTGGTCGCGACGATCGCCTCGACATCACTCATCGACTGGTTGGCCCACAGCCGCTTGGGCGCGTTGAGTCCTGCCGACAGGACGAGGTCGTCGACACCGCCCCACTGCTCCTTGATCTGGGCGTGGGCAGCCGTCAGCGCGTCAGCGTCGCGGGCGTCGAGCGGCAGCACGAGTGCCTCGCCGCCGGCGTCCTCCACCAGGCGCGCGGTCTCGGCCAGGGCATCCTCGCGGCGTCCGCTCAGGGCGACCCGGCGCCCGCTGGCCGCTGCGACGGCAGCCGCCCGGCCCATGCCGCTGCCGCCGCCGGTGACCCACAGCACCCGGCTCATTCCTGGGCCGCCTTCAGCTCGTACGCCCGCTGCGGCAGCTGGGTCGCCAGCTTCCCGCCGCTGACGTCGATCAGCGTGCCGGTGATGTAGCGGGAGGCGTCGCTGGCCAGGAAGACCACCAAGTCAGCCACCTCGGCGGCCTCGCCCCAGCGGCGCAGGGTGAGCGTGTTGAGCAGGCGCTCCTGCGAGGCATGCTCCTGCGTGGCGAAGGTGTTGATCCCGCTGGGGATCATGCCTGGCGCGTACGAGTTGGCGGTGATCCCGTACGGGCCCAGCTCCCCAGCCAGCGTTCTGGTGAACTGGACGACCGCGGCCTTGGCTGCCGCGTACATCCCAGCCCCGACGCTCGGGACGATCGCGGCGAACGATGCGGCGTTGATGATCCTGCCGGAGCCCTGCTGCTTCATCACTGGGATGACGGCGCGGCAAGTGCGCATCACACCGGTCACGTTGATGTTGAAGCAGCGGTCCCAGACGGCGTCGTCGAGGTCCTCGATCAGGCCTTCACCGGAGATGCCAGCGTTGTTGACCAGTACGTCGATTCGCCCGTACCGCTCAATCGCAGCCGCGACGACCGCGGTGACGGAGTCGGTGCTGCCGACGTCACAGACCAGCGCGAGGCCATCCAGGCCAGCATCGCGGGTCGCCTGCGAGAACCAGTCCAAGGCCTCGAGCGAGATGTCGGTGGCCACCACCCGGCACCGCTCCTTCAGGAACGACTCGGTGATGGCACGGCCGATCCCTCGCCCCGCGCCCGTGACCAGCACCACCCGATCGGTCAGGTCAAGCTCCATTGCCTCCTCCTTCGTCAGCCTTCAGCCTGTCAGGTTGCTGCACCTGGCACGTGGCAAGACAGAGATCCGTCCACGTCATGACCATGTCGCCAAGATGGCGCGACTTCGGCCCTATCCCCGGTCAGAGTCACGACTTACGCGGATCCGCGAGCCGCCCACCACGTACGGAGCTCCGCCTCGGCGCGCTCCTTGCCCAGCGGTCCTTCGTCGATTCGCTTCTCGAGCAGGTACTTGTAGGCCTCACCCACGGCTCGGCTGGGCTTGATGCCGAGCAGCGTCATGATCTCGTTGCCGTCAAGGTCGGGCCGCATGGCGTCGAGCTCCTCGGCCTTGGCCAGCTCCTCGATCCGCCACTCGAGCTCCTCGTACGCCCGCCGCAGGTTCGTCGCCTTGCGCACGTTGCGGGTGGTGCAGTCGGCGCGGGTCAGGATGTGCAGGTGCTCGAGCTGGTCGCCAGCGTCGCGGACGTAGCGGCGTACGGCAGAGTCGCTCCACTCCCCGTCTGCGTAGCCGTGGAACCTCAGGTGCAGCTCGACCAGCGTCGCGACGGCGTCGACGGTGTCCTTCGGGAAGCGGAGGTCGAGCAGCCGGGTCTTCACCAGCTTGGCGCCGACGACGTCGTGGTGGTGGAACGACACCTTGCCGCCGGCCTCGAACCGGCGAGTCTTCGGCTTGCCGATGTCGTGCAGGAGGGCGGCGAGCCGGTTGACGAGGTCGGGCTGGTGACCCCGCTGCTTCTCGAGGGCGATCGCCTGGTCGAGCACGGTGAGGGAGTGCTCGTACACATCCTTGTGGCGATGGTGCTCGTCGGCCTCAAGTCGCAGTGCGGGCAGTTCGGGCAGGAACAGCTCGGCAAGTCCCGTCTCCACCAGCAGGTTCAGACCCACACGGGGTTCGTCGCAGAGCAGCAGCTTGGACAGCTCATCGCGAACCCGCTCCTTCGACACGATCGAGATTCGGTCAGCCATCCCGGTCATCGCCGCGACGACCTCAGGAGTGGGTACCAGGCCTAGTCGCGCCGCGAACCGGGCGGCCCGTAGCATCCGCAGCGGATCGTCGGAGAAGCTGACCTCCGGGGTCGACGGGGTGGTCAGCGTGGAGAGCGCGAGGTCGGAGAATCCGCCGTACGGGTCGACGAAGCGTCGCCCGGGAAGCTGGATCGCCATCGCGTTCACGGTGAAGTCGCGGCGGCGCAGGTCGTCATCGATCGCGTCCCCGAACGCAACGATCGGCTTGCGCGACTCCGGGTCGTAGGCGTCGGCACGGAAGGTGGTGATCTCGACCTGGTAGTCGACGCCGTCGACCGTGACCAACCCGCCGATCGTGCCGAACTCGCGCCCCATGTCCCAGGTTCGCGTGGTCAGCGTACGGAGCAGCCGCTCGATCTCGTCGGGCCGAGCCGAGGTCGTCAAGTCGAGGTCGTGCGACCCGATTCCGAGCAAGGCGTCCCGGACTGGGCCGCCCACGAGGTACAGCTCATGACCCGCCGCCGCGAACACCTCGGAGACGCGGTCGAGCACCGGAGCCAGCCGATCAAGCTCGGCGAGCGCGTTCGCCTGCGCGGTCGCAGCGTTGGTCCAGGTGGGAGGCACGGAGAACAACTCTACTTGTGCGCCAAGCGGTGCCGGCGCCGGACAGGTCGCCGCCTCGCTCATGCCACGCCTGAATGACAACGCTGTAGTTCTCCCCAGGGTGGGGATGGATCTGTGGATAGTCGAGGGAGCCGTCGACCGGAACGTCATCGCCCACGACGTCGGGCAGTCCGCCTCCGGGGCGCTGGCGAGGGCCGACCGTAGGATGGCGAGGTGACTCGACGCCTTCCCGTACGCCCCTGGGCCGCTGACCTCGGGGTCGGCGGATGAGCGACCGGACGCCCGAGCCTGTGGCGTCGCCGGTAGAGATGTCCTGGCCGCAGAACCGGGCTGGAGACGTGACCGAGGTAGCCGCCGCCACGCGGGCCGCTGCCGCTCGTGCCCGGGCCGAAGCTCTGCTCGCTGCCCCAACGACACCGGGGGCGCCGATCTCCGCACCGGAGCTGGATGAGTCGACCGGCCACCTTCTCGCTGACCCAGACACCGATACCAACACTGACCGGCACGACGCTGATTCCGACGACGACCTGTCCAGCCGGATCCTCGGGCAGGCAAGCGCGAGCGGTCCACGGTCCGGCACGCCCCCCGTACCCCCCCAGCTCCCCCACAAGGACCCAGCGCCCGCCGCCCCCAGCGAGAGCATGGGTACCCGCCGGATGGTGTCGGCCGCAGGGATCATGATGGCTGGCACGATCGCGTCGCGGATCCTGGGGCTGGCCCGGGTGGTGCTGGCGGCGTACCTGCTGGGTAACAACAGCCGGCAGGCCGAGATCTGGTCGCTGGCCACAACGGTGCCGAACTCGCTGTACATCCTGCTGGCCGGCGGCGCGCTGAACACGGTGCTGGTGCCCCAGATCGTCCGAGCCGTGAAGGACGACGAGGACGGCGGCGAGGCTTACACCAACCGGATCATGACCGCCTTCCTGCTGGTGGTGGGGGTGATGGCGGTCGTCTTCGTGATCGCCGCGCCCGGCATCGCATGGGTCTACTCCGACAGTGCCTGGCACACCCCCGCGCTGGCGCCGCAGTTCGGGTCGATGGTGTTGCTGACCGCACTCTGCATGCCGCAGGTCTTCTTCTATGGCGCGTTCTTCCTGTTCGGTCAGGTGCTGAACGCGCGGGAGAAGTTCGGTCCGATGATGTGGGCGCCGATCGCCAACAACATCGTCTCGGTGCTGGTGCTCAGCCTGTACGCCGCCATCTGGGGCTTCCACGGCGACACCAGCCAGCCCTTCACGACCAACCAGGCGCTGCTGCTCGGCCTCGGGTCAGTGCTGGGCATTGCCGCCCAGACCGCGTGCCTGATCCCGTACCTGCGCCGGGTCGGCTTCACGTTCAAGCCGCGCTTCGACTTCCGCCACACCGGCCTGGGCCACACGTTCCACGTCGCCAAATGGACGCTGGGCTTCGTCGCGGTGAACCAGATCGCGCTGCTGGTCGTCACCCGGCTCGGCACGTCGGCCACGGCTGGGGGTTCGGGCGCCGGTATGGCCGCGTACTACAACGCGAACCTGCTCTGGGTGCTGCCGCACTCGCTGATCACGGTCTCGCTCGCCACAGCGATCCTGCCGTCGATGTCGCGGATGGCTGCCGCGAACCAGCCCAAGGAGGTCGGCCACGAGCTGACCCGGGCGATCCGGCTGACGACGACCGCGCTGGTGCCGGTCGCGCTGCTGTACTTCGCTATCGGCGTGCCCATTGCGATGCTGGCGTTCCGTGGCGCCACGAAGGGCGGCGACCTGGTCGGCTGGACGCTGGTCGCCTTCGCGCTCGGCTTGATCCCCTTCACGGTGCAGTACCTCGTCCTGCGCGCCTTCTACGCCTTCGAGGACACCCGCTCCACGTTCCTGATCCAGGTCGTCATCGCCACCTTGAACGCGCTCCTCGCCCTGCTCTTCGTGGAGTTCGTCAACCCTGGGCCACGGTGGGTGGCGCCGGCGCTCGCCTTGTCCTACACCCTCGCCTACACCATCGGTCTGCTGCTCTCGATGTGGTGGTTCCGCCGGCACGTTCCCACGTTCGACGTGCGCGCGGTCGGCCGCCACATCCTCATGGTGACGGGTGCCGCGCTCCCGGCCGCACTGGTGGCGTACGGCGTTGTCGCCCTGCAGAAGCAGTGGTCTGCGTCGTTCGGGGCCGACCTGCTGGGGATCGCAGGTGCGGGTCTCGCGGCCGGGCTGGTCTACTTGGTGATGACGCGCGTGCTGGGCGTGGCTGAGGTCGGACAGGGGATCGACCTCGTTCGACGCCGCGGACGCGGGAGGGGGACCGCGATGGTTGACGAGTCGAACGACGCATCCGGTACGGAAGGCGCGGCAGATCCCTCATCGGTGACCCCAGGAACCGGGCCAGCTCCGGCGATCCCCGTATCGCCGCCCGCGGGTCTGTCTGCTCCGACCGTGCTGCTTCCCGCAGTCCCGACCGCCCAGGGCCCGGACCATCAGGCTGCCGACACCGGCGACCTTGCCGACGACACCTCGGCTGACACACAGACCAGCGCGATGCTGGAGCCCGACTCCCTGGCCACAAGCCTGGTCGGTGATACCAGCGAGCCGGCCGACCTGGACACGGCCATCCGACTGCCTGCAGGCCACATCCTGGGCGGGAGGTTCCGACTCGACGACGAGCTCGCGATCCGCGGCTCAACCGTCACCTGGAAGGCCACCGACGAGCGGCTGTCCCGGGCGGTGCTGCTGCATGTCCTGGCACCGTCCGACCCGGACACCCCAGCGATCGTGGCGGCAGCGAAGCAGTCGGCGCAGACCACCGACGTACGGTTCCTGCGGGTGCTCGATGCGGTCGACGAGCCGCTGGCGGACGCCGGCGATGACGTCGACCCGGAGCTGAACCCCCCGTACGTCGTCTGCGAATGGGCTGACGGGCTGAACCTGCGGCACCTGCTCGCGGGCGGTCCGCTGACGGCGTTGGAAGCTGCCTGGCTGGTGCACCAGCTGGCCGACGCCTTGGCCGGCACGCATGCCCATCGGCTCTACCACCAGCGGCTCAACCTCGACACGGTCGTGGTCACCAGCACCGGCAACGTGAAGACGGTCGGGTTCCTGATCGAGGGCGCCCTGCACGAGCGCGCGCAGGCCAACGCTGGCGAACCGCCCGTACGGCCCGAGCGGCAGGAGGCCGAGGACGTTCTCGCCCTTGGCCGCATCCTCTACGCCTGCCTGGTGTCGCGGTGGCCCGGCGGAGCAATGTACGGCCTGGCGGCAGCACCGATCACGGCTGGCGGTTCGTGGCAGACGCCCGCTCAGGTACGGGGCGGTGTCTCGCCCGCGCTCGATCGGATCGCTGACCGGATCCTCAACCCGGAGCCACGGTCGGGTGAACCCCTCAGGACCGTCGCCCGGATCGCTCTCGAGCTCGGGTCGGTGCTGGGTACGGCCGATGCCTCGCATGACCTCGAGACTCGGGTGCGCTATCTGATGAGCAACCCGTCAGCGATGGCCGACGACGAGACGAGCGTGAGCGGCGACGGGCTTCCCGTCGAAGCGGCCGTCTCCCCGATCACGACGTTCGCCGCGAGCCCGGAGCTGCTGGCGACACCCGTACCGCCGCCTGCCCCCCTGCCGACGCGAGACGAGCGCCGCCGTACGCCATGGGTCGCGATCCTGGCCGGGATCGTCGTGCTCTCCCTTGCCGCAGCGGGAATCTGGACAGCGCTGAACCGTGGTGGCGCCGTGGTCACCGGCGGACCGGGGCAGACGACGACCTCGTCGAGCGCCACCCCGACGCCGGCTGGCCCGTACGCGATCGCCGCCGCGAAGGACTTCGACCCCGAGGCCGACAAGGGCAACGGCTCGGAGAACCCTGACCAGGTGAAGAACGCGTACGACGGCAAGCCGGAGACGGCGTGGACGACGGTGACGTACCTGAACAGCGCCAAGCTGGGCAACCTCAAGCCGGGCGTCGGCCTCGTGCTCGACCTCGGCAAGGCTGTCGACGTCTCGGCGGTCCAGCTGCAGCTGGTCGGCAACGGCACCAACGTCGAGCTGCGGGTGCCCGCCAAGGACGCAGCAACGCTGACGACTGCCCCGATGACGGCCGCCAAGGACTGGACGGTCGTCGCGACGGCCACCGAGGCTGGCACGAGTGTTCAGCTCACCCCGAAGGAGAAGGTCACCACCCGGTTCGTGCTGGTCTACATCACCCAGCTCCCATCGATCGGGAACAGCCGCTACCAGGCCGGTATCGCTGAGGTCTCGGTCCTGCCGTGACGATCCCCGGTACGGATCCGCGCGACGGTGACCAACGCCGCTGGGCGCCGCCAGTCTGGGCGGGGCGCGACGAGGGGCCGCAGAACACGTACGTGCCCGGGCCGCTGCCCACGACCCCGCTGGTCAACACCTACCAGTGGTTTCCGCGGGTGGTCTTCGCGGGCCTGCTGTTCGGCGGTGTGGCCGTGCTGGTGCTGATCAGCAACCAGACCGGGAAGGTCGGCGCTGCGCTGTTCCTATTCGCCTTGTGGGCCGCGTACGCCGTACCCACGTGGTGGAAGGGGCGCTTCGGTCTGCAGCCCGTGGGTGACCGGCTGCGAGTCGGCTCGGCGCGGGGGACGACCGAGGTGAAGGCCGCCGACGTGCGCGCGCTGCGCTACGTGCACCAGGGCGCGAGCCCCGACTTCAGAATCGTCACGGCCGACGGGCTCGGTGTCTATGTGGCGGCTTCTCGACTTGAGCGAGGTCACTCGACACTGTTCGAGTGGCTTCGACAGTTCGCGCCGCAGACCTCGTACGACAAGCGGTCGCTGGAGATCCGCGACCGTCTGATCAACCGGGGGCTGATCGGTCACGAATAGGTCACAACCGACTGAATGACAGAGCTACGGCCCAGTTTCTGTGGGAGCCAGGGTCTATGGTCAACAGCGGCGGGACAAGGTGGTTTCGCCCCCTGCGACTGGCGGGGTGGTTCCGAAGGGAACGGAAGTGAAGCGAAGCACGTTCTTGGGGCTCGCCCTCGTACCGGCGGCCGCGACCGCGCTCTCGGCCTGCAGCGACGGGGGCGCATCGTCAGGGAGCACCACCCTGCGGGTGATCCTGGCCAACCATGTCTGGACCGAGGCGATCAAGGCCGCGATCCCTGACTTCGAGAAGTCGTCCGGCCTCAAGGTCGAGCTGACGACGCTGGGCGAGGATCAGCTGTCTGACCAGTACAACGTGAAGCTCAACGCTGGCACCGGCGACCTCGATGTGATGATGTACCGGCCGCTGCAGGAGGGCAAGCTGTTCGCCAAGAACGGCTGGATGGCTGACCTGACCAGCAAGTCGAAGGCCGACAAGGCGTACGACTGGGCCGACTTCCAGGAGAGCCCGATCAAGGCGACCACCTACAAGGACAAGGTGGTCGGCGTGCCGATCATCACCGAGCGTGAGGTGCTCTACTACCGCAAGGACCTCGTACAGAAGGCTGGCTTCGCCGGCCCGCCGAAGACGCTCGACGAGCTCAAGGCGCAGGCCGCGAAGATCGCCACCGACAACCCTGGTGTCGCCGGGTTCGTCGCTCGTACGGGCAAGTCGCCCGCTGTCACGCAATTCTCGTCGTTCCTCTACTCGTACGGTGCCGACTGGACGACCGCTGACGGCAAGTCGGCGCTCGACAACCCGAAGGCGCTCGACGCCTACAAGATGTACGGCGGTCTGATCAAGGACTATGGCCCCAAGAACGTGTCGACGGACATGAGCTGGCCGCAGGCGATGGCGATCTTCCAGCAGGGCCAGGCGGCGTTCTACACCGAGGCCGACTCGCTCTACAAGAACGCGACCGACCCGACGAAGTCGAAGGTCGCCGACACGGTTGGCTTCGCGCAGTTCCCGGCTGGCCCCGCGGGCTCGAAGCCGTACAACATCCCGTCGTGGGCGCTCGGCGTGAACAAGGCGTCGACGAACCAGGACAACGCCTGGAAGTTCATCGCATGGGCGACGAGCAAGGAGATGTCGCTCAAGACTCAGCAGGCGGGCGTGCCGAGCGCGCGCAACTCGGTCTGGGCGAACCCCGAGGGCGTCAAGGGCTACCCGAAGGACATCGTCGACGCCACGCTCGCGTCGGTGAAGGTCGGCGTCGACCATGACCGTCCGGTCGTCGTCAAGGTGTCGCAGGCCCGCGAGCTCGTCGGCGCCCCGATTGTCGACGCGATCACCGGCAAGGACGTCGCGGCTTCGGTGGCTGACGCCCACAAGAAGTTCGACGCCTTCCTCGCCGACGAGAAGTGAACGAGCAGGTCACCCGACCCGCTGACCGGACCACCCTGGGGATCAAGCCGACCCCAGGGTGGGCCCGGTGGGTCAACGAGCATCGCAAGTGGGTGCTGGCGGCCCCGGCGATGATCTTCGTCGCCGCGCTGATCGTCTTCCCGCTGGTCTGGACGATGTATCTGTCGCTCACCGACGCCGAGGGGTCAGTGCGCGCCGACAAGGAGTTCATCGGCCTGGGCAACTACCTCAAGGTGCTCAGCGACACTGAGCGGTTCTGGCCCGCGGTGGGGCGTACGGCGCTGTTCACGGTCGTCGTGCTGACCTTCGAGATGATCTTCGGCATGGTGATCGCGCTGCTGCTGCGGCGCTCGTTCAAGGGCGAACGGCTCGTCCGGCTGGCGATCCTGATGCCGCTCGTCGCGACGCCCGTGGCGGTCGGCATGATGTGGCGGCTGATCTTCGACCCCAACATCGGCCTTGCGAACGCAGCCCTGGCCCTGGTGAAGATCCCGCCGCAGCCGTGGCTCGCGGGTCAGTACACGGCGCTGCCGACCACGATGCTGATCGACATCTGGCAGTGGACGCCGATGGTGGCGCTGATCCTGCTGGCCGGTCTCACGTCGCTCTCCGACGAGCCTGACGAGGCGGCCCAGATCGACGGCGCCTCGACGTGGCAGCGGTTCTGGCACGTGACGTTGCCGCTGCTGATGCCGACCGTGATCGTCGCCCTGCTGCTGCGCGGTATCGACGCGCTGAAGACGTTCGACATCCTCTACGCCACGAAGGGCAAGGGCGGCGGGTCGTACCACGAGGTCGAGACGCTGAACGTCTACGCGTACGGGCTCAGCTTCGACTACAACGAGTACGGCGTCAGCTCCACGGTGCTGATCCTGTTCTTCCTGATCATCATCGGCTGCATGTGGGCGCTCGCGGGACGGGGGAAGAAGTGAGGACCTCTCCTGCGTACCGGGTCTTCCGGGTGGTCGCGATCGTGCTGATCGTGGTCGCGATGCTGCTGCCGATCATCTGGATGGTGATGTCGAGCTTCAAGACCAATATCGACATCTTCGACACCGCCAAGACGATCTTCTTCGCGCCGACCCTGGCGAACTACACGACGGTGCTCGCGCAGGCGAACTACCTGAAGTTCGTGTGGAACTCGTTCCTGGTGGCGTTCGCCGCGACGGCCTTGTCGCTGCTGCTCGGTGTGCCGGCTGCGTATTCGATGAGCAGGTTCTCCATGAACAAGTCGGCACTGGTGGTGCTGATGGCCCGAGTGATCCCCGGCGTCTCGCTGTTGGTGCCGTGGTACTACGTGTTCTCGAACCTGCGCATGGTCGGCGGGTACGGGGTGCTGATCCTGTCGCACATGTTCGTCTCACTCCCGCTGATCGTCTACATCATGATGGGCTTCTTCGACGGTCTGCCGACCGAACTGGAAGAGTCCGGGGAGGTTGACGGGCTGACGCCGTTGGGCGCGTTCTGGCACCTGACGCTGCCGCTGTCGACGCCGGGTGTGGCGACCGCGGGTGTGCTGTCGTTCATCTTCTCGTGGAACAACTTCATGTTCGCCCTCGTGCTCGCGGGCGCCAACACGAAGACCCTCCCCGTGGCGATCTTCGACTTCGTCGGCTACGCGAGCATCGACTGGGGTGGCCTGATGGCGGCCTCGTCGGTGGTCACGCTGCCGATCATGGTGATCGCGTTGTTCGCCCAGAAGTACGTGGTGAGCGGGCTGACGGCAGGGGCGACAAAGGGCTGACCCTTCGAGGGACCCGTACCCTCACCGAGGCGGAGGCATCTCCGACCAGAGGTGCCAGCCCGTCGCTCAGCCGAACCGGGAGGCATCGTCAGGGATAGGGTCGACGCCACAAGGAGGTTGCCGATGACCGATTCCGTGGCCCGGGTCGAGACGTTCCTGGTCGCACCGCGGTGGCTGATGGTGCGCGTCGAGACCGCAGATGGCGTGGTCGGCTGGGGTGAGGCGACCTGCGAGGGCAGAGCTGAGACCGTACGGACGTGTGTCGAGCAGCTGAGCGAACTGCTGGTAGGCCAGGACCCGTCGCGGATCGCCGACCACTGGCAGGTGATGACGAAGGCGTCGTTCTACCGGACTGGCCCGATACTGTCGTCGGCAGTGTCGGGGCTTGACCAGGCATTGTGGGATATCAAGGGGAAACGCCTCGGAGCGCCCGTCCACGAGCTGCTCGGCGGGCCGGTGCGGGACCGGGTCCGGATGTATGCCTGGGTCGGTGGCGATGAGCCTGGTCAGGTGGCGGAGCAGGTGGCCGTCCGGGTCGAGCAGGGTCTGACGGCGGTCAAGATGAACGGCACCGGGCGGGTCGGGCTGCTGTTGACCAAGGCCGAGGTCGACGACGCCGTGGCGCGGGTGGGGGCGGCGCGCGAGGCGCTGCGGGATGCCGGCGACGTGGCGATCGACTTCCACGGGCGGGTCTCCGTACCCTCTGCTCGTCGGCTCGCTCATGCGCTGGAGCCACTGTTCCCGATGTTCATCGAGGAGCCCACGCCGCCTGACGACCAGCATCTGTTGGCTGAGGTGGTGAGGGCGTCATCGGTACCGGTCGCGACCGGAGAGCGGCTGTATGCGCGGGCCCAGTTCCTGCCGGTGCTGGAGGCCGGGGTACGGATCGTGCAGCCGGATCTGTGTCATGCGGGCGGGATCTCAGAAGTGATGCGGATCGGGGCGCTGGCGGAGACGTACGGGGCGCTGCTGGCGCCGCACTGCCCGCTGGGACCGGTCGCGTTGGCGGCGTGTCTGCAGGTGGGGTTCGCGTCCTACACCCACGTCATCCAGGAGTCGAGCCTCGGCATCCACTACAACAAGGTGGCTGACATCCTGACCTACCTGGTCGACACGTCGGTCTTCGACATCGTTGACGGCTCGATCGAGCGGCTCGTGGCTCCCGGGCTGGGCATTGACGTCGATGAGGCGGCCGTACGGGCGGCGGACCGCGAACCGTTCGCGTGGCAGGCACCGCTGTGGCGGCACGACGACGGAGCGTTCGCGGAATGGTAGACCTACTCGCCCGGCTGGGCTCGTCCAAGGTGGTCGCCATCGTGCGCGCGGCTGCCCCGGGGGTGGCCGGTGCGGTGTCTGTGGCGCTGGTGGAGGCTGGGATCGACGTGGTCGAGATCCCATTGACAACGCCTGATGCGCTGGAAGCCATCGCCTGGGTGCGGGATCGGGTCGGGGATCGGGTCCTGGTGGGTGCTGGCACGGTGCTGACGGTCGCCGATGTGGCGGCGGTGGCGGCGGCGGGTGGCGACTTTGCTGTGACGCCTGCGGTGACGGCTGCTGTGGGTGAGTGCGCGCGATGGGGACTGCCGGTGTTGGCGGGGGCGTACACGCCGACGGAGGTGGTCGCGGCGGTCGAGGCGGGGGCGACGGCGGTGAAGCTGTTCCCGGCCGGAACCGGAGGGTTGGCGCACCTGAAGGCGTTGCGCGACCCATTGCCGAGGGTGCCGTTCGTGCCGGTGGGCGGGGTGACTGTGGGACTCGCTGCTGATTATCTGGACGCGGGCGCCGTGGCCGTAGGGGTCGGCGGGCCCCTGGTCGGGGATGCCGTCCGCGGTGGGTCGCTCGGCGAGCTTCGGGCTCGGGCGGCGGAGTTCGCACGGCTGCGGGACATGCCGTGAGGCACCCGTTGGAGGGAGTGGCCGGGAGTTGCGGCACCAGTTACCCAACTGCCAGCCGGAGGCTTCCATGAGTGAGGTGCTGACGTTCGGCGAGACGCTGGTCGGGTTTCGTACGGAGGGGTCGTTGCGGCTGCCGGGCATGCTGCAGGCCGACGTGCGCGGGGCCGAGTCGAACGTGGCGATCGGGTTGGCGCGACTGGGGCACTCCGTGGCCTGGGTGAGCCGGGTGTCGGTCGACGCGTACGGCGACGAGGTGCTGCGGGCGTTGCGGTCCGAGGGGGTTGACGTCGGCGGTGTCGTACGGGATGAGCGGCCGACGGGGCTGATGCTGATCCAGCAGCGGACCGCTGACGTGGCGGTGGTGGAGTACCGGCGGGCGGGGTCGGCGGCGTCCGGCCTGGTGGCGGCGGATGTTCGGTGGGTGGAGGCGCCGCGGTTGCTGCATGTCACGGGGATCACGCCGGCTCTGTCGGACTCGTGCCGCGAGGCGGTGGTCGACGCGGCGGAGCGGGCTCGGGCCGACGGCGCGTTGGTCACGTTCGACGTGAACTACCGGGCCACGTTGTGGTCGCGAGAGCGGGCGTCGGAGGTGCTGCGGGAGGTCGTTCCGTACGCCGACGTCGTGATCGCCGGGGAGGACGAGCTGTCGTTGGTCGGATCCGCGGACGAGCTGCTGGAAATGGGCGTACACGAGGTTGTCATCAAGCGCGGGTCTGCTGGCGCGACGTCGGTGAGCTCGGAGGGCTCATGGGAGGAGCCGGCCGTTTCGGTCACCGTGGTGGACCCGATCGGCGCGGGGGACGCGTTCTGCGCCGGGTGGATCTCAGCCTGGCTCGAGGGCGCCTCCGTCGCGGGACGCATGCGGCGGGGGGTGGTGTGTGGCTCGTTCGCGGTGAGTACGTACGGGGACACCGCCGGGTTGCCGCGGCGCTCCGAGCTGGGGTTGCTCGGGGCTGCGGACACGACCGTACGGTGAGGCTGCACCCGACTCCGCAGCAGCTGGCGTGGCAGCGGCTCGGCCTGGGGGTCTTCTTCCACGTCGGGATCAACACGTTCTTCGACGCGGAGTGGAGCGATGGGACGCTGCCCGCGACGGGGTTCGCGCCGACAGAGTTGGATGCGGACCAGTGGGTGCGGACGGCAGCTGAACTTGGAGCTGGCTACGTCGTGCTTACCGCCAAGCATCATGATGGCTTCTGTCTGTGGCCGAGCGCGACGACGTCGGACTCGGTTGCGTCGTCGCCCTGGCGGGGTGGGCGGGGTGACCTGGTGGCTGAGGTGGCGCAGGCATGTGGTCGGCATGGGGTGGGCTTCGGGGTCTACCTGTCGCCGTGGGACCGCAACGCCGGGTGCTATGCCGATCCGGCGGCGTACGACGCGTTCTACTGCGAGCAGCTGACTGAACTGTGTACGGCGTATGGGCCGCTCACCGAGATCTGGTTCGACGGGGCCGGGTCGACCGGTCGCACGTATGACTGGGACCGGATCATGAGCGTCGTACGGGAGCACCAGCCCGACGCGATGGTGTTCAACATGGGCTCCCCCACGATCCGCTGGGTCGGGAACGAGGACGGGCTGGCTGCCGACCCGGTGAGGTATGTCGTCGACCGGACCGACGCGACGGCGTACGACGAGGCGTGGGTTGGGCTCGGAGGTGACGCTTATCTACCGCCCGAGTGTGACGTGTCGCTTCGCAGGGGGTGGTTCTGGTCGGCGTCGGATGGTGCCAAGTCGGTGGATCATCTGCTGGCGATCTACTACCGGTCGGTCGGGATGGGGGCGAACCTGCTGCTGAATGTTCCGCCGGATCGGCGTGGGCTGTTGGACGATGCTGACGTGGCGCGGCTGCGGGAGTGGCGAGCGGAGCTGGATCGACGCTTCGGCTCGCCGGTGGCCGCTCTGGTCGAGCCGCTGGGGGATGGTCGGTGGCGAGCTGCGTTCGACAGTGACGTACGGTTCGACCACGTGGTCCTGACGGAGGACTACAACGCTGGCCAGCGGGTGACCGGACATCGCGTTCTGGTCGACGACAGGGTGGTCGCGGCGGGGATGACGATTGGCGAGCGGCGGATCCACGCGATCGGTTCAAGAGTTGCCTCCCAGTTGGTCGTTGAGCTGGTCGGCGATGGTGCTGTGTTGGCGGGGGTCGAGGTGTACGACACCGGAGGAGCCACGGTGCCCGAGGTGCCATACCTCGCCGCCACAACGGAGCCCGACGTGGTCGGGGCAGGCTGAGCCGGCGCCGTTCAGGCGGCCAGTGCTCGGCGGAGTGTTCCCGTGGGACCCGTCGCGTAGGTGTAGCCGAACGGTGAGGTCCATTCGCAGAACCCGTCGGCGGTGCGGGTGACGCGCCAAGCGTGGCGGCCCGTCGTGGCGCGGTGGTTCGTCCGGGTCAACGGCACGAGGTTCCCCACCCGGGTCTGGCCGGGACGCCCCGAGCGGTACGGCTGCACATGGTTGAGGTCGAGGGATGCCGCGCGCCGGTTCGACCAGGGAAAGACGTCGTACGGGTCGCGTTGCTGGACAGCGAAGCGATGCAGGTCGGGAACCTCGTAGCGATCAACCGCAGGCAGCTGGTTGAGATCGACCACCGGGCGGACGCGGAGCTGCCAACCCTCGAAGAGCTCGCGCAGTCCAGTCAGGCTGAGCGGACCATGGCCCTCGAGGCGCGCGACACCCGAACCGCGCTCTGCTGTCTCCGCGCTGATGTGCACGACGAGGTCGGCGCGTGGCGCCAGCTTGTGGGGAGGTACGGAGACCGACCCGCACGTGTGGCCACGGCAACCAGCCGGGGAGCGTGGGTCGGCTCCCGGGGGTACGACGTCGGGCTCATCGGGCGGGTCGAGGAGCCACCACGTCGCGTGCTTGGCCTGTTCCTCCTCATCCCAGGCGGAGCGCCAACGAGCGGGTGGCTCGGGAGACCAGTGCTCAGGGGGCTCGACCAGCCACCACCCGTGCGGACGCGGGGGTGGGTCTTGGCTGAGGTCTGCAAGCTGCTGAAGATTGGTGGTCGCGCCGAGGCTCGGTGGCCGTGGCTCGGCGATCGGTGCGGAGGTCGCGAAGTCTCGATCAGCGCTCGTTGCGAGAACCCGGACGTCCATACCGGCGCTCGATGCGATGGATGCCAACTCCGGCTCGGCGCCCAGTCTGGTGGTCGTGAGGTCCGGCGCGGGGCTCAGGGTGGCGGTCGCGAGGTCCCGCTCGACGCTGAGAGCAGCGGTCGGGAGGTCGGTCTCAGCAGCGACGAGCTCGGGCTGCAGAGAGCTCTGAAGCAGCGCCAGCACCCGGGCCGGCGTCGCCAGGATGCCGAGCGCCAACGCCGTACGCTCGTCCGCGTTCGCACCCACACCGGGTGGCAGGAGCTCAGCCACCTGACGAGCCGCGGCATAGAGCAGGCAGGCATCCGACGACCGCATCGCAGCCCAGAGAACCCGTGTGGCGGGGTCGCCGCGTGATGCGGATGAGAGCCGAACCTGGCGCCCGCGGCGAAGTCGTGCTTCGCGCTCAGCAGCCCGGTCAGGGTCAGCAGCGACGATGTAGCCGTACGCCACGTTCAAGGATCGTTGGTGGGTCAGACCGGGCAGGATGCCGGCGAGCTCCTCATCGACGATCGCGACCTTGTCGGCCGACAGTCCCGAGCGGTAGACGACGTCAGCGACCTCCCGGACAGTCCACTCCCGGATCGCGCCGGTCACCGCGGCCGACCAGGTGCAGGGCATCCGACGGTAGAGGAACATGACTTGGCGGAGCCAGTTGCCGGCCACATCGGTAGGGATCCCCCATGCGGTCGCGATCTCCTCGGCCGCCAGAACGATCCCGATCGGCCGGACAAGCCGGCTGCCCGGGTCGTCGAACAAGTCCTCCCAGTACTGCTCACAGTCGTCCATCACCAGCTCGAGCTGCATCGACAGGTCGGCAACCGCCAGGAGCGAGCTCACCTCAACGGCGACCCGCCGCTCCCGTACGTCATGCAGCCGCGCCACGGCTGCCCGCGAGCCAGAATGATGCCCAAGGGAGCCCGAATCCTCACCGATGGGCACCAGAAAGGACAGCGCTGGCTGCGGCATGGCTGCCGCTAGCGCCTCCTCCATCGGATCGACCATCGATGTGTTCATGTGTACGATTATAAGCCCGTACTCTCACCGCCACAAGGGACGACTCCGCGATCTGTGGACAACATCGTCGCCAGCCAAGCCCTGTGAACAACGACAGTCGCCAGACACTCAGCGCCTGCGATCGACCGAATCGCCGATGCAATTTGAGGGCCCCCACTCGATGCGATACCGTTGGTCCTCGCAACGCGGGCCTATAGCTCAGACGGTTAGAGCGCTGCCCTGATAAGGCAGAGGTCACTGGTTCAAGTCCAGTTAGGCCCACCGCTACGACAAGGGGTTTCACCCTCGGATCACTCCCCAGAATCAGGCTCGACTGGGGCTGTATGACTAACTGTATGACTACGGCCCTGGAACAGCGTGTCCATGACTGTGGCGCCGGACTGGATCACAGGCCGTAGCTGATGACGGTAGACCAGCTCTGTGACTGCGGTGCCGGGGTGACCAACCAGCCGTGAGATCTCCTCGAGGGGCACTCCGGCGTCGGACAGCACCGACACGAACGAATGGCGCAACTCACGAGGTGTCCACTCTGATGGTGTGATGCCATCGACC
>Ga0116180_1001486_pt1 | contig 19749 bp, 21 predicted proteins | sample AD_UKC073_MetaG_FD_89804 | JGI IMG/M metagenome (GOLD analysis project Ga0116180, IMG submission 89804) | Active sludge microbial communities of municipal wastewater-treating anaerobic digesters from USA - AD_UKC073_MetaG | ecosystem: Engineered > Bioreactor > Anaerobic > Digestate | place: USA...
ATACCGCTGGCGCCCGTCGACCAGCTCAGGGACCGAGAGTGCGGTGTGTCTCATCCACGTCGCCCCGATCGGGATTCGGCCGGCGGAGAACACCTGGCCGCGGATCGGCTACCGCCTGACGCTCCCGTCGGCGTACGGTCACGCCGCCTGGTTCGGCAGCGGCCCTGGCGAGGCGTACAGCGACTCGAAGGCGGCGTCGCTGGTCGGCTCGTACGAGTCGTCGATCGATGAGCTCGCCTTCCCGTACGCCGTGCCCCAGGAAACCGGCCACCGCCCCGACCTGCGTCGGCTGACGATCACCGGCGAGGGTGTCCCTGGCCTGACGGTGGAGACGTACGGGCCGCATCGGCCCGGCTTCTCACTGCTGCGCCACGATGCGTACGAGCTGGCGAAGGCCCGGCACCCGCACGAACTGCCGACCAGCCGAGGGGTGCACCTCTATCTGGATGCGTTCCAGCATGGGCTGGGCACGCGGTCGTGCGGGCCCGACGTTCTTCCGGAGCACCAGCTGTGGCCCCGGGAGGCGACCTTCGGGTTCAGGATCTCTGCAGAGGCGTAGTTTCCTGCGCCGTCAGCCGACGACCACCCGAACGCGGGCCAGGTTCTTTGGCTGGGCGAAGACCGTCTCGGCGGTCCCGGTGCGGTGTGACGCGATCCGTACGGTGACGAAGCGAGTGCCTTGGGTGTCGTACGACGCCGTCTGCAGCTGGGAGCTCACCGCTGTGTACGGTCCCTCGGTGCGGACTTCGAAGATCCCGTCACCGTCGAGGTCCCATTCGTACGAGACGACCTCGCCAGCCCCCGGCTGCACCCCTCGTCGGTCGACTGCGCTGTCGGGCACGACGATCTGACCGTCGACGATCTCGTACGACGTCGACGCCGCGGTGGTCGAGCTACCCGTGAGGGAGCCCATCGACCTGGGTGCAGGGGATCACGAGCTCCGCTGAACAGGTGGCCGGGGCAACCCTTCATGATCGAGCGCCAACCCGGCCAGCTCGTCGATCACCGCCCGGTCTCCGTCGCGCCAGGCGCCAGCCGGATCGTCGCTCACCCGAGCCAGGGTGGACAGTGGGAGAGTCGCCATGGCTCGGAGTGCGAACAGGTCAAGGTCAGCGTTCGAGTCGACGAAGCGGGCCCCGGCGGTGGCGTTCCGCGCGAACCGCAACCGCTTGGGCAGCCACAGCAGCAGCCACATCGCGACCGGCGCCGCGAAGACCACAACTCCGGTGACCATGGCCAGGTTCTCGATCGCGTGAACCTGCGCCTGCGCCGATGCCAGGATCTCGTCGACCCCCGTGGCCGCACCATCAAGTGGTCGGCGAAGGTCGCCACCCACTCCTGGCACACGCCCTGCCGCTACCGCAGCATCCTCCAGCCCGTTACGGATCTTGGTCGCCGATGCTGCCATGGCTCGGGAAGGGTCGGCGAGCACCATGACCGCACCACTCGCGGCACGGGAACCCAGCCACCAGACGATGGCCCACACGACCGTGAAGGAGTCCGAAGCCACCTGGGTGGCGCGACGCCCAGGCTGGGCTGCATACAGCGTCATGCCAGATCCTCTCGGTCCGCGGCGTTCTCGTCCGGACGATACCGGCCCAACCTCGGACCAGCCAGGGACCGTGGACATCAATGCACCAACCGCCACCTCCCATCGTCGGTCGGTGCGGCCAGTCCTCGCAGCTCGAGGATCGTGAGGGCCGCCACACACCTTCGTACCGGGACCCGAGCCTCGTAGGCGAGTTCGTCGACAGACATCGCAGAACGGGCCGGGAAAGCCTCGTGCACGGCCTTCTCCTCGGGCGTCAGCCCGTCCAACGGCAGCGGTGGCTCGCTGGGCCGTTCCGCTCCCGGCACCAGTGGCTCGACCGCTTCAAGGATGTGGTCGACACAGGTGACCAGCGCCGCCTCCCCGTTTCGAATCAGGAGGTTCGGCGTCTCTGACTGAGCCGAGGTCACAGCACCGGGAACCGCCAGCACCTGCCGTTGCAGCCCATGTGCCCAGGCAACGGTGTTGCGGGCACCACTTCGCAGCTGCGCCTCAACAACCACCGTCGCGCGGCCCATCGCTGCGATCAGCCGGTTGCGAGCCAGGAACCTGAGCCGCGATGGCGTCTGCCCCGGCGGGTTCTCCGAGACCAGGACGAATTCGTCACGGATCCGGCTCAGCAGGCCGAGGTTGCCGGCCGGGTAGAAGTCGTGCAGGCCGCCGGCCATCACTGCCACCGTCGCACCGCCAACGGCGAGTGCGCCTTGATGGGCCGCGGCATCGATGCCGTACGCGCCACCCGACAACACGGTCCAGCCCTTCTCCGCCACTCCGGCGGCGAGATCTGTGGTGACCACTTCCCCCACAGCTGTCGCCGCGCGCGACCCGACGATGGCGACAGACTTCTCCATCAGTCGGGAAAGGTTGCCTGATCCGGCCACCCACAGCCCGAGGGGACAACCGCCGGCGACTCCGCCGACCGCTCCCGACCAGGTCAGGTCGTCCAGGCCAGCGGGCCACTCAGGATCTCCAGGAACCACGAACCGCAGGCCATGGCGCTCCATGTCGTGCGCCATGATGCGGGGTCGATATCTGCGTGCCCGTTCGGCAAGAGCCGACTCCTTCGTCGTGCGAAGCAGAAAGTCCCAGACGTAGGCCGGACCGAACTGCGCGACCTCCTTCACCAGCTGTCCTGAGCCTGGCTCGACGACCGACGCGAGCGCCAGCCTCGCGTCGCGGTCACTGGTCTCGCTGTTCATGCCCGGCTCCGAGACTCGCCGCGTCGTAGACCGAGAGCTTCGGCCACGTGTCCCGGGGTGGGGATGTCGACGGCGTCCAGGTCAGCTAGCGTCCACGCGACCTTCAGCACCTTGTCGATCCCTCGGGCTGACAAGGTGCCACGCCGCGAAGCCTGGTCCAGGATCTCCGTACCGTCCGGGATCGGTTGATGACGCCGAAGGTAGGAGCCAGACACCTCGCCATTCGTCTTCCACCTCGTGCCGGCAAGTCGCCTCGACTGGCGATCTCTGGCCTCCTTCACCCTGGCCAAGACGACCGCCGACGGTTCACCTGGTGGCAGGTCACGAGCCAGGATGGACCTTGTCATGGGCGGCATCCGGTACTGCAGGTCGACCCGATCGAGCACCGGGCCGGAGATCTTGGCCGCGTACCGGCGGACTGTCATCGGCGTGCAGGTGCAGGTTGCCCCTGGCGTTGAGGCGTTGCCGCACGGGCAGGGGTTGGCCGCCATCACCAGCTGGAACTGCGCCGGATACCTCACCGGCCCCTCCGATCGGTTCAGGACGATCTCACCCTTCTCCAGCGGCACCCGAAGCGCCTCGATCACGGGGGTCGCGAACTCTGGCACTTCATCGAGGAAGAGCACACCTCGATGCGCCAGCGAGACAGCGCCCGGACGGGCCAATCGCGGGCCTCCACCGACGACCGAAGGCGCCGAAGCGGAGTGATGCGGAGCCGCGTACGGCGGTCTCAACACCAGGCGGTCGAGAACCTCACGCTCGGCGAGGGACCGAAGCGCGAGCACCTCCAGGGCCTCGGGCACAGTCAGCTCCGGCAGGATCGTGGGCAGCCGCTCAGCCAGCATCGTCTTCCCCACGCCAGGTGGCCCGTACATGAACAGGTGATGCCGCCCGGCCGCTGCCACCTCCAGCACGCGCTTCGCGTGATCCTGGCCGACCACGTCGACCAGATCCAGCGCGCGAGGCTGCTCTCCCGCAGCAGGCGCCACGGGCGCCTTCACGAGAACGGGTCTTCCCCTCAGCACGTCGACCACGTCACGAAGAGTCGAGACGCCCCAGATCGTGATGCCCTTGACCAGGTTGGCCTCGCCCAGCTGGCTGACTGGAACGATCGCCTGGTCGAACCCGTGGCCGACTGCCGCGAGCAGGGCCGCGAGGAGCCCGCGAACAGATCGGACCCGGCCATCGAGGCCCAGCTCGCCGAGCAGCACCGTACGCCGCAGCCGGTCGTCGGGAAACTGATGGTCCTGGTGAGTGCGCAGCACAGCGATCGCTACACCCAGGTCGTAGTGGGAGCCCGCCTTGGGCAAGGTGGCGGGAGTGAGGTTGATCGTGACGAGCTGGTCAGGCCAGCACAGGTTCAACGTCGACACCGCTGCCCGGCAACGGTGCTGGCTCTCCGACAGCGCCGCGTCAGGCAGCCCCACGAGCTGGGTGCGTGGATGGCCGCCACCAACCCAGGCCTCGATCTCGACCACATGACCCGTCAGCCCCATCAGGGCCACGGAGTGAACCGCAGTCACTGCGTCACTCCCTTGGCGTGACGCACCTCCAGCGGCCGCGACGGCCACAGGATCACGCCGATCGCGTCGATCCTGACCCGATCGCATCGAACATCGTGGGCCCGCAGCCACTCCAGCGACAGCGTCTGGAGTCGGTCGACCTTCGTTCGGGTCACCGCCTCAAGCGGACTCCCCCACCCCAGCCCGCGTCGGGTCTTCACCTCACAGAAGACGATCGTGCCCAAGGAACCCGGACCGGGCTGCAGCGCCACGAGGTCAAGCTCGCCGTGATGGCCGAACCGCCAGTTCCGGTCAAGGACGCGCCAACCAAGCCGCCGCACGTACGCCTCGGCCGCATCTTCGCCGATGACGCCGGTGGCCCTTCTTCGGTCCATGGCAGCTCCTCCTGTCGTGATGACAGGAGGTATGGGACGCGATGGTCGATCTGTGACAGAGATCCCTCGATCTGTGGACAACCTGGTCGTTGTCCACAGGGGTGAGGGCTACTTGCCTTCCGGCACCTGAAGCTCGGAATGCGCGATCTCCTCAATGGAGACATCGCGGAAGGTGAGCACCTTGGCAGACTTCACGAACCTCGCCGGACGGTACATGTCCCAGACCCAGGCGTCGCCCATGGAGACCTCGTAGTAGACGTCGCCACCCTCCGTACGGACCTTGAGGTCGACCGCGTTGCACAGGTAGAAGCGTCGTTCGGTCTCAACCGCGTAGGTGAAGATGCCGACGACGTCCTTGTACTCGCGGTACAGCGCGAGTTCGAGATCGCTCTCGTACTGCTCCAGGTCCTCTGTACTCATAGCGCCTTCACTCTAGTGGCCGATCCGCTCTGACCGTGCGTCGGACATTCTCGAACCGCATCCGATGGATCGGCGACGGCCCGTACGCATCGAGATGGCGCTGGTGGACAGGCGTGCAGTACCCCTTGTGCCGCTTGAGCTCGTAGCTTGGGTAGACCCCATCGAGCTCGTCCATCACCCGATCGCGGGTCACCTTGGCGATGATCGACGCTGCTGCGACGCAGGCCGCCACCTGGTCGCCCTTCCACATCGCCAGGCCGCCGACACCGAGACCATCCACCGGGAATCCGTCGGTAAGCACGAAAACCGGGTTCACCTCGAGCCGCCACAGGGCCCTTCGTAGTGCCTGCACGTTGGCCACATGCATGCCCAGGCGGTCGCACTCGTCCGGCTCGATCGACACGCACGCGACAGCAAGCGCCTTCGCCATGATCTCGTCGTAGAGCTCGTCACGCTGCTTGGCCGTGAGCAGCTTCGAGTCCCGCAATCCCGTGATCCGTCGCGACCGCGAGTCCGACAGCACAGCCGCCGCAGCGACCAACGGACCCGCGCAGGCGCCGCGCCCCGCCTCGTCAGCCCCGGCGACCGGAGCCAGCCCGGCTCGAGCCAAGGCCCGCTCGTACGAGTACAGGCCCCCGCCCGCACGTACGGTCACGGCCATGCTCAGCAGCCCCCTCCCTGGGGAGCTGGCGGAGGGTCGGGCATCGGAGCCGCGGCAGGGATCGCGGCGAAGGCGTCAGGGCTGGAGAAGGTGGTGAACCGGTCGAACGGGTAGGCCAGCAGCTTCGCTGGACCTTGGATGGAGTCGAGCGATGGGAAGGCGTTGTCGCCCTTCGCCCGGGCGCCGACGGTGTCGCACAGGTGGTAGCGCGAGTCAGCGCTGGCGTTGCGGTGGTCGCCGAGCACGAAGAACCGGCCCTCAGGGACAACGATGTCGAACGGCATCTCGGACGGCTTGATCAGCGTGCCGTCGGGTCCGCGGTAGAGGTACTGCGCCTCGTTCAACGCCACGCCGTTGACCGTGACGGCGCCTTGAGCGTCACAGCAGATCACCCGGTCTCCCGGCAGCCCGACCAGCCGCTTGATCAGGAACTGGTCACCGGAGGCAGGCAGGATGCCGATGAACTCGGCGACCCGCCGTACGGGGTTCGCAGGGGGCGCGGGCGGCAGCCAGTTGAGCCGGTCCTCGAACACCACGATGTCGCCGCGCTGGTAGGCCATCACCTTCACCACCAGCACCCGGTCGGACCGCTGGAGAGTGTTCTCCATCGACTGCGACGGGATGACGAACATCTGGGCGAGGAACGACTTGATCAGGGTCGCGATCACCAAGGCGATCACGACGATGAGCACCGTCTCCTTGACACCGACGACAAACCTGCGCAGCAAGGAACGCTGCGCAGGTGCTTTGCCTGGTTCGGTCATGGACGGTTCCGCCGCCCGTTCCGGGAGGCTCAGAAGTCCCGCTTCTCCTTGATCTTCGCAGCCTTGCCGCGGAGACCACGCAGGTAGTACAACTTCGCGCGGCGCACGTCACCACGACGCTCGACCTCGATGCGCTCGATGATCGGGGAATGTACGGGGAAGGTCCGCTCCACGCCGACACCGAAGCTCACCTTGCGCACGGTGAACGCGGCCTGGATGCCGCCACCGTTGCGAGCGATCACGTTGCCGGCGAACACCTGGACACGGGAGCGGTTGCCTTCGACGACCCGCACGTGAACCTTGACGGCGTCGCCGGGGCGGAAATCAGGGATGTCATCGCGCAGCGCCGCGGCGTTGAGTTCCTGGATGAGCTGGGTCATGATGGGTCTTCCTCGCCTGGTGCCACAGGTCACCTTCGTGGTTGTCAGTAGATGATGATCTCCGTACGCGAACGGTCCCCCCGTGGCAGGAGTCGCGGTACGAACAACAGCACCCCATCCTGCCACACCGGGCTGGATCCGAGCGAATCCCCTACTTGCCGTCGCCCTTGAACAGCGCCGTGATCAGGTCGCGGTTGAGGGCCGAGATCGACTCCAGCGGAATCTCCTTCGGGCAGACCGAGGCGCACTCGCCGATGTTGGTGCAGCCGCCGAAGCCCAGCTCGTCGTGCGCAGCAACCATCGACTTCACCCGGGTGTACCGCTCAGGCTGACCCTGGGGCAGCATGGCCAGATGGGTGATCTTGGCTGACGTGAAGAGCATCGCCGAGCTGTTCGGGCAGGCCGCCACGCAGGCGCCACAACCGATGCAGACGGCGTTGTCGAACGCCTTGTCAGCCTGACGCTTCGGCGCCGGGGTGGCGTGTGCGTCCGGTGCCGAACCAGTGTTGGCCGAGATGAAGCCGCCAGCCTGGATGATCTTGTCGAACGCGGTACGGTCGACAGCCAGGTCCTTGAGCACGGGGAACGAACCCGCCCGCCAGGGCTCCACCTCGATCGTCGCGCCGTCGGCGAAGTTGCGCATGTGCAGCTGACAGGTCGTCGTCGGCACGGGCGACGAGTACCGGCCGTGCGGAGCGCCGTTGATGACGACGCCACACATGCCACAGATGCCTTCACGGCAGTCGTGGTCGAACGCGACAGGATCCTCGTTCTCCATGGTGAGCTGCTCGTTGAGCAGGTCGAGCATCTCGAGGAAGCTCATGTCCTCCGACACGTCGTCGAGGTGGTACGTCTTGAACGCACCTTCGGCGGCCGTGTTCGCTTGCCGCCAGATCCGCAGGGTGATCTTCACTTGTAGCTCCTCTGCTTGAGCTCGATGGCCTGGTAGTCGAGGGGCTCCTTGTGGAGGACGGGCTTGCCTTCGCCGCCGTACTCCCACGCCGCCACGTACAGGAACTGGTCGTCGTGACGGAGTGCCTCGCCGTCCTCGGTCTGGCTTTCAGCCCGGAAGTGTCCGCCGCACGACTCGCGGCGGTGCAGGGCCGATGCACATCAGCTCACCGAGCTCGAGGAAGTCAGCCACCCGACCAGCGCGCTCGAGAGCCTGGTTGAACTCCTCGTTGTGGCCGGTGACGCGTACGTTGGTCCAGTACTCCTTACGGAGCTCCCGGATCTTCTCGATCGCGAGCTGGAGGCCCTTCTCGGTGCGCTCCATGCCGCAGTACTCCCACATGATGTGGCCAAGCTCCTTGTGGAACGAGTCCACGGAGCGGTTGCCCTGGATCGAGAGGAGCTTGTCGACCCGCTCCTTGACCTCGTTGACCGCCTCGGCGACTGCGGGATGCGACTCGTCGATCGTGCCGTGCTTGGTCGCATCAGCGAGGTAGTCGTTGATGGTGTTCGGCAGCACGAAGTAGCCATCCGCCAGACCCTGCATCAGGGCCGAGGCGCCGAGTCGGTTGGCACCGTGGTCGGAGAAGTTGGCCTCGCCGGTCACGTACAGGCCCGGGATCGAGCTCATCAGGTCGTAGTCGACCCACAGCCCGCCCATCGTGTAATGCACCGCCGGGTAGATGCGCATCGGGGTCTCGTACGGGTTCTCGCCGGTGATCTGCTCGTACATGTCGAACAAGTTCCCGTACGAGGCCTTGACCTTGTCCTTGCCGAGCCGCTGGATGGCGGAGGCGAAGTCGAGGTAGACACCGCGGCGAACCTGCCGCTCCTCGCCGTCAGGGCCACGCTCGGTGATGGCAGGACCGACACCGCGGCCCTCGTCACAACGGTTCTTGGCCTGGCGCGAGGCGATGTCGCGCGGGACCAGGTTGCCGAACGCCGGGTAGATCCGCTCCAGGTAGTAGTCGCGGTCCTCCTCGGGAATCTGGCGCGGGTCCTTGCCGCAGTCCTCGGCCTTCTTCGGCACCCAGATCCGGCCGTCGTTGCGCAGCGACTCCGACATCAAGGTCAGTTTCGACTGCGTCTCGCCGTGGACGGGAATGCAGGTCGGGTGGATCTGCGTGTAGCAGGGGTTGCCGAAGTAGGCGCCCTTGCGGTGAGCCCGCCAGGTGGCGGTCACGTTGCAGCCCATCGCGTTGGTCGACAGGAAGAACACGTTGCCGTAGCCACCGGTCGCCAGCACGACGGCGTCGCCCAGCCAGGACTGGATCTCGCCGGTCACCATGTTGCGGGTGACGATGCCGCGGGCCCGTCCGTCGGCGACGATCAGCTCGACCATCTCGTGGCGGGTGTGCATCTTGACCGTACCGGCCGCCACCTGACGCTCCAGGGCCTGGTAGGCGCCGATCAGCAGCTGTTGGCCGGTCTGGCCGCGGGCGTAGAAGGTGCGCTGCACCTGAACACCGCCGAAGGACCGGGTGTCGAGGAGTCCGCCGTACTCGCGTGCGAACGGGACGCCCTGGGCGACGCACTGGTCGATGATGTTGGCGCTGACCTCAGCGAGCCGGTAGACGTTCGTCTCGCGCGACCGGTAGTCGCCGCCCTTGACGGTGTCGTAGAACAGCCGGTGCACCGAGTCACCGTCGTTGCGGTAGTTCTTGGCCGCGTTGATGCCGCCCTGGGCAGCGATCGAGTGCGCGCGGCGCGGGCTGTCCTGGTAGCAGAAGTTGAGGACGTTGTAGCCCGCCTCACCCAGCGTCGCCGCGGCAGCGCCGCCCGCCAGGCCGGTGCCGACGATGATGACGGTCAGCTTGCGGCGGTTGGCCGGGTTGACCAGCTTCGCCTCGAACTTGCGGGTCGACCACTTCTTGTCGATCGGACCGCCGGGCGCCTTGGTGTCGACGACGTCCTCACCGACCGAGTAGTAGTTGAGGGCAACGTCGGATTCGACCTCGAGGGTCGGGGTCTCCGTCACGGTCGTCATCACTTCACCATTCCTGCGAGTACGGCGATCGGCATGATCATGAAGCCGACGTACAACAGCACGGCGAGCACGATCGCGAGGGCATTGAGGAGCCGCCGGGACTTGGCGCTCACGTTGGCGCCGAGGGTGGTGAAGGCGCTCCAGAACCCGTGCCGGATGTGCATACAGACCGTCACCATCCAGATGGCGTAGGCCAGCGTGACCGGCCACAGCGAGAAGGAGGCGACGACCATCTTGTAGGCGCTCGGCTCGGTGGCGCTGAAGCCTGTGGTGACCAGCCTCGCGGTGAACTGGAGGATGTGGAAGACCAGGAAGCCAGCGAGGATCACACCACCCCAGCGCATCGTGCGGGCCGCGTACGTCTGAGCCTTGCGGACCGGCTTGCCGGCGCCACGCTGGCGGCCGTTGGCCTGGCGGTCCTTCACAGTCAGCGACGCGGCTGCCCAGATGTGCAGACCGATCGCGACCAGCAGGAGTGCGCGGAAGATCCAGATGAACCAACCCTTGGGCATGAACGGGTAGAGCAGGTCCTGCTTCAGCCATTCGGCGTAGTGGTTGAAGTCGGCCTCGCCGACGAACATCTTGAGGTTGCCGAACATGTGCACCAGGAGGAAGCCGACCAGGATCAGGCCGGTGATGGCCATCGTGATCTTCTTCGTGACCGTGGATCTCACTGCTCTGGCGTGAACGGAGAGTGTTGTTGTTGCCACGAGGGTCACACTACCGCCCTCCTTCCGGTCCCGAGCGGTGGGGGTCAAGCGCGTCGCGAGTAGGTGTTTCCAGGTGTCGTACCGCCAAGCACCTCGGACACGGTGACCAGCACGAAGCCCTTCGCGCGAAGCTGCGCGACCATCCCCGGAATGGCCGCTGCGGTCGACGGATGGATGTCGTGCAGGAGAATGATCGAGCCCGCCTTGGCTCCTTGGACAGCCCGCGCGGTCGTCGTCGCCGCGTTGCGGTTCTTCCAGTCCTCGGTGTCGACGTCCCACAAGACGAGCGCCTGGCCAGAACCACGGCACTCCCCCACGACCGTCGGGTTGCGGTTGCCGTACGGCGGCCGAAACAGGGTGATCTTGCGTCCTGACAGCTGCGACAGGGTGACCGCGGAGCCACTGACTTGCGCCCTGATCGTCGCAGCCGACACCTGGTTGAGGTTGGGGTGGCTGACGGTGTGGTTGGCGATCTCGAACCGCTGGTTCGCGGCGATCCGGGCCACGACACCGGGGTTGGCCGCTGCCATCGAGCTGAGCATGAAGAACGTGGCCGGAGCGTTCGCTCGGGTCAAGGCATCGATGATTTGTACCGTGCTGGAGCTGTTGGGGCCATCATCGAAAGTCAGGGCGACACACTTCGACACGGAGCAGTCGACGAGGCGACCTGGAACGGTCCCGCCGGTGACGGAGGTGACCGGGACCGGTGCATCGGCGCTGGCGGTGCTCTGCTTCGGTCGAGGGGTCGCGGTGGTTGCGGCGGGGACCGGCTTCTTCGTGGCCGTTGAGGGGGTCGGCACCACACTGGGTGTGGTGCTCGGCGGCTCGCTGGGCGATGGGGTGCTCTCGGGCGACGGCGTCGTCGCCGAGGGCGACGGCACAGCGGCCGACGGCGACGGACTGACCGGCGACGATGCGATCGAGGGGGTCGCTTCAGTGACCGGTCCGCGGGTGGCGACGGTCTGGGTGGCGCAGGCGCTGAGGCCGAGCCCCAGCACGATGGTGGCGGCACACAGCCGCCGACGCACGTTCAGCACTTCGAGTTCTTCCTGAGTGGTGAGGAACAGTAGGCAACGCCGGCCTGGAAGGAGCCGGGTGGAGCGAGCTCGGTGACGGGCACCACGACGAAGCCCTTCTGCTTCAGCGCCGTGAGGATCCCTGGTACGGCTGCCACCGAGGTGGCGTGGATGTCATGCAGCAGGATGATGTCACCCGGTGATGGGTTGGAGGCAGCAGCCACCGTCTTGGCCGTGTCGCGGGTCTGCCAGTCAAGGGTGTCGATGCTCCAGTTGACGATCGCGCCACCGTGGCCGCCGACGAGCCCTGCTACGCGGGCATCCTTGGCTCCGTACGGCGGCCGCACGAGCGTCGGGCGTAGTCCGGTGACCTTCTCGATCGCGTCAGCGTTCTTGGCCACCTGCTCGGTCAGCTGGGCATCGGTGCGGCCGGGCATGGAGCTGTGCACCCAGGTGTGGCTCTCGACATCCATGCCTGCGAGCGCCGTCGCTGCCAGCCCCGCCGTGGAGTTCTGTACGGAGGTACCGAGCACGAAGAAGGTTGCTCCGACCTTCGCGGCCTGCAGGTGGCGGATGGCCGCGGTCGTCTCAGGGCCGGGGCCGTCGTCGAACGTGAGGGCGACGCACTTCAACCGCCGGCAGTCCGGGGTGAGCTGCGCGTTCGGCCGATCGTCGACCACCTCGGGTCGACTTGACGGTGTGGCCCCCTGGCTGGGGCTCGTCGTCGGCGGAGTCAGGTCCGGGTCGGGCTGCGTGGGCACCGTCGTCTGCCCTGAGTTGGCCGCGGGCGCCTTCGCTCCAGCCTGGCCGCGGAGACCGAACTCGGTGAGGTAGTGGACGGCTTCCTCCGACGGGACGACGATCTGGACGGGCTCAGGCGCGTCCTTCACCGTACGCCCTGAGAACGACACGACCATGTCCCCGTTGGCCGCGAACCCGAGCGCCGGACCCGTCCCGAGCGGGAACGCTGGCGAGGCAAGGGCTGCGGTCACCTTCGCCTGGTCCACGTTCTGGGTCTTGGCCAGGTCGGCGACCCGCGCTGTCAGCTGGGGCCAAAAGCCTGGTCGGACCAGCCCAGCCGACGGCACGGCGCGGTTGGTGCGGTTGTCGAACCAGACGGCCGTCATACGGGTCTGGACGACCTTGTCGGCCTCGGTCTTCACCGTCAATAGGAACCCGAGCGACTCCTTGCCCGACGAGATCAGCACCCAGTCGAGCTCGAAGGGCTCGTCGCCCGCGCGCGACCGCAGGTACTGGCCGCGGACGATGCCCATGGCCGTGGTGAGGGTACGGAGGGCAGGGACCGACGGCACCTTCGTCTGCACCTTGCCACCGGCCAGCGGGGCATCTCGGAGCGTGGGGACGAGGGCCCGATCGACAACCGTGAAGCCAGTCCTGGCCGCCTCAGCCGATGGGTTGGCCGACGCTCCTTGCGGGATCGGATCGGTGCTGGCCGGCGGTGTCCTGGGACTCAACGCGCACCCGGAAACGATTAGGCTGAGCAACAGGATCGTTGCCCACAACTGTCGGGACATGCCTCCCTCCTTCCTTCTCCGACGACAAGGATGGTCTGCACAGGTGCCACACAGCAAACCTCGTTGACCATGTCGCACCGTGTCGTGACCACATCGATACAGAGGGCGGAGCACTACCGCCACGTCGTTGCAGGGCATCGGAGCCTGACCTGTCGAGCCAGGGTTCATCCTGACATTCGGCGTCGCAGAAGGTCGACAGGGCCTAGCCGGACGTGTCGTCGAGTAGCCCCTCGACGTCGGCCAGCCGCACAGTTCCGGCCGTGAGGTCGACCTCCGGGACAAGTGCGGACACGAAGGGGATGTAGCGCTCACCCTCGGGGGTGCTGATGACGAGGAGGTCCTGGGAGGGAAGGTGGACAACGTCGCTCACCTCGCCGACGGACGAGCCGAGGTGGTCGAGGACGCGTAGCCCGCGGAGCTGGCGGTCGTAGAACTCCTCGTCACCGGCGGGTCGCTCGTCAGGGTCGACGTGGACGGCCAGGGAGAGCCCGCGAAGGGACTCGGCTGCGGTGCGGTCGGACGCCTCCCGGAAGGTCACGAGGAGGGTGCCGCTGTGGGAGCGACTGCTCACCACGGACAGTGTTCGTTTCGTACCCTCGACGTGGACTGTCGCGCCGGGCGCGAACCGGGTGTCGGGGTCATCGGTCGAGGCCATCACCGACACCTCGCCGCGCAGGCCATGGGCCCGCCCGACGAGGCCGACGACGACCTCGACCTGTGCGCTCATCAGCGCCGGCGACCGCCGCTGCGCTGCTGGGGCCGACGGTCGACATCGACGAAGTCGACGCGAATGGACTCTCGGCCCCCCAAGGCATCGACGACGGTACGCAGAGCGCTCGCCGTACGACCCTGGCGGCCGATCACCTTGCCGACGTCCTCAGGGTGGACGCGGACCTCGAGCATGCGTCCGCGACGCAGGTCGAGGTCCTTCACCGTCACGTCGTCAGGGTTGGCGACGATGCCCCGGACCATGTGCTCCAGGGCCTCGGCCAACACGTCAGGCTTCGTCATTCGAGGCCTCGGCGGAGTCGGCCTCAGCGGCCTCGTCCTTGGCAGGCTTGCGGCTCTTCTTGGCGATGGCGTCGGTGGACACCTCGCCATCAGCCTCGGCAACCGCCTTGTTGTAGCGAGCCATCCGGTCGACGGGCTCCGCCTGCGGGTCGATGCCCGAGGGGGTCTTGTCGCCGGTGTGCTGCTGCCAGTCGCCGGACCGCTTGAGCAGCGCGACGACGGCCTCGGTCGGCTGTGCACCCACGCCGAGCCAGTACTGCACGCGCTCAGAGTTCACGCGGATGACCGACGGGTCGTTCTTGGGGTGGTAGATGCCCACCTCCTCGATGGCCCGCCCGTCACGCTTGGTGCGGGAGTCCATGACGACGATGCGGTAGTGGGGCGAACGGATCTTGCCGAGTCGCTTCAGACGGATCTTGACAGCCACGTTTGTGGTTACTCCTGTACGGGACTTCCTTGGAGACTCCCCCAAGGATCGGTGGTGGTCGCCCAACCGGCATGTGGGTGACGCCGGGCAAGAGACCGAGGGATCAGCACCCCTGGTGGATAGAGGGCCCCAGGGATGCGGACGCCCGCACATTCTGCCAGAGATGACGGCTCGTACGAAACCGGCGCGGCTGGATAGTGTCCCCTTCATGCAACCTGAGCCCGGGCCAGTTCCCCCTCGGCTCCTGTCGCTGTTTGGTCCGGCGTTCGTGGCCGCCATCGCCTACGTCGACCCCGGCAACGTGGCCGCGAACCTCAGTGCTGGCAGCACCTACGCCTACGCCCTCGTCTGGGTACTGGTGCTGGCCAACCTGATGGCGGTCGTCGTGCAGTATCGCTCCGCCAAGCTCGGCATCGTGACGGGCGCACCGCTGGCTGCGCTCGTCGTCCACCGGCTCAACAAGCGCAGCCGCGTCTGGTCGTACGGGTACGGCGCCCAGGCTTTCATCGTGGCGATTGCCACTGACATTGCCGAAGTGGTGGGTGGCGCGCTGGGTCTCGCGCTGTTGTTCGGGATTCCCTTATGGATCGGCGGGGTTGTCGTTGGCGCGGTGACCATGGTGCTGCTGTCCCTGCTTCGGCGGCGCAGTGCCCAGTCCTTCGAGAAGTGGATCGCCGCCTTCGGGGTCCTGATCATCGCGGCCTTCGTAGGTGGGCTCTTCCTCGCTCCTCCCGACCCGTCGGCGGCCCTGCGCGGATTGTTCCCTACCATCCCCGATGCGGGCGCCTGGGCGCTGGCCGCCGCCATGCTGGGTGCCACCGTGATGCCCCACGCGATCTACCTGCACTCCTCGCTCGCCGTTGACCGCTACCGCCATGCCGGGCGGCTGGTTGCACCAGTGGAGCATCTCCTGAAGGCGCAGCGCTGGGACGTCGGGATTGCCCTGGTCGGAGCGGGCACCGCCAACATCGCCATGCTGTTGTACGGGGCTGCCGCGCTGCAGGGGATGACCGGCGACACGATCGAGTCAGCCCACGAGGTGCTGAGCCGCACGCTGGGCCCGATCGCGGGTCTGATGCTGGGCGTGGGACTGCTCGCCTCCGGCATCGGGTCGGCGATCGTGGGCACCCACGCTGGGTCTCGCATCGTCCGCGATGCTCTTCCGATCCGGATGTCGCCGGTCGTGCGACGCGCCGTGACGCTCGTGCCGGCGGTGGTTCTGCTGCTGGTCGGCGCCCCGCCCACCACGGTGCTGGTGCTGTCACAGATCGTGCTCAGCTTCGGGATCGTCTTCGCGATCGGCCCGCTGCTGTGGCTGACCGGCTCGCGCGAGGTGATGGGTGAGCACGCCGACCGGGGCGTCGGGCGGGTGGTCGGCTGGGTGATCGTGACGCTGATTGTCGCGCTGAACTTCGCCCTGCTGGGGAGCCTCGCGCTGGGCTGAGGGGGATACTCCAGGAGTGCTGCACGTCGCCTTCTTCCGCAACATGAACCTCGGTGGAGCACATGGTGACGCTGCTCGAGGATGTCGACCTACCCGCCGTGGCTGGCATCGAGGTGCTGGGTCGCGGTGACGGGTGGGTGGTGACGCGGTCCGATGAGACTCCGGTCAACCCCAGCCGCGAGGTGTTGGCGGCGATCGGCAAGCGCGCGACGACCCGTACCGTCGGCACGATCACCCGGTTGTGCCGGGCGCTGGGACTCAGCTCTGGCTCGTAGCGACCACACGACCCCGCAGCACCACGAGGGCGGGATGTCTGGCGATACCGAGGTTCACTCGCGGGTCCTGCGAGAACACGACCAGGTCGGCCGAGGAACCTTCCTCCAGGCAGGGGCGACCCAGCCAGTCGCGAGCTGCCCAGGAGGCCGCGCCCAGAGCCAGGTCGGGCCCGCCAATCCGCCCGAGCGCTTCGATCTCCAGCCCGATCCGACCGTGCGACCCGGTTCCGCCAGCGTCGGTGCCGGCATAGATCGGCACTCCCGCCTCGTGGGCCTTGCGGAAGGTGTCGTCGCGTCTGGCGTACAGGTCGCGCATGTGCGCCGCGTACGTCGGGAACCGCTCCTGGGCCTGGTCGGCGATCCCGGGGAAGATCTCAAGGTTGCACAGCGTCGGCACCAGGGCCACCTGACGGTCGGCCATCGCCTGGATGGTGTCGTCCTCCAGCCCCGTACCGTGCTCGATGCCGTCGATGCCGGCGTCGACGAGCTCCCGTACGGACTGCTCACCGAAGCAGTGGGCGGTGACCCGAGCGCCCTCAGCCTGGGCCGCAGCGATCGCAGCGCGGGCAACATCGGCTGGCCAGGACGGGGTGAGATCCCCGGCGTCCCGGTCGATCCAGTCACCCACCAGCTTGACCCAGCCGTCGCCTCGCTTGGCCTGGGTGCGGACGGCCTCCACCAGGTCCTCGGGGTCGACCTCCTCGGCGAAGTTGCGGATGTAGCGCTTCGTCCGGGCGACGTGCCGGCCTGCCCGGATGACCTCCGGCAGGTCCTCGCGCTCATCCATCCACCGGGTATCGGTGGGCGATCCGGCGTCGCGCAGCAGCAGCGCACCAGCGTCGCGGTCCATCACGGCGTGCTCTTCGGCGCGTTCGTCGCTGACCGCGCCCTTCGACTCCAACCCCACGTGACAGTGAGCGTCAACGAGGCCGGGCATGATCCAGCCGCCGGTGGAGACGGTGATCGCGTCGGCGACGGGTTCGTACGAGACCAGCCCATCCACGATCCACAGGTCCTTGACCTCGCCCTCGGGCAGGACGGTGCCGCGCAGGTGCAACCGAGGCGCGGGGCCTGACGCCGCGACGGGTTGGACGTGAGTGTGGGTCGACCCGTCATGGGTGTGGGTGTGGACGAGCCCCAGACCGGCAAGATCGACGTGAGAGTGAGTCATGGGGTCATTGTGTCAACCCACACCTGCCCGCGAGGGGGTGGGTTACTCGGTCCAGCTGCGGACCAGCGCGACGGCGTCGGGTGCCTCCGCGTCGAAGTCGGCCCAGTTGCACTCGATCGAGACGTTGCCGGAGTAGCCAGCGTCGAGCAACCCCCGTACGAGCGACTCCAGCGGCCACTCCCCCGCCCCCGGCGCGACCCGGCGGTCGGTTTCAGCGAGATGCACGTGCCCGACCCGGTCGACGTGTGGCAGGACGTCGTCGAGGCCCTCGCCACCGAGGACCAGGTGGTACCAGTCACAGACCAGCCTCATGTCGTCGAGGCCGTGGGCGTCGAGGAACGCTACCCCCTCGGCGAAGCCGTTGATCTGGTCGGTCTCGGAGGAGTTGAGCGGTTCCAGCAGCAGCTCATACCCGTACCGCTTGGCGATGTCGTCGCCGATCCGCGCAACGTCGGCCAGGCTGGCGGCGGCAGCCTCGCGGGAGACGCCCGAGGGTGTACGGCGGGCAGCTCCGCTGCCGAGAACGATGGTCGCCCCCTGCTCAGCCCAGGGCGCGATGTGGGCGAAGGTGCGCTCGAGGTGGTCGCGGATCGGCTCCCGAGGGAACGCGGGATCACCGATCGTGAGGTGACCGGGGAACAGGATGCAGAACCCTGGTGCACGCATGTCGCCGGGCAGCGTCGCGCCGGGCGACCACCCGTCAGCTGTTGCCTGGACGAGCCCACCGACGAGGGTCGGTTCGAGATAGTCGGCGCCGGCAGCCCTGACAGCGGCGTACCTGTCCGGGTGGGCAACCACCCCGATGCGGGTCATGGCCCTACCTCGGGCCCTGGTTCTTGGGGTTGAACATCCGCTGCAGCTCCGGCGGCAGCTGGAAGTTCTGCATCGCCTCCTGCAGCTCCGCCTCGGTGGGTGGGGTCTGGCCGAAGGCGGCTGCGGCGTCCTGAATGGAGGCGGTCGACGGCGTACGGGTGGCGTTGCGCTTGGCCGGGTTTCCGGAGACACCCTTGGCGCCCTTCTTACGGGTCTTTGCCGTCGGTGCGGGCCGGCCCTTGCCGGGGCCACCTGGCAATCCACGGCCCGGACCGCCACCGCCCATCATCCCCGCCATCGACTGCATCATCTTGCGGGCCTCGACGAAGCGGTTGACGAGGTTGTTGACGTCGGACACCTGCACGCCTGCACCCGCGGCGATCCGGGAGCGGCGCGAGCCGTTGAGAATGGCGACGTTGGCGCGCTCCTGCGGGGTCATCGAGTAGATGATCGCCTCGATCCGGTCGACCTCCTTCTCGTCGATCGAGTCGAGCTGGTCGCGCATCTGGCCCATGCCGGGGAGCATCCCGAAAACCTTGGACAGGGGGCCCATCTTCCGTACGGCCTTCATCTGGTCGAGGAAGTCCTGAAGCCCGAACTCTCCCTTGCCGGCGAGGAGCTTGTCGGCGGCCTTCTGCGACTGCTCGGCGTCGAAGTGCCGTTCTGCCTGCTCGATCAGGGTGAGCATGTCGCCCATGTCGAGGATGCGGCCAGCCATCCGGTCGGGGTGGAAGAGGTCGAAGTCCTCGAGCTTCTCGCCGTTGGAGGCGAACATCACCGGCTTGCCAGTCACTCGAGCGACCGAAAGCGCAGCGCCGCCACGGGCATCGCCGTCGAGCTTGGTCAGCACGACCGCGTCAAAGCCGACCCCCTCGGCGAAGGCGTTGGCGGTGTTGACGGCGTCCTGGCCGATCATCGCGTCGACGACGAAGAGCACCTCGTCGGGGTTCACGGCAGCCTTGATGTCGGCGGCCTGCTTCATCATCTCGGCATCGACGCCGAGACGGCCGGCAGTGTCGACGATGAGGATGTCGTGGAGGTGGTGCCGCGCAACCTCCACCGACGAGCGGGCCACCTCGACGGGGTCGCCGACGCCGTTGCCGGGCTGGGGTGCGTAGGCCGCGACGCCGGCGCGGCGAGCCACGACTTGAAGCTGGGTGACGGCGTTGGGGCGCTGGAGGTCAGCCGCGACGAGCATCGGGGTGTGGCCCTGGTTCTTCAGCCACAGCGCGAGCTTGCCAGCCAGGGTCGTCTTGCCGGCGCCCTGAAGGCCAGCGAGCATGATGATCGTCGGCGGACGCTTCGCCATCCGCAGCTCACGGGTCTCCCCGCCGAGGATGCCCACGAGCTCCTCATGGACGATCTTGACGATCTGCTGCGCCGGGTTGAGCGCCTGCGACAGCTCCTCACCCTGGGCCCGTTCCCTGATCCGGGCGATGAAGTCCTTGACGACGGTCAGGTTGACGTCTGCCTCCAGCAGCGCGATGCGGATCTCGCGCAGGGTGGCGTCGATGTCGGCGTCGGAGAGCTTCGTCTTGC